>Ga0208696_1001567_pt1 | contig 13322 bp, 13 predicted proteins | sample Sb_taG_9_FD_187711 | JGI IMG/M metagenome (GOLD analysis project Ga0208696, IMG submission 187711) | Peat soil microbial communities from Weissenstadt, Germany - Sb_50d_b_LC metaG (SPAdes) (version 2) | ecosystem: Environmental > Terrestrial > Soil > Wetlands > Peat | place: Germany...
CCTTCCTCTGCGGGGTCGATCCCCTCTCGGGCAACTCCTACGATCATCGCAGAACCTGGATTCGGGACCGCCTGGAGTCGCTGGCCGGGCTCTTCGGCGTGGAGATCGCGGCGTTCGCGGTGATCAGACAATAGGCCAGCACCCGCATGGGATTCCGGAGGGATGCCTCGGCAATGATTTTAATGAACGCGTCGTAATCCCCATCCTCGTGAAAGACCTCGGCGCGGGCATTACCCCGGCTCAGGACGTGGTAGCAAAAACCGCCGGCGGCAGCACGGGAGGCGCGTGGCATGGCAAGGTCCCGATCAATCGAGCGACAGAGGCCGAGGTTAACAAACCGTCTATATTGTGCAGACTATCAGGAAAATTACCAGTGTCCCCTTTTGCGTTCTGAAGTTCTCGATGAACCAATCCGATCTATTGTATCAGTATGTCTCTATGCTCTCGGGGGTAACACCGAGTCTGGAAGAAAGCACTTCAAGTGTTTCACGATGCGGCTTCTCGATTTCCCCTCGTTCGATCCTGGCAATAGTCTTGGATGAGATCGGCGGGAAATCGCCTTGCCTCAAGCCACGTGCAATTCTCAATCGGCGAAGCGAGGCTCCGAATCCCTGCTCCTCAGAACGCCGCAATGCGTTAACTCTACGTCGGAAGTGAGGATCAACCTCATAAAGAATGGCATCCGCTGCAATCTCGAAATCGCCGAGGTGGATTACATGCCCGTAGTCGCTCACAGAGAACCTCGACGGGTCAGGAACGACCCCAGTATCGGTTGGCTGGAACATCGAAAGCGGGACGGTTACCGGCTTGAAGTTACCACGCACGAGTGCCAAGTTCTGAGTAACAAGGTCCACCGTGCCCCCGAGAAAGAGATCCTGCGATTCTGCTGCCGGGGCAGCCAAGACCTCGATCAGTTCCTCAAGCGGAAGAAAACCACCCACTTGGCCGCCAGCGACTCGTGAGAACATTCCATCTAGTGAGAAGAAGGTTGAGATCCGTGAAGGAGGTTGGAGCATTAAGTAATTGCCAAGCGTTCGGTTGAGTTTCGAGACAGGGCGAATACTGTGCGTAGCCTGCAAAAACTTATCGGTCATCTCTGCTAAACAGGAAATCCAAATAGAATAAATGTTCGCTTGGGACGTAGCTTCGACGATGTCCTCCAAGGTCACGCAAACCCGTCCGTTGAACCGACTCAAATGCTCCGAGCGAGTCTTGTCACGGTCCAGTAAGAAAATATTCATCTTATTCATCGTTGTCGTCATTGTCATCCTCCTCGCCCGCATCCCTGCTTAAGATTGGATTCTTCGTGCCGTGGAGTCTGTCCCACTCGGTTCTCAGTACGTCCCACTGTCTCTCGATTTCCTGTCTGACTCTGTCGTCAATGTCACCCCAACTAGCTCCCCTATCCATGAACCTGCGGTCACGAAGACGAAGCCTCCATTTTTGCCTTTTTCTGTAGATCGTGACATGTGGATCTTCATATGGATTCTCTGCGTCGTGAATCTTTACCTTCCACCCCTCAGAAGGCAGGGGGTTGGGTAGTGCTAATTGATAGGGCATTGCAATTGTTCATCCGTTCAGTCTCCTCTCGCACGCATCTTGAAGCCACTCATCGGCGAACATCCGGCGAAGATCGCTCGACGTCTTCACGATGCATCTTAACCATTATGTCCTAATCTACGGCAAAGTCAATAAGACATTTCCTCGTCGCTTCTGGCTAAGTCTCGAATGGCTTTCGAGACATTCGAGCGACTGAGTATGTCGCAAGTCATTTTCGCACATAAACTTGAGAGAAATCGTTGCCGCCAAAGCGTCCAACTTCTTGGGCCTACATCCAAACGGCCTATCTATCCTGACCCGCAGTTATTCTCGTTCGGAGGAACTTGCTCAGCGGTGCCCTCGTCTGCGTCATGCTCCGCTTCACCGCCTCCCCACCCCTGACCGTCTTCTCGGTCACGACGTACCTCACGCCCGCCTCGGCGTCGAATAAAACCCCCTCCAGAGTCTCTTCAACGACCGACCTCAATCCCCTGGCTCCCGTTCCACGCTCCGAAGCGATCTGGGCGATCTCTTTCACCGCCGCATCGGTGAACATCAACCCCTCCCCCGGCAGAACATCATCGCATGCACTTTTCTCGGCGAACCGGGATGGGTAGAGTGACCAACCGATGATCGAGAGACTCAGGACGCATGGCGTGAACAGTGCCAAGACCACTCTCTTCCCCGACTCGAATCCACCCCGTATCGTGAGAGAGAAAGCGCCCTCAAAATGTCTAGTTTCAGGGGGCAACATGTCTAGTTTCGGCAAAAATACGCATGTAGCATCGCACATTAATGAGTCGTAACCATAGGCGCAGAAATAACTTACAAAATCATCAAAATTAGCGTGTAATATTCCCGCCGCCTCCATAACTTGCGTCAACTGCCAGCTCCTGACTGGCACTGACACAACACGACGAAACCCCTTCCCCGGAAGGGGTTTCAAGAAACGCCGCCAATCCCGCTCCGACAATGAAACGGCCCTGGGCCCTCCGTGCAGGAACCGCCACCCCGTGCTCAACCCATGAAGAGCACCAGGCCGAGCCCCGCCAGGATCAAACCGCTGAGCAGACCAAGCTGGGACTCCCACGACCTGGTACCAGACGAAAGCATCGCCGACTTCAGGCGGGCTGCCAGCAAGCCCACACCGACCAGCACGGCGGCCATGCCGGCTCCGAAGGCGATCACGAGCAAGACCCCGACCGCCAGTCGACCGAGGGCCGCGGAGAGCACGACCAGGCCGACCGCATCCCAGCAAGGAACCAGGCCGCCGGCCAGGCCCAGGCTCACAAGGCTGGCGGACGACATGGCGACCGGCGGCGTCTGGCCTTCGCCCTCGTGTTCTTCCCACCCTCCCAGATATCGACCGATCCTCCAGAATCCTCCCGCGGCTATGGCGAAACCGGCCACCTGCATCAATCCTTGGTGCAGCGCGGCCACCTGCGACGCGCCTGTCCACCAGAGGAGTGCGGCGATCCCAAGCACGCTGCCGGTGTGAGCCAGCGTGGTGGCCAGTCCCAGGAGTGCCGGCTGGTACCAGCGAGCCTCGGGTTGCAGGGCGATGGCCGACACAAGGGTCTTGCCATGTCCTGGCTGGATGGAATGAATGGCCCCCAGTCCCGCGGCGATCAATACCAGCCCGATCCAGGAAACACCGGACTGGCGATCCAGCAGACGTGAGAGCTGAGTGGTCCGGCCAGGCTCCGGTGGAATCGCCTGACCGCCCTGGCTTGCGGCAGCCGGCACCCCGTCGCTGGTCGCGACCTCACGAGATGGCACGGGCGTGCTGCGTGCGACCGCGCTGGATGCACTGAGGCCGGTCGTCCTGAAGGCGATCTCCGTCTGTCGGGTCCTGCGCTCTTCGTCGTCGCCGAGCTGCCAGACCGGCCGGATGGGAACCTGATCGACATTCTCAGGGAGAGTATCGCCGTCAATCCGCACGCCGTCGCGGGCGCGCACGGCAAGCCGGCTGGTCCCCTCGCTGGAGGCATAATTCGTGTCATGGATCGACAGCCGGCCACGCTCGGGCAGTGCGCCCACGAGATGGAAGGTGTAACGAGGATGCTCCTCCACAACCAGATCGAAGTCCCGCACCGAAAGAGCGACCGGCTGACCGTCGCAGCTTACAAGAAAGCCTTTGGCGTTGAGCGGTCCGGTCACCTGTCCGTAACGAGCCAGCCATTCGGATCGCTCGCCGCCGGGCAATGATCCGATCAAGGCGCGAAGGTCCTGCGTGAGTGTGAGCTCGGTGAGGCTGACCTCGTAATCGATCTCGATCTTGCCCGGGCGAACCGTGGCCTGGGTTGAGCGATCCACCCGCTGGTTGGGTATATCATGCGGCCAGGCGGGCCGCTGCAAGGCCAGGGCTGCGGGGAAAAAAAGGGCAAACCCCAGGCTCAGCAGGCGGAGCTGACGGCGGCGGACTCGCGCGTTCAATTGTAGTACTTCTGAAGCGCCTTGGTTACGACGTAGATGACCACGTGTTTGCTGACCGGTTTGGCGAGTACACAGAACGCGTGCTCGGAAAGGGCGCGACGGAGCAAGTTCTCATCGCGGTCAGCCGAGATCAAGATGGTGGGAATCAAGCCCTTGATCTGGCGTACGATGGCGATGGTCTCCAGCCCGGAAAGACGGGGAAGGTGCATGTCCATGAGCGCAAGATGGACCTCGTGATCCTTGACGATGTCGATGGCCTCCTCGCCACTCTCGGCGAGGAAGGTACGAAAGCCCTCCGGCTCGAAGACATCGCGAAGCGTCTCACGGGCATCCGGGTCATCGTCAGTGATGAGTATCGAGTAGCGCTGGACCGCAAGCATGGGAACCGGACTCACACCTGGTCGATCACGTCGGCGACTCGAGTGTCATTCCTCGTGTCCGAGGCGATCTTGCCGCGATTATACCGACCGCTTGAATCACGCATCTCTCACTAGGCTAATGCGATAGGATTTTGTATGCAACCCCTGGGCCGGATCTGCGAACGGCTACCTTTCCATCTCTATCGATCGGAGCAACTCTTTGCAAGACCTGTAGTTAATGTTCAACATAGAGAAATCGGCCTGTTGTGTGAACTCGAGACGACTGCCCGTTTGGGCGTCACTTTGGCAGTCAGCGTGTCGTTTGTCGTGAATTGGCGTCCGTCGGCGTGCTCGTTGCGCGGGCGATCTTCGACAGCCAGCCCTTCGATTCGCCCCAGCGCTTGTCGGGATCGAAGGCGTCGATGGAGGCGAGCTCGGCGGGATTCGGTTTCAAGTTGCGGTAAGTGTACCGTTCGATCAGCTCGCCGCTGGAGGTCTGGACGGACGAGACCATGGCAGGCATGAACGTTCGGGTATCCAGGTAGACTTGCCAGGTCTCTCCCTTGGGGGTAACTCGCTCCACCAGGTGGCAGGGCTGGTCCAGCCCCCTGGGCCGATCGATGCCCTTGTAGATGAGTTTCCCGTCACTGGCGACGGCTGCCGTCTTCGGCTCGAGGAACTTGAACAGGTTGTCAAGAATCGTGTCAAACCCGGCTTCGGTGATCGGGTGTCGGCTGTTCCGCAGCGCCAGGGGGCTGTCCACCGGGATCGTCATCCGGGGAACCGGCAGCGCAGAGTTGCCCGAGTTGACGTACATCATCCGGTCGTTGATCGCCGCGGAGTAGATGACCTCCCGGCCCTTGTTCGGTCCCTTGGCCCATTCCAGCCGCACGGCCTTGGGGTTCCGGCGGATGTTCAGAACCACTTCCTCCTCGGCCTGCATCTGTCCGCCGACACGCTCGACCCGGGTGATATTGACCTGGTACGTCGACAGGGCATCGAGCCGGTCCCTGGCGGTGGCCAGGACATCTTGCAGTTTTTCGTCCCGGTTAGGCGTTCGCCGGTGATCGGCCAGGTCATCCGTTGCGTTCTGCCCCGCGCTGTCCCTGGTCCGCGACTTGTCAGGCCGTGGTGCAGTCTCTGACTCCACGGCGGAGTTGCCGCGTCTCCAGTTGGTGACGGCCGCCGAGGCCAGCATCGGCCCTCCAGCATCCGCGGGATCCTTCAGGGTAGGCAAACTTTCCGGTCGCCCGAGGGTGACCCGGATGTTGGTGTCGCCGGTCTTTGCACGCTTTCTTCGGGCCGTGGCGTCCGGCGATCGGGCCGCGTCTTGCTGGGCTACCAGGTCGGGTGTCGGTTCCTCATTTGTCGCACTCTTGCGACGGGCCTTGGCATCTCCGCTGGCAAGCTGGGCGTCAGCTCCCGCCTGGGGACGAGCCGCAGCCCCTGAGTCGGCGTAAAGGTCATAGGCCGGCGCCTTTGTCGCTTTGTCGGAACGGTTCCAGAACGCTCCCGACAGGCCGGTTCGATTCTCGCCCAGGGAACTCCACCCGGCACAACCACTGAGCATCGAAAAAAGTGCGAGCGCCGGTACCCAGAGCAGCAAATGCCCAGGAGATGCACTGTGACTGCCGGGATCTCTCGCCGCTTTCATGGTATCGTGCTCCCCCTCACTGGGGATTCGCCGGTCTCTTCAACCGGTGCCGGCCCTTGGACCATGGCCTTGATCACTTTGCCGCGGAGCAACTGTGGGCTCCGGGGCATGCCTTTCCATTGCCGCGATAGGTGCGGTATCGGCTAACAACCACCAGTGCAATCACGCACCCGGCCATTGACGGCGCTGAGTGGTCCGAAGCGGTGAAGGTTTTCGGTTACCACAACTTCCCAACCTGGACAAGGTGAACCTTGTCCGGAAACGTGCGGCGGGCCCGGGCGGGGTCGAAGTCTGGAGGCGTCTCCCTCTCGGGCCTTGGATTGCACTCGAGACAGGCGACGCTTTCCCTGGCCCGGGAAGCTCGATTCACGAGGTCACGGGTTCAGAGAGATGGAACGACTCGATCGCGTCGAGGTCCGGGATCAGATGCGGTTGCTTATACTGTTCGACGGTTCCGCCGCTTCGCGCTAGCCGTCGCTTCTGGAATTCCAACCATGAGCCTTCGGGCAGGCGGATGGTGCGGACTGGGCCGAGTCTGAAGGTATCGCGCTTGTTGGCATACTCGATGTTCTGGCTGCGTAGCTGTTCGTCAACGGCCGTGGCCAGATGCCCGGTGGATTCGCCGAAAGCCAGATCGTTTGCCTCCACGAGCAGCGAGTAGAACGGAGGTTCACCCCAGGAAGGCAAGAGAAGGTACGACCTGAGCCGGAGGCCGACCTTCTGCTGGGCCTCTTCGACGGCTGCGATCACCTGGTGTTCAGAGAGTTTTTCACCGCTGAGGCTGGAGAAATGAGATCCCTTGTTGAGGAACTCGATCACCGGAGCGCGGCCGTGAAATCCAACGCAGTGCACCAGGTCATGGATGTTATAGCGATAAAGGCCGCCCGCGGTGGTGAGAACGATGTAATAGTTCTTGCCCTCGACGAGGTCGGCCGCCTCGACTGTTTCGGGCGTGTCGCGGTCCCCTTGGTCTTCCGGAATGAACTCGAAGTAGTGGTGGCGGATATCGAGAATTCCGACGGGAGTTCCATCCTCGACCGGGATGGTCATGCGTCCTTCCGAGGCGATCAGGCCCACGTCCCGCACCGGTTTGTCGCCGAAGAACTCGGGAAAGCCCCGGAGGTAGGCTTTCATCGTACCGCCCATCCAGTTGGACAGGAACTGGATGCCGGGCCAATAATCCTTGGGCAGCAGACGGCCGGTTCGGGCCACGATCTGTTCAAGTCTCCTTGCCTCGGCCTTGCGCCGGATGCTGGCTCGAAACCGCAAAGCCCGGCGAACCTCGTCCGGAATCTGCCATTTCGCAGCGATGGTCCCATCGTGGAGGTCGCGGATCAAGGTCTCCTTCTCGCGGTCGCCCAGCCGGACCACGGCCAGAATCGTGCTCGGATTGGCGGCGATGATCGTGCCCAGATTGCGGTGGACAGAGCACCGCAGCGCGACGTAGTACTTCGATTCGATATCCTTGATGCGTGATCCGCAAACCGGCATGCAATAGACGCTGCGCACCAGCGGGTTCTGCATCGAGGCGGTCAGTCCCGTGATCGCCCCGCAGGGAATGCCCGCGGCAGTGAAGCTCTCTCGCCAGTCACTGGCGATCTGGAGGATGGGCCGCAACCCCTGGCGGAGGATCTCGGGATGGGCATCGAATGCCTGGATTCCCCAGATGGTCCAGCCCTCGCGGTAATCTTGGAGTGCCCGCTGCGTCACGGGAATGGTCTTGGGCCGGCTGGTCGTCCCCGAGGTCATGGCGAACATCAAGACTCGGGTCCCCGCGCCGAAAAGCGCCTGGATGTCGCCCTGCCGGACCCGGTCGATGTATGGCTCGTGGCGGTCATAACCGCTGACGGGAACCTGGCGGCGAAAGTCGTCCGGCGTCCGGATCTCGCGGAAGTGATGGTCCCGGCCGAACTGGCTGCCGGCGTTGCGCGTGATCTGGTCAAGCAGCAACCGGCGCTGGACGTCGGCGGCATGCAGCGTCTGGTCGAGAAACGCCCGGGCGAGCCGGCGGGCGCTGTTCACCACCGGCTGGCCGAAAAACCACTTGATGGTCTGCAACATGGCTCGGTAATGGTCGGGGACAGGCGATTAGCTCGTGACCGAGGCCGTGGCGTTGGGGACGAGCCTGGGTGAACCAACCGGCCGAGCCGGCTCGGCGGAATACAGGGAGACAGCCGCATGCGTGAGACTCTGCGCCGCCTTCGTGACCGGGCGCCGCGGGGCGTGCTGGCCGAGGAACTCGGTGATCCGGGCCGCGTAGGCTTCCGGCTCGCACTCGCGACAGCGATTGTGCTTCGCCGCGGGGACCAGCCACATCTCCTTGGGCTCCCGGGCGTGATCGAAGAGTGCTTTGGCGATTTCCGGGCCGATGTATGCGTCTCGTTCACCGTGGATCAGTAGCCAGGGTCGAGGAGACAGGCGGCGGACGGCGGTCTCGATATCGGGGAACCGGCATTTCAGCCGGCGCTGCGAGTCGAGCAGGCTCATCCAGCCCAGGAAGCTATACAGCCAGCTCGGAAAGAGTGCCAGCAGGGCCCGGCTGCGAACGAAGATCTCGGCCCAGCGAAACATGTACGCCGTGATCGTCCCGCGGGTCGGAAAAGCACCGTCGGTCACCACGCCCCAGACGTCAGGTTCCTCCGACCCCACGACCAGGGCCGTACTTCCTCCCCGGCTGACCCCGACCAGTCCGAAACCGGCCTGGTCGTGATCAGGACGGTTACGCAGGCAGGCCAGCGCGGCCCGCAGGTCGCGAACCTCGTAGTCGGTCGCCCACTGAAGGGGAGCGTAGTCAGGAGCGCTGGCGCTGGAGCCATGGTTCCGGAAGTCGAATGTGAAAACGTCGTAACCGACGTCGCGAAGATGGTCGAGATAGGGCAGGTAGCTCCAGCGGTCGCTCAGATACTCGTGGCAGAAGACCAGCAGGCCCACTCGCTGCGGGTTGCGCCGAGCGAGGAAAGAGCCCGCGAGTTCCAGCCCGTCGTCCGTGGTAAACCTCACCGGCTCGCCAAGATCCTCGGGTGACACGCGGAGCGGCAAGAACACCGGGCGAAGCTCGAAGATCCGCCCGATCACCGGCCCGTACGTGAACACGGCATAGATCAAGAAGATCACCAGTGATGCAAGCGCAACTAGCGCGGTTGCGGCAACGAGGTCAAAGTAGAGGGAAACGCCAACCACGGGGAAGGACTCCTGATCGGATCGCCACGTACACCCGGCTGCCTGGTCGAATCTCCCGCATGTTGCAAGGGGGCGAAACTCAAGCGGCCCGGGTGGGCTCATTGTCCGTCAATCGGTGAATCGTCTGAGAATCAGCGTGATGTTCTGCCCGCCGAAACCGAAGCTGTTCGAGAGTGCGATATCCACATTCTTGCGCCGGGACACGTGCGGGATGTAGTCCAGGTCGCAATCCGAGTCGGGTTGATCGAGGTTGACCGTGGGGGGAAGGACGCCGTCGCGGATGGCGAGCAGGCAGACGATGGCCTCGACGCTGCCGGCGGCCGCGATCAGGTGGCCCATCATGCTCTTGGTGCTGGAAATCGGCACCTGGTAGGCGGCTTCCCCGAACGCTTTCTTGATGGCCAGGGTCTCGATCGAGTCATTGACCTTGGTGCTGGTACCGTGGGCGTTGATGTAATCAATCTGATCCGGGCTGATCCTGGCGTCGGCCAGGGCCTCCCGGATGCAGGCGATCGCGCCACGCCCATCGTCATGACTGTCCGTGATCCGAAAGGCGTCGGCCGTCGATCCGTAGCCGACGATCTCGCCGTAGATCCGGGCGCCGCGCGCTTTCGCGTGCTCCAGTTCCTCGAGAATCAGCATTCCCGCGCCCTCGCCGAGGATGAAGCCGTCGCGATCCCGATCAAAGGGACGGCTGGCCTGTGCCGGCTCGTCATTACGGGTCGACAGGGCCGTCAGCAGGATGAAGCCGGTCACGCCGAAGGGATGGATCATGCTGTGAGTTCCTCCCGAGAGAACCACATCGGCACATTCGGCGCGGATCATCTCGTAGGCCTCGCCGATTGCCTGGGAGCTGGCGGCGCAAGCCGTCAGGCAGTTGGCGTTGAGCCCCTTGGCGCCGAAGACGTTGGCCAGGTGCGCGGCAGGGGTTCCGGGCTCCTGTTCCGCCTCGGCAATCGGATGGAGTTCGTGCAGCCCCAGCCGCGTGAACTCGGAAGTCGCGACCTTTCCGCCATGCGTCGTCTTGTAAACAAGCTTGACGAACCGGGGAAAGTCTTGCTGGCCCTCGCCGGCCCCCAGGTAGACGCCGAACCGGGCGCGGTCCAGGGGGAGCCGGGACTCGAGCAGGCCCGAATCCTCCATGGCCATCTGTGCCGCGGCCAGGGCGAACTTGGTATTCCGCGAATGATTGGCCCACCGGCCTGCGTCGTCGCGATATCGGTCGAGCTGGAAGTCCTTGACCTCGGCGGCGATCCTCGTCGGGAACGTGCGTGCATCAAAGAGCGAAATCGTCCCGACGCCGCTCTTACCTTCAAGGAGCGAGGCCCATGTTGACTCCACGTCGTTACCGACCGGAGTGACCATTCCCATTCCCGTGACCACAACGCGACGCATGAGAGTGCTTCCTCGGAATTCGGGGCGTTTCCCCCCTGGCCATGGATGCCCTGGGAGCGACCTGAGAGGTTCCCTGGAATCAGCCGGCGGCCTCCGGACCAGTGCCCCGAACCACCACGGCGGCCGCCTGACCGTTGCCCGTGATGTTGGTGTTGATGAACGTCGGGTTGCGGGTTGGCCGCGGTTCCCCGCGGACCAGATCCAGCGCGCACGCTGGATCGGGATCGTCACAGTTGAGCACCGGGGGAATGAATCCGCGATTGACTCCGATCAGGCTGCCGATCAACTCCACAGCGCCACAGCCCGACGCCAGGGTACCGATGTAACCCTTGAGGGCCGTCACGGGAGGAGGACTCGCGCCGAAAACCCGGTGCAACGCGCGGGCTTCGGCCAGGTCTCCCACTTGAGATCCCATGCCGTGAGCATTCACGTGACCGACTGCCGATGGACTGAGACCAGCCTCACGCAGGGCCGACGTGATTGCGATCTCGGTGCCGCTTCCTTGAGGATCGAGGCCTCCTCCGGGCATCGCGTCACAACCCGAGCCGGCGCCGAGCAGCTCGCCATGAATCACGGCCCCTCGCCGCAAGGCATGCTCGCGCTCTTCCAGAATCAAGATCCCGGCACCCTCCCCGGGTACCGTCCCGTCGCGCCGCAGGTCAAACGGCCGGCAAGCCCCCGCGGGCTCTCCCCGCCAGTGCGACATGTTATGGTGCAAGGCCAGACGGACAAAGCTCAGGGGATGGATCTTCGAGTCGGCCCCACCGGCGATCATCACGTCGGCCTTGCCGCGAGCGATGATCCGGGCGGCCTCGGCGATCGCCAGGTTGGAAGAGGTGTCACCCTCGGTGATCGTGTTGCTCGGCCCCTGGCAGTCCATGAGGATCGAGATATGGCAGGCCAGCATGTTGGGAAGATACTTGAGCAGCCAGATCGGCTCGATCATGCCGATCGACTCGCGGCCCCAGGCCTGGAAGTCGAACGCACCCGAATGCGACGTGGCCTGGCCAATGGCCGGCGCCAGCTCATCAAGTTCGCTGGAGATCAAGCCCGCGCCCAGATCGATGCCAACCCGGGCCGGGTTCACGCCCCCCTGATCCAGCCGGGCGTCGACGAAAGCCAACTGCGCCGCCGTGACGCACAGTTGGATGTCTCGAGCCATGTACTTCCGGCTCTTGCGTAGCTCCTTGATGAACTTGGCCTTGGCCAGGGCCGGCGTCTTGAGGAAGTCGAAATGACGGATCTCGGCGCCGAGGTTGTTCGACAGGCCTTCCACGGCAAACGCCTCGATGGGGCGCACCGCACCCTGGCCCTCGACCAGAGAACCCCAGAATCGGTCGGGGGTATCACCCAGCGGAGTGACCAGGCCCAGACCGGTAATGACCACGCGGCGTTGGGAACCAAGCATGAATGACTCGTCGATCTCCGCCCGATCAGGCCTCGAGCCTCATCCTATCACAGCGGCCTCGATACCTTTTATCCCACTATTATGACCCCTCCGAGGCGTCCGGGGGACACAAACATGACCTGGCCCGCAAATTTTTCCTGAATTCCCGAATCTAGCAGGAGCTTGACCGCCGGAGCGGCTCCAAATGTTCAGGAGCCGGTTGGTTGGCGGGGCTGTCCATTGTTCGTGTTCGAGGCCGCCTCATCGGCTTCGCGAGCCCGCTGCTGGGCCTTTGCCAGATCGAGTACCCCGAGAAGCTGCTGCGTGAAGACAAAATTCTTGGGGCCGAAAATCTGGTTGGCGCGCGAGTTGTCCAGGTGAGCAAAGACGATCTCGGCATCGACGAGCAGCTCGCCCTCGAGAAACGCCTTGGCCTCGACCACCGCTCCTTCACTTCTCAGGTCCTTGAGGGTGACCTCGTAGATCAACTGGTCACCGGCGCAGGCCACGCCCAGGAAATCAGCTCGGGGAATCTTGGCGAGGACGACCTTCTCGGCGAACCCACCCGCTTCTCCGACCAAGATCCCTCCGGCCTGGGCCAGCCCTTCGATGATCAGCGAGGCGGGCATGACCGGATAGCCGGGGAAATGATCGTGCAGATGCTCCTCAGCCAATGTGAGGTTCTTGACCGCCCGCGCGAACTGGCCGCTGCGAAATTCCAGGAACTTGTCGATCCAGATCCAACGCATCGTCGGGAAGGCTCACCGCAAGAAAAGAAGGGGGGAGGGGGACTCGACGGACGGCAAGCAGTCCCGGGAAGCCGGCAGAGCGTGGCCAGATACCGAGGCGTACTACACCCCAGGTCCGGCCACGACCGGTTCCGAAACAACCGCTCCATCTCACAACGGCTCATGCGACCGGTTCAGGCCGCCAACTTGCTCTTAACATAATGAACCAACATGTCGACCGTGTAAAGATCCCCGATATTTTCGACGTCGGGATTGGCGGCAAACTTGCTCAGGTCGGCGTACGGCAGCCGGGACTTGAGCTCGCTGATGCCCTTGCCGGTCAGCTTGCCGTCAGAGACCCATTCAGGATCGGCCACCAGGTTCTCGGGGAACAGCTCACCGCGTGGGATCTTGATCCCGAAATTCCGCTCCAGACGGAAGACGATGTCCAGAAAATCAATCGATTCGGCGCCCAGGTCCCCTTGCAGGGTTGCCTCTTGGGTCACGTCTTCCTCGTCCACGCCCAGTGCATCCACCAAGGTCGCTTGGACTTTCTCGAAGATCTCATCGTACGTTGGCATGTCATCCTCAGGATAAAAGGGATTGCCGCTCAACCCCAATCCAGACCGACCGGCAGGGGCACC
>Ga0208696_1001578_pt1 | contig 13266 bp, 9 predicted proteins | sample Sb_taG_9_FD_187711 | JGI IMG/M metagenome (GOLD analysis project Ga0208696, IMG submission 187711) | Peat soil microbial communities from Weissenstadt, Germany - Sb_50d_b_LC metaG (SPAdes) (version 2) | ecosystem: Environmental > Terrestrial > Soil > Wetlands > Peat | place: Germany: Weissenstadt...
CTGTCATGCGCCCTGACCCGGGGACCGGGTGGAACTTGAGCAGGAAACACGCCGAGTCTCTTGCGCGGTCCAAACCCATGCACTTCACGTCATCGACGATTCCAGTGATGCCAAGTTGCGGCACACTCCCCTTGCGGGTGCTTGCCCTGGCACTAGGGATCTGGGTTTGCTCTGGCTCATCGGGCATGGCCCAGGGCGGCGGCCATGGCCCCTATGAAACGGGCTACGAAGGCGATGGCCCCTACCCGGGCTTTCTCGGCTTTGGTCTATCGTATCATCTGGGTTACGGCTACGGCGGCTATGGGCTGGGCGTTGGCAACCACGGCGGCTATCCCTATTACGGTGGCCGCGGTTATCCTCACGGTGAGCCGTGTCTCCAACGGTTTGGAAAGATTTCACGTCTTCCCTATTACGGCGGCCCCGGCTATTCCCACGACGGCCATTCCAACTACTTTGAAGGCATCGGCCCGCTTGTCGTCGATCGACCGGTGGCCACAGTGGGCGAAAACAACGACCTCAGCCATGTCAGCGACTACGGCCCCTTTACCGGGGCTCTACCCTATCCCGAGTCGCTCTTCGCCCCTTACGCGGCCGAGGCCGCGGGAACCGGCTCATCGACCGGGGCGAGTTCTTCCGAGCCCTCCCCGCTTTCTCATTCCGGCCACGGCTAGAAAGGATGGACCTTTCGGCTCGGAAGTATTGATCAAGCCCGGCCGAATTACCGACGTATAGCAATGCTAGGGTTCGTCCTTTCCAGGACCGGGAGGAGTCTTCGTCCATGCGCCAACGCTCGACCATGAGATTCCGCCCCGGTCTCGAGCAATTTGAAGAAAAACAACTGCTCAGTGCCGGTTCGTTGACGACTCACGCCGGCCCACAGACAAAGGACCTTCGCCGCCAGCCTGAACCTGCGGGAGCCTTTGGGTACCTCGCGTTCCGCGTCACCAACACGCCGTGGCAGACCCCCTACAAGCTGGTTCCTCCGTTCCAGCAAGTCCTGGTCCAGTCAGGCCAACCGGTGCCCGGCCAAGTTTACAACGTGAACGATGTCACCGTGAAGAACGGGACGTCGCAAACCTTCACTGCCAGCAACGATTTTACCGTAAGAATGACGAATCAACCCCGATCCTTCGGCGGCTTTCCCATTCTTACGGGTAATGAGCAGTGGAAGCCGGGGCAGGTGATCGTCCTCTACGTTCTGACCAAGAAGTATTATCCGGTGTCCTTCGTCGCCGGGGGTTTCCAGCTCGACCTCGGCGGCAGGTCATCGACTCTCGTACCGGGACCAGCGGGGATCTTTCTTCGGCTGAAGTACGATCCTGCCACGTTCGCCCGCACTCTCAATTGGATCGTTGCCTATGGCCAGGGCAACGAGGTGGGCCAGGGCGCGAGATATGGTCTGCCCAACACATCAATCAACGAGATCACCGACGCGAGAACCCGCCGGATGGATTTCGCCGGGCATTTTTAATGCGGTTCACGGCTCGGTTGCGCTCACGTGAGGAACCCGAGCGAAAACCACTGTGGTCGACCTCCACGTGAGCCGCTTGATTGCGACGGTCCGATCCAAGTCCAAGGCGAGAACTCCAAATCGGGAGACGGTCCCCCCTTGGCCGCCACTCCAAGCTTTGGCCCGGCAGGCGGGTCAGAATGGGGGGCTCAAAATCGCTGCATTCGTCATCAACATCCGCACCGGAATAAGCCGATAAAACCTACGACGTCCTCTCAGGCCTGAGCGGCCGCGCTTTGCGTTCCGATCAGGAGGGACGGGGTAGGAGCCGCGCCCGATGGATCGAATCGGCAGAGTCACGATCATGTTCGCGACCGTGCTGCTCTCTTGGGGCGAGTCCTTCCCCTGCCGTGCCCAGCCCCCGGCCCTACTGCCGGCGGCGTCACGCCCGGCCCCTCCCCCGCCGGCGCGCGACGACCAGGCGGTGAAGCGGAAGCCCGCGCCGCTCAAGCCGACCGAACTGCGCTTACCGCCCCTTGTCGTTCCGTCGCTGCAAGAGATGCTCGCAGGCGCGCCCCTTGGGCCGAAGGATCTTCGCTTTTCGAACGATCTCGCCTCTGCCTTTCAACTGCCGAGCGAATGGACCCCGCCGACGGCGCCCCGGGCCACCATACCACCGCCGCGCCAATTCGGACAACCGAGCCCATCGACCGCGCCGACGTCGTCGTCGGCTTCGGCCCTCGCGCCACCCTCGGGCGACCCCTCCTTGAGGCTCAAGCCCGCGCCGCTGGAACCCACCGACTTGGGCTTCCCGATCAACCTCGCCACCGCCTTGCGACTCTCCGACGCACGGCCGTTGATCGTAGCCGCCGCGCAGGCCAGTGTCTGGGTGGCGGAAGCACAACTCACGCGGGCCAAGATCCTCTGGGTCCCTACATTGATGTTTGGCGTCGATTATATCCGGCACGACGGCGGCGGCCCGGATTTTAACAAGGGCATCATGACCGCGCCGAGCGTGAACTACTTCCAGGCTGGTGGCGGCTTAGCGGTGTCCAATCCAGGTTTATTTCAGCTCTTGAACCTGACCGATGCCTACTTCGAGCCGCTGGTCGCACGGCAGGTTCTGAATTCCCGGCAATTTGACATCCAGGCCGCCAAGAACGACTCGCTGCTCATGACAGCCGAGGCCTACTTCAGCGTGCACCAGTACCGGGGAATGTATGCCGGTGCCCGCTACGCCGTCGAGCTGGGGCACGACCTGGTCGATCGGATCTCGCGCCTGAGCAGGGATCTGGTCCCCAGGGTCGAGGTCGATCGGGCCAGGAACATGGTCGCCGACCTCGAGCAACAAGCCACCTCGGCGCGCGAGATGTGGCGTGTGCACAGCGCCAACCTGACCCAGGTTCTCCGGCTTGACCCCCGCGCAGTGGTCGTCCCGCTCGAGCACGACCACCTTCAGATCACCATGATCGATCCCGCCCTGCCGCTCCACGACCTGCAGAAGATCGCCCTGACCAACCGCCCCGAGCTCGCCTCGTACCAGGCGCTCGTCCAGGCGGCGGAAGCGCGGATCCGCCGGGAGAAGATGCGGCCACTCCTCCCCCTCGTCTTGATCGGCGGCTTCCAGACCCCCGGCGGCATGTTAATCCAAGGAGGGGTCTTCGGCCTGGGCCCCAACAGCAGCCTGAACCAGTGGACCGGCCGGGTCGACGTGAGCTGTCAGCTCGTCTGGCAGCTCGACGCCTTTGGGATTGGTAACCTGGCGCGGATCAAGCAGCAGCGCGGTGACGAGTCGCGGACCCTCATCGAGCTCCGCAGGACCCAGGACCGGGTAGCGGCGGAAGTGACCGAGGCCCAGGCTCGTCTCCAGTCGGCGACGGCCCGGGTCGGCCAGGCCGATCGCGCCTTGCGCTCGTCCATCATCGCCTTCAACGGGAACTACGAGGGCCTGCAGCAAACTACCCGTTTTGGCGACGTCCTGGTCGAGGTCTTCCGGCCGCAGGAAGTGGTCTACGCACTCCAGCGTTTGAAGACGGCCCTAGACGAGTACTTCACCACGGTCGCCGAATACAACCGGGCGCAGTTCCAGATGTTCCACGCGCTGGGCTACCCCGCTGGCGAAATCGCCTACCGCCAGCCCCCCGGCAACATCGAGCCGGTGGACACGGCGCGGCCTGCCTACCTGCCCCGGGTGGGCAATGGACCGCCCCCGGCAACCCGCTAAAGCGCCAGCCTCCTCTCATGCCGGCCCCCGTCAGATGAGAGCGCAGGGGGTCTTCCCTTTTCTCTCAATGACTCTGGGAAAGATCGGCACAATCCGGCCAATTGCTCCGGGGCCAATCCCGAGCGCCGCGGGACACTGAGCCATTCGGCGGGTCCATGGGCCTCGCGATTCGCTATTGAGCACGCGATACGCTATAATAATAATGTGCCTGAGACGAGTTGAGAACACCCGTGGCTCCCGTGGCTGGAGCCGTCGCCACGAGGCGCTTCCCCTGGCTTGAGGATTTCCTATCGTGACGAACGACGAGTCTTCACCGCGAGATAACGAGCATCTCGAGGACAAAGATGACCGCAGCGATCAGCGAGACCCGGCGCAGCCACATCCGCAGCAGCCCTCGATGTTGAAGAACCTCCTGATCACGGCCACGGTCGCCTTGATCTGCGGCGTGCTCGGCGCGATGGGCTATTCGCACTTCTTCGGGTCCAAGCCTGGCGAGCCCTCCTCGTCCCAGTCCAAGACCGAAGCGGGATCGAGCCAGGAATCGAGCTCGAAGACCAAGTCGGACGGGGGACCGAACACGGACTCGGCCAATGCGTCGAGCAACCGGGCGTCGACCTCGTCCGCGATCCCCGGATCCAGCTCAGTTAAGGAGGCCGACGAGCTGAAGCAGCAGATCATGAACCTCAACCAACGAATCGATCGGTTCGGCGAGCGGGTTGACCGGCTCCAGGAGCTGCTCAGCTTGGCGGTGCCCCTCCTGCAGCGGATGGCCCCGAAAAACTAAAAATTCCCAAAAGACGGGGACAAGCACCTTGAAGGCTCGGAACTGGTCCACGTTGCTTAGGGTCTCAAAGGGCCCGCGGGTGGGCTGGCATGCGCGACTTTCGCCTCGTTCGTCGTCGTCGCCGGAGCGACCTTCACGGGACTGCCATCGGCGAGGATCGACAGGTCGCCCAAGATCACCTGCTCCGTCCCGTCGATCGGTGTCCAGTTGTCCGCGCCGCCGGCCACCGCCGGGGTCTGGCGATTGGTGACCTCGATCCACTCGCCGTCGCTGAGCCCCGTCTCCACCTCGATCCGTTTCGCGTGGCCGTTCTCGTACGTCCAGCAGAACGTCTTCTCGCCGATGTGCAAGATGGTCTTCTCGATGTGCATGAGCGCCGACACCGGCATGGCCCACACGCCGGGCCGCTCGATGATCACCTTGGCGTAGCCATACATCCCCGGCAGGATCTGGCTGTCGGGATTGCGCAGGTCGATCTCGGCGCGGAGCGTGCGGCTCTTGACGTTCAGCGCCCAGGAGGTGCGCGTGACGGTGGCGGGGATCGGCTGGTCGCGGTACGCCCTGACGAGCACGGTGGCCTTGGAGCCGATGTGGACGTAGTTGGCGTCTTGCTCGGGGATGTCGACGAAGATGCGGACGATGTCGGTGCGGTCGACCACGTAGATCGGCGCGGCAGTACCCGAGGGCGACAGGTAGGGACCACGTTGGAAGGCCGAGGGATCGCCCCTGCTGGGCAGGACGAAGTCGAAGGTGTTGGCGTTGCGGGCCACGATCACGCCGTCATACGGCGCGGGCAGCGTGAGGTAGTCCACCCAGGCCTTGAGCCGCTTCTCCTCGCTCTCGGCCACTTTCAGGTCGGCTTCGGCGACCCCGACGTCGACCTCGGCCCTGGAAAGCGCGGCCCGCCGGGCCCGCAGATCGTCGTCCGCCTTCGCGACGGTCGCCTTCGCCGCCTGCCGCGCGGCGATGCTCGCCTTCCATCGATTGGTGGCCTGGAGGAGATTCTGGGGACTGACCACGCCCCGGTCGACCTCTTGCTGGAGCCGCTTGGCCTCCGAGTCCCAGCGCTCGACCTCGGCCTGGTAGCTGGCGAGCTCCGCCCGCGCCTCCTCGAGGCGCGCCTCGGCCGCCTTGACGTTGGCCTTGGCCACCTCCACCACCACCTTGGCCAGCGCGACCCGCTCCTGGTCGAGCACGACGGTCGCCTTCTTCGTCCCATGGTCCTCGACCAGCTCGGGCACGAAGAGGGTGGCGAGCACATCGTCCTTCTTCACCTTGTCGCCGATGTCCACGATCCACTTCAGGATGTAAGCGTTCATTTTCGGATAGACCGACGAGCGCTCGTAGCTCTCGATGAAGCTGGGCTGCCCGACGACCCGGACGATGTTCCGCACCTGCGGCTGGATCAGTTGCACGGTCGGGGGCTCCGCGACGCTCGTATGGTCGGCCTTTTCCTTGTGGCCGCAGCCCGGCGCCGCCAGGGCGGCCAGGAGACCGGCGAAGAGCAAAAACACAGGCCGGCGCAAGCTGGCCGGACGATCCGAAATGGCGGACAAGATGACACGGCGCATCATTGGTTCTCCGCCTTCCTGATCGGTTCGTTCGACGCCTCCACGGGCGCGGGCGCGGTAGCCGCCGGACGATGATCGGGTGCGGGCGTCTCGCTCACGAGTTTCGCCCCCTCCGTCGCCGGGGCGACCTCCACAGGGGCGCCGTCGGTGAGGAGGTCGCCCAGGATCACCTGCTCCGTCCCGTCAATTGGCGTCCAGGGTACCATGTCGCTGGGCGCCTCCGGGGGGACGGGCGGACGGTGATTGGTGACCTCGATCCACTCGCCGTCGCTGACCCCCGTCCGCACCTCGGTCTGCACCGCATGCCCGTTCTCGTGCGTCCAGTAGTAGGCCTTGTCGCCGCTGTAGGTCAGCGCCGACTCCGGCAGCGCCCGCACGCCAGGCCGCTCGATGATCAAATTGACGTAGGTGTAGATCCCGGGCAAGAGCTGGCTGCCGGGGTTGTGCAGGTCGATCTCGGCGCGGAGCGTGCGGCTCTTCATGTTCAGCGCCCAGGAGATGCGCGTGACGGTGCCGGGGATCGGCTGGTCGCGGTACGCCTTGGCCAGCACGGTAGCCTTGGAGCCGATGTGGACGTAGTTGGCGTCTTGCTCGGGGATGTCGACGAAGATGCGGACGATGTCGGTGCGGTCGACCACGTAGATCGGCGCGGCGGCGCCGCCGGGCGAGATGTCGGGGGCGAGGTAGAAGGCCGTGGGGTCCCCGGTCGTGGGCAGGACGAAGTCGAAGGTGTTGGCGTTGCGGCCCGTGATCACGCCGTCGAAGGGGGCGGTGAGCGTGAGGTAGTCCACCCAGGCCCTCGCATATCTCTCCTCGCTCTCGGCCACTTTCAGGTCGGCTTCGGCGACCCTGACGTCGACCTGGGCCTTTGCGAGCGTGGCCTCGGCGGAGAGCAGCTCCGCCTTCGCCCTCTTGATGGTCGCCGTCGCCTTGTCCCGCGCCGCCGTGCTCGACTTGAGCTGATTGGTCGACTCGAGGAGGACCCGGCGGTCGACCACGCCCCTCTCGGCCTCGCGCTGGAGCCGCTTGACCTCCGTGTCCCAGCGCTCGACCTCGGCCTCGTACTTGTCCAGGATCTCCTCGGCCTCTTTGACGCGCGCAAGAGCCGCCATGACGTCGGCCTTGGCCACCTCAACCACCTCCTTGGCCAGCGCGATCCGCTGCTGGTCGAGCACGACGGCCGCCTTCTTCGTCCCATCCTCCTCGATCAGCTCGGGCGCGAAGAGGGTGGCGAGCACATCGCCCTTCTTCACCTTGTCGCCGATGTCCACGATCCACTTCTGGATGTAGGCGGTCGGCTTGGGATAGATCGACGTGCGCTCGTAGCTCTCGATGAAGCTGGGCTGCCCGATGACCCGGACGATGTTCCGGACCGTCGGGTTGATCACCTGGACGGTCGTAGGCTTCGTGGCGCTCGTGAAGCTGACCTCGCCCTTGTGGCTACAGCCTGGCATCGCGAGGGCGGACAGGAGACCGAAGAGGAACCAGCAGCGGTAGGCGGAACGATTCGAAACCATGGGCCAAAGGTCGCGGCGCATCGGGGATCTCCAGGTAAGGGGGCGGTGCATTCGAGCGGCCGCCCTGGCGACCTTTCCGAGTTCGCGGCGCATCAGTGTTCTCCGGGTAAGGGGGTGGCATTCGGGGGCTCCTCGGGTGTGGAACCCGGCTCCTGGCCTCCGGCTGGAGAGTGGCTGTCTCCGTCGCCGTGCGAGTGATGCGGGTCGGCATGGCCCTGGCCGGCGTGGACGTTCGGGTCGTAGTGCGCGCTCTCGGGGTCGTCCGGGTAGATCGACGGCGACCGGGCCACCTTCTTGCCGATCACGATCGCGAAGATCGACGGGACGAACAGCAGGGTGGCAAACGAGGACGCCACCAGCCCGCCGATCACCGCCCGGCCCAGCGGTGCCTGCATCTGGCTCCCCCGCTCCAGCGCCAGCGACATCGGCACCATGCCCACGGTCATCGCGCAAGCCGTCATCAGGATCGGCCGCAGCCGCTCGCTCGCCCCCATGATGGCCGCCTCGGACGAGTGCGTCCCCCTCTTCCAGTGCTCGTCGATGAACGTCACGAGCATCACCGAGTTCGACACGGAGACGCCCAGGCACATGATCGAGCCCATGAACGACTCGATGTTCAGCGTGGTGTTGGTGAGATAGAGGATGATTGCGATGCCGGCGAGGACGCCCGGCACGGCGCCGATCGAGATCAGCGCCAGCCGCGGCGACTGGAAGTAGGCGGTCAGGAGCACGAAGATCACGAACACGGCGACCGCCAACCCGATGCTCAGCGACTCGAACATCTCGTTCATCGGCGGAAGCTGGCCCATGGTCTCCACCCGCACGCCGCGGGGCGGCTCTCCGGCGGAGGCGAGCGCCCCGGCGACCTGCCGCGACGCCCGGCCCATGTCCTCGTGCTCGACGTTCGCGGTTATGGTCAGGTAGCGCTGCGACATGTCGCGGTCGATCTCGCCGGGCCGCACGCCCCTGCGGACCATCGCCACGTCGCGGATCATCAGGTTGACCAGGGGGTTGACCGAATCCACCGGCAAGGTCTCGACGTCTTCCGGCTTCTCGATCCGCAACGGCGGCACCTGGAGCTGGACCAGGTAGTCGAAGCCCGTCTTCACGTCGATCCAGTAGTTGAGCGAGGCGAAGCGGGTCGACGCCGTCGCCATGACGAGGGCATGAGCCACGTCCTCGACCTTGGCGCCGCTCAACCCCGCCTTCTCGCGATCGATGTCGACCTCGACGGTGGGGTAGTCAAGCTGCTGCTCGAAATGGATGTCGCGGAGGAAGGGGATGCGCCTCATGTTGGCGGCGATCTTCTCCGCGTGCTGCCGCACCATCTTCAGGTCGGTGCCGACGATCCGGATCGCGATCGGCGTCGACGCGCCGAAGCTCATGACCTCGGTCACGATATCGCCCGGCTCGAAGCCGAAGGTCGACATCTTGGCCTGCCGCTGCGCCTCCGACGGGGACAATCCCCCCTGCTCCAGCCGCTTGGTCAGCCACGGGATCACCCGCTCGGGCAGGACCTTGCGGAGCCGCTCGCGGAACTCGTCGAGCTTGATCCCGCTGTCCTCCGTCAGCGCGACCCGCAACTGGCCGTCGTCGGGCCCGCGCATGAACAGGACCATGTTGTCGATGCCGAAGTTCGGGGCGACCTGGCCCACGTAGCCCATCGTGATCGCGATGTGCTCGGGCTTCGCCTCGCGCTCGATCTCCTCGAGGCACTTGATCGCCATCTGCCGTGTCAGCTCGAAGTTCGAGCCGGGCGGCGGCCGGAACCGGAGCACGAATTCCCCCGAATCGATCTGCGGGAACAGCTCGGTGCCGACCTGCAAGCCCAGCACCCAGAGGACCAGGCCGCACACCCCGAGATAGATCGGCACGGTCAGCCAGCGCAGCCGGACGAACCAGCCCACCGCCTTGCCGTAGACCTTGACCATCCGGTCGAACAGCCCGGGCTTCCCCTCGCCATGCCCCCCGCGGTGCTTCAGCAGGGCCACGCACAAGATCGGCACGAGCGTGCTGGAGAGCAGGTACGACGAGATCATGGCGAACCCGACGGCGAGGGTCAGCGGCATGAACAGCGACCGCAGCGGGTCGGTCATCATGAACGCCGGGATGAACACCGACAGGATGCAGAGCAACGCCAAGAGCCGCGGCACCGCCGTGGCGTTGCTCGCGCGCAGCACCGCCGTGGCGACGTTCGGCGTTTGCTCCATCTGCACGTGTACGTTCTCGATCGTCACCGTCGCCTCGTCGACCAGAATGCCGATCGCCAGCGCCATGCCGCCCAGCGACATGACGTTGATCGTGTTGCCCGTCACCCAGAGCCCGCATAACGACCCCATGAGCGCCAGCGGGATGTTGGACACGACGACGACCACGCTCCTCAGGTCGCGGAGGAACAGCAGGATCATCAGCCCGGTCAAGCCCGCGCCGATCATCCCCTCGCTGGCCACGCTCTCGACGGCCGCCACCACCGTGGGCGACTCGTCGAACTCGAAGTTGATCGTGACGTCCTTGGGGACGGCGTCGCGGAACTTCTGCATCGCCTTGTGGACGTCGGCGACGACGGTCAGCGTCGATCCCGTGTCCTTCTTGATGATCGGCAGATAGACCGATTTCTTGCCGTTGACCAGCGCGTATCCATACGTGATGTCGACGTCGTCATGGATGGTCGCCACGTCGCGCAGGTAGACGTTCCGCTCCATCCGGAGCGGGATGTCCCCCAACTTCTGGATGTCGACCACCGTCGCGTTGTTGGCGACCACCGGCATCGAGTCCTTGATGTAGACATTCCCCGCGGGGATGACGGCGTTCCCCGTCGCCAGGGCATCGATGACGTGCTGCGGGGTCAGGTTATAGTCGAGGAGCTTCTGCGGGTCGACGTTGATGACGATCGACCGCATGTTCGGGCCGAACGGCGAGATCGCGACCGTGCCGGGGACAAATTTCTGCACCAGCGGCCGGATGATGTTCTGCGCCAGGTCGCCCATCGCCCCCAGCGTGGTCACCTTGCTCTCGAACACCAGGTAGCCGACCGGGACGCTGCCCGAGTCCATCCGCATGATCATCGGCGGCAATGTCCCCTTGGGCATCCACGACATCGCCCGGTCCGACATCGCCACGACCTGGGCCATCGCCTGGCCCATTTCGGTGCCGGGGAAGAACGAAAGCTCACACAAGGCCACCTGCTGAATGTTTCGCGTATTGATATCCTGGATGCCATCAACATACTGGAAATACAGCTCGAGCTCGTTGACGATGAAGCCCTCCATCTGGTCGGGGCTCATGCCGATGTAATCCAGGAAAACGTAGATCTTCGGGACATTCAGCGAGGGGAAGATGTCCACGCGCATCCGGCTGTAAGCAAGGATGCCGCCGCTGATCAGCGCCACGACCAGCATCAGGGTCGTGACGGGGCGTCGCATGGCGATAACAGTCGGATTCATGACTCAACGCCCCCGCCGACTCGTTCCAGATTGCTCGCAACGCCTCGGGCGCGCGGGGAGGATGAAAAAAGCCGGGCTCTCTCGATCACGATCGTTGAACTTGACTCGCTTGCCAAGAATGCAAAGCAGATTTTGATAAAGACCGCCGTGAGGAACGCCCGAAGGATGTCGGCCGAGCAGTCAGAGCGGATGATGCAGGACCCATGACTGACCGCTCCAGGGACCTGAGGAATCAAGCCAATAATCCATTGAAACCTGCCTATTCGCTCCTGTCCAGGAAAAAAGCTTGGTGCTCGCAAGTTGGTGCGCGGTGAGAAGGCTCGCGCAAGATGGAGGGTGCCTCTGGGGCACGACGCCGTTCCAGGTGAGTGACTTTCTCAGCCCAAATTGATTATAGAATACGCGTTATTGACACACCCTGCCTCGCGGATCTCAGAACGCTCCGGCGTGACAGCGGACGCGGGGGTCGACCGCAGCGCGGTAGAGGCCAGTGCTCGGATCAACGGCGATCACGAGAGCAGAGTGTGGTAATGAGCAGATTGTGCTGCGCTGGCCCGCCCTTCGAGCCCTTCGACGGAGGTCTCAAACGCATCACGACCGATCGTGCAACGGGTGCATGTCGAGGGAGCCGCGGCCACTGGCCGGGGTTCTCGCCGGCAGGTATGTTGAAGGATGGCGTATTCCCGAGTCCGAACCGCCCGCAATCTCTCCATTCACTGAACTTGATGAGTGAACCGCATTTACCCTCAGGACCGGAACTCTGTCCGAAGCCCGCTCCGGGATTTTGTTTCCGGTGCCGCAAGTCCTTTTCCGGGAGTTTCGGGCTTGCCATCTGCCCCACCTGCGGCGATCGGCTGATTCCGGAAGGATACTGTCCGGTCTGCGAGGACTACTGGGCGCTTCCTGTCGGCGTACCCTGCCCCAAGCACGATCTGCCGCTCGACGCTCTGGGGCCGCCCAGGCTCCAGTTCGAGGTCCTGGGGAAGCCCGCCCGCTGGGTCACGGTTTGCCATTTTACCGATTCGCTGGCCGCCCAGGCTCCGCGCATCCGGCTGGAAGCCGAAGGTATTCCCACGTTCGTGGACGGTGAGCGAATGGGATCCCGGTCGATGTATCACGTGGCCACGGGAGGCGTGAGGCTGATGGTCCCGGATTCCCTCGCTCCGGACGCGCGGATCATCCTTTCGCAAACCTGGTCGGCCCTGGCCGCGGAGCTCGACCTCGAGGCAGAGCATGAGGATGAACAGGAGCAGCCCCAGCCGGAAAGCCACTCCGAAACCGTCAGCGACGCCATGTCGCTACGCCAAAGCCTTGTGTTCTTCCTCTCCGTCGGATTGCCAGCCCTGCTTCTGATCTATCTGATAATGCGACACTGGCCGGATCGCTGAGACACAGGACCCCGGCAAGCCAGCGACCAATCAACACCCGGACAGTGGGCTTACCGGGCTCATCGACTCGCTGCGCCGGGTTGATAGCTCAGCCACAGGGCTTTGAAGTAGCGTAAGACTCTCTGCGGATCCGTACTCTCGGGGATCTCGGCCAGGGTGAAACCTTCGTAGTGCTGGGCGGCCAGCAGGGCGAAGAGTTCGCGCCAGGGGTAGGAGGCATCGAAGAGGTCGCGGAGGTGCACCTCGCGGACCCTGGAGGCGACCAGGGCAAATGCTGCGTTGACCGAGCCGCTCTCCACATCGGTCGGATTCGAGTTCCAGCAGGCGTGGACGTTTGGGTGGTCGGCATAATGGAGGATCGGGGCGAAGTGCTTCAGCTCCTGCGTGACGGCACCGTGGACCTCGACGCGGATCTCGATGCCGAAGCCGGTTGCGTCCTCGCCGATCTCATGCAGGGCCCGGCCGATCTGGCGGAGCGTCTCGTCGAGATTCGCCCCGCGCGGGATGCCGTTGGGCCGGACCTTCACGCCCGGCGAGCCGACGTCGTGTGCCAGGCGGACGTACTCCTTCGTCCCCTCAATGTTCTTGCGGACGATCGCGGGATCGGCCGACTGATACTCGAATGTGCTACCCAGCCCGGCAAGATGCACCGGGGAATCCTCGAACCGCTTGCGGACCTCGTCGCGCTGGGCCCCGGTGAGGTTGACCTCGACCTTGTGAGCATGCCCGGTGCGCAGCTCGACGCCGGCATAGCCGAGCTTCTCGAGCCGGGAAAGAATCGTGGGGAGATCCCAGTCCTTGGCGATGTTGTAGGTAACGATACCGAGCTGGGTCATGAATCATCCATCCTCGACCGCTTGGAGCGAAGTTTCGGTCCTCAATAGCTATC
>Ga0208696_1001583_pt1 | contig 13242 bp, 9 predicted proteins | sample Sb_taG_9_FD_187711 | JGI IMG/M metagenome (GOLD analysis project Ga0208696, IMG submission 187711) | Peat soil microbial communities from Weissenstadt, Germany - Sb_50d_b_LC metaG (SPAdes) (version 2) | ecosystem: Environmental > Terrestrial > Soil > Wetlands > Peat | place: Germany: Weissenstadt...
CTCCTTCCCGGTTGCTGATCATCTGAGGTGTTTGGCCTCCGCCAGTTCAGATATCTTAACCGACATCTCTTTCTTGGTCACCGCTTTTTGGGATCGGACCCAAATAAAAGGGACCCTGGCGGTTGGCCCCCCCAAGGTCCGTATCTCGTGGGTCGGTGTGCCGAGCACCGCGCCACAGGCAATCCGTGCCACCGCAAACCGGTCGATCTCACCACGGAATAACGCACCTCGAGGAGTTGCGCCGCGGGTGCGCTAAGCAAGATCAGTGGCAACAATGAGTGTACCACAAATCCGCGCAAATTACGAACCCTCGACCCCCACCACGCTGGACCCGTGTGTGGCCTTTGCCGTGTCAGCCTTCCCCGGCCACTGGTGCGTCAGCTTCCTCGTACCCGAGCACGGGAGATTGCGGACGGACTGGTACGAGGGGGATCCGGAAAACGTCAGGCAGGCCCTCCTGGGCTTCACCAGGGAGGGCCGCACCTTGGTTGGGTATGATCCCGAGGGCCAGGACACGCACCTTCTGGCAGGTATCCTGGCCGGCCAGGATCCCTACGAACTCTCGGTCCGGCTGGCGGCCGAGTCCCGACAGTACCACAGGCGGCCCGCCGATCTACCGTGCGATGCGATTGACCTTGCGGCACGATTGCGTGTCGGTGGGAAGGCCCCCACCCTCCTGAGCGTGGCCGCCAACCTGGGCCACCCGATCCTCGCGGAGCCACCCTTCCCGGCCGGCACGGTCCTCAGCGACGAGCTGTGGCCAAGGGTCAGGGAGTACAAGCAAGTTCTGGTCTGGCAGATCTGGGCCCTCCTGGTCCACCTGCTGCCCGAGATCCAGGCGATCGAGACCCTGGCTCCCGAGGTGGGCCGCGATCTGCGGTCCCTGCCCAAAGCTCGGGTCGTCGAGGAACTCTTCAAGTCCCATTACCACCGGAAGACCGGACGCTTGCCGGTCCAACCCCAGCCTCCACAGGAGGTCACCTACCAGCCCGTCGCGGGCGTGAGGCGGCCCCGGACCCCGGAGGCAGCCGCCTGGTTCGACACGGTCACAACCCAGCCGATGAAGGTCGGCGAGCAGGGCGGTGTGACGGTGCCGGTGGCGAAGTTCCGGATCGGCCGCATCCGGCTGAGCGTCGGCGGGGGCGGCCTGCACAGCCAGGATGCTCCCGCCCTGTACATCTCGGGCCCCAAGTACCAGATCGTGTCGATCGACGCGATCTCGTTCTACCCGAGCCTGATCGCCCTTAAAGGGATCACACCACGGGCCTACGGGGAGCACGGCCAGGCCATCTTCCGGGAGATCCTCAATCGCCGTATGGATCTAAAGCGGCGGATTAGCCAGGCGGTGGGTGAGGTGCGGGAGCAGCTGGAGCGGCAGTCGTATGCCCTGAAGATCGTGCTCAATGCGACCTTTGGGAAGTTCGGCAGCTCGTACTCCACGTTGTACGATCCCGAATCTTTGGTCAAGGTCACGATCTCCGGCCAACTCATGATGCTGGAACTGATCGAGCGGCTCACAGCCGGCGGGATCGAGGTCTTGACGGTCAACACCGACGGTCTCTTTCTCAAGGTCGATCGGCAGGACGTGTCCTGGCGCAACATCCTCGCGGTGTGGCAGACAGATACGGGCATGACACTGGAGGTCGAGCCTGTCGAGCGGTTGGCCGTCTTCGCGACCAACGACTTCGCGCTCAAGGGGGAGGATGGGAAGCACAAGCGGAGAGGCGCGATTCTGCGCGAGACGCTCGACGCCGAGCACGTGCCCTGGTTTCTGATCGTCAACGATGCGGTCGCGAACGCCCTACTCGAGGACATCCCGCCTGAAGTGACCGTGCAATCCTGTACAAACCCCGATCGGTTTTGCGGTGTGCGCCGACTGGCGAGCAATGTCCGACAGGCCGTGATCCGCGATGCGACCCAGGATCTCCCACTGCCCCGGGTCATCCGCTGGTATCACGCCCGGGGCGTCCAGAACCGTATCGTGCAACTCATGGGGGATGGCAGGGAAACAAAGCTCGCCGACAACGTTGCCATCGGTCTGCCGGTCGCCGGCTTCCACGATGTGGACATCAAGTGGTACATCCAAAAAGCCCACGAGCAGCTCAGTAAGGTCGAGATCCCGCGGTCCGTGACCACTAAGCTGATCGGCAGCCAGTCCTCCGAGCTCGGAGAGGTGCCGCCGAAGCCGCAGAGCCTGCAGGAGCAAATTGAGTCGGAGGACCGCAAGCAGAAGGGCCCAGTTGATCGAGTTCACAGCCTTGCCGGCGATCGCAGGCGGCTTCCGCGCCCACAGCTGGTCGGCTTGACACCCCTCAGGAAATTCCAGGCTCAGCTCGAGGCCATGGGTATTTCTTATAGTCCGTGCGGCGATGGCTTCACAGCATGTTGCCCGGTCCACCGCGAATCCTGTGCCTCGCTGACATTCGGCGAGGCGGACGATGGCACACTCCTGCTCTGCTGCCACGCCTGCAAGGCACCGTTCGAGAAGATCATGGAGGCAGTCGGACTGCGAGCGAGGGACGCCTTCGGTAACAGCAAATCGGACGAGATAGTGATCGGGTTGGAACCACCATCCCCATCAAGTAGAGGTCCGCAGACTGCCGACCAGGAGCATCTCAGGCTCACAGCGGAGGCTGTCGCTTATGAGCGGGCCTTGCAGCCGCAGCAGCTCCGCGAGCTGGCCACGCGACTGGGTGTCGCCGAGGCCGCTCTCCGGAGACTCGGGGTCGGCTGGCGCCCAAGCAACCGACGACTCGAGGTCTCCGGGTCGCGCACCGTGTGGGTCGAGGAGGGGCCAGCCTGGACCTTCCCTGAGGTGGATGCTGCCGGGCATGTGATTGGGATCCAGCGGCGCTTCTCTGATCCGGCGATCGGCAAAAGGATGCTCACTGGCGGTAAGCGGGGGATCTACCTGCCAAGGGACTGGCTCTCACTCTCGGGCCCGATCTACATCCCCGAGGGCGCCTCCGACGTCGCCGCGCTGGTCAGCGCAGGCCGCTGCGCTATGGGGCGGCCGAGCGCGCTAGGCGGCCTTGAACAACTGGTCCGACTGCTGTGGCAGACGAAGCGCGAGATCATCGTGGTGGGCGAGAACGATCGCAAGCCGGACGGCCGATGGCCCGGCAAGGAGGGAATGGACTACGTCGCGGCAGGACTGGCAGAGCGACTCGGCCGGCCCGTCTCGAAGCAGTTACCCCCCAGCGGCAGCAAGGATGTCCGCGAATACCTCCGGACAGCGAAGAGCTCCAAGGAGGCGTCGCAATGAGCGCGACACCACAGGACAAAGACCCAGCGCAGCAAGCGATGGCGGCCGAGCCCTTGTTTGATCACCCGGCGGAAGTCGTCCAGCCCTCCACGACGAACACGGGACTGGTGAGGCTCAAGATCGAGCGGAGGTCCGCTTGCCTTTTCCGTGTCACAGTAAGCGGCGCAGTGGACGAGAAGGTTCTGGTCGTGGACACAGTGGACCTGGCAAGGTCCAGTGGTCGCCAGAAGATCGTGAGGGAGACCTTGAAGCACCTCGCGCTTGACGATGGTGACAAGTCAGCGCTGACGGCCAACATCGAGAGTGTGCTCCTGGCGGAAAGCCAGAAGCAAGCCCTAGCAACCGAAGAGCCGACGTCACCCCAGTACGTGGCCGTCGAGGACGACGACGGCGAGCTGGAATGCGGCCTCTACCGGAAGATCTCAGAGTCTCGTTTTCGCCTGACCAACTTCACCATGCGGATCGAGGAAGACCGTGTGATCACCAGTATCGAGGACGACCACGTCGAACGCGTGTACCGCGGCAACATCCATTGCCAAGGTCAAGATCACCCTTTCACACTGACCGCCCAGGAGTATGTGGACAACCTGGAGACCGCGGTCCACTTGGCCGCAGGGCCGAAAATAGAGCTGCTAGCGCACCCGGGTGTGATCAGAAATGCGATCGCGGCCACGAGCAAGCCCAGCCGCAAGGACGTGACGAGCAGCATCGGATGGGCCGACGACTTCTCGCGGTTCCTCGTCCCCGGCGGATGGGTCGACGCGACTGGCTACCACGAGCATACCCAGGGGGCCAACGTCCCCGAGGTTGATCTCTCGAACCACGAGAGGGCCCGCTGGATCGCCTTCCGACCGTTAACGCCGAATGAGCTGCTGGCCGTGAAATGGCATATCGCGTGCCATCTGATGTGGCTGCACGATCCCGACGTAGTGGCCGCGGGACTTGGGGCTGTTGCGCTGGCGCCCCTGATGCGATTCACGCGCGTGCCTTCCCGGCCGCTGGTCTGGTTCCGGGGCCTCACGGGGAACGGCAAAAGCTATCTGACTCGCTTCCTCCAGAACTTCTTCGGTGATTTCGCCAGCGCAGGCGCAGAGCGGTACATTTCCTGGACGAGCACGGCCAACTATATCCAGCAAGCCGGGTTCTACTTCCGGGACGTGCTCTATCTCGTCGATGACTACAAGCGCGAGGATGTCCGGCACGGTGATGTGGTGCGCGTCCTGCAGAACTACAGCGATGGCGCGGCACGCTCGCGGTTGCGGGCCGACGCCACGGCGAACACGACACGGCCCATCCTCGGTTTGCTCGTAAGTACCGGCGAAGATTTCCCCGAGGCCAACGCCAGCGGTAGAGCCCGCGCCATCATTATCCCAGTGCACCAGAGACCGAAGGACTTTGCCATCGCCAAGGCTTGCCAGGACATGCAACCCTATTACAAAGGCTTCATGGCGTCTTTCCTTCATTGGGTCATCTACCACAGGCTGTGGGAGAAGCACATCCCCGAACGAGTCGAGTACTGGAAACAGTCATACTACGCAGCCATCACGGGGTGCGCGAATGACGCGCGAATCGCGGCGAATCACGCTTGCTTGGCCGCGTCCTTCGAGTTGCTAGCCGACTTCCAGAAAGACGTATGGACCGAGGCCCCCGTCTTCGCCCGCAACTTCTGCGACGTCTACCTGCGAGCCAGGGTATTGGACGCCGCGGGAGCGGTCGCACAGGACATCCCGGCGCAGATCTTCCTGGACACCCTGAACGATCTCCTGGGCTTTGACCGAGTGCAGATCGAGGTCCGTGGGAAGATGATCACCCGCGACGCCAAGTCGAGAGTAGTTGGACGCCTTTTGGACGTTCTGGCCTCAGCACAAAAGCCCGGGTCGCCACAGGTCGTGGTGGGCTTGTCGATCCCCCTGAGCTTAGGGGCAGTCCAGGAATCACTGCGGAGCCAGGGGAAGCAGCCGCTCCAGGCCAGCGAGAAGGCATTGCTCGATCAGCTCGCCGACATGGGGGCGCTTGTCGACAAGGACAACCAGCCCATCACGGCCCAACACACCGGAGAGCGGACACGTAAGGAGCGGCTCGACGGAGGGTCGGTATGGCTGGCGAGGGTCCCGATTTCGTTCCTCCCCGCACTTGGGACACCACCTGCGTCCCAAAGCCCCGGCCTCCGCATCATGGGGGGGTAGGTCAGGGTGCAGGGCAGGAGGAAACCTTGCTGTTCCGCGTGGGGCGTAGGCGGAACGAGGCGGAACACCACGCGGAACGTGGTTAAGGACTTGGGAGAGAATGACTTATATTATTTTGTTCCGCTGTTCCGTCATTTCCGCAGGATAGATACGGGGCGAGGAGAAAATAAACAACGACCCGACACACAGCTAAGAATTCGGGCCTTCTGCCCAGGAATCTTCGCGTTTCTAGCCGTATTTCGGGTCGTTGAAAATAAAAGCCCCGCCCCCTCACATCTTTTTCTTCTAGAGAGGGGTGTCTATCGCGCGAAAATGGCGGAACGCCGGAACAAAACGACGTATTCTCATTCTCCCCAACGAGTTAACTGCGTTCCGCGTGCTGTGGCGCCACGTTCCGTGCTGGACCTAGCCGGAACAAAGGCCAGTCCGAAGCGCCGAAAGGTACTGGAACTCGAGCTGCAATTTCCCCTTGAGCAGAAGTCGTCCTCGGGCTGACTGGCACAGAAACAGTAATACGAGCGACTACAGGATAGCGATCCAGGCACTCGATACGGGCCCGCACGAGGTCAACTGTCGCGGCATGGCAGCTTCCCCGCGGGTGACTCAACGGCCGATCTATCCTGAGCGGCAGGACGTTGGACGTGGCGCAGGCGCGGGAGATTGGAATGACGTCATTCCAACACATCGAGGCTTGGCCAGGATCGTACTGCTCAACGAGGGTGGATTAGATGGAGTCATTTAGGCCAGCGCTGGCTCTTCAGTCTTACTAACGTTATTAAGCACTGCCACGATGATATCGACCACCGTGCCCTGGGTCGTCGGATGTGCCAGCACCAGAGCAACCTCGTTGGGTGCCAGGCGATCTAGCTCGCCGACAATGAACACCGACCAGGGTTCGCAGTTCACGGCACTGGATTGCACCAGCCGCTTGGAGCCGGGATCGCGGTGAGCCGGGACGGGTGGGGGGCGTGCGTCGGACAAAGTGTTTGTGGAGCGACTTTGGAGGAGAGGGAAATACGAAGACACATACAGTAACGACTACAAACGCGCACCAGAGCCAGTGTCGGAGCGAGGTCCTACTTCTGGTTCTACGATGAGGAGCGTCCCCCTCAGTCGCTCGATTACCGGACCCTGGCGAGGTCCATCGGTCCGGGATTCACGGGGGCTGAGAGAGGGAACCCCTAACAAATGCGTATGGCATGGCATGAGTGGTCCGTCTTCTGGGGTCCACCATACTCCAGCCACTCCGCCTCGTCTCCTCACCGAGGATGGCCATTAGCGGATAGCTTCCCCGTCTCCTTCAACTCCTTCAGTCGCCTATAGAACGCCGGCTGGGACTTGGCCTGCCCGAACCGGGCCGCCGTGATCCTCTGCCACTGCCCGACCCGCTCTTTGCGGCTCGGGTAGCTCATGACTATGTCGAGGACGATCCGGCGCTCGGCCTCAACCTGCTCCGCGCGTCTCAAGTCACGCTGCGGGTGCAAAATGTCCACGAGCTGCTGCTGAAGTTCCGAGACGACCAGGTCACGCCAGTGCGTCTCCGTCCGCTCCGACTCCCAGAGAGCGTAATCCGGGATCGCCTTTTCTACGAAGAGCCTGACGGACGGGCGGATCTCGCGCCGCTTACATTCCTCCAAGAGGAGGTGCGCGACCATTCTACATTTCTCCGGTAGGACCCCACGAATGCCCTGGTCAGCGATCTTGCGAATGAGGGCTTCAACCTGCTCGTCCGTCGGCTCGTAGTTGATCATGTTCACTCGGTCTCGTATTGCGGCGAGAATCTCGTGATGATGACCGTCCAGAGCAAGATTCGTAATTAGGATGATCCCGCCGCTGAAGCGGACGGAGTAATCCTCCCGGGCCGTCTTGTAGCGGACCATTCTCACCCGAGACCCGTCATGTGACGAGCCGAGAGCGGCAAGGAGGATCTGAAGACTGATCGGGTTATTGAAAACCGAAGCCACGTCGTCGAGGACGATCGTTCGATCCCGATTTGTTTCGATGAGGTCGAACAAGCCGATAGGTGTGAGATGTCCCAAGTGATAGTCATACGAGGCGGCCAGAGTTTCGAGCGTCACCCGGACCGTGTGAGTCTTGGCCGTGCCGGGGCGTCCGAATAGATAGAGTCCATTAGTCTGTTGATAGAAGACTCCTCTCACTCGGTCTCGAATCACGGAAAGTTGCCTCTGAAGCGCCTCATAGTGGTCCTTGTACTTCATGTCGTCTCCTCTCTTGCGTTCTCACTTTCTCAGTTTTGTCGACGATGAGAAAGTGAAAATGCCCATGTCTGGCCAAGCCTGGGACTCGATGACACAATCGGTTTCATCCATGGCGGGGGCACGATCTCGGACGGTGTGGTTCTCCATAGTCCCCTCGTCCTTCGGCACCTTGCCGATTCGCACGCCCTTGCACCACTAGCCGTAGAGCAGGAACTCCCGGCCATCGGGCAGACGATACCAGCGGTCGTTGACGAGCCGCTCTTGCAGCGGTGGTTCGTCGTAGCCGTCTGGCTTCCGCTTCGGCATCCCTTTGTGAATGACCTTCCGTAACCGCCTCAGGCGGCGCTCAAAAGTAACTTCGGCAATCCTTCGAGGATCTTGGTGGGATCGTTTTCTCCCCAGCGGTAGAGGACGGTTTCTTCTCCATCTCCGGTGGGGGCTTGCATGTAGTTTCCATCCAGGCCCAGCATTACGTCTGTGTCGGATGGCGGGTCGTCGGGATGGATGGTAAGACCCAGCCCCACAGCTTCTTCGAGGAGGATATCAAACCGAAGGGGCGTCTTAAACAGTAGTTTCCAGGATTTACTGTAGTAAAGCAAGTCCTGTAAAGTTAAAGTTCGGTCAGACTACGCTCGTTACGCATGCGTTAGAGAAACATAGCCACGTCTAAAGAAACGACGAAATACCATCAACCCTAATTCGTATGTTGTTTACTCTAAATTGGTGTAAGGCTTTGCGTATTTAGGCTTTGTGCCCCAACCTGAGCTACGCATCACTAAGATTGAGATATGTACTCCTGCCACTTTCAATGATCGTTTGTATAGAATTAGTATAGTAAAACCTGGAAACTACTGAGTAAAGGGGTTTTTAGATAAAGTCTTAGTATGGGAGGGAGTAACAATGGGAAATCATCGTCACAAGCCCCGGATCCTCCCCCCAAGTGGTTTGGAGATAAAGGCTTGCGAATGACGATGGAAATCGTCACCCCCCATGCCGACCGTCATCCCCGGCCGCCCAGGCCCAGGAGGTGCTTCTATCGGTATCGCACCAAGGCTCCCAGCGTTCGTTGCCCCTATGCGACACGAATAGCTCTATCCTTCCGTTCTGGACTCATACCGAGACACGTGTCTGGACATCACTGGAACCGTCTGGCAATTTTCGGAGTGGTCCACGCACATGGTTCTCACAGACAAGGCGGCACTCATAGGACCGTCGCCTACCTCGACCAGCTCTCAGTGACCAGGAGTAGGCCGAGCACAGACGGGCACAGAACCAGTGATGCAAGCGACGCCGGGATGGCGATCGCTACACCTGACACTAACCCGCACTGCATGAACTCGATGGCCGCAACATGGAAGCTTTCGTTCGCGTACCGTCATCAGCCGCACTGCCGTGCTCGTGACGACCTTGGACGATACTCCAGCACAGCAGGTTTTGAGATAACGTTATCTCAAAACGCATGTCGGGTCCGGCCAGTGGCGCTCGTAACTCGCCCCGCGGTGTTTCCCGGAATACCGTTATTCAGCCACGAGCCGGGACCAGGTCGTCACTGCAGCCAACTGGCAGTGTTCGACCTCGCCGGATTGCGAGAGTCGGAATCGAGGAGTCGACTTCCGGGAATAACTTGCACTTGTTTGTTGCAAACGACTCATCTCGCGTAACTTCGAGGTTGAGCAATATGACAAGTTGCCCACGCACCGGCTCCGTTCCCGGCGGGACACATCGAGCCAACGCAGAGCCGTCCGGCAATCCGGGGGAGCGATGCGGACCGAGAAACCCCGTATGACACTGCAATGCTGTCGCAGTCTGGAAAGGTCTCATGACCAAGTGACTCGGAGGTTTCGGTGAACCACTCTGATGAGTTTGAGCGTACGTCGCTGTGTTTTCGTGCCGACCAGCTTCAGCGGTTGAGAACGATCTTGAAACGGACGGGGGTACCGATCGCGTTCATGATCCGCCCGGACCACCCGCGCGCTGACCAGTCAGATTTCCAACATTCCGATCCGAGCAATGGGGCTCCCAGTCATGCTTAAGCATTGCGACGCAGCCACCGTCACCACGATCGGTAGCAACAGGCCCCTCACAGCAGGCCCTCTCAGCGGTGATGCTGTATTCGCCACTGATGATCTCAGCTGGAGGCATGATTCACCGTTCAGGCCAGTGGACTGGCGATGGAGGCTGGCTCAGCGGTCGCTTGTGGAGAAGATGCCGCGGCGACCGGAACTCCAGGACCCCTGGGTGCGCAGGATCACGAAACACCTGCGTTCCCGTCACGAGGTGCCAAAGTCACGGGTTTCCAGAAGGACATCCTATGATCCCATCCTGGCCGAGGTCTCCGCGCTCCGATTCGCGGCCGACCCGTTGATCGGCGGCGAGCTGGAGGCCCTGATCTTGACCGGAGAGCCGAGGCCCGTCGTGGCCGAGATCTCCGGCCTTGACGAGCCGGTTGTCGAAGCGTACGAGCAGTGCTTTTTTGATGTTCGGCCGAAACTGGAGGCGTGGTCATATGTCATTCACATCGTGATCGGCCCAGGCATCTACGAAGGCTTCCGCCTGGATGATCTCCCCCCGATCTGGAAGACGATCGCATACTTTCGGGGTCGGTATTCGCTGGCGGTCGTGCTCCAGGCCTTTCCTGGCACGCGAGTCCGCCCCTGGCCGGACTGGTACCCCGCCACGCAATCCGAGCAAAGAGCGTTGATCGCTGCGTGCAAGCGGATGGTATACACCCGATGCCTCAGGCTCGCGGACATGTCGCCAGCTGATCTCTTCCGGTTTCTCCTCTTGGGGAAGTGGTTGCAGGATGATCAAGAGGCCGACTGTGTGAAGCTCTCCGGAATCGGAGCCATATCGAAGGTCGACGTGACTTCGCTCATAGAGCCGCGAACCGAGGATCTGGACAGCATCACTGCGGCATCCTGCAGCTCTCCGGTGTCAATCCTGCGCGGCGGGTGCGCTGGGGCCAGAGGAGGGGGTACTTCGGATGGCAACAAGCAGGCCGGAGCCGGTACCACAGATCTCGATCTGGCAGGCAAGCCGGTCGAGCCGGCTTACAGGGTAACAGCTTGACGCCTGCCGATCGAGAACTCCACAGACATGCAACGACCGGTGTCTTTTCGCGAGCATGGAAGGTTTTCGGATATATTGAGATTGGCGCACTCAGTAGTTTGTCGCACATCTCTGGGGGGTTTCCGATGGGCTGGCAAGGACGTGATAGCCGCCGCTACTTCTACCTGGCCCGCAGGCGGAACGGCCGGCAGGAGAACGTCTACTTCGGCCGGGGCCCACTTGCTGAACTTGCTGCGGTCCAGGTTGAGGAAGGTAAGTCGCGAAGAGATGAAGTACGGCAGGAAATCCGTACGATGCGGGATGAGCTACGGACTCTCGACAGTCTGATCGCCACGGTCGATCAGGGTGCCGCGAGACTGCTCGAGGCGACGCTCTTGGGACAGGGCTACTACCGCAGTCACCGTAGATGGAGGGGTGCACGACGTGTCCGAAATCTCACACGAACCTGATGAACCGCCCGTTGTTGAAGACTTGAACTGGCTCCTCCAGCAGGCCCGTAAAGGCGATGAAAATACTCTGCCCCAGCTCAGGGACCTGCTGGATACGCGGCCCGAGGTCTGGCAACACTTCGGAAATCTCGCAGGACACGCGCGTGAGGCATGGCTGCGAGTGATCTCGGCGAATGACCTTGCCCTCCGAGAGTCGACGGCCCGCAAGGCGGAGGACCTGATGCGCGAGCTTGCCGGGCCTCATCCCTCACCCATCGAGCGCTTGCTGGCGGAGCGAGTCATATTGTGCTGGCTGCAGCTTCACTACGCCGACTTCCTGGCGGCACAGGCATTCACGAAGTCGACAAAGCTCACGGACATCTGGTCTAAACGCCAGGCCAGTGCCCATCGACGGTATCTGACGAGCCTCGGGGCGCTGGTCACGTTGCGGCGCCTTCTGCCGGGTCAGGCCGGTGGCCCACCGATCGATTCGAGGAATCTTGACACTTCCTCCAAGAATCTCGAGAGCAGCGTCAGTCGGCCTATAGATCGAGAGCATCAGCTCCAGGTCGTAGGCGAGCCGATGTAGGCAACTAAGCCTGGGGTAGCCCCTATTCGCTAACCGTCATCGGGTCCCTGAGGGATACCAGATCCTGTCCTTTTTCGATTAGCGTTAATCGAAATCACCCCAGAGATAGGCCGCCGGCTGCACAAAGACACGGCACTGCGGACGATGCCAGGCCCCGGATACCAGGGCGGCGTGGGAGGCCGCGGGTCTACGGGGAGAGCCGCATCGACCTGGGCTATCGGGCCAGTGAGCACCGCAGGTGGTCCATCGGTCGGTTAAAGCCTGTCCGTCGAGTCCGAGGCCAGGATCTCAGCTACCTTCAGTTCACACCTCGCGGTGGACACCACGGACTGGCCAAGTGGTTCCTGGGATCACCACGCCTCGAACGATCAGTACCTTTTACGTTTACTACATGCCTGGTACACATCAGCGTCGGTCAGCGTCGGGTGCCAACCCGACGCTGTTATTCGACGTAAGCTACAGCTCTTGGGCTTGTTAGAGAAACAGCGTCGGGTGTCGGGTGCAAACGAAGTTCAGGAAGACCATGGAACGACGTCTCGCGTAGTCGATCCACCTGACAGAAACAACCCGCCACCCGACGCTGTTTTCTTTAACCTCTGCTGGCGTAGCACTTCTGACAAATAACAGCGTCGGATGAGAACCCGACGCTGTCCGACACTGATGTATGGGGGGCGAAGTCTGGGTCACGCGACTGGAGGCATCGCAGCCGTACCGGTGGTTCGCACGGGGAGGAAACCTAACTGCACTGGAGTGACACAACGGCGGTTTGGACTGGGGCATAACCGCGATTGCTATGGTATTCGGCGGGGCCGAAGACCGTTCTCTACATTCCGTGCGGAGTTGCTCACTGACCCTCGGAAAGAGGGAATCGGCTCTCAGGAATAGGTCCGTGCTGGACCCTGAAAATGACTGGTGGCTCGCAACGCTGAACTCTGTGCAGTTTCCTGTCTGTCAGCCTCCGAGCCGAGTCGTGTTGACGAACGCCGGCCCGCCCGAAACGAGCGGGGTAAGCACACCAACCAGACTCCCAAAGACAAGGGCGTCCTTCCCCACTGGAGCACCCACCACGATCGGAACGAGGGCTATCGCCGTAGCTGCTCCAGCAAGTGTAAGCCCGGCACACAGTCGCAGCAACCGCGCCCAGCGGGGCCCCCAGCCGCCCCAGCAAGGCCCCTCCTTCCTCAGGCGGCTAGAAACTGGGGCTGATGATCGGACGCATGGAGGACCGGCTACGTGCCCTTGCGGGAAATGTGCAGCCGGATGATACCGATCGGTAATTCAGCGCCAATTTCGATCGTCAGGCGAGCGCCACCGACAGTGTCTCCTTCCTTGGTCTCTCCCCACCGAAGGCGTGCAAAACCGTATCCCTCTGTGTTTCGTTCCACTGAGGAGCGACGCAGTCCGGAATCTTGTTCCTCGTTTCGATCGAGCGAGGAACCTCACGGCGGGTTTACCACCGTCGTCCTTGGCTGTCTGACTTGAGCCA
>Ga0208696_1001585_pt1 | contig 13234 bp, 8 predicted proteins | sample Sb_taG_9_FD_187711 | JGI IMG/M metagenome (GOLD analysis project Ga0208696, IMG submission 187711) | Peat soil microbial communities from Weissenstadt, Germany - Sb_50d_b_LC metaG (SPAdes) (version 2) | ecosystem: Environmental > Terrestrial > Soil > Wetlands > Peat | place: Germany: Weissenstadt...
GGCGTTCGACACCGTGCAGAATCTCGTGGTCGGCTGGCCGGATTTCGGCGGGACGATCTATCTGTACAATCCCGACACAGATTCGTGCACCACGCAGACGTACAGCTCGAGCGCTCCTCCAGATTCAGCGCACACGGGTTCCTCGAGCACGACCAACGGGACTTTTGGCCGCTTCCAGTACTTCCCATCGCTCGGAGTCTTCGCGCTAATCAACGACTACAACATCGACGCGCACACTCTGCGCCTGACTGCCGCAAGCGGCAGCGGCAGCAACCTGATCATCTCGAACGTGGCAGCCGGAGGCATCACGACCACCTCGGCGACTGTTTCCTGGTCAACGAGCACTCCCGGCACTTCGCAGGTGATGTACGGCACGACGTCGAGCCTGGGTTCTTCGACCACGAAGAACGGAACAATGTCGACGACCCATTCGCAGACCATTTCCGGGCTTTCGCCGAGCACGCTGTACTTCTTCAGCGTGCAGTCTGTGGACAGCGGCGGGAATCCGGTGACGGCGAGCGGCTTCACCTTCGGCACCACGAACACGACCGACAATACGCCGCCGACGGTTTCGATGACGGCACCGGCGAACAACGCGACAGTCTCGGGAGCCGTGACGGTTTCCGCGAACGCGTCGGACAACGTCGCGGTGGCGAGCGTGCAGTTCCTGCTCGACGGAGCCAATCTCGGCTCTGCGATTACGGCATCTCCTTACAGCATGTCGTGGAATACCTCGACGGCTAGCAATGGGTCGCACACGATCGCGGCAACGGCAACGGATACGTCGGGAAATACGGCGACTTCCGCGTCTGTAACCGTGACGGTGTCGAACTCAACTTCGAACGCTCTGGCGGACTTCCAGTCCCGCTGCGCAGGCTCCGGCGTGATTCGTTGCGTCGGCTTCGATACTTCTGCGGACATTCAAGGAAATGCAGCGCCGGGTATGCCCAAGATCATGCCTGGGCTAACCACACCGGCCATCGACTCGACGCAGTCGGCTTCGGGCGGCGGGTCGCTTCTGTTCACAGTGCCGGCGTCGGCTGGCTCCGCGAACACATCCGGGTCGTTCGACATCGACTTCTCGGATGATTTCTCGGCGCAAATCGACTCGCTGGTCAACGGCGATCCGGCGTCCAAGACGACGGCTTGCGGCGGCGGCCCGTGCGGCAACGAAATCTGGATCCAGTGGCGGCAGCGCTTCGACCAGAGCATGTTGCAGCACTTCGCCGGGTCGAACGGCTTCAAGCAAATCATCGTGGGCGAAGGCGACACCTCTCAATTCCAAGCGTACTCGTGCTCGGATCTCGAGACGGTGGTCGAGAACTCGAACCAGTTCGAAATCCCGCGCATGTACCACAGCTGCGGCGTGAAGCTCGACGAATACGATCCACTCGACGTGAACACCGGCAGAACCGACAGTCAGGGCAACGGGCTCTTCTCGCCTCAGAATGCGGCAGGCGGCTACCTGAACTGCACCTACGCGGCTGAAGTGAACATCCCGACGATTCCGCCGTGCGTCCCGTACGTGGCCAATCAATGGATGACGTTCCAACTGCACATCAAGGTTGGCACGTGGTATCCAGGCGGCGTGAATTCCAGCGGCGGGCCTCCGGGAACGTTCAAGCACGACAGCACGATTCAGTTGTGGGTCGCGCAGGAAGGCCAGCCATCGCAGATCGTGATGGACTTCCGTCCGGGCGCCACTTCGGCGGCGTGCGATGCGCAGCAACAGGACATTCCGTCCTGCCAGACGGGCTACGACCTGGTCAATCCGACGGCCTACGGGGGGTCGGCATCATCGGGAAGCGGCAACCCGCGCGTCAAGTTCGGCAAGCTGTGGTTGCTGAACTACCAAACGAACAAGTGCAGCGCTGGATGCCCGGGTGAGGCAGCCGCTCATACCTGGTACGACGAACTCATCATTTCGCGTCAGCAGATCCCTGATCCGAAGTTCTGACGCAACGAGCTACCGGCCCCCCAGCCGGTTAAGGAGCGGCGGCGCCCACATCCCCCCGTGGCGCCGCCGCTTCATTTTGCGCTAAGATTATTGGCGTGAAATCGGAGAGGCGCGGTGATTCGGAATGGTGCGGAGTAAGAGTTTCCTCCTCGTTGTTTCTTTCCTGACTTTATCTGCTCTAGCGATTGCGTTAAGCGGAATTGGAATTCGTGGCGGCGGAGCTTTGGCCGGTGCGGCCGTGATGGCGCAGAATTTGGGCGCGGCGAAGGCGGAATCATCTGGCGGCTCCGCGAAGCTTGGCGACGATGCTGATTTCAAAGCGCGATGCCATGCGCCGGGAGTTGTGCGCTGCGTCGGATTTGATTCGCGCGCCGATATCGCCGGGCACACCGACCCGGATGCGAGCGGAGTTTACTCTCCGGAGATTGATACGAGCGTTGCGGCTTCGGGTCGCGGCTCGTTGAAATTCACTGTGCCTGCATTTTCGAAAGCCAATAGTTCCGGACAATATTGGACGAATTTTTCGGATGATTTGTCGGTGCAATTTGATTCGCTGGTGAACGGCGATCCGAAGAGCAAAGCGGATGAATTCTTCGTGCAATGGCGGCAGCGATTTTCGCCAGAGATGCTGGTGCCCTTCAAGGGATCGAATGGTTGGAAGCAAGCGATTATCGGCGAGGGCGATCGTCCGGATCATCGGGCCTATTCGTGTACGGATATCGATCTGGTGCTGGAGAATAGCGGGCAGTTCGGCATGCCGCGGATGTATCACAGTTGCGGGAATAAGGATGATCAGTACGAGCAACTCTCGATTCCCCAAGGCGTGGACGTCACCGGCTCGTCGGTTTTCTCTCCGCAAAATGCGGCGCCGCCTGCGGGAAAATGCAGACTGGTCACGGGATTTCCGCCGAAGATTCCGCCGTGTGTTGGTTACAAGGCGAATCAGTGGATGACGTTTCAAGTTCACGTGAAAGTGGGGACTTGGTACGAGGACAATTCGCGTCATTATCATCGGGACAGCACCGTGCAGCTTTGGGTGGCCGAGGAAGGCAAGCCTTCGGTGCCGGTGATTGATTTCAGTCCCGAGAACAAGACTGGCTACGACCTGGTGAATACCAGCATGGGGAAAGCGAAATTTGGGAAAGTGTGGCTGCTGCCATATCAGACGAATAAGGATGGCGAGGCGCCGCACGACAAGGCGTATACGTGGTACGACGAACTGATTATTTCCCGCGAGAGAATTGCTGATCCGAAATAGCTGATTGAGCGGCTGCTTTGCTGCGCGCGCTTTACGCGCGAGTGCGTTGCGGCGTGGCGATTTCCTCTGAAGCTGCTGCAGAAAATCCTTCCGCTAGAACCGAATCCAGAATTTTCATCGACTCGGGCCAGGAATGGGCGTGCTCGACTTGTGCACGGGCCGCGGTGGCTAGCTTGATGCGGCGGTCGCGATCATTCAGGAGTTCCAGAATGCTGTGGCTCGATTCTTGTGGGCCGTCTGCGACGATGATGTGTTCGCCAGGAACGGCTTGAATTCCCTTCGCGGCTTGCGAGGTCGAGACAACCGGGATTCCTGCCGCCATACATTCGAGAATTTTGTTCTGCGTGCCGCGGGCGATGCGCAACGGAGCGATTGCTACGGCTGCTTCTGTTAGGTAAGGGCGGACATCTTTGACGAAGCCGGTGACGGTGACGCCCTCGATGCTGCGCAGTCGCAAAATTTCGCGCGCGGGATCGGCGCCGACGATCTGCAATTCTGCCGTCGGCATCGCGCGGCGAATGCTGGGATAGACCTCGCGGACGAACCAGAGGACACCGTCGATATTGGGGAAATAATCCATGCGGCCGAGAAACACAATATTCGGCTTCGTGCCGCCGCCCATTGCCGCGGGTTGGAAGAAATTGCCATCGACGCCGTTGGGAATCACGGTGCAGGGTCTTGGGACGCCCAGCGTCTTGAATTCTTCCTTCTCGCCTTGCGTGGTAATTGTGATGCGGTCGAAGCGCTCGGCCATGGCGCGTTCGTAGCGGCGAAGCTTGCGCGATTCGATCGCATAGCCGAGCGAAAGAGGGAAGCGGCGATGCTCGGCGTAATCCATCCATTTCGCCGAATCCATATCACCGTAATCGAGAATGCGCAGGCCGCCGGATAATCCGAGGGTGTACTGCGCGACGAACGCACAGTGCACCATCACCGCGTCGAATTTCTTCTTCTGCCAGGCCGCTTCAATTCGCGCGCGCAGCTTATTGGAGCGGAAATACGCAACCGACGACGGCGTGCTTCCCGGCAGCGCCATCACCGCCTGAGGCCAGCGCGTGGAATTCGGCAAAATTTCGGCGATGATCTCGGAGCAATGCTCGCGCAGGCCCGCGCCGGCGTCGAGTTCCTCCTGCGTGAAGGCGAGGCTCGCGACGGTGACCTCGTGGCTTTGTGAAAGATGCCGGATCATTTGAAACGGGCGAATTTTGCCGCCGCGATTCGGGGGAAATGGAAAGCGATGGCAGATGAAGAGGATTCGCACTTTAGACTTTCTCGCGGGCTTGCATCGGGATTGCTGCGGACGGGCGGATCACGTGGTTCGCGCCGCGGTCACGGGAGCTTCGGGCGCTGAGCGCCAGTCGTTCCCATCGAGATAGATGCGGCACCAGAGCTCGAGATTGATGAGCGCGAGTAAATGGTCGGTGTGATCGCTGGTCTGCGATCGGTGCGCGGCGATGATTTCGTTCACTACCGCGGGATCGAAGAAGCCGCGGCGTCTCACTTGCGATTCGCCGAGTGTGTCGCCAACGAGGCTCTCGAGATCGCGCCGCAGCCAGGCGCCCATGGGGGCGCCGAAGCCGCGCTTCTTGCGATGCAGAATTTCGCGCGGCACAAGAGGCTCGAGCACTTTCTTCAGCAAGTATTTCATCGTCAGGCCGCGGACTTTCAGATTGGCCGGCATCCGCGCGGTCATCTCGACAAGCTCGTAATCAACGAGCGGGGCGCGGCATTCGAGCGAGGAGGCCATGCTCATGCGATCGGTGAGCGCCAGCAGATCATCGGCTAGCGAAGTCTTGAGATCGACGTAGATGATCTGGTGAAGGCTGTCCCAGCCGCGGGCTTTCTCAAAGTAACTCAGGAGAACATCGGAAGCCGCGTCGCTTCCATTTCCGCCGTTCGTTTGCCGCAAAAGGCGCGCGCGCACTTCCGGAGCGAAGGCCGTGACGTAACTCGAATAGCGCTCCGCGATATCGAGGCCGGCAGTCTTCGCGAAGGCGCTCGCGTAGCGAATATTATTTTTCCATGACGAATGGCGGTCTTGCGGCAGTCGTGAGAGCAGTCCGGGCAGCCATTTGTTGCGAACGGGGCCGGGCAGCCAGCGGTAGTAGCGGCCGAGCTCGTCGCCGAGATAGCGCCGGTATCCGCCGAATAGTTCATCACCACCGACGCCTGAGAGAATTACGGTGACGCTCTCGCGCGCCATGCGGGAGACGAGATACGTGGTGACAAACGCCGAGTCTGCAATTGGCTCGTCGAGATGCCACACGAGCTTCGGCAGCAACTCCGCGACCTGCGGCCGCACGATGATTTCGTGGTGATCGGTGCGGAATTTATCGGCGATGATCCGCGCGTAGGGCAGCTCGTTGTAAAACGAGTCCTCGCCTTCGAATCCGATCGAGTAGGTTTTGACGGGGCGATCGCTCGCACGCGCCATGGCCGCGACGATGGCGCTCGAATCGACTCCGCCGCTGAGAAACGCGCCGAGCGGAACGTCGCTGATCATTTGCGCGCGCACCGTCTCCAGCAGCTTCGCGCGCACGCGCTCGATCCATTCGGCCTGCGAGCAATTGTCGGTCTGGTCGAAGCGAACGTCCCAATATTCCTCGTCGCGAATCTGCCCCTTCTCGATGATGAGCATGTGGCCGGGAAGGAGTTTTTCGATTCCTTCGAAAATCGTGGCGGGCGCGGGCACGTAACCGAGGGCGAGATATTCTTTCAGCGCGCTCATGTCCACGCGGCGAGGCACGTTCTCATCTTCGAGGATGGCTTTCAACTCCGAAGCGAAGATAAGCCGGTGCGGCTCGCGGCGGATGTACATCGGCTTTTCGCCGAGGCGGTCGCGCGCGACGATCAAGCGCTCGCGCGACACGTCCCAGATCGCCACGCCGAACATCCCGCGCAGATATTTCACAAAATCTGCGCCTTCCTGTTCGTAGAGATGGACAATCGCTTCGGTATCGGATTTCGTGCGGAAGTTGTGGCCGGCTTTTTCGAGCCTCTCGCGCAACTGCTGGAAATTATAAATTTCGCCGTTCAAAACTACCCAGACCGAGCCGTCTTCATTCGACATCGGCTGGTGGCCGCCGGCAACGTCGATGATGCTGAGGCGCCGCATGCCGAGCGCCACGCCGCGGCCGTAATAAAAGCCATCGTCATCGGGGCCGCGATGCGCGATGACGCGGCCCATCCGCTCCATCAGCGATCGCGGCAGCTCGCCGCCCGGCTTGAGATTTATGAGTCCGAATATTCCGCACATGGCTTACTTGGCGGGCACCGACGCCGCTTCCGCCGCGCCTCGCGCCTTCTCATTCAATACCTGCGATAAACATTGTGCAACTGCCGCGGCCTGGCTTCTACGGCTGTATTGCTGGACCGTTCCATCATCGGGCATGGGATGGTTGCCGTGCGCGATGGTGTCGAGAAAGCCCGGCAGGCCGCTGTAGATCGCCTCTTCGTTGGCGAGATCGAATATCGTTGCGCCTCCGGTTGAATGCAATAGCGCGGCCGTGTCGCCGGTCTCGCTGGTCAACGCCAGAATCGAACGCCGCAGCCGCAGATACTCGAAAGTTTTCGCGGGAATTTGATGATCGCAATTCGCCGCTTGGAAGAGCAGTAGCGCATCGGCCTGCGCGGCGTCTCGCAGCGCCTCGCGATACGGGAGCGGCGGCAATAGGTGCACGATATCGTCCACGCCGATTTCGCGGAGCATCGCGGCGTAGAGCGGCTCGTAGCCGCTTGCACGCAGATCGATCGTCAGCGAATTCGCCGAGACGCGTCCCTCCGACTTGAGCCGCGCAATCGCGCGGAAAAATGGCCGCGGATCGCGTTCGGCCGGATAGAGCAAGCCGAGATGCAAAAGTCGTAGTGGCCGATCGGCGGATCGATTCGTCGCCGGCGCTTCCGGGATGTTCTGGAAATCGTCTTCATCGTAACCGTTCGGCACGAGAACGCACTTGTCCGCCGTCAACGAGGGATAGCGCTGGCGATAAATCCGGATGGCCGAAGCGGCGGTGAAAAGTATGCGCGAGGCGTCGCGAACCACGCGCGCCTCGAGCTTGCGCAGATGGCGGCGAATCGCCGGATCGCGCGGATAGTCGTCCTCGGTCATCGAATCGCGCAGATCCACAATCCATGGCTTGCCGGTCAAGCGATGCAGCAGCCATCCGATCATCACCGCGGACGGGATCGGAAAGGTCGAGAAGATTGCATCAATCTTTTCGCGGCGAATTACGCGCAGCCCTGCAGGCACGGCGCTCACCACCCAGCTCGCCCAGCGGTCGGGTAGCGCCATCCAGCCGAAATAGCGGCCGCCAATCGATAGATGCCGCTGCGTATCGAATGCAGATGTTCGCAGCACGTGCACGCCCGGAGGAATATCGGAGAGTTGGCTCGAATCCGTGCGCTCGTATGCTCGCGGATTCGGCGCCAGCACCGTCGGCTGCCAGCCGTTTTCGGGCAGGTAGCGACAGAGTTTGAGCGCGCGCAGCACGCCGCTGCTCCCCGCGATGGGCGGGAAGTGGTAAGCGACGATTAGCACTCGTTTTGTCTCCGCCATATTTTCTTGCGTCGATCTGCCCGGCTTAACCGCGGATTCGCGCGCCACTCACGCCAAGGCCGTGCTCGTAGCCGCTTTCACCGGTGCGTTCACGGCCTGAACTGCGCGGGCAATTGCCTCAAGGTCCGCACGCGTCAAATCCTGATGCACCGGCAGAAACACCGCATGATCGTAGAGGAACCCCGCGCCCGGAAATTCGCGTTTGTCCGCCAGCGCATGACGCACGCCCTCCCAGCTCACCGCGGGAATTCCGGCTCGCCGGAGCGGCAGGTGCGCGTCTGGCGCGTCAAACAACACGGGAAACACATAGGGCACTACGTCCGCAGGCATCGCCGCGAAAAGCGGCTTTACGCCGGCGAAATCTCGCATCGCGTCGGCCAGGAATTTGTAATTCTTGCGCCGCGCTCGAGCCGCAGCCGGAAAATCGGCGCACTCGAGAAGGAAACGCGAAGTCCGCGACATCGGAAAGTTCACCATCTCAGATTGAAACGAAGGGCTATTGTTGTCCACGCCCAGCGGTCCAGCGCGGCGCGCGCCGGCGTTTCCATTGCTCGATGCGCTCTGGTTCGATGTCTCCACGCTATCGCCCAGCGGCGGAGTTGAAATGATCTGTGGCTTGGCGAACGAACTCTCCAGAACATTTTTGGCAGCGCGCAACGTGAACAGAACGCTTTCGTGAGCAGGCTGAAAGTTCAGCTCGCAGTCTGCCCGATTCAAAATCAATTCACCGCCGTCAAACAGCGGGAAAAACTTGCGCCAGCTAAAAACGCTCGCGTCGCCCCAGGCGCCGAGAGAACGGCCCGCAATCGTTCCCGACTGGACATGTGCACAGTCCTCGATGAGGAACAAATCGCGCCGATTGCAAAGTGCACGCGCGCCCGCGGCGTCGTTCGGAAAGCCAAAATAGTGAACAAGCACGATGGCCCGAGTGCGGCCGGAAACGGCGGCTTCAAGAGCCCGCAAGTCCACGCTCGCGTCTCGCCGGACATCGTAAAGCACAACCTTCGCACCTGCCGCCAGAATCGGCTCGATCGCGGCCGAACAGATATACGCGGGTACGAGAACTTCATCGCCCGCCGCGATCTTAAACGCTCGCAGCGCGTGATAAATCGCGTTGCGCGCCCAAAAGAGCGGAACTCGCCGCGATGTTTCCGGCAATCCCGCGATCGGCGGCTCGCTTTGCCGCAACGCCAGCGACGACCATGACGGCCGCGGGTCCTTTGGCACGATAAAGCGTTGCCGATCGCCGCTCATGCGTAGCGCTTGGCCAGCTCGCGCGCCTTGCGCACCCAGCTATTCCGGAAATAATTGACGTGGTACATCGGCCGGAAGCCCGTGGACCATTTGGAATGCCAGTCTTTCACCGCGCCATAGAATTCGATCACGCGCATTTTCTTCTGGTTGAAGACCTCGCGGATGATTAGGTACTTCATCAGAAATCCCGGCGAGATTTCGCGCATCGCCTCGTCAAATGTCGTCTTGAGTCCCACCAACATCCCGTTGCGCGCGATGTAGATCTCGCTGCCGATGAGACGGCCGTCGAGAAATAGTTGATAGATGTAACCTTCGCCGCGCTCGCAAAAGTGCTCGAGCACTTCACGATAAAAATGCGCCTGATCGTTATCTTCGGTCAGCGCCGTGCCTTCGCGGCCCTTCCAGCCTTGCGCTTCGATGCGGCCATAAGCCTTGATCGCTTCGGCAATGGGCGCCGGATCGGTGAGCGTGATGAGTTCCAGCTTCTGCCCCTGCTTCTCCAGCCGCCGCATGCGCCGCATCAAGTTTTGGCGTAGGTCGCTGTTCCGCGTGGCCCAGAATTCTTCGAAGCCGGTTTCAATCGTGAGCCGTCCGGTTTCGATGTAATCGAGAATTTCGAGATTCGGCCCGGCGAGATCGGGAGGAAACGCCGAAAAATCCGGATCCTGCTGCAAGACGGAAAACTGCACGGCAACGCCGGGCAAGCTGCGCATCACATCCGAAAAATACGCCACGGCCTCACCGTGCGAGCCCGCGACAAAGAGTCCAAGCGGTGCCTGGCTGGGCTGAAACGTTTCCCAGTAGCCCGGCTTTTTCTTGAGCACCAGCGTCATACCCGGCCGATCGGAACTCGTGTTTGCGCCGAGAAGAATATCCTGTGCTCCGAAATGACGCACCAGCGGTGCGATGAATCCGGAATCGAGCAGGATGTGATCGTGATGCGAGCGATTGATGGCGTCCCAATCGCTACGGGCCGCTTCGAAGGAAGATTGCGCGGGTTGGAATGTCCAGCTCATAGATTGCGCCGAGCGCGCGTCACGCTCTCGCGGAAACCGGCGCGATCTGATCGCGCAGATAGTCGTCCACTTCGCCGCGGCGCCGGATCAGCCGCGACTCGCCTTTTTCCACCCAGACTTCCGGCGGTGCCGGATGACTCAAGAAGCCAAGCGGGCTGGCCGCGCGCGCGTATGCGCCCGATTGAAATATGCCGATCAAATCGCCGATTTCGGCCTCCGGCAGCTCGGCATTTCGCGCGAGCACGTCGAGCGGCGTGCAAAGCGGGCCTGCAACTTCGACGGCTCCTGAGGCCGGGCGGTCGAGCTTGGTCAGAATCGCCACTGGATAATTCCGCTTGATCGTCTGGCCGAGATTTCCGGATGCGGCGAGATGGTGATGCATGCCGCCATCGCAGATCAGGAATTTCTTGCCGCGCGAAATTTTGATGTCCGTGATCCGCGCGACATAAACGCCAGCCTCGCCCACCAGATAGCGCCCCGGCTCGACCATGAATTTGGTTCCTGCGAAATCAGCATCTTTCTCGATGGGCTCGAATAGCTTTGCGAGTCCCGCTCGAAGCGCGACGGTATCGAGTTCATGCTCATTCGAAAAATACGGAATGCCGAGCCCGCCGCCAAAATCGAGCGTCGTGAGAGGATGGCCGATTCGTTTTACGATGCGGCGCGCGACTTCGAGGCCATGGGCATACTGGCTCACCAAAATGGCGTGATCGAGAATCTGCGTGCCGATATAAATATGCATCCCGCGAAATTCGACCGCGTCGGAGCCGAGCAGCGGATCGAGAACGGAATCCAGAGACTCTTCATCCACTCCAAAAGCCGCAGGCTTGCCGCCCATGCGCATGGCACCGCCTTGCACTTCGGACGCCGGATTCACGCGCACCGCAACGCGCGCGCGCTTGCCGAGGCGCCGGCTAATGGCGATCACGCGCTCCGCTTCGCGCGGCGACTCGATGTGAATCTCTCCGATTCCGCGCGCGAGAACGAACTCGATTTCCGCTTCTGTTTTTCCTGGCCCGGCGAAGAGGATCCGCTCGGCGGGGCAGCCGGCGGCGAGGGCTTGATGAAATTCTCCTTGCGATGCGACCTCGAGCCCCGCGCCCTTTTCAAGAAAATATTCAAGAAAGGCGCGGTTCGGATTCGCCTTCACGGAATAGCTGATGGCAAAGCGCGCGGGAAGCGCGGCGCGAAGCAGATTCCATTTGGCATCGAGAACGCCGCGGTCGTAGATGAAAAGCGGCGTGCAGTATTTTTCGGCGAGCGAGCGCACCGATAGCCCGCCCATTCGGAGTTCCGCGCCGGAATCTGGAAAATACTTCGCCGTCAGTTCTGCAACGTCTCCCAAGCTCTAGAGTCCTTCGCGCTTGCGCAGCGCCGGATAATCCACTTTTCCGCTCGAAGTCTTCGGCATCTCGCTCAGCACTTCGACCGTCTTCGGCAACATGTAACGCGGCAGCCGCGAGCCGCAATGCTCGATGAGCGCGTCCGTGTCAAGCCGCTCGCCATCGCGCGCCACGACGAACGCCTTGATCGTCTGGCCGAGAACTTCATCGGGGATGCCAATCACGGCCGCATACCGAAGTTTGCCGCTCGAAGTCAGTGCCTCTTCCACTTCCGTCGGGCTAATGCGGTAGCCCGACGATTTAATCATCGTATCGCGCCGGCCAACGAAGAAGAGGAATCCATCCTCGTCCATTTTCACCAGATCGCCCGAATAGCAAACGCGTTCGCAATCGCCGAGTTCCGGTGGCAGCAGCGGATTCGGCCGCAGGACGCGATTCGTGTCGTCCGGGCGATTCCAGTACCCCAGCGATACGGTGGGCCCGCGATGCACGAGCTCGCCGATTTCTCCCGGCTTGCAAAGTCGCCCGTGCTCATTCACGACGATGATTTCGCAATCCGGAATGGCCTTGCCCATCGAAGTCGGACGGCGATCGAGCTCCTCCGGAGGAAGATACGTCGAGCGGAAAGCTTCGGTGAGGCCGTACATCAAAACTATTTTTGTGGTCGTGAGCGTTTCGCGAAGCACTTTGAGCACGCTCTGCGGCATGGCGCCGCCGGTGTTGGTGATGTAGCGCAGATCGGGCAGCGGCTGCTTTTGCAGCGTGGAATTGGGCTGCGAAAGCAGGCTCCACAATGTCGGCACGCCGGCGAGCCCGGTGATGCCCTCCTTCAGCAGCGCTTGCACGATTTCGCGCGCGAAAACAAAATTGATCAGCACGATCGTGCCGCCCTGCTGAAACGCGGTCATCAACTGGTTCATGCCCGCATCAAAGCTGAACGGCAGCACTGCGAGAATGCGCTCCGATTCGGTGATGCCGAGATAGGTCGAGACGATCGAGCTGCCCGCCATCACGTTCGCATGGCTCAGCATCACGCCCTTCGGCTTCCCCGTCGAACCCGAGGTGTAAAGAATCGCAGCCAGATCTTTGGAGATGGATATCTCGCGGAAGGCGGAATCCGGCGGAAGCGCGCAGAGAGCTTCGTAGTGATGAACCGGGAGCTTGACGACCGGTGTGGTGCCTTCATCAACCACGACCAGAAATTCAAGCGATGGAATTTCCTTCAGTGTGCCTTCGAGCGCCGCAAGCTTGGATGCTGTGGTGATGAGGCCCTTCATCCCGCAGTCTTTCGCGATATGCGCGACCTGCTCGGCGAAAAGCTGCGCGTTGATCGGCACGTAAACGCCGCCCGCTTCGGAAATCCCAAAGATCGAAACAACCTGCGGCACGGAAGCTTCGAGATAAATGCCGATGCGGTCGCCGCGCTGGAGCCCCGCTTCGCGCAGCCCGCGCGCCAATCCCGCGGTGCGCCGCGCGACTTCGCTGTAGTTCAGCCGCTCCTTGCCGTGAACCATAGCTTCCTTGTTCGGAAGCCGCTGCGCGCTCGACCGCAGCATATGGTGAATCAGAAAATCCATCCCCTGTTGCTCCTTGAAGGCTGCGTCTCTTGCTTGCCACATCCGTAGGGAATTCGCGGCAATCCGTCCGCGCTCGATGCGGGCTGGCCAATTCTCTTCTTGCGTGCGCCTAGCTTAGTGCGAGGGTGCAGCCGAACTCTTTCTCCCTACAAACCCCGCGAGGTTGTCGACCGACTCGAAATTCTCGGGAACCAGTTCCTCGTCGTCCACGTGAATGCCGAATTCGCGTTCGAGAAAGCTCACCACGTCGAGCATCCCCAGCGAATCGATTATC
>Ga0208696_1001588_pt1 | contig 13226 bp, 8 predicted proteins | sample Sb_taG_9_FD_187711 | JGI IMG/M metagenome (GOLD analysis project Ga0208696, IMG submission 187711) | Peat soil microbial communities from Weissenstadt, Germany - Sb_50d_b_LC metaG (SPAdes) (version 2) | ecosystem: Environmental > Terrestrial > Soil > Wetlands > Peat | place: Germany: Weissenstadt...
GCCGGCTCGTCCTGATCCACCCTGCCTCCATCCTCGTGATCAACGAGGACGAAGCCTGCCCCATCAACAGTCCCGGGCTGGGCGGATCGACGAAGAACGGGCCGTTAGTGCGGTCAATAGGTCGGTGGACACCCTTGCCCGAACACGACAGCCGGAACGCGAACATGAAGCACCGCGTCAGCTGCCCGGCCAGCTCGACCGTCACGTCCCCGAAGTCGACCTCAGCCTCGGCGCCCGGCTCCCGGACCTGCGGCACGAACCCGGCCAGGCCCTCCGCGCCATCCCGGTCCTCCGCGGCGATCTCGGCCCGGCGGCGCGCCACGTACTTGGCCACATACGAATACGACACCTGCGCGTCGTGCTCATCGACCAGCCGCTCGAAGACCCGCCGGGCGGTATGCCGCTGCTTGCGCGGCGCGGCCAGGTCCTCCCGCAGCATCTCATCGATCCACCCGGCCACCGCCTCCCGCACCGGCGCGGCCCGCGCCGGGACCTTGCGATCCGGCGGCACCGGCGACGCGATCGCCTGCCGCACCGTCCGGCGGTGCACGTCATACTTCCGCGCCAGCGCCCGGACCGGCATCCGGTACCGCTGCCAGTCGAAACGGATAGCCGCGAACAGCTCCACTCTCCGCTCCATCCCGCCCCACCTGACCAGGAGGAACACCCGACACAGCCACGATCAGGCCAGCCAGCGCAAATGTCCCGTAACACGCCCGGCGTGTCGCCAGCCATACCTGCCCGGTGGGGCCAGATCAGAAGAGAACCACCGCCCCCGCGCTACTCCCGGTGGGGCCACATCAAAGGAGAACGGTGGGGCCATTTCAGAGTGCTACGGCCAATCGTCACGCTGGCCGGCGCCCAGGCGGTGGCCGTGCAGGCGGCAGCCTCCATCACGCTGGCCGCGCTGCTGTGGCCGCTGCTCCCCGCGGCCGGGCGCCGTGGCCGGCCTGGCCAGCGCGCTGGGCCAGCGGCTGCCGCTGCGCCCGGCCCCGGAGCAGCAGGTGGTCGCTGTGATGCCCGGATCGGGCGGTGCGGGACGGGCCGCGACCGCCCCCGGCGGCCCGCCGGGGGCGGTGCGCGCGGCCGGCCCGATCACGCTGGGGGTGGAGGAGGAGTTCGTGCTGCTGGACCCGTCCACTGGCGCCACTGTGCTGGCCGGACCCGAGCTGGTGCGGATGCTCGGCGGGGAGCCGGGGGTGCGGCAGGAGCTGATGCGGTTCCAGGTGGAGACCGGAACCGGGGTGTGCACCAGCCTGGACGAGGCCGGCCGCGAGCTGGTCCGGCTCCGGCGGCTCGCTGCGGCCGCCGCGGCGCGGCTGGGCTGCCGGCTGGTGGCCTCGGGGGTCGCGCCGTACCGCACGCCCGGGCTGGCCGCCGTGACACCCCAGCCCCGGTACCGCCAGCTGGCCCGCCGGTACGGCCCGGTGGTGGCCGAGGCCGGCACCTGCGCCTGCCACGTGCACGTCGGGGTCCCCTCCCGGGACCTGGGTGTCCAGGTGCTGGCCCGGCTGCGGCCCTGGCTGGCGCCGCTGCTGGCCGTCACCGCCAACTCCCCGATCGCCGGCGGGCACGATACCGGATGGGCCAGCTGGCGGTATGTGCTCCAGTCCCGCTGGCCGACCGCGACCCCGCCCGCGGACTGGCCGGACGCCGCCGCCTACGACGCGGCGGTCCGCCGCCTGATCGGGCAAGGGGCGGCGCTGGACGCGCGGAGCGTCTACTTCCTGGCCCGGCTGTCCCCGCGCTACCCGACCGTCGAGGTCCGGGTCGCCGACGTCTGCCTGGACGCCGGCACCGCGGTGCTGCTGGCCGGGCTGACCCGCGCCCTGGTCGCCACCGCCCTGGCCGAGGCCCGCCGGGGCACGCCGGCGGCAGCCGCCCGGCCCGGCAGGTCGCAAAACCCTCGCTTGACACAGCCCCGCTCCTTCAGGGATGACATAGACACCGCCCACCACACGATTTCCGACTACTTACCCGCCATCAACCTCGGTCGCCGAAGTAGTAACTTGACCGCTCGCACTGAATGGCGGGGCGAGGACTCCTGGGGCTTGGGTCCAGGACCGCCTCCAGGCGGGGGCGGTGGCGGCGGTGGTTGGAAGATCTTGCGGACCACGCTAAACGTCGCGCTCGTTGCGGAGCCGCCCGCGAAACTGGCCGAGATGGTGATGCCATTAACGAGAAAAGTACCCAGCGGCAGGCTGTTGGCCGTCACGGCAAAGGTGGCCGAGGTGGCTCCGGGGCTGATGACTCCGCCCGCCGGCGGGCTGATGCTGACGGCATGTGGATGGTTGGTGCTGAGCTTAATGGGCTCACCGGATGCAGGAGCGGGTGTCCTCACAAGGATCGTGCCCGTGGCAGTCTGACCGGGCAAGAGGGGTCCATCGGGCCCAGCCGGCGCGAACACAAAGATCTGACCCGGAAGAACGGTGAGGTCCGCGCTCTTGGTTACCCCGTCGGGCCCGGCCGCCAAGATATTCCAAAAGCTTTCCGTTGTTGCTGTGGCCGCCGCGGTGATTTGGAAGGTGCCCAAGGTGGCTCCGGCGATGACGACTGCGCTCGGCGGCGCGTTGCTCAATACGCTCGGCGGCGCGGGGACGCCAGCCCCGTCCAGAATGCTCAGTGTCACGGTCGTGTCCTCTGGGGAAGGCTCTTCCAGCGTGATCGTACCGGTGACGGTCTGCCCCGTCCAAAGGACGTCCGAACTCAAGTTAATGCTGGCCACGGAGCCGATCGGCCACGGGTTGTCCGGATTGGGGCCCGGGATGTTGGCCACTTGGTCTGGCGGAAAGACGGCGTCGAGCAGCTGCCTGAAGAACGGGAACGGATCGTCTATGCCACCGGTCAAGTTCTGATAAACGCCGCGCAGGCATTGGGAGGCGTTCGCGACGCCAGGGGCCGCGGCGATGATTTGCGCGATGGAGGTAAAGCCAAGCTGGACTTGCAGATAGTAGAGGAAGAGCAGGCCACAACCGGACGCGGCATCGGGTTGGTGGTCATATTCGAGCGTGAGGTTGATATAGTCGGCGCGCGATCCGTAATTGAAGTAAACTGTAGCTCCGGCCGCATGCGTTGCCGTTGACGTGCCATTGTATCCGCGGGTCACTGTTAGGGTATTGACTCCTGTGTCCACCGCGGTCACCAGCATCTGTTCGTTGTCGATCTGGATGATGTACGTGCTGGCGAATGGGACAGTGCTTGCTTGGACTACGGCGAATGTACCGACCACGTCGTCGATCTGGCTGGCCAGCGTCGTCATCGATGATCCCAATTGGCTCGAATTCGCGTTCGAGGGCGGCAGCGAACTATTGAGCCAAAGTGACGATATCGCGAAGCCGGGTTCGCTGACGCCGAGGCCCGTGAGCACAAGGAATTGCTGGGCGAGGAACCGCGACAGCGCCTCGCCGCAACTCTGCTCGTTGGAGCTGTTGGGCGCGTACCAGCCCTGCGCCTGCACGTACATCAGCACTTCGACGATCTCGGAGACGATCAGGTAGCGCAGGAACGCGACATCGCCGGACCTGGCCCCGAGCGTGGTGCTGATGTTCGGATATAGGCCGCCGGTCGCCGCGCCGCCGACAGAATTGGCGACGCGGATCGGAAACGGCGTGGTGATCTTCGGACTGAGTTCGATGTTGCCGAACCAGCCGGACATCAGCGTGAAATCGCTCTCGCAGGCCGCGATCACGGCGTTGGTACGGGCCGGCTCGACGCCGGACGCGGCCAAGGTCGCGTCGTACGAGAAGGCGTAGTGCTTGGTGATGCCGACGCCGAGGCCGTGATCGGTCAGACCCTTGGTGGTGTACCACTCGGCGTAGAGGGTGACGTTGCTGGTGATGGCGAAGGTTGCGCCGGGCCCGTAGACAGTGCCGCTGCCGTCTGCCTCGGTATTCCAGTAGGCGAAGGTGTCGCCGCTCAGGCTCAGTCCGCCTGGGGAGAGCACGGTAACGGTGGCGTTCTTGTTGTAGTTCGTGCTGTCGACCGGAACACTGCCGGTGCCGCCATTAGGCTTGTAGGTCACGGTAAAGGCCACGGGACCCTCCTGACTCGACATCGAATACGCCCGATCCGCCCTGCGTCGGACTCGTCACTTGGCCGTAAACGGCGTTGCCGATGAAATACCATCCCGCAGACGACCCTGGCGCCAGGCTGTGACTGCCCCACTGTGAAGCCACAATATGCTCCTATCAATCGCGGCCCGCTGCCTCACGGCATCGGGCTAGTCGGACGGACTTGGGCCTATATCAGACCGGAGGAGAGCCGGTCTCCTGCTGATACTTAATCCAGAACGCTGAGGGAACGCGTCGCTTCATCTCGACTCCTCCCGTTTGCCGATATGGCGCTCGCGGTAACGTGGCCTAAATGACGTCGATATTGACGGTTCGGAGCCCGCAGCGCACGCGTACGACGACTGACCAACTTCGGCATCTAGCTCACGGTGTCTATGGTCGTGTAGGCAGGCCCGGCGCGCCGCTGCGTCCGGCGCCTCCCGCGTCGGGCTCAGCTTGGGTGGCCCCGTCCGGTATGCCATCCCATCCGGCGGCCCGCGCTTGCAAGGATCAAGCCTGGTTGGGCGGCGGCCCGGCATCGCCACCGCCACCGGCATCGCCGTCGTTAACGCCACCAGCACTACCGCCACAACCCGCGGACTCGGCCACCAGCTTCGTCCGTGCACTAAGTGGCTCGCCTTCGTTTACCTTGCGCTTGAGGAGTTCTTGGACTGCTGCGATCGGCTCAGAGCTGACTCTGATCTCTGTGCATCCAAGCTCTTCCAGCCAGATTTCAGCTTCATCCCATAGGTCGTTCTCGGCGATACACTTCATGAAGAACGAAAAGCGCCTGACAGAGATTTGTGTCAGCTTCTTGATATTCATGTCATCTCGATTTGGAGTCATCCGACTTGTCTCCCTAGAGCCTGCCAGCATCCTTGCCAGGGTACTGCGGTGCGTTCCTTGCCACAAAATGGAAACACTTGGCTTGATTGAGGTAACACTCTTACTCTTCGGCTGCGCGTCCGCGTTTGTGCTGGTAGCAACAATCCTACCCGCCGGGTATGCGCGGGGCAGGGGCCGGCTTACCCCTTTTCAGTGCGGCGGCGGCCGGGTGGCCGCCGGAATTACCCACAGGCGCCGCGGGCTGGTGCCGGGTCGGGCGGCGGGCCTGGCTAGACCAGGCCCGTGCTGAGGGCCAGGCGGGTCAGGTCGGCGCGGCGGCGGCAGCCGGTCTTGTCCCGGACGCGGTCCAGGTGCGACCTGACCGTGCGCGCGCTGATGTACAGCTGGGCGGCGATCTGGGTGTCGGTGCGGCCCTGGGCGACCAGGGTGACCAGCTCCCGCTCCCGCGCGCTGAGCTTCCCCGGTCCCGGCGCAGCCTGGGGTTGCTGCGGGCCGGCGGCGGTGAGCATCAGGGCGTACTCGGCCGCGATGTCCCGGCTCATCGCCGCGCCGCGTTCCTCGGCTGCCCGGGCCTGCGCGGGTCCGAGCGCTTGCCGGGCTTTGCGCAGCGGTTCGTGCCGGCGCGCGGACCCGGCATCCGTGAACCCCTCGTGCTGCATGAGCGCTGCGTACGCGGCCCAGATCGTGACGGTCTCGGCGGCGCGGCCGGTCGCGGCGCACAGGTACCCGCAGCACTCCAGGCCGTTGACCAGCTCAAACCAGCCGCCGGCCCGCACGATGATCTGGAGTGATTCCCGCAGGTGCGCCGCGGCGTCCTCGCCGCGGCCCGCCCGCAGGTCCAGGTCCGCCATCTGCGTCAGCAGGGATGCCAGGCTCCACAGGTCGCCCGCGTCCGGGAACCGGGCCAGCCCTGCCGCGCAGATACCCTCCGCGGCGGCCAGATCCCCGGCCTCGGTCAGCGCGGCGATCAAGACTTCGCTGCACAGCCGGGCTATCCAGCCGGGGATATCGGCCGGGATCTGCTCGGCCTGCTGGGCCAGCTGCACAGCGCCGCCGAAGTCCCCGGCGTAAAGAGCGGCGACGCTGAGTCCTTCTAGGGCCAGCGCCTCCCCGGCCGGGTAGCCGAGCTCCCGGGCCAGGGCCAGGGCGCGGCGGCCATCGTCGACCGCCTCGGCGAGCCGGCCCAGGTTCGCCAACGCCATCGACCGGCCGGCCAGGCAGTCCGCCAGCGCCCGGGACGGCGGCCGGTTCCCGATGGCGTCGCAGACCGCGGTGAAGTGGCCCAGCGCCCCGGCCAGATCGGCCGAGGACAGCGCCGTCCAGCCGAGCCAGAACAGCGCGGCGCACCACCCGCCGCTGCCCACCGCGGCGCGCCCAGCGGCCTGGCGCAGCAGCGGGTACCCGCCCGGCAGCCGGCCCCGCAGCGCCCACCACGGTGCCAGCGCGACCGCCAGCCGCAGCGCCATGGCCGCATCGTGGTCCATGGCCCAGGCCAGCACCTGCCGCATGGTGTCATCTTCGGCATCCAGCCGCCGGGCAGCGGCCGCCTCGCCGGTGCCGGTCCGCAGCCCCGCCGCGGCTTCCTCGGCCACGCCCAGCGCGCACCCGGCCAGCGCGGCCGCGGCCCCGTCCTGCTCCCCGGCCCCGGCCAGCAGCCCGGCCCCATAGGCGCGCAGCGTCTCCAGCATCCCGTACCGGGACCGGCCATCCGGACCGGCCCGCGGCGGGACCAGCAGCGAGCAATCCACCAGCCGCAGCACCGCCGGCCCGGCACCATCCCCCGCGACCGCCTCGGCCCCCTCCAGCGTGAACGGGCCCGGGAACAGCGACACCGCGCGGAACACCCGCTTCTCGTGGTCATCGAGCAGCTGGTAACTCCACTCCACCGCGGCGGCCAGCGACCGATGTCGCCCCGCCGCCAGCCGGTCCCCGACCACCAGCAGCGCGAACCGGTCATCGAGCCGGTCCAGCAACTGCGCCACGCCCAGCGCCTCCACCCGCGCCGCCGCCAGCTCGATCGCCAGCGGCATCCCATCAAGCCGCGCCACCAGCCGCGCCACCGCCGGACCGATCTTCCCGGCCAACGCGAAGTGCGCATCAGCCCGGCGGGCCCGGTCCGCGAACAACGCCACCGCCTCGCACCCGGCAGCGGCCTCGGCCGGATCATCCGGGTCGGGCAGGGCCAGCGGCGCCAGCCGGTACCGGGCCTCCCCGGCCACCCGCAGCGGCTCCCGGCTGGTCGCCAGGATCGTCACGTCATCGCAGGCCAGCAGCAGCCCGGTGCACAACTCCGCTGCCGCGCCGATCACATGCTCGCAGTTATCGAGCACCAGCAGCAGCTGCTCCCGGGCCAGCACCCGCGCTAGCGCCTCGGCCTCGCGCACCCCCTGTTGGTCACGTACCTCCAGCGCCGCCGCCACCACCACCGGGACCTGCGCCGGATCGGCCACCGCCGCCAGCCCCGCCAGCCACACCCCGTCCGCGAACCGGCCCGCCACCCGCCCGGCCACCTCACCAGCCAGCCGGGTCTTGCCGACCCCGCCTGGCCCGGTCACCGTCACCAGCCGGTACTCACCCAGCAAGCCCGCGACCTCGCTCACCGCCCCGGCCCGGCCCACGAAACTCGTCAGCGCCGACGCGAAGCCATGCACGCCACCCGCCGCGGACTCCCCCACAGCCGTTACCATAACCGCGGGCCGCCGCCGGGGTACAGCCCGGCCGAGGCCCGGCATGAATGGCGCCGCACTGGCAATTCCCCGCGAGGCGGGCGCTCATCATGCAGGCGGCCTGGCTTCCGGCGAACATCCGCTGAACGCCGCTAAAGCCCTTTACGTCAAGCTGCGGAACACCGCGGCCTGCGGTCACGCGCTCGCGGCGAGCACCAGCAACAGCCCGATGTGCTCCAGCAGCGCCGATCCGACAGTGGCGACCAGTTGACACTCGGCTTATCGGAGCTAACGGCGCATTATCTCTGATAAAAGCACGGCTTCGAGATGGCCAGCGCGTTCTCCGGCGCCCAGCGATGGGCGGCTACGCGGCGGGTGCCTTGGGGGGCCGGTAACAACGGTGCCAGGAAGCACGTTAGGCCGTTCAGTTTGCTGAACACCGCCCGGCGGGAGCAGGGTATCAGCGTGGCGATCACGGACCGGATGGCCGCCTGGCGGCGGGAACGGCGGGTGGTGGCGCGGGTGTCGCGGGCGGCGTGGCGCCTGGAGCAGGCGGAGCGGGAACGCAGCTGGGCACTGGCCTCGGCCCGCGCGGAGGGGGTCTCGATCCGCACGCTGGCGGCCGCGGCGGGGCTCTCACCGGCGCGGGTGCACCAGATCACGGCCGACGCGGACCTGGATGGGCTGGATGCCGCCCTGGGCGAGCTGCGGGCCGCGGGCTGGCCCGCACCGGAAGACCCCGACGGGGATGACGACGCCGAGCTGGACGGGCGCGACCTGATCTGCGACCGCCTGCTCGACGAGGTCGGCTGGCTCCGCCAGTGCGCCGGCTGGCTGACCCACCTGCACACCAAGGAGTTCCCCCCGGCGGTCAACCTGCGCCCCGAAGACGATCATTTCGACCGGGCGCACGTGGTGGCCGACCTGCCCCGGGTGGCCGCGATCTTGCAGCGGGTGGCCGCCGATGTTGATGAGCTGGCCCGCGCCCGCCGCGTGGCCGACCTCGGCGCGGCGGCTGCTCGCCCTGACCGGCGGGCCGAACGGCGGCGCCGGGTAGCCGAGCCGGACCTGGACTTCCGGGAGTTCTGCCGCCACAGCAAGCTGTCCCAGTCCGAGCGCTCCTGGGACCTGTTCGCCGCTGAACGCTACCGGCGCGGCGAAACCGATATCCCGTCATATGAGGCGCGCAACCCGTTCCGGCACCACCAGCAGGGACCGTGCACATGATCCCTGCCCTCGCCGCGGTGTTCAGCAAACTGAACGGCCTAACGTGCTTCCTGGCGCCGTTGTTACCGACACCCCTTTCGGGCTTACTTGGTCTGCCTCCGATCTGGGGCGTTTCCGCAGGCGTCGGCACGTCCGGGTGGTGGGTACGAACCAGTCGGGCATCGCGGCGACCTGCCGCTGGATCTTGATTGAGGTGCCCGTCGCAGGTCTAGCGTCCTAGCCCCGGGCCGTGCCTGATGTTTAGTCGGGGAGTTTGGCGCGGATCGCGTCTGGGTCGGCGTAACCGGGGCCCATGCGGGGAACGTCGCCGAGCTGGTCGAGGATGTCGAGGGCCTGCCGCCAGGCATGGTAGGCCTCGGCGAAGTCGCCGGCGGCGTGGTGGGCATTGCCAAGGTGATCGTAGTCGGTGGCTTTGCTGTAGAGGTCGTCGCCGCCGAGTTCCCCGTCGATGGCGATGGCCCGTTTGAAGTAGCTGACCGCCTCCCTATGGCGTCCGAGGCGGTGGTGCGCGCAGCCGATGCTGTTGAGTACGGCGGCCTCGCCCCACCGGTCACGGAGGTCCTGGAACAAGGCCAGTGACTGCCGACAGTAGGGGAGAGCCTGCTGGGCGTCTCCGCGCAGGGCGTGATTCCAGCCCAGGCTGTTGAGAGCGGCGGCGATGTTCCGCTGGTAGCCGCCGGTGCGGGCCAGGTCGAGGGCTTGCTGCGAGTGGGTGAGCGCCTCCTCGTAGTGCTTCTGGATACTGAAGGTCATACCGAGCCAGCTGTGGGCGACGGCCTGGCCGGCTGGGTCGTCGAGTTCTTTGAACAGGCGCAGGGCGTCCTGCAAGTGGGGGCGTGCCTCGTCGAGGCGGCGGCCCCTCCGGGTGCGGGCATGACCGATTCCCAGGTGAGCGTGGGCTTGTCCCAGCTCGTCGGCGTGGTCCCGGGCGGCGGTCAGGGCGGTGTCGTGGGTGGCGTCGAAGTCGCGCCAGTATCCTTGTCGTTCGAAGAATGGCACCAGCGTGTGAGGGAGCTGCCAGGCGTGGGTGTAGTGCCCGGCGCCGGCGGCCAGCTGGATGGCCGCGATCAGCACGGGGTATTCGGCGGTGAACCAGGCCCAGGCGGCTGAGTAGCCGACAGGTTCCTCGGGTGTCACCCCGGCCGACGGCAGGGACAGGGTGATGGAGCGCTGCAGGTGGGGCGAGGACAGGGACCAGGCCCTCTGAGCGGTGTGCAGGTAGTGATCCAGCATCCGCCGCTGTGCCGCCTGCTGGCCGGTGCCGGGGTCGTGGGCCTCGGCCAGGTCGGTGGCGTAGGCGCGGACCAGGTCGTGGAAGGTAAACCGGCCCGGGACATGCTGGATGATCAGGTGGGCATGGGCCAGTTCGTCCATGAGGTGCTGTGCCTCCGGGACCGGGACGGCGGCCAGGCTGGCGGCCGCGGGCACGGTGATATCGGGCCCGGGGTGCAGGCCGAGCAGCCGAAACATTCGCGCCGCCTGCTCGCTGAGCTGCTTGTAGGACCAGGAGAACACCGCCGCCGCGGCGCTGGGGACCTCCTCGCCTGCGTCGATCACCCGCGGGCCCCGCGCGCGCAACTCGTCGGCCAGCGCCGTCAGCGGGAACTCGGGGTGGGCGGCGGCGCGGGCGGCCACCACGCTCAGGGCCAGCGGCAGCCCGGCGCACCGGTCGATAATCTCCCGTACCGCGTCCTGCTGGGCCTCGATCCGGGCGCTGCCCAGGCGGCATTCCAGCAGCAGGCGGGCGTCGGGGTCGGTGAGCGGCTCTACCGTCAGCGAGCGGGCGTCGGCGATCTCGTCGGCGAGGTGGTCGCGGCTGGTAACCACTACCACGCTGCCGCCCGGCTGGCCAGGCAGCAGCGGCCGGACCTGCTCGCTGTCATGGGCGTTGTCCAGTACTATCAGCACCCGCTGCCCGGCCAGCAGGCTGCGGTACAGGGCCGCCTGGCGGTCCGGGTCGACCGGGATCTGCTCGGCCGGCACCTTCAAGTCATCCAGGAACCCGCGGACTGCCTCGGCCCCCGTCATCGGTGTTTCGGCCTGGCCATCGCCGCGCAGGTTCACGTACAGCTGCCCGTGGGGGAACTCGGCGGCGACCTGATGGGTCCACTGCCTCGCCAGCGCCGTCTTGCCGATCCCCGCCTTACCGTCGATCGCGATCACCACGGTGCCGCCCGGCAGGGCGGCCTCCTCCAGAAAGCTAGTCAGCTTTTCCAGCTCTGCGTCCCGGCCCGCAAAGTCCGCGACGGCCGACCGCTGCCGGTACACGGCCTTCTCGCGTTCCTTGATGGACTCCCAGGCGGTCGTCCAGGCGGTTACCTGGTCTTCTTCGAGCCCGCATGCCCTGGCGAATGCGACCATGAGCTCCAGGCGGGGAAGCCGCTGGCTACGCAGCATGTCCCAGACGGTGCTAGGGGGCAGGAGATTGTGGCCGTCTGCGCGCCTATTGAGCTCGCCGAACGATGGATACTTAGCCCATGCTCGTAGCTGTTTGAGCATGTCCACCAGGTCAGCGGCGGTTGCCTCTTTCTGTGGGTCCGGGGGCTCTGCGGGCGGCTCGGCGGGTACCGTCCGGCCCGCCGCCAGACGCCCTGCTTCCCATAGCGGCCTGATCGTGCTCTCGTCCCCGTCGCAGGCGTCGGAGAAGGCCCGCGTCACCTCCCAGGTCGGCGGGCGAGTGCCGCCTGCCGCGGCCCGCAGCGTGGCGGCGGACAGGCCAGCCTTCTCCGCCAGCTGGTTATAGGTCAGCCCGGCCCGCTCCCGCATGCGCCGGAGTTCTGCGGCGAACTGCGAGAGCGGGCCGTCGGTAACGAGCGGCTGTTCCCGCCGCCCTGTTCTAGGCATGGCACGGGCCCATTTCTGCGGAGCCGGACTCTAGTCGCCGGCAGGCTGGGTGCCGGCTAGCCGGGACGTAATCCCGGCGGCAAGCACGCCCGCCCCCGAAGCAGCCTCCGCAGCGATGGCAAGAGAGCAGCCATGGACGAGCAGCCAGGCCATCACGATGAGGACCACGATAAAGATCACGACGGCAGCGCGCGGTGGCCGCGCGGCCGGGAATGGTCCTGGTGCCGGGAGATCGGCTTGTCTCCCATGACGAAGCGCAAGCCGGCCGCCCGGCAGATGCTGAAGCATAGTCCGCACCTTTCTGGTTGGTTCTTTCGCTGGCGTGAGACGAGAATTCGGCATGTACTCCTGGCTCTGCCGGTTACCGCCGGGCAGAGCCGGGTCCTAAGCGCTCAGAACACCTTCCCGCAGAGGATGCGATCGGGTAAATGGAAACCGTTTCCGGACTTTGATGACTCAGGGCAGCGAGTTGAGCAACTTCGTCCGGGATCCGGTCGGCAACCTCGGATGTGTTCGGCCTTGAACCCTGCAGGGGGCGTTGTAAAGCTGAGGCGGAGGTCCAAGTGCCCCGTCACAGGTCCTCCCCCGCACCCTTTGGTTCACTGGCGTGAGACGAGAGTCGTGGGATTGAAGAGGGTTCCCGTTACCGCGCGGAACCCTCTTCCTCGTTCTACCCGGAAATGTTCCCGCCGTCCGAGCCCGCCGGATCGGCGCTGGCCGACGCGCTGAACGCCCTGGCCGCCGCCGTGGACTGCGCCCGGCGCAACGTCCGGTACGGGCCGGAGATGACCTGGCCGCTGATCGGCCAGGTCGGCCTGGCCCGCTTTCTCATGCCCGCGCGGGGTGATCATTCCGGTGCCTCCCGGGCACCGCCATGCCGCGACCGGGCCGCCGACGCTCACCGCGGCCATCAGCTGCCCGCGCCGCGACACCATGACCAGATCAGCGCCACCATGACCACCAACCCGCCGCCAGGTGTCAGAATGTCCGAATCTACGCGGACATGGCGAAGGTCGTCGTCATGGATACCCTGAGAACCGGGAACACGCTGCATGCCGACTCCGGCCGTGACGTCGAGTCGCGCACCCGGCCGCTGCAGAAGACCTCAACCCTTCCACACGCAGCGTGACTGTTCAGAAATCGATCGATTCTTCAACAGGCACCGGGCCGGATCGCTGCCTTAACGTACGGCGGAACCACGACGTTGGGCCCTCCATGCCGGGGCTTTCGTCCCTAGGCGCCCGTCACCGGCGGCCTGCAGCGTGAACAACGTCTGCGAGGTGATCGAGGGAGCTGGACCGAACGGAGTGCTGAGGGAGACCCGGCGCCCGGGAGGGAAGGCTGAGAGGCCGGGGACAGCTCAGAGGCTGGACGGCGACCCCCAGGGACCTGATCCGGGCAATGCCGGCGAAGGGAGACCGCCCCGCAGGCCATTTCTTTTGTCCTGGCTGCCGGTCGTCCCGGTGTCGGGGAAACGACCGTTTTTTCTACAGTCCCGGGTGTGACCGAGCCCGATGCCGCCACCGAGCTCGCGCGGCGCGGCCACCGCGGCGGCTTCCTCGTCGCTGCTCAGCTCCCGCCACCTAGCCTGATG
>Ga0208696_1001607_pt1 | contig 13106 bp, 6 predicted proteins | sample Sb_taG_9_FD_187711 | JGI IMG/M metagenome (GOLD analysis project Ga0208696, IMG submission 187711) | Peat soil microbial communities from Weissenstadt, Germany - Sb_50d_b_LC metaG (SPAdes) (version 2) | ecosystem: Environmental > Terrestrial > Soil > Wetlands > Peat | place: Germany: Weissenstadt...
GGCGTAAGGGAGGGCCGGCGCGGCGTAAGCCCAAGCCCAGTCCCCGCCGCCCCCGCAATGGCCCTGCGCGCCAGGCCAGCAGATCGAACTTACCAAGAACTATTGAGCCGTTACCGACCGGTGGCCCAACATGGCTGTTGGCAATGGGTTGCGCTCGCGGTCAACTTACCGGAGTTTCCCCGGAAACTCTGGTAAGTTGACCGCTTCCGGGCCAGGTTCCCTTCCGGGGACAGCGCCTCCCCACCCCACAATCCGGGACGGTCAGGAAAAACCGAGGCCAGCGGGCAAGCGGGGAAATGTCCTTCCGCCGCGGCGCATTCCGAGCTATCCTAAGCAAAGATCCCTGCCGTGAGTTTCCCGACGCCCTTTTGCGAGACACCGCCCGTGTCAGACGACAGCCGCCTCACTGACCTGGTTTCGCTGTGGCTGCGCCACTTCTCCGAGGGCCGCGACATCCCGGCGGAGGAATTGTGCCGCGGCGAGGTGGACCTCGTCCCCGCGCTGGAGCGGCGAATCGAGCTGATGCGGAAGATGGAGCAACTTGCCGCCAAGGACGTTCCCAGGACGCCGCCGCTGGGCGACGCCGACCCGCACGACATCACGCGCCTGCAGAGCACCTTCCCCATGGCACCGGCCGACGGGGCCCCCCCGCCGGGGGCGCCGCCACCCGACGGTGCCCCGGAAGGCTACGAGATCCTGTGTGAGCTGGGGCGCGGCGGCATGGCCGTGGTCTACAAGGCCCGGCAGGCGAAGTTGGAGCGCGTCGCGGCTGTCAAGATGATCCTGTCGGGCGACCGGGCCAGCCCGGCCGAACTGGCCCTGCTGCGCGACGAGGCCCGGGCGATCGCCCGGCTCAACCACCCCAATATCGTGCAAATCTACGAGGTCGGGGAGCACAACGGCCGGCCGTTCCTCGCGCTGGAGTTCTGCGCCGGCGACAGCCTCGACAAGAAGCTCCGCGGCGGGCCGCTGCCGGGCCGCGAGTCGGCGGCCCTGGTCGAGGTGGTGGCGCGGGCGGTGCAGGCGGCCCACGAAAAGGGCGTCATCCACCGCGACCTCAAGCCGTCCAACGTCCTGCTCACCGAGGACGGCACCCCCAAGATCAGCGACTTCGGCCTGGCCCGGCGCCTCGACGTCATTGTGACCCCGGCGCATCGGGCCCTCCTGGGGACGCCGCCGTACATGGCCCCTGAGCAGGTGTCCGCCTCCGGCACCTCCGGGCCGCTGAGCGACGTCTACGCCCTGGGCGCGGTCCTCTACGAGTGCCTGACGGCGCGGCCGCCGTTCCGGGCGCCGACCGTCGCCGACACGCTCCTGCAGGTGCTGCGCAACGAGCCGGCCTCGCCGCGCCTCCTGCAGCCGCAGGTCCCCCGCGACCTGGAGGTCATTTGTCTGAAGTGTCTGCAAAAGGACCCCGCGCGGCGCTACGGCAGCGCCCGCGACCTGGCCGACGACCTGCGCCGCTTCCTGGAGGGCAAGCCGATCCTGGCGCGGCCGGCCGGCCTGGTGGAGCGCACCCGCCGCTGGGCCTGGCGCAACCCGGAGCTGGCCGGGCTGCTGACGATCCTGGCCTTTTCGCTCCTGTCGGGGACGGTGATATCCAGCGCCCTGGCCGTCAAGGCCAAGGGGGAAGCCCGGCGGGCCGACGAGAACCGGCAGGCCGCCGAGGCCGCCCAACTCCGCGCCGAGTGGGCCCTGTACGCCAGCGAGGTCGCCCACGCCGAGCGGGGCTGGAGGGACAATGACCTCCGTGACGCCTGGCAGCACCTCGACGCCACCCAGGCCAACCTGCGCGGCTGGGAGTATCACTACCTCCGGGCCCTGTTCCGCAGCAACCACACGATTCTGCGCCTCGGCCCCGGCCGCCTCAATGCCGTCCACTTCTCCCCCGACGGCAAGCGACTGGCTTGTGCCGGCGGGACCCCCCTGGGCGCCGACACGCCGGAAGACGTGCGTGTGTTGGACGCGCAGAAGGGCCGGACCCTTTTCACCTTGCGGGGGCACACGGGAGCCGTCCGGGCCGTGTGCTACAGCCCCGACGGCAAGCGGCTGGCCACTGCCGGCGACGACGGCAAAGTGCGCCTTTGGGACGCCGAAGCGGAAGGCGACTCCATCGTCGTGACCCTCGAAGGACACACGGCCGCGGTCAACGCCGTCTGCTTCAGCCGCGACGGCCAGCGCCTGGCCAGCGCCGGCGACGACAAGACCGTGCGCGTTTGGGACGCCCGCAAGCGGAAGCCGCTGCACGAATTCAAGGAGTGGGACCTGCGCCAGCGGCGCGAGGGGCACCACGGCGTCGTCCTCTCCGTCTGCTTCGACCTTACCGGCCGCTACCTCTTCAGCGGCAGCGAGGACCAGACGGTGCGAATCTGGGACACCGACAAGCCGTCGGCGCCGCCGATTTCCCTGCCGTGGCGGGTCAGTTGTGTCAACGCGGTCTGTGTCAGCCCGGACGGCAACCTTGTGGCCGCCGCCACCGGGGACCTTTTTCTCGCCCCCGACCAACCGGGAGAGGTTCACGTCTTTGACAGGGCGAAGGCCGGGGAGGCCTACGTCCTGGCCGGACACCTCGGCCCCGTCACGTCTGTGTGCTTCAGCCCCGACGGCAAGCGCCTGGCCACGGCCGGCGATGACCGGACCGTCCGCGTCTGGGACGCGGCGACCGGCCACGAGTTGCTCGTGCTCCAGGGGCACGCGGACACGGTGACGGCCGTGAGCTTCGCCGCCGACAGCAGCACCCTGGCCAGCGCCGGGGCGGACGGCACGGTTCGCCTCTGGCGGACGGACCGGCCCCAGGGCCCCCTCGTCTACGACGGGCACGAAGACGCCGTGCGCGCCGCCGGCTTCAGCCCCGACGGCCAGCGCCTGGCCAGCGCCGACAAAGACACCGTCCGCGTGTGGGACGCGGCCACCGGCAAGGAGGCCCTCCCCCTCAAGGGCGACCTGGCGGGCGTGTACGACGTCTGCTTCAGCCCCGACGGTAAGTTCCTCGCCGGCGGCGCCGAACTCGACACGATGCGGTTGTGGGACGCACACACCGGGGAATTGCTGCGGAGCCTCACCTGGCCGGACAGGGGGAACGTCGCCGGGGACCGGGGCAACGTCTGCGGCGAAGTGCTGATGAGGGCCATCACCTCCGTCTGCTTCAGCCCCGACAGCACGCAACTCGCCGGCGGCGCGGCGGCCGGCGGCATCCTCGTCTGGGACGTCCCGACCGGGACCCGTCGCTTCCCGCCCCTTGAGGGGCACGCCGGCCGCGTCTTGCGCGTTTGTTTCAGCCCCGACGGCAAGCGCCTGGCCAGCGCCGGCGAGGATGGCAAGGTGAGATTGTGGGACATGCGTACAGGCCAGAACGTCTTGATTCTGGACGGGCATACAGGTACAGTCGCCACGCTCTGTTTCAGCCCCGACGGCAAGCGTCTGGCCAGCGCCGGCGACGACCGCACCGTGCGCCTGTGGGACGCCGACAACGGCGAGCCCCTCTACACCCTCCCGATGGCCCGGGCGACCGTATCCGGGCTGGTGTTCACTCCGGACGGGCAGCGCCTTATCGGCACAGCGAACCTCAACAACAGCGCGAACCACGTCGGGACTGGGAAACAGACGATCCACGTCTGGGTGGCCGCGACCGGGCTGCCGGTCCTCACTCTTCGCGGTCCCGACGGCGCCATCACCGGGGTGTGCATCAACCACGACGGCTCGCGCCTGGCCACGCCGAGCCGCGACAAAACGGTGCGGGTGTGGGACGCCCCTCAGGAGCCGGCCGACGAGTAACGCCGCGGTCCTGTCTCGGCCGAACGGGGCCCAAGGCCGCACAACCCTCACACGTCTCACCTCCGGCACGCCTCCACGTCCGCTAATCTCTTCTCTCACCTATATCGCTGATCTTACCCGCGCAGGCCGGACGATATTTCGAGCGATCCCGGAAACGGGCCGCGAATCCACTGACGGAAGGTAACGGAGTGTCCCGAGCCCCGACAGGGCTTCGTCCCATTCTCTCCCCCGCAATTTGGAGGTTCGCATGCGCAAACTGATAGGTTCGCTCTTCGGCGCGACGTTCGTTGTCGCCTTGAGTTGTCCCGCTGCTCTCGCGCAAGTTCCCACCCTCCCAGGCTACGGGCCGCCACCGGTCTACGCCGCGCCCAAGTACTGCCCGACGCCGGGCACGCCGGGCACGCCGGGCATGACGCCGGCTACGCCGGGCACGCCGGGCACGCCGGGCACGCCGGGCACGCCGGGCACGCCGGGCACGCCCGGCACGCCCGGGGCGGCCCCGAATGCCGCCAACCCGAACGCCCCGAACCCGTTTGACACGGCGGCGAATAACCAGGACTTCTCGCAAGCTCGCGGGACCGAGGCGGGGGAAGGCGGCGGCTCGAGTACCTTGCTGGGCGACCTGGGCGCCGGCAGCTACTACACGACGCTCGTTACCGTGCAGATCTTCAGCAGCGGCTCGGCCCGATTTGCCACGCGGGCGGTCCGGGTGCCCGGGATCAACCGCGGCTCGTTCAAGATCACCGATAACGAGTCGCCGCGGCCTTTGGACCGCGTGTTCATCGACTTTAACTACTTCAACAACATGGCCACCTTCGGGACAAGTGACGGGAACATCCGGCCGAGCCTGTATCGTGAGACGTTCGGCTTCGAGAAGACCCTACTCGACGGCCGGGCGTCGATCGGGGTGCGCGTGCCGATCTTCCAGACGACCGAGGGCGACGGCTCCGTCAAGAGCAGTGACATCGGCGATCTGACCATCATCAGCAAGTTCGCCTTCTACGACTGCCACGAGACGGGTAACCTGCTGTCCGGCGGCCTTGCCGTGACGGTGCCGACCGGCCCGGACGACATCCTCCTCGACGGCAGCCACCTGCACTCCACCCTGTTCCAGCCTTACGTCGGTTACATCTGGAACTTCGGTGACTTCTACGTCTCGGGGTTCACGGCGATCATCATCCCGAGCGACTCCCGCGACGTGACCCTGTTCACCAACGACATCGCTCTGAATTACCGGATGTACAAGCACGGCGACGCGGACAGCTGGCTGACGGAAGTCACGCCGACGGTCGAGTTGCACTTGACCGACCCGCTCAACCACCGCGGCTTGTCCGGCACCAGCGATGTCGGCTTCCCCGATATCCTGGTGGTGACCAGCGGTGCCCACATCGGCATCGGCAAGTCGTCGCTCCTGAATGTTGGCGTCGCGGTGCCGGTGACCGGCCCGAAGCCGTTTGACATCGAGGCCATCGCCCAGTTCAATTGGCGGTTCTAAGCCGTTCGCCGGGACGGATCGCGGCGGGGCCCCTCTTCTCACCGGGGAGGCGGCCCCGCCGCGGTCGCGCGCGCCGGCCCCCCGCCCGCCCCTCGGACGACCGCCTCGAGCCGCCCGACGCCGTTGCGCGCCGGGACGTTCTGCGGGGCGAGGACGAGCGCCCGACGGTACTCCGCCAGCGCCTTGTCCGGAAGGCCGAGCATCTCCAGCGCCCGGGCGTGAATCAGGTGCGGTTCCGTACGGTCCGGCCACTGCGATACCATGGAACGCGTCAGTTCCTCGCAGTGGCCGAGGTCCCCGGTCGCCAGGTGAGCCAGGGCGAGCCCCTGGAGGCCGTTGATCCACGCCTCCTGATCGCCGTGCCAGTCGGCCGCGTAAGCCTCTTCCAGCAGGCCCCGCGCCTCTCCGAAGTGCTTCGCCGCCAGGGCCAGCGCCCCGAGGCCAGCGCGCAGCCGGGCGCAATCCGGGTCGATCACCAACCCGCGGGTGAAATAGTCCCGAGCGTTCGCCGACCGCCCCAGCATCAGGGCCGACTGCCCCGCGGTGGCCAGGATCCAGGCGTTGTTGGGATCAGCCGCGGTCGCCCGGTCGAACTCCGCGAGCGCCTCGTCCGGGTCGGCGAGCCCCTGCGCCGCCATCTCGGTCAGCAGGGCGCCTCGGTTCGCGTGGCCGCACGCGTTCGACGGCTCCAGCCGCAGCACTTCGTCCGTCGCCCGCCGGGCCAGCCCGAACAGGCCCCTCCGCTCCTCCGGGGTGGCGGCGTTTCGGGCGGCCAGTTGCGCGGCGCCTGCCAGCTTCATCCAGCCGACTTCCTGGTGCGGCGCCAGCGCCACCGCCTGCTGGTAGTCGTCCACCGCCGACTCTCCCGAGGCCAGGGCCACGTCGCCGGCGCGGCAGGCCAGCGCGGCCTGGTACGGCTCGACGACGCACTTCACGGCCAGCAGGACGGTCACGGCGAGGACCGCGGCTCGCGCCCCCCACAGCAGCCAGAAGGCAGGGCGGATTGGCGATCCGTCCGTGCTGCGATCGGCTGGATTGCAAATCCGCCCTGCGGCCGGCGCCAGGCGAGCCACAGCCCAGACGGCGGCGATTGCTGCCGTCGCGAGCAGGCCACAGCACGTCCACCAGAGCCTGGCGTCCGACCCCTCCGCGGTGTTGACCGCGACCGCCAGCACACCCCCCAGGGCGGCCAGGCCAATCAGGACGGCGAACACCTGTCGCCCGGCCGGCGCCATGTCGGCCGCCGACTGCGAGCGGCCAAGGGCGCTAAGCACGGCCGCCAGCGTCACGAACAGGGTGCCGACAGGTGCCAGCGTGAAGTTGAATAGGTCCTGCACGCAGAAGGCCAGCACGCCGGCACAGGCGGCCGCCACCAGCCCCCGAGACTCCGGAGTCGATGCGCGCCAGGCCCGCACCGCGGCGACGGCGAGTCCGGCGAGGAGCACCAGAAGCGCCAGCCCGCCAAGGCCCCCCTGCGTCGCCAACACCTGGATGACCTCGTTGTGGGCGCGCGCCGGCGTCGTGTTCCACTCCAGGCGCCAGTACGCGGCGGTGCGCTTCGGCTCGAAGGCGAGGTGGAAGGTGTCCGGGCCGCAGCCGGTCAACGGGTGGTCGCGGAAGATCGCCAGGCCGCCGGACCAGATCTCACGGCGGGCGGGGTCGTCGGCCAGGTGATGGGCGCGCTCCGCCGCACTCCGCCACAGGTCGGATCGCCCCGAGACGCCGAGCCAGACCGCCGCACAGGCCGCGGCGCCAAGCAGCGCCGCCCCGGCCAGAAGGACGTCTCGGCGACGGCCGGCGCGCCAGGCGAGGACCGGCAGGAAGGCACCGGCGCAGGCCAGCGCCAGCCAGGCCCCGCGCGACAGGGAGAGCAGGACGGCCGTGAGCGCCAGCGCCACGACGCCCGCCAGCACCGCCAGGGGCCCAAAGGCCCGGCCCGTGCCCGCGCGCGCCGCCCAGGCCCCAATGACGGGCAGGGCCGTGACGAGGTAGGCGGCCAGCATGTTGGGGTGCCCCAGCGTGGCGAAGGGGCGGGCGTGTTCCGCGAACGTGGACACCTCCTCCCAGTGCATCGGGTCGAGGCGCGCGAATTGGAGAACGGCGTAAGCGGCGGCGACCGCGGCAGCGGCCACGGCGGGCGCCAGGAAGCGCCAGGCGTCGCCCGGCCCACGGCACAGGGCGCGCGTGCCGAAAAAGAGGACGACATAACTGAGCAGGGTGCCGAGCCCGGCACAACTCTCGTGCGTACCGAGAAGGGAGGTCCACGGGCTGATCGAGGCGGCGGTGGACACGCCGGCGGAAACCGCGAAGAGCACGAACCCCAGCGCCAGCGGGTCGCGGGCCAATTCGCCGACCATCCGCCGCGGGGCCGACCGGCGCTCGCCCGGCGGCACCGTCAGCAGCCAGGACGCGCCGGCCCACAGCCCGACCCCCGCCAGGGTGACGGCCGTCAGCATCAGGAGCGCGACCTTGTTCGACTCGAACGCCTCGGTCGTGAAGCGCGAGAAAACCAGCGGGGACAGCACGAGGTGGACGAGCAGCACGCCGCGGGCGAAGCCGGCGGCGGTCGGGAGGGTCAGTGGGTTGCCCCGGCGCGTGCCGTCCTGGCAAGAAGGGTGGCGCATGCCCTCCCATAGCGGCGGCGCGGGCGGGCGTCAAGTCGAGCGGCAGCAATAACTCTCCCCTCACGACACCTCTCGCTCATCCCCACCGCTCTCAAGCCACCTTTCTCTTGCCCCCGGCTCTCGGCTGCGGTGGTGAACGCTCTGCCGGCCGCTTCGTCCCGGTGCCGGCTGCTGCCGCTGCGGCGGGCCAGCTACCAGCGCGGGCAGTCGTAGACGAAGCCATCGGAGAGTGCGACGAGGAAGTCACGCTGCATGGCGGCCTTGGTCTGCTCGACGTTGAGGCGGTCGCGCAGAAAGCGGTGGAGGATGCGCTGGCGGTGTCCGCGGCGGCCGCAGGTGGGACAGGGGGCGCTCTTGGGGGCGCGACGAATCCGGGTGATGAGTTCGGGCAGGAGCATGGCCTGTGTGCCTCGGGGCGTCAGCTGGCGAGCTAAAAGTCGGGGACTTTCTCATAGTGGTTCAGCTCGAGCGGACAGTTTGCTTTGCTCAAACTGATCAGTTGTCAGCAGCAACTGCAAATACACGCAGGGGTTGCACTGTAGAGTTTCAGTTGTTACGCCAGCGGCAACTGTCCGCCTAGCTCATCTGTGTCTGAGAAAGTCCCTGCCCCTTCGTGTGACCAAGGAGGCATTATGTCGCGCAGATCCGGATCTGTGGGAGGCGGCGGGGGCAACCCCGCCCCCACCCGGCCCTTGGCCCCTTGGTCCCCCGCCCAATTACTTTGGCGACTCGCCCAACCGCGACAAGGCAGCTTTCGCCTCTTGTGTCAAACGTGCTCTTGGCTCACCTTTGGCCAACTTGTGTAACACCTCTCTAGCATCAGAAGTTGCCAGCGTCTCAAGCACCTGGACAGCACGCACACGGAAACACTCTTGTTGTGTCGGCCGACCTGAATCGGTTGGTAACGACGTCAACAATTGTGTCACGCGCATATACACCTCTGCGGAGACCATTTGTCCGGACACCTCACGAAGCTTCCACTCTGCGTCCCATCCAAGGTTTTCGAGATCACGCATTGCGTTTTCTCTTGTCTCAAATGCCTCGTCGTCGAGAGCCGAAACAAGCAGGACTACACGTCGATCAGCAGCAACAAGGGCCTCGACGCGGCTCTTGAGAAAAGGCACGCTCTTTGTTGACAAAGCCAAGAGCCCCAGGGCTCGGTACGCCGCCCCCACATCTCGGGAGCCTAAATCAGCCCACGCAGAGTGAAGACGAGCCAAAGCGAAGAACTCGTCCGACAGATCAGGCGGACGCTTCAACTGCGAGATATCCCAGGTGAGGACGGTACCGTCGGCGCCGCCGGCCGCCAGAAGTTGCCGCCCCGAAGAAAACGCAACGGCTGTCACCTCACCTCGGTGTCCCGGGAAGTGAGCAACCATCCGGCCCGCAATCAAGTCCCAGAGATGCGTAGTACCGTCAGCGCCCCCTATGGCTAACAGGCGCCCGTCCGGGCTGAAGCGTACAACGGGGGTTACCTGGTTCGCCCCGGCGACCCTTATCCTACAGATTTCACCGCCAGACTCCACCTCCCAGAGGCCCACAAATTCCTCATCATATCCTAATGCGCTGACCTTACCGTTGGGCGACCAGGAAAAAGACGAGCGCTGGGAAATCACAGGACCGGACTTCCTCGGAGGCCGGATTGTGGCATATCGCCTCCGAGTTCCCGTGTCCCACAAACTAATGACATTGGTTACTCGTGCCAGTGTCTTGCCGTCCGGCGACAAGGAAAAGACATGAGTTTGGGGCCCGTCGGGATCGCTACTCAGGGGGACCGAAAAGCGACTGACTTCTTTGCCGGACGCAAGGTCATGGAAGGCGACAAATTGACGAGACGCGCCCCCGTCCTCCATCGCCAATACCTTGCCGTCTGAAGAAACTCCAAAGACATCTTGTCGAGACGACGGAACTTGAAAAGTCACCGACTCCACCATGTCCGGGGCGTCCCATACGCTTACCTTGTCGCCACACATTGTCACCACTTTGTTCCCGTCCGCTGTCCCTCCGACGGCCACAATCCCACTGCTCAGCTGAATCGGCCGCGAGAGTTCCTTCCCGGTTACAGGATCCCAGCGGCGAAGTGTAGAGTCTGCCGCAGACACGAGTTGCTTCCCGTCCCTGGAAAAGCCGAGAAAACGGATATAGTCCGCGTGCCCTCGAGGCGGATGGAGGGTCTTTCCAGCAACACTATCCCATACGCGGATCTGGTTACCATGATCGAATGCTAGTGTTTTTCCGTCAGCCGAAACAACCGCACGTGCGCCAGTGAACATGGACACGCTGAATGCCCTGTGCTCCTTCCAGTCGTCCAGGCCAACGATCCGCACCTTCCCAGCACTCTCGAGGACTAGCTCCTGACTGGACGGCGCGAGCGCCAGGAGTCGTCCCGGAACACACCCCGTCTCTATTCCAGAGGATCTGTCCAACCAACGGACTTTGTGATCACTCCCCCCGATGATCAGCGTCGTGGGGGTGAAGAACAACGTGTCCGCGTTCGCGCTCGCCCCTTCCAGGTTCATCCTCTGCCCCCTGGCTCCTGTTCGCGCGTCAAGGAAGAGTACTTCTGGTTTGTCTCTCCCGCCTTGTCGGACAAACAACTCGCGCCCCTGGTTCCCGAAGGACAGCAGCCAGCCATCGACCGAAACGATTTTTTCCCATTTATTAGTATCCAGAACAGTGATTGTATTCGTCCCGCCCTGCCAGCAGGCCAGCTTTGTCCCGTCCGGGGAAAAACACGCCTTCCCCCACCACCCTGTGAAGGTTCGCACCTCCCGCCGCTTGGGAACGTTCCAGATCACCATGTCTTGCCCGTCTGCGGCCCCGCTCGTTACGAGCCACTTCCCGTCGGGTGACAATGCCACCCAGTTTCCTCCCCTCAGCGGCCACTCTTCCTCCCCTGTGATGGCGTTCCACAGTCGAACCCCGCTACGAGCAGACGCGATCATCCGCCCGTCAGCGGACATGGCAAGGGAGAGTACCCTTCCGCTGTGCTGCAGCCGGATGGAGCCGGTGCGTGATAGGGCACCATTAGGAAGAGTGTCTCCGATGGAATCCCGCCGCGGGACCCCGCCGGGTTGAGTGAGGGCCTGTCTGTCGGAACAATCGGGCCTGCCCAACGAAATGAGCCATCCTAGCACGGTTGCCGCGGCTGCGCCCCAAGCCCATTTCAACATCGGGTGTCTCCAATACACTCGAACTACCGATGGGCACTCCCCCGGGAGATGGTGCCGCCCCTCCTGCAAAGTCAACGGCCGTCGGATGAGGCTTTAGTCGGCGAACAAACGTGGCCCTCCGGGATGCCTCGCTTGCCGAACCACCGGTTGGCTCTTCCCCTGGAAGGAAAGAACCAAACAACCGGTTCGACGGCGGCCGCAGCCCCGTAGACTTCTTCTCAGCCTGCAAGCTGGCAGCTTGCGGCTACGGGACAAGTGAGCGTGAGCATCTTCCTTGCCGGAATAATACCCCCTCTCTTGCGTGACGTTCAGTCAGGAACCCCAGTAACGTTTGTTCACAACTAGTTCCCTCTCCCCCGCTCGTGGCTAAGGTGAGGCCTTCTTGCAGAAGATCCTACAAGAAGGCCTGGTTCATGGCAAGCACCGGAGTGACCGCTGTCAGAGCCCGGCAGTAGGTCAAGCGGTGTAGGTGAACTGGTCCGCGGAACAGGTAGCCGACGTGCCGACCTCCGTCATCACCTGCACGTCCACCACACCAGCAGCGGTCAGGGAAGGCGGAACGATGGCTGTGATGGATCCGTCGGAGTTAAGGGTGAAGAAAGTCGGAACCCCGCCGACCAACACTCCGAGTGCTCCCGTGAAGCCGCTGCCGCTGATGGTCAAGGTCGTGCCACCGGTCATCGCTCCTGAGGTCACGCTCAAGCCGCTCACAACGGGGGAGGGCGAGGCGGTGTAGGTGAACTGGTCGGCGGAGCCGGTTGGCGATGTGCCGGCTGCCGTCGTCACCTGCACGTCCATTACGCCGGTCGCCGTGGCGGCCGGTACGATCGCCGTGATGGATCCGTCTGAATTGAAGGTGAACCGCGCGGCGATACCACCGACGGTCACCCCGATCACGCCGGTGAAGCCGTTGCCGCTGATGCTCAGGACGGTGCCGCCGGCCGTGACGCCTGAGGTGACGCTCAGGCCGGTGACGGCTGGGGCCGATGAGGGGGTGTAGGTGAACTGGTCTGCCGAGGAGGTGGCGGAGGCCCCGGCGGCCGTCGTCACCACCACGTCCACCACCCCTGCGCTCGAGACCACCGGGACGGTGGCCGTGATGGAACTATCCGAGTTGACCGTGACCGACGCCGAAACGCCACCGAACGATACGCTGGTGGCCCCCAGGAAGCCGCTGCCGCCTATGGTCAGCACCATTCCACCGGCCGTGCCGCCCGAGGTCACGCTTAGGCCTGTCACGGATGGGGCCGAGGAGGCAGTGTAGGTGAAGTGGTCAGCCGAGGAGGTGGCAGACGTCCCGGCCGGCATCGTCACCTGGACGTCAACCGCGCCAGACGCCGTGGCTGCCGGCACGGTAGCCGTGATGGACCCATCTGAGTTGAACGTGAACAACGCCGCGACCCCGCCAAACGTCACCCCCGTCACGCCGGTGAAGGCGCTGCCGCCAATAGTTAGTGTCCGTCGGAAAAAGGGCGATTTTTCATTTATACCACTTATCTGATATCTTGTGACATGTCATTGACAATGGCATTGTCAGCCGATGTCACCGTGCAAGCCGTCATCGAAGGGTTTTCTCTCGGTTCACTGCGCACCTGTTGCGCCGAGGTTGCTTCCGGCACCGTTGCTCGCCTCAGCCGGCGATTAACTCGCCTGACGCTTGCGTTTGGACTTGGCAGCCTGGCAATCCGCCTTGTCCTGGGCCAGCAGCAACTTGCCCAGCGTCTGGAGATTGCGACCCAGGACGCCCAGCCCTATGTAACGCTCGAACCCCTGTCGGCTACGATCTCGACAACGCTGCAAACCAGTGCCGGACTGCAAGGCGCCGATCACCGACTCCACTCCCGGATGGCTCTGACGTGCTTTGCGAAAAGCCACCGTTCCTTCTTTCTGCTGGCGACGCCCCTTCTCCTGGCCTTTCGTGGCAATACAGGGCGTCCCCACTATCTCCCCCAGTTTCTGCTGATTCTCCGGCGTGTGAAAGCCCCGGTCGAACGACGCACTCTTGATTTTACCTTCAAAACGCTCTTGTAACTTCTTCAT
>Ga0208696_1001610_pt1 | contig 13089 bp, 8 predicted proteins | sample Sb_taG_9_FD_187711 | JGI IMG/M metagenome (GOLD analysis project Ga0208696, IMG submission 187711) | Peat soil microbial communities from Weissenstadt, Germany - Sb_50d_b_LC metaG (SPAdes) (version 2) | ecosystem: Environmental > Terrestrial > Soil > Wetlands > Peat | place: Germany: Weissenstadt...
CGTGGAAAACCATCCCCCCCGGAGAATGGCGCCTCGGTCGTGACATTCACGGCTTTTTACCAACATATCCCAGCTTTGTTAATATCGTGGCTGTCACCTTTTCCGTCCCGAAAGAAAGGCATTGTACGTCAGGCTGGAAAGCCTGACCTAGATCCTTGCCGGGGTATTGGTTTTCGAGCAATTCGACGACGTCTCTCTCATGGCCGCGTAAGGTATATCGTCGCAGCAAGACCTTCGGTGAGAAGGGATCACCAACCTCCGCCATCTCCACCCCCACCCCAGTCACCACCGCCGCCGCTCCCACCCCAATCACCGCCGCCATCGCCGCCGCCCCAGTCACCACCAGCATCGGCGCCGCCTGGATCGTCCCACGAGGTTCCCTGGCCTCCATGGTCATCACCGCCAACGAATTCGTCGGCGCCCGCGTCCGCGGACGCGGGGGATTCCGCGGATGGATGTGCTGCGGCATCGCTCTGTCCCAGACCACCGTGGCGACCCGAGAACTGGTCGTAAAGCCAGTTGCCAGCGAGAGCTCCGCCAAGTCCTCCGAGCATGCCCGAGAAGAAACCGCCGCGGGGAGCACCATATCCGCCACCATACCCTGGTCCGTAACCAGGGCCCGGCCCCATTCCGGGCCCAGGCATTCCGCCCATGCCCATCGGCGAGGAGTACCCTCCCCCGGCCCGGCCGAAGACCCCGCCCAGGACTCGGAGGAGCAGCAACACTCCGAAGATTCCCAGGCCAATGGCGAAGAGAGTTCCCAGCCCGAACTTACCACCCTGCGCCTCTCCTCGCCTGGGAGCCGGCATCCCCGGTACCGCTCGCCGGACTCCGCTGACCGCCGGCGCCTCCGCGAGCGCGCTATCCAGGAGGGCCGTCGTCTTGAGTAAGCCCTCGTCGAAGTGGCCGCCCTTGAATTCGCGGGCGAGCGTATCGCGAACCTCATCGCGCTTCTCAAGCGACACGATCGAGTTGAAACGCTTTTGCACAAGCACCGGGGAGAAAACGTGGTCGTTCTTGGAGATCAACACATAGACGCCCTCGTAGCCGAGCTCCCTGGCTCGCTCTTCGGCGAGCCGCTCGACCGCCGTTCGTTTTTCTGACGCCGAGGAATCCCGCCCAAGACCAGGAATCGCCTCGATCGTCTCGATCACAATCGGGATATGCGTTCGCCGCTCGATCCGATCGAGCTCCGCCTCGGCCTTTTGGACTGCTTTGGAGCTAAACATTCCGGCCCGGTCGCGAACCTCGGCAGCCCCAAGTTGCGGCACGGCCAGAGCCGCAAAGACAACCAGAGGCACCGCAAACCTCGCTCGATGTTTGAACATGGAAATTGAGTCCTTGCCAGTCGAAGAATCCGTGTGCCTCACGAGGAGACATCGTTGGTTAATCACGCAATCAATCACGCCTGCAAGCCGCTTGCTGGTGTTCCGCAGTCTTGCGTGTCGTTGCTGGAGTGTCTTCGCTGCGGCGGCGCGTTTCTCTTTGTACGCAGGGATTTGGCATCAGTTCGCCGGGGCCATGTCGAGATCAGAATGTTGCGATGTCGTCGAACCTGGTGATGGCAACGATCTCGGCACGGCGGATCAGGACCCGTGCCCGGTTGCGCCTGATGCCGAGTCGAACGGAATCATGGACATAGACCTCACGCGTGGCCGGACTGTCGCGGAAATCGTGGAGGTCGGCATCATGAAGCTCCAGAAACTGGGCGTCGCACGCGATGAAAGCCCCCAGGCAGACATAAGATGAGCTCAGATCGACAATGACGATCTTTCCCAGAAGCGATTCCAGGAGCGGCGACAATTCCGAGGGTTCCATGAGCATCGCGACCCGAAGTTGAGACAAGCAAAATACATACCCGCGCGAGAGTGACCGAGTTTTGCATTTCACCTTGACGAATTCTAGCGCCTGGGCTACGGTCCCGCCACCATTTCCGGCAAAATCTCGTCCCCGACCGCCGAGCCAAGTCTCGCTCCCGGCGGCAATACAGGGCCGTGCGGCTTATGTTCACGTCCAGAAGCACGTTCTTGATCGTCGCGCTGTCCACGCTGGGACTCGCCGGGTGGACGGTGGGAAATGACAATCAGGACGACCCGGCGATTCCAGCGCCCGGCTCCGCCGCGGCGAGGCCAGGGGGCGCTGCCCAGGACCGGCAGCCGGTGATCGTGCTCTTGCACGATGGGCGGATCGTGAAAGGTGTGCTCTGGGAAGAAGATGGAAACTACATCGTGACCCAGCCGATCGGCGTCATGCGGTTTCCCAAGAAGCGCGTGGAGAAGGTGCTTGCGTCCGTCCGGCAGGTCTACAGCTACAAGCTCGAGCAGTTGCCGGAGAAAGATTTCGACGAGCGGATCAAGCTGGCCCGCTGGTGCCTGGAACAAAAGATGGAGCCTGAGGCCAGGCAGCAGCTCGATGCGATCCTGCAGCTTAGCCCCAAGCATGCGCAGGCCCAGGCGATGCTGGCTGCGCTCGATCAGGCCCAGACCCGCCTTGCCAATCGGCTGCGCGACCCCGAAGTCCAGCAAACCGGGGCAGAGCTGGTCCGAACGCCCACCGGAGAGCGTCCCAACACGCTCGACACCGCGGTCATTTACGGAGCCCGCCGCGGGATGGGGATCTCGGACCTGCCGGTGATCTTTGACCTGCCCACCTCGCAGGCAGTCAAGCGGACTGACGAGTTCGCGCGGTACGTTCACCCCGTGCTGCAAACGTACTGTGCCCGCTGTCACAACGAAGGTTACGACGGCGAGTTCCAGCTCGTCCAGATCAAGAGCAAGCAGGATCGAACCAGGGACGCCTTGCGTGCCAACCTGGATGCGTCACTGAAGTTGATCGACCGCGAGAATCCGCCGCGAAGCGAGCTTCTGGCCAGTTCACTGCGGCCGCACGGCCGCGGGCCGAACAAGCGTCCCATCTTCCGGGGGTCCAACGATCGCGCTTATCAAATCCTGGCGACGTGGGTCAACAAGCTCCAGGCGACGAGCGTCGCGGCAAGCGTGGTGCAGGCGAAATCGCATCCTGCTGCGCCAGGAGGTGAGCCGGGCGAGAGCTTCGCCAGCCAGCGCGGCCGCATCGCTGACGAGCCAGAGCAACTGGGTTCCGCCACGCGTCCGTTCGTCACGGGCCCGGTGACTAACAAGATCCTGCCGCCTGTGCGCGTGGTCCCGGGAAAGGGCGTGATTCCCGACACCTCGGTCGACCCCAACGAATTCCCCCTACCGTTCGCGGTGAGCGGGACCAAACCGCAGATCGGAACCAACCCGCCGGTGACGCAAACGCCAGAAACGAAAGCTGTGCAGCCGGGCGACTCGGCTGAGACCGATCCGGCCGGCGGCGAGAGAGCCGCGACTGCTGTTTCGGCTGCCGCACGGAAAAAGGCCGAGCCTTTCCAGTCAACAGAGACGAAAGCCGCCGCGGACCCGGCAACGAGCCCAAGCGATGCGAACGACCCGGCCGACACGGACCCCGCCAAGAAGAAGCCTCGGAAACCCCCCAAACTCGACCCCGACATTCTGCAACGCGCCCTTCAGCTCCGAAACCAAGGCCGGTAGACGGCCGCGCGGCGATCATCATCGTTGTGAGAAGATCCAGCGATATACGTTTGGCCTTGATCGAGAATCTTTCCTCACACCCACCCATGCCGCTTCCGCAGCCACCATTCCATGGTGAGCAGCGCGGCGAAGATGAGCAGGAAGGGCCAGTTGTCCCAGATCTTGTGCTCGGTCGGACTGAGATATTCGGTGTAGCTTGATTGGTCGATGCCTTTGAGGTACTTGCCCAGAGCCTCGTGGGCAACCGCCTCGCCGCTGGTGATCTCCGCGATCTGGCGCGCCAGCGCGAGGTCGGCCGAGGGATTCTCCAGCTCGCGATCGTCCTGGTAGACGAGGAAACGCGACGAGTCGCGGCCCACTTCCTGGCCGTTGTGGCGGGCGACCACCGAGACCTTGTAATCGCCAGGCTGGCCCGCGGCGGCGTATGAACCTTTGGCCTCGTCTCCCTGGGTGTACAGATCGACTGGCTCGGAGGTCGGGTTGAGCCCTTCACGATCAACCTTGGTCTCATAGGTCAGGCCGGTCAAAGACGCCCCCTTGGCGTCGCGGGCCGTGACGGTCATCTCGACATTCTGGCCGACACTGAGGCGCCGGCTGTTGAGGTTCAGCTTGACCTGGTTGTCGCCCTGGTTTTCCTTGTGCGAGAGCCAGAAGATCACCTGCCGCCAGAACTTGCGATGGGCGATCCGGCCCTCCTCGAAGGCCCGGGCCCAGACCCACGTGTCGCCGCCGTAGGCGAGCACGCGCCCCGCGCCGGGCCCATCCATCGCGATCATCAGGGGTTCCGGATTGGGCCCCGGCGTCTGGGCCAGGACCTCCGCCCCCTTCTTGGGCTCGCCGAAGCGGTTGGTGCCCAGGATCGGCGGCATCATGTCCCAGAGCTTTGCCGTCTCTTCACGGTTGGCGCCGATCTGGAGGACGTAGCTGGTCAGCCCCGAAGTGCTGGGAACGAACTTGACTCCGCCTTCCGGCTCGAGCTGACCGTCGCCGGGGTGGATCTCGGCCGGCAAGATGTCGGCGAGATCGGTCTGGGCCCATCCTCCGGCGCCGAAGCTCGTACGTCCGCCCAGCATCATCAGGCCCGCACCTTTCTTGACGGCCTCGGCAAGCAGCCGGTGCTGATGTGGGGCCAGATAATCGGCCGGCAGGTCGCTGAGCACATAGATGTTGTACCGGCCCGGTGCGAATTCGGCGTCGTCAATCTCGCTCGCCTCGCCCCGCGCGGGCTGGCGGATCACCACGCCTTCCACCTGGATGTCGCGCGAGGTCATGATCGACCGCATCAGGAAGCGGTAGTCCCAGGTGAAATTCGGGCCTTGCAGGAACATCACGTTCAATCCACCGCTGAGAACCGTCACGAAAGTACTGATCTCGTTGTTCGTGGTCACGAACTCTCCTTCGAGCAGCGTGGCCCTGATTGTGATCTTCTTCTCTCCGGGGGTCTGGGGAATGTACTTCAGGCCGGTAATCGGTGCGACATTGGTCTCTTCGGGCACGCGCACCAGAGTCTTCGCGACCGATTTTCCCTCCGCCAGCAATTCGACTTCGATCGACCGGCCGGAGAAGCCGTGGGCCGTCAGCGTGCCGTGGACTTCGAGCTGATTCTTGACGAAGACGGTCGGGCCGGCGGCGATGCCGCGGACGGCAATGTCCTTCGATCCCTCGCCGGCCTTTTCGGTCCCCAGTCCGACGGTCACCGCGGGAATCTGCTGATCGCGCAGGCGGCGAGCCGCGACCAGTGGGTTGAGGCCATTGTTGGACGCGAAGTCGGAGATGATCACCATCCTGGCGATTCGCTTGTTGTTCTGGGCCTCGCGCTTCTCAGCTTCCAGCATGGCGGGGCCAAGATCGGTCTCGCGGCCTTCGGGCTCGGCCTTCTCATCGAGCTTGGCCTCACGCAGATTGGCGTCGAACTGGTAGGTCTTGACTTCCAGGTTGGGGCCAAGCGATTTGGCGGTCTCGAGGGCCTGCTCGAGGGCCTTGCGGGCCACGGCCCACCGCGTCTGGCCGCGGACCTCGTCGCTCAGCGTCATGCTGGTGCTCGAGTCCAGCAGGAAGACGAGCGACGCGGCCTGCCGCTTCTTTTCCTGGAGGATGACGGAAGGTCGAAGCGCGGCCAGCAGGCAGAGCAGCAGTGCCAGCAGCCGCAGACCCAGGGCGACCCAGCGCCAGCCGCCGCTGGAGCCGCGGAGTTTGCGCATGTAGGCCCAGAGAGTCAGGAACAGCACCGCAACCGCGCCACCAACGAGCAGCGGCCAGGGGCCGATCGGGTTGAGACTGACGCTGATACTACGGAACATGGGGCCCGATCGAAGAAAACGCGATGGGTGGAGAGGTCACGCCGAGACTCCGGCAGGTGACGGCCGGGGTGATTCCTTGTAAAATGTGTTCGCCAGTAGGTTTTCCAGGGTCACGATGATCAAGATCAACATCATCAGCCAGGGGAAAAGCTCATTGCCAACCCTGACTGTGTCCTGATACTTTTTCAGCGCGGTGGCGTCCTCGGCAAGGGCATAGCCATCCTTGCCGAAGATCGCGTCGAGATCTTTTGTCTCGAGCGGGGCGAACTGGCTTTCGGTTCGGGGAGGATTCAGGCTGAAGCCGAGCCGGGTTTGATGGTTCTCGGCGTCTTTGGCCATGACGGTCCACTGGCCGAGCATCTGCGGAGCGATGATTTCGAGGTAATCGCTCGTGGCCGACGGGGTGAGCGTTTCCGGGGTCTTGGTGTCGGGCCCCATCAGCTGAAAGCTCTGGTACCGCGCGCCCGGGCCTAGAAAAAGCAGCACGTTCTCTCCGGCCTCGAAATCGAGCTGCTCGTTCGAGGTCCCGGCGAGATACGGCACCGTCTCGTTCATCAGCACCAGGAATGCCGGGTAAGCCGGCAGGGGGAATTCGTTCCATGCCCCCCGATCGCTCCGCCAGAAACGGCGAGACAGCGGAGTGGTCCAGAGCAGGACCCGCCCGGTCTTGGAGCCTTTGAACGTTCGCTCGAGGAGCGCAGGAGCGCCGTCCGCGTAGTTCAGGAGGACGCGCGAACCTTCCGGCGGCTTGACAGTCCAGTAACGGTAGACGGGCACCAGGGCAAGCTGAGGGTCGATCTCCTTGGCATAGCGCTGAAAAAGGGGATGAGTGACGTCCGCGATCTTGCCAAAGGTGGTTTCGCCCTTGGACGGGCGGTTGGGCTCGAGCTGGGCGGGCAGAATCTGGCTTGCCGTCGGGCCATTGTAGTTAGCGGGGTTGCAGCGGTCGCCCAGCCCGAAGACCAGTCCCCCGCCCTCGTGCACATAGCCGTTGAGCAGGCCCCAGGAATCCTCGTCCTCGAAGGCCTCGACGTTGAGCACGAAGACCGCGGCATAGTCTTTGAGCGTGTCGCGATACTGCGCCAGCAAGGCCTTGGGGAGCACCCTGTCGATCTGAAAGCCGCTGGCGGCCGAGGGTGACGGGTCGGGATCGAGAGCCAACGCCACGAAGTCGGCGTCGACTCTCTGGTCGGAGATGAGCAGTACCTTGTAGGCCGGCCGCACCTTGAACGTGAAGTAGCGCTTGTCGTTGAATTCCAGTGGATCGGGAGTACCGCCGAGCCGCAGCTCGCCGCGGTGCATCTCTCCCTCCGGCAGCCGGGTCGGGGTCGCGAAGCTGACCTCGACCTGGCCGCCCGGGGGGATCTCGACCGGCTTCTCGCCTTTCTTCACTCCATCAAGATAGAATTCGACGACGCGACTCGCGAGTTTGGCTCCCTGGGCGCGGACCTGGCCCTTGATCTCGACCGACTCGCCCTGGGTGACGAAGTTCTTGGCGGGAGCGGCCGCGTCGATCGCGACGTCGTTGACCTCCGGCGAACCCAGGCGCAGGATGAAGGTGGCAATCTTGCCACCGGGAGTCGTCTTGGCCTTGGCGACCCGATCGAGACCCTCGGCGGGTTGATCGGGGTTCCAGGACGAGCGCGCCAGGTCCGTCAGCACGTACACCTCATGACGCGGCCGGTCGCATTCGACGACCTTGGGATAAACCTGCCCCATGGCGGAGTTCAAGGGCCGATTTACGGCGTGGATGGTCAGGTTGTCGATCCATTTGCGGGCCGCGGCTGGCGTCAGCCCGTTGCCCGCGACGGGATCGGCCGAGTTGACGGGGAAGACCAGGCTGGAGTCCGGAATCTGGTCGAGAATCGCCCGGGCCCGTTCCTTGGCCTCGTCGAGCCGGGTCTTGTCGTTCTCCTTGTAACTCATCGACAGGCTGGTGTCGAAGACCAGACCCAGCGCGGTGGGGACCGATTGATCACCCAGAGGCATCTGCGAATAGAGCCTGGGACGCGCCAGTGCCAGAGCCATCAAGGCCAGTACGGCCATGCGGGCCAGGAGCAGTAGCCAGTTCTTGACGCGGAGCCGCTTCTTCGACCGCTTCTGCCGCTCACGCACCAGGCGTAAGGCCGGGAAAATGACATGCTTGGGCGTCTGCCTCATGAACAGGTGCAGAATGACCGGCAGTGCCGCCAATGCCGTTCCGGCCGCCAGTCCCGCGTTGATCATCGAGAATTCCATACCCCGTCACCCCCGAGCCTGGCGGCTGAGCAGATAGGACATCAAGGCTTTGTCGAAGGGCATCCCCGTATGCAAGGGAACATAATCGATGCGGGCGCGAATGCAATCCGCCCGGTAACCGGCCTGAAAACTCTCGACCTCCTCGAGGTAATCGGCCTTGATGGCATCGGCATCGACCTCCAGGATCTCCCGGGTCTCATTATCCTCCAGCTTGAGCATGCCCTGGAAGGGAAACATGGCCTCGGCCTCGTCAAGAACATGAAAGACGATGACGTCGTGACCAGAGAACCGCAGGCGATGCAGCGCCCGCAGAACCGGCGCGGTGTCGGCCAGCAGGTCGCTGAAGATCATGACCAGGCTGCGGTGGCGGATCATGCTGGCGACCTGGTGCAGGCTGGCTTCGATGTCGGTCTCGCCGGTGGGCTTGAGCTTGGCGAGCAGGGACAAGACATTGCCGAGCTGCGAGCGCTTGCTCCCCGGCGCGAGGCTCTGACGAACCTTCTGGTCGAACGCGATCAGGCCAACCGGATCCTGCTGGTGGATCATCAGGTAGCAGAGCGCGGCCGCCAGGCTGATGCTGTACTCGAACTTGGTCAGTTCCTGGCGGTAGGTGTAACCCATCGACCCCGACAGGTCCATCACCAGGTAGCCGGTCAGGTTGGTCTCGGCCTGGAACTTCTTGATGTAGAAGCGGTCGGTCTTGGCGTAGACGTTCCAGTCCACATCCGTAATGTTGTCGCCAGCGGTGTACTTGCGGTGCTCGGAGAATTCGACCGAAAAGCCCTGGAACGGGCTGGCATGCAACCCCGCGATGAAGCCCTCGACGATGAACTTGGCGCGCAGGTCCAGCCGCGCCACCTGGCGGATGACCGCGGGCTTCAGGTACTTTTCGGCGGTGCCGGCCAAACAGAACCTCCGGAGTTCTAGACTTGAAACGAGCCCGATGCGGCAGTTGTTCACAATCAGGGCGAGTTAGAGCAGAATGTCGATCGGAACCTCGAGGCCTGGAAGCAAGCGACTGCCATAGCGATCGCCAGGATGAAGGACAGTCTTGCGATACCTGCCTGCTGCGTCAACGTACACCGTGACCCGACGCCGCATCCGATCAATGATGACGTATTCGTGCACTCCGAGCCGATGATACTCTCCGCGCTTCTTGACGTAATCCCGCTCGCGCGACGCACGGCCAGGGCTGACGACTTCGAAGATCAGCTCAGGAGCCCGCTCCGGCCGTGCCAGGCCTGATCGGTTACCGACCAGAAAGACGCCGATGTCCCCGATCCGGTCCGTCCCCGCATCCACGCGGACCCAGCATTCCGAGGCGACCAATTCCACGAGTTCGGGATGAGCCAGCCGGTAAGCCCCCAGATAGTCTCGCATCGGTTCGGAGCTGAGATCATGCTCGGGACTGTCAGGCGGCATGACGACAAGCCTTCCTTCCTCGCGCTCGTAGCTCCAGCGGGGTTCGAATTCGGCTTCCTCGAATTCCTCGGCCGAGACAGATCGGCCGGAGTCGCCGGGACCGAGAAGAAGGATGGGTCGTTGGGTCGCCATCACTCTGCCTCCTGGTGGTGCCGCTCGCCGCCACGAGTTCGGGACTATTTCCGCTCGTACTTCGGTGTCTCCGGCTCGCGGATCTCGCTCATGAGCCGCTTGACGAGGCTCTCGGTGGTCTGCCCTTCGGCCTGCGCCTGGAAGTTGGTGCTGATGCGATGGCGGAGGACCGGAATCGCAACTTTGCGGACATCGTCGAGCGACACGCTGAAGCGGCCATCCATCGCGGCCATGGCCTTGCCGGCCAGGATGAGGTTCTGCCCGGCCCGAGGGCCCGCGCCATAGTCCACCAGGTCCTTGATGAACTGCGGCGCCTTCTCGTCGTTGGGACGCGTCGCGCGAACCAGCCGGGCCACGTAATCGACCGTGTATTCCGACACCGGCACCGACGTGACAAGCTTTTGCAGATTCACGATCGCCTTGCCCGAAAGAACCTTCTTCAGGTCAGGAACCTCTCCCTTGGTCGTGGATAGCAGGATTTTTTTCTCCTCCTCCAGCGACGGGTAGCCCACGCGGATGTCGAACATGAACCGGTCGAGCTGCGCTTCCGGAAGCGGATAGGTTCCCTCCTGCTCGATCGGGTTCTGCGTTGCGATCACGAAGAATGGATCGGGCAGATGCATCGTGTCCTGGCCGACCGTGACCTCGCGCTCCTGCATCGCCTGCAAGAGCGCTGCCTGCGTCTTGGGAGGCGTCCGATTGATCTCATCGGCCAGGATGATGTTGGCGAAGATCGGCCCGGGAACAAAACGAAACGTCCGGCGCCCGGCCTCCGGCTCCTCCAGAACGTTGGTCCCCGTAATGTCCGAAGGCATCAGGTCCGGCGTGAACTGGATGCGCTTGAAGCTGACATCAAGAATCCTGGCGATCGAGCTGACCATCAAGGTCTTGGCCAGACCGGGCACTCCCACAAGCAGAACGTGCCCCCGCGTGAAGATCGACGCCAGGATCAGGTCGATGACGTCGCGCTGACCGATGATGACCTTGTTCAGTTCGGCGACCATGACGTCGCGTGAGTGTCGAAACTCGTCAAGAAGCTGCGTGATCCGGTCACCGACAGTTGACATGCGAACGTCCGACCTGACAAAAAAAAGTGGAAACGCTGCGATATCCTGAATCTAGACACCGCCAGGCGACCCGCTTTCGACACTGCCTCGGTCCGGACCACCGCTGGCCCATTTCATGGCGACGACGAATGGTCAGGCCACGCCCATTGTAGCGCGGCGTGAATGCTTGATTCAAGCGCGCCAGCAACTCGAGACCCGCGATCCTCCCCATCACCGCACCAACTGGCGGTCTTGGCCCCCGAGCAGAAAACCCCGTATTCCTCCTAGACTTCGTAGACAAACGTCAGTTGTCCGTTGTCCGTTGCGGCCCTACCCAATCGCAGAACGTCGCCGGGCCCCCGGCCGAAGGACGGGGTGGGCAGGGCTTGGCACTGCACACAACGGACCACGGACCACGGACCACGGACCACGGACCACGGACCACGGACCACGGACAAGAGGCCCCGGCTCCCCGACACGGCCGCGGCGGCTCTTGTCGATCGGCGTCGACTTCTGTCATAGTGAAATGCCGGAGGTCTCGTTCGACTTGATGCCGGGAGCCAGCCATGAATCTTCCTCCCAAGACTCGATCCTGGATCGTGATCGGTCTGGTGGCCGGGCCGCTCCTTGTTCCCTTGATGGGCTTGAGCTCACTCCGGGCGGCCGTCACTCGCGACGAGGTCGAGCGGGCCATCCGGGATGGAGTTCGCTACCTCAAGCAAGAGCAGCGCGGGGACGGTTCGTGGCCTGACGTACACGGCGATGCCCGCACCGGAACCACCAGCCTGGTGACCCTCGCCCTCTTGACCGCCGGTGAGAAGCCCGAATCACCGACCGTCCGTAAAGCCATCGATTACCTGCGCACATTCGGGCCCGACCAGCTCAGCAGCACCTACGCGATCGCACTTCAGACCATGGTCTACGCGGCCGCCGAGCCCGACCGCGACATGCTCCGGATCGCCGCCGACGTGAGCTGGCTCGAATCGGCCCAGATCAAGGCGGGAGACCGGGTCCCCTGGCCCGGTTCCTGGACCTACTCCAGCTCCAAGCGCAGCCAGCCCGGCGACAACTCCAACAGTCAGTACGCCCTGCTCGGCCTGGGCGCGGCCAGCGAGGTTGGAGTGCCCGTCAAGCCCGAGGTCTGGGCCCTGGCGCGAGCCTACTGGGAAGGTTGCCAGAAGGTTGATGGGAGCTGGGCCTACACGCCCGATTCGACGGCTGCGACGGCCAGCATGACCTGCGCGGGGATCTCCAGCCTGGTCATCACCGGTCTGAAACGCTTCCAGGGCCTGGAGTCCCTCCATGGAGAGCTGATCAATAACTGCGGCAAGGGGGGGGCCAACCCCAGCCTCCAGCGCGGGATCGACTGGCTGGCCAACCACTTCCAGGTCGGTCAGAACTACGGGAACGGCCAGCAGTGGAAGCTCTACTATCTTTATGGCCTCGAACGGGCCGGCCGGCTGGGCGGCCTGCGTTTCTTCGGCCAGCACGACTGGTATCGCCTGGGGGCCGAAGAGTTGGTTCACGAGCAGAATAAGCTTTCGGGCTTCTGGCAAGGCGCGCTGTTCGAGGCTGACAGGACGGTCGCCACCAGCTTCGCGCTTCTGTTTCTGGCCAAGGGCCGCGCGCCGGTCCTGGTCAACAAGCTCCGCCACGGGCCCAGGGGAGACTGGAATCACGATCCCGACGACGTCCGCAACCTCGTCGCCGTCGTCTCGCGCGACTGGAAAAACCTCCTCACCTGGCAGGTCGTCGATCCCGCTGTCGCCTCCGTCGCCGACCTCCTCCAGGCGCCCATCGTCTTCCTCAACGGACACAGGGTCCCCGAGCTCAATGCCCTGGCCAAGCAGAACCTCCGCGACTACGTCGAGCAGGGCGGGTTCCTCCTCGCCGACGCCTGCTGCTCCAGCCCCGATTTCGATTCCGGATTCAAGCAGCTCATGCAGGAACTCTTCCCCGATCAAGGTTTCAAGCTTCGGCCCCTTGCCGATGATCACCCCGTCTGGAGGGCCAAGCACCTCCTGACCCCGGGCGCCTATCCCCTCTGGGGCATCGAGCATGGCTGCCGCACCGTCGTCATCTATTCCCCCAAAGATCTCTCCTGTTACTGGAACCAGGCCGAACACAGCCCCACCAACACCGCAGTCATCCTCGCCACCAGGGTCGGACAGAACATCGTCGACTACGCCACCGGCCGTGAACTCCCCGCCGACAAGCTCGTCGTCCGCGAAGTCCACGACTTCAAGGTGGCCCCTGTTCAACGCAACGCCCTGCGAATCGCCAAGCTGCAGCACGCCGGCCAGTGGAACGTCGCACCCTTGGCCGTCCCCAATCTCATGGAAGCTTTGCGCAAACCGCCGCTCTCCTTCGACGTGGTGATCAACCACAAGGAACTCTCGC
>Ga0208696_1001617_pt1 | contig 13039 bp, 12 predicted proteins | sample Sb_taG_9_FD_187711 | JGI IMG/M metagenome (GOLD analysis project Ga0208696, IMG submission 187711) | Peat soil microbial communities from Weissenstadt, Germany - Sb_50d_b_LC metaG (SPAdes) (version 2) | ecosystem: Environmental > Terrestrial > Soil > Wetlands > Peat | place: Germany...
CCACCGCGCTCGGCACGGGCGGCAACATGACCGGCATGTCGAGCGTGGTGCCGACTCCGTCGTAGAACTCGACGTTCATCACGTGCAGGTTCTTCACCGCAAGCGCGTAGCCGAGGGAGCCGGCCAAGAACAGGCCCCCGCGGGCGATCGACAGGATCAGGTCAGGTTCGAAGCCATCGGCAGCGATAGTCTTCGCCAGCTCACGAGACGCCTCACCGAACCCTTGCCAGCTGAGATTCTCACGCTCGTCGTTCATCGCCGCCTCATCGTCTAAGTGCTCGTAGTTCATCGTGCCATGCGACGGAATCTGGCTGCTGCAGCCCAGCGTCGCGGGGGGCAACGGCTGGCCCGTGCAACGTTCCGCTGGTTTACCGTGCTCTTAAGAGATGTGGAGCCGGTGGTGTCTGATCCTCTCGACAAGCTCACCGCCGCTGACGTCATCAGCGGCGGCGGCGAGGACTTCGGCGCCTTCGCGGTGTCGCGGTGGCCCGGACTGGTCAGGCTGGCCTTCGGCCGGACCGGCGACCAGTGGGCCGCCGAGGACATCGCTCAGGCCACGCTGGCCTGGGCCTACGTGGCCTGGCGGCGGGTCGGCCGGGCGGACGATCCGGATGCGTACCTGCACCGCGTCATGGTAAATACGAGCAACCGCCGTTTCCGCGGGCACCAGGTGGCCAAACAGTCAGGGGGTCCGCAGGAGACCGCGGTGGCAGGGCCCGCCGACCTGTCCCGGGTGATCGAACCATCGCCCGCCCCGGTTGACACCATCATCCGGCGGGGAAAGGGCATCCGCCTGCGGCGCGCCGTGGCCGCGGTTGGTTGCCTGGGCCTCGGCGGCATCATCGCCGCGGCAACGGTGCTGGCCCCGCCGCTGACTCCGGCACCGCAGGAGCCGCCCCTTCCGGTTACCGTTCCCGTCCGTGGCGTCGCCGGACCCGGCGGGGTATTCGCGAGCGGCACGGTGGACGGACACCCCTGGCGGCTCGCCGTGCAGGACATCGCCGACCCTGGCTACCGCTGCATCCCCGCGATCACCATCAACGGAACCGATGCTGACCCGGTGTACCCGGCCTCGGAGAACGGTGCCGACGTAGTCCTGGGCCCGGCGGAGCCGGGCGCGGGTTTCGCGTTCGTCCAACTGCCTGCCGACGTCGAAGGACTTGTCCTGGACGGCCGGGAAACCCTCCCGGCGACCACGGCGACCGTCTGCGGACAGCGCTACCGCGTCGTCGGGTTCGCCTACCGGCTGACGCACCGACCGCAGATCACCGTGGTCAGGGCTCGCCCGGGCTGGCCCAGGCTACGGATGTCCGCGGGCGGCGCGGCCCAGGACTTGGCCGTTTTCAGTCAGTCGCCGCTGATCAGCACGGCCACGGCACCGATATCACAGACGGACGGCAGGTGGAACAACGTGGGCACCACGGGTGCCGAGACAGCCTCGGCCGTTCTCGCCTCCGGCCAGGACTGGTCGCTACGGCTTCTTTTCGGACCCGGAGGAGACTGCTACGAGTTCAGCGCGAACTCGCCCAACAGTCCGGACATGGGGTCGTGCGGCCCCATCAGCACGCCGGAAGGCCCAGAAACCATCATGGCGCTACCGCTGTCCTACCCCCGGGGGGCGGACAACGGCGCGACCGGGTACGCCCTGCAGGTAAGCCCGGTCACGGCCCACCTCCAGGCGACCCTCTCCGACGGATCGACCCGCCTGGTGACACCGCAGGTGGTGGACGGCAGAAGGTATGCGGCGTTCGCCATCGCCACGTCACTCCGGCTTAAGCGTCTGACCTGGCTCAACGCCGTCGGCAAGGAAATCGCCAGCACGACCGCGCTGCCTCAATTCGGATACACGCAGTTCCAGCCGTGAGGCAGGTCACTGGGTACCTGGGTCAATCTCGCCAGGTACGAAACAGCCGATCAGCAAGTTCACCGGTACGCCGTTCGGGTCCTCGGTCTTCTTGTCGTTCAGGTCGTTCATGATCTCCTCAAGCTTGTCCCTGAGCTCAGCCGCCTTGGCCGGGGAGATCTTGACGTCGGAGAACAACAGCACCGGCTTGCGGTAGGGCTCTGCGGTCGTCTCGTCGTCTGCCGACTGCCGGTCCGCCTGGAACGCCGCGAAGAAGCCATCGCGGAAGCGGTCGAGCAGGGTCTGCATGAGGCCCATGGACTCGTCCGCGTGTTCCCGGATGAATCCGCGCCCGAAGATCAGGTCCTGCTGGCTGGCCTGGTACCGCTGCTCCAGGATGCCTGACACCACGCGGGTGCTGGCCACCTTGATCAGGCCGGCCGCCTCCAGCTGCCGCACATGCCGGTAGAGCTTGGTTTGCGGCTCGCCGAGTTCGGCGGCCAGTTCCTTGACCGACATGACCGGCAGGTTGTTCCGCGTCTTCATCAGCGCGGCCAAGATCGCCATCCGGGTCGGGTCCGCCATCGCCTTGAGCATGTCCACGTTGTCCACGGCCCGGACCGCCTGCGACTCTGCCTCCGCCAGGGGCTGCTCCATGGAGACATCTTGCCATACACTCACGAGCATGCAATCATTCATGAGAACGTGAATGATTGCGTGAACGTGAGAATGAAGGTTTGAGGGAGGACGCGATGAGTAGCGCGGAGACAGCCGCAGGCGCGGGCCGGCCGGGCGCGGCGGGACCGCACGCCGCGGGAACAGGTACCGCAGGAACAGGCGCGGAGCAAGGAACGCGGCGGTCGGGCGCGGAGCAAGGAACGCGGCGGTCAGGCGCGACGCGACGCGGTGAATCGCCCGTTATCCGGCCGCCGTCGTTGTGGCGGAACGTGCCCTTCCAGACGCTATGGATCGGGACCAGCAGTTCCACCCTGGGCGTTTCCGTGGCCGACATCGCGTACCCGCTGACCATCCTCGCGATCACCCGATCCCCCGCGCTGGCCGGGCTGTTCGCGGCGGTGCAGGGCCTCGGGATGCTGGCGGCCGGGCTGCCCGCCGGCGTGCTGGCCGACCGGTACGACAGCCGCACGATCGTGATCGTCACCGAGGCGGCGCGGGCGGCGGTGACCGCGGTGGTGGCCATGGCGCTGATCACCGGATGGCTATCGCTGCCACTGCTATTCACCGCCGCCGCACTGCTCGGCGCCGGCCAGGCGGTCAACGGCGCCGCCCGGATGCTGCTCATGCGTTCAGTGGTACCGCCGGACCAACTGACGCAGGCGCTGACCCAGGACGAGGTGAGGATGAACGGCTCCGCCCTGGCCGGGCCTGCGCTCGGCGGGGCGCTCTACGCGGTGCGCGCACTGGCGCACGCGATACCGTTCCTGTTCACCGCGGGCTCATTCCTCGTCGCGCTCATCACCGCGGCGCTGATGAAGACGCCCGCGGGCCGACCGGCGAGCCCCCGCCCCCCGGGCAGGCCCACCACCGCCAGCGGGAACATGCTGGCAGGCGTCCGGACGCTCTGGGATCAGCCGGTGCTCCGGGCGGCCACGCTGCTGATCATGTTCGTGAACACGATCGGGGCCGGGCTTGAGCTGCTCATCATCGTGATCCTGCGCCACCAGGCGGTGCCTTCGAGCGTGATCGGCCTGGCGCTTGGCATCGGCGCCGCAGGCGGGCTGGCCGGGGCGCCCCTGGTCAGGACCTTGCACCAGCTCAGGCCGGGAGTGCTGCTGCTGACCGTGTGCATGCTGGACGTCGTCATCCTCGCGCTGCTCGCGGTGCCGTTCGGCCCGTGGTGGGTGGCCGGCCTGCTGTTTACCGTCATGCTCGGCGTACCCGCGATCCGCGTGCTGGTCGACATCCTGGTGATCAGGCAGGCCCCGCCCGAGCAGCGCGGCCGCGTGGTCGCGGCGCTCATGACGCTGATCGGCCTGGGCATGCCCGCCGGGGTGGCGGCCTGCGGGGTGCTGTTGGAGTACCTGCCGGCGCAGGCCGCGATGCTGACCCTGGCCGCAGTCGAAGCCGTGGCCGTGGCGTACTGCTCGACCCGGCGCGAGCTCTGGCAGGCCCGCTGGCCCGGCGAAACCGCACCCGATGGCCACCAGCGCTAAAAGTGCCCAGATGACCGAACTGCTGCTGCTATCGAACTCACGAGCACCCGGGCTGACGTTCCCCGAGCGCCGGGCGCGCTAGCCGGCCTCGAGCACCGGGCCCTGGTCGGCCTGGCACGCCGCGCGCTCGAGCCGGCTCCGGTAGCTCTCCCACCAGGCCTGGTCGCCCGGCGCCATGCTGTCGTTGCCGTCACGCAGGCCGGTGGCGCCGTCGATGAGCTCGCGGACGATGTCGGCCTGCCCGGCATGCCGGTCGGTCTCGGCGATCATGTGGACCAGGATCTTGTGGAGTGTCACCTCGCTCCGGTTATCCGGCCACCACGGCACATGACCGATCGCGTCCAGCGCGAGCGTGCCGATGGTGGCGTCAGAGTGCGCCCAGGCCCGCCGGTACAGGCCGGTGATCTGCTCGCGCGACTCGTCGGCGGTGGCCCACATGTCCGCGTTGGGTTCGGCGTCATCCTCCAGCCACGGCAGCCGCTCGCTGAACGGGCGCCCGAAGCAATCGCCGAAGTACCCGAGCTCGACGCTGGCCACATGCTTGATCAGTCCCAGCAGGTTGGTGCCGGTAGGCACCATCGGGCGGCGGATGTTGTACTCCGAGAGCCCGTCGAGCTTCCATAGCAGGGCTTCGCGTGCGTCCTGCAAATAGCGGTGAAGGTCCGTTTTCGGATCCGATCCGGTCATGCCGACAGTCTGCCATCGCAATAACGTCGGCTGAAAATCTCAGCGGATCGTATATGATTCTGCTCGCCCGCAGCCCTGACGGCCGGCCGGCGGTGATCGAGGTCAAGACCACTATCGGCAAGGCGGCGGCAACACCCTGGAAATACCTGATGCCGGGGTGCCATTACCACCTTGACCGGCGGCCGATGCGGGCTGACGATGACCCTATGTCCGAGCTGCCAACGTGGGCACGCGACGCGCTTGCCGGGATCTACGATCCCTGCTGCCGGGAGAAGGGCATTTCGGTCCTGGACATGGGCCTGGTTCGTTCGGTCCAGGTCGAGAACGGGGTGGCCAAGGTCGAGTTGCTGCTGACGTCGGGCTGGTGCCCGTTCGCGGCCAGCGTGCTCACCGAGGTGAAGGACCAGATCCTGGGCCAGCCCGGGATCAGCGACGCCGACGTGTCGATCGTCTGGGACGAGGCCTGGACGACGGACCGCCTGTCCCCCAGGGCGCGGGACATCCTGCGCTTCCTGCCGCCGCCCGCGGCCGTGGCCGACCGGGAGGAGTACATCCGCGCCCACCTGCCCGCAAAGGAGTAGCGATGATCGACGATGCTTTCGTCTTCGACTGCGTGGCCCACGTCTTCAACTTCGACCCGAAGAACGCGTTCGGCCAGCCGGGGTTGATGTTCGACAACCACCTGTACGCGTTCCACAACGCCCTGACCCCCGACGCCCAGCCCAAGCTGCCGCCCGAGGAGTTCTTGCGGCAGTGGACGCCATCGGACATCCGCAAGATGGTGTACGAGGAATCAGACACCGACATGCTGGTCGCGATGCCGCTGCCGCTGACCGACCTGTTCCGCGACGGCCTGTCGCCGTGGGAATCCTGCGCCGAACTGGCCAGCCGCGACCCGGACCGGACCATCTTCTGGGGGTCGGTCAACCCGCTCGAGGGACGCAAGGCGCTGGACGAAATGGAACGCCAGGTCGGGGAGTTCAATGCCCGGGCGTTCAAGTTCTACAACGTCCGCTACGACTACGGGTCCCCGTACCCGTGGCGGATGGACGACCCGAACATCGCCTTCCCCGTCTTCGAGAAGGCGCGGGAACTCGGCGTGAACCTGATCGGCGTGCACAAGGGGGTCCCGCTCGGCCCGCAGCCGATCGAGCACACCCAGACCTGGGACATGGACGGGGCCGCTGCCAACTTCCCCGACATCAACTTCGTCATCTTCCACGTCGGGCTGCCGTTCCTCGACGAGACCTGCTGGCAGCTGATCAGGTACCCGAACCTGTACGCGTCGATCGCGGCGACGATCAACTTCCTGGTCCGGGCGCCGCGGATGTTCGCGGAGATCCTGGGCAAGCTGCTCTTCTGGTGCGGTGAGGACAAGATCATCTATGGCTCGGAGGCGCCGCTGTTCCACCCGCAGTGGGCGCTGCGCGCGTTCATGGACTTCGAGATCCCCGAGGATCTGTGCGCCGGCTACGGCTACCCGCAGCTCACCGACCAGGCCAAGCGCAAGATCCTCGGCGAGAACCTGCTGCGCCTGCACGGCCTGGATGTGGCGGAGGTGAAGGCGAGGCTCGGCACCAAGGGCTGAGCGTCGGCATCAGAGGCCAGGGGAACCTGTGGCTAGGTAGCGGGCCGCAGGCCAGCGGGCAGAAGCTCGGCGGGGAAGTCCTGGTAGGCCACGGGAACCAGCCAGCGGCGGATCGCGGCCGTGCCGACCGAGGTGTAGGCCGGCACCGTGGTGGCCGGCCACGGGCCGCCGTGGTGCTGTGCGGCGACCACCGCGACGCCGGTCGGCCAGCCGTTGCAGACGACCCGGCCCGCGACGCGCTCGAGCACCGCGATGACCTGGCGGGCTAGCTCGACGTCCTCGGCGGAACCGGCGTCGAGGTGCACGGTCCCGACCAGGTTGCCCGCCAGCGCGGCGAGAACCGGCAGCAGGTCCTCGACCGACGGGTACGTGATCACCAGCCCGGCGGGGCCGAACCGCTCGCGGGAAAGGACCGCGATGTCGGCGGCGAACTCCTTCAGGGTGACCTGGAAGACCCGTGGCGTGGCACCCCAGGGGCCCGCCCCGGGCTGGCCGGCGGCGAGTTCGGTGACGCCGGGGTGCCCGGCGGCCTCGGCCACCGCGTCCTGGTAGCCCGCGAAGATCCGGCCGGTCAGCATCGGGCCGCCGGCCGAGGCGCCGACCGCCTCGGCGATCGCGGACAGCAGGCCCACGTCCTCGGGGACGAACAGCAGGCCGGGGTTGGTGCAGAACTGGCCGGCGCCGAGTGTCAGCGACCCGGCATACCCGGTGGCGATCGCGGCCGGGCGGGAAAACGCCGCGCCGGGCAGCACGACGCACGGGTTGACCGAGCCGAGTTCGCCGTAGAAGGGGATGGGGACCGGGCGTTCGGCGGCGATCTTGGCCAGCGCGAGGCCGCCGCCCGTCGACCCGGTGAACCCGGCTGCGGCCACGGACGGGTGCCGGAGCAGCCTCAGTCCGGCCTGCACCCCGTGGACCAGGCCGAATGTCCCCGCTGGGGCCCCGGCGGAGGCCAGCGCCCCGGCGACGATCTCGGCGGTCACGTCCGAGGTGACCGGGTGTCCCTCGTGCGCCTTCACCACCACCGGGCAGCCCGCGGCGAGCGCCGAGGCGGTGTCGCCGCCGGCCACGGAGAACGCGAACGGGAAGTTCGACGCCGCGAACACGGCTACCAGGCCGACCGGCCGGTTGATCCGCCGCAGGTCAGGGACGACCCCCTGGGCGGGAGTCACCACCGCGTCCAGGTAACCGGGTGCTGACCCGGGGGGACGACCCCCCCAGCCCCCCCGCTGTCCCGCAGCACGCCGGCGAATAGCCGCAGCTGGCCGGTGGTGCGGGCCACCTCGCCGGTGAGCCGCTCGCCGCCGAGCGCGGTCTCGGTGTCGGCGATCGCCGCGATCTCGCCCGCGCGGGCGTCGAGCGCGTCCGCCACGGCCTCGAGTGCCTCCGCCCGCCGACCGAACGCGGACCAGGCCGGAAACGCGGCCACCGCGGCCGCCACGGCCGCGTCGAGGGCGGCATCAGTCGTCTCGGGCACCGGCTCCCCCACGGGCTCTCCGGTTCGCGGGTCAAACGCCTGAATCATTAATTCTCCTGAGAATTACTTCGGGTCGGGATCGGGGTTGCGGCCGCGCCTGGCCAGGAAGCCGAAATCGCAGCCCTCGTTGGCCTGGGTGATGTGCTCGGTGTACAAGGCGCCGTAGCCGCGCTCGAACTTCGGCTGCGGGGGCTGCCATTGCTCGGAGCGGGTCACCCACTCCCGTTCGGGAATATCAAGGGAGAGCAGCCGGGCAGCTACGTCCAGGGTGATGAGATCGCCCGTCTGGACGAAGGCCAGCGGGCCGCCGACGAACGCCTCAGGAGCCACGTGCAGCACACAGGCACCGTAGCTGGTGCCGCTCATCCGGGCGTCAGAGATCCGCACCATGTCCCGGACGCCCTGGGCCAGCAGGTAGTCGGGAATGGGCAGCATGCCGTACTCGGGCATGCCGGGGCCGCCCTTCGGGCCCGCGTTGCGCAGCACCAGGATCGAGTCGGGCGTGATGTTCAGCGCCGGGTCGTTGATGCGTTCCTGCAGATCAGAGTATGAGTCGAAGACCACTGCGGGGCCGGTGTGCTTGATCAGCCGCGGTTCGGCCGCGATGTGCTTGATGACCGCGCCGTCCGGGGCCAGGTTGCCGCGCAGCACCGCCACCCCGCCCTCGGCGGCCAGCGCGGTGTCCGGCGTGCGGATCACGTCCTCGTTGTGGACCGGTACCTCTGTGATGTTCTGGCCGAACGGGCCGCCTGTGACAGTGATCCGGTCCAGGTGCAGCGCCCCGGGAACCTTCGCCAGCTGGCCGAGCAGCGCGGGCAGGCCGCCTGCGTAGTAGAAGTCCTCCATCAGGTACGTCCCGCTGGGCTTGACGTTCGCCAGCCACGGCACGCGGCGGGAGATGGCGTCGAAGTCGTCCAGCGTCAGCTCTATCCCGGCGCGGCCGGCCATCGCGATCAGGTGGATGAAGGCGTTGGTGGAGCCGCCGAGCGCGAGCACGGTGGCCGCCGCGTCCTCGAACGCCTCGCGGGTGAGGATCCGGTCCGGGGTGAGGTCCTCCCAGACCATGCCCACGATGCGCCGGCCACTGGCCGCCGCCATCCGGTAGTGCGCGGAATCGACCGCGGGGATCGACGCCATCCCGGGCAAGGTCATGCCGAGGGCCTCGGCGGCGGAGGTCATCGTCGAGGCGGTGCCCATCGTCATGCAGTGGCCCGGTGACCTGGCGATGCCGCACTCGAGCTCGGCCAGCTCGCACTCGCCGACCAGCCCGGCCCGCGCGTCGTCCCAGAACTTCCAGACGTCCGTGCCGCTGCCCACCGGCTGGCCGCGGAAGTTGCCGCGCAGCATCGGGCCCGCGGTCACGTAGATGGCCGGGATGTTGGCGCTGGCCGCGCCCATCAGCAACGCGGGCGTGGTCTTGTCGCAGCCGCCCATCAGCACCGCGCCGTCGGCCGGGTAGGAGCGCAGCAACTCCTCGGTCTCCATCGCGAGCAGGTTCCGGTACATCATCGGGGTCGGTTTCTGGAATGTCTCGCTGAGGGTGGCCACCGGCATCTCGACCGGGTAGCCGCCGGCTTCCAGGACGCCGCGCTTGACCTGCTCGGCCCGCTGGCGCAGGTGCATGTGGCAGGGGTTCAGCTCGGACCAGGTATTCAAGATGGTGATCAGCGGCTTACCCAGGTGTTCCTCGGGCTCCACCCCCAGCTGCCGCATCCTCGACCGGTGACCGAACGCCCGCAGCCCAGCGGTGCGCTCGCCGCCGAACCAGCGGAAGCTGCGCAGGTCCTCAGGCTTCTTCACGCCAGGTCCCATTCCCGCAGGATGCCGCGGATCTCACCGGAGATGTTCGCGGGCAGCGGACGGCTCGGCGGGCGGACGTCCGCGCGGCACAGGCCCAGCTGGGCCATCGCCTCCTTGACCACGCTCACGTTGTCGGCCGAGGAGTCCGCCAGGCGCAGTTCCTCGAACCGGCGCACTGACTCCCAGACCTTCATCGCGGCGCCGAAGTCGTTCGCCCGCAGCGCGTCGAGCATGCCCAGGGCCAGGCCGGGGCTGACGTTGGCCAGGCCCGAGGTGAAGCCGTGCGCGCCGCACCCCCAGTACGCAGGCGCGGTCAGCTCGGCCCCGCCGGCCAGCCAGGTGAAGCGGTCGATCCCGGCGTCCCTGGCCACGGCGGCAAACTTGGTGGCGTCGCGGACGCCGTACTTGACGCCGACGATGTTCGGCGCCCGGTCGGCGAGCCCGGCGATGTGCGCGCCGGTGATGCGCTCTGTCCGCAGGTAAAGGACGACGCCCAGGTCGGGGACTGCATTGGCGATGGCGGCGTGGTAGTCCACCCAGCCTTCGGCCGAGATGTAGGGGTGCACCGGCTCGTGGATCATGATCATGCGGGCGCCGTGGTCCTGGGCATGCCTGGCCGCCTCGACGGCGGTGGCGATGTCGTGACCGACTCCGGCCAGCAGTTCGGTCCTTGGGTCCCGTCCGCGGCTGGCCTTCGCTGCCGTCTCGACCGCCTGCCTTGCCTCGGCGTGGCTGAGCGCGTAGAACTCGCCGGTGTTGCCGTTGGGGGTGATGACGGTGATCCCGCCGTCGATCAGGCGGCCGGTCAGCGCGGCGTAGGTCTCCCAGTCGGGATCTCCGTCGGCAGACAGCGGGGTGACCGGGACGACGACCACCGTGGCGAGGGCGTGCCGCAGGGCTTCCGCGGCGGCCGGGGTAAGGCTCATCTGTGATTCTCCTGCGCTGGTTCCGGGAAATTTCGTGCGACGAAAGAAGCTATGTGGCCACGCAGCAGGGTGGCGGCGCGCTGGGCGTCGCCGTCCTCGGCGGCATGGAGCACGGCCCGGTGCTCGGCCGCCTCCTGCTCCCAGCTCGGAGTCGTGAGCCAGTCCGGTTCGTACCGCCAGGCCGCCACGCTGACCAGGGCCGTCTGATCGCGAAGGTCATCGAGCATCCGGACCAGCAGCGGGTTACCGCAGCCCGCGTAGAGCTCGCGGTGGAAGGCGCGGTTAGCCAGGCTGCGTTCGGCCTGGTCACGAGCGCCGTCGGCGCGATCCAGGGCCTGGTGAGCGGGCCGCCAGTCATGCCCGCCTGTGACCGCGCGGGCCACCGCCTCGGGCTCGAGCAGCAGGCGCGCGTCGTACACGTGCCTGGCCTGCTCGCCGTCGACGACGCGGACGGCCGCGCCCTTGTACGGGTTCATGGTTACCAGGCCCGCGCCGGCCAGGGTCTTGAGCGCCTCGCGCACCGGGGTCTTGGATACGCCGAGCACTTCGGCCAGGTCGGTCTCGACCAGGGCCTGCCCGGGCCTGAGCTCGCCCGCCAGGATCGCGTGCTTGATCGCCTCAAGTACCGCGACCGTCCGGGACGGAAGCGCGCCGGCCGCGCCGGTCAGGAACGCCGGACCGCGCATCGCGGAGGCGCCCGGAGTGGAGGCGCGTGGAGTAGACATTATGTATCGCATCTCGTATATGACCGGCCTTGAGCGTAAGCCGGGGCGGGGTGATGTGTCAACGCGGCGCGGCGCCCGGGTGTCATGCAGCGCGCCTTGGGCGCTTTTCATGATCGCGAAGACTTTTACCCCGAAAAACGGGGGTGAAGGCTTCATGATCATGGTGAGGTCCGACGTCCAGGGCGCAGCTGGAATTCCAGACCGGCGAGATCACCGGCCGGGGCGCTCACGCCCGGACGCGTTAAGCTGGGGTTAGCACGTGGTTGCGTCTAGGGTTCCGCTGGCTGTCCGCCAGGTAACAACGACAATCAGGGCGGCCGGGCCTGGACCGAGCGACGCCGCGACCCGGCCGAACCGGCTAGCAAGCAGCCGGGGGGCCGGGGAACACCTGACGGGATAGAAGCCCTGAGGGCTCCATTTCAGCCTGCCTGAGGAGCCCCGTTGGACCCGTCGACCACTCTCTCGCTGACCGTCACCCTCGCGGTGCTCGCTGCCGCCGTCACGCACGCCACCTGGAACGCCATCGCGCACGGCATCAAGGACCAGACTCTCGCCTTCGCCCTGATCGGCGCGGGTGGCATAGTGATCGCGATCCCGCTCGTCATCGTGACTGCCATGCCCAGGACGGATTGCTGGCCGTACCTGCTCGGGTCGGTCGCGATTCACGTCTTCTACAACCTGCTGCTGATGCGGTGCTACCGGCTGGGCGAGTTCGGCCAGGTCTACCCGCTGGCCCGGGGCACCTCCCCGCTGGTGGTGACGATCCTGGCGGCCATATTCGTGCACGAGCACCTCGGGCTGGCCCAGGTAGGCGGGGTCATCGTGGTTTCCGCGGGGCTAGCCGTGCTCGTTCTCGCCGGGCGTCGTCCCGGCCGCGCGGCCTTCGTGGCCGCCGTCGGCACCGGCCTGACCATCGCGGCCTATACGACGGTCGACGGCGTGGGCGTGCGGCTGTCGGCTAGCCCGGTCGGGTACATCGGCTGGCTGATGCTGCTCGAGAGCCTCGGCGTCCCGATGTTCGCCCTGATCCGGCGGCGCGACGTGCTGCTGAAGCAGCCGCAGCGGATCCTGCTGGCCGGCCTGGCGGCCGGGGCGCTGAGCGTGCTCGCCTACGGCCTGGTGCTATGGGCGCAGACCCGGGGCGCGCTGGCCCCTATCGCCGCGCTCCGCGAGACCAGCGTCATCTTCGGCGCCATCATCAGCACGCTCGTCTTCCGTGAGCCGTTCGGCCGGACCCGGATCGCGGCCACCGTTTTGGTGGTGGCCGGCATCGTCCTGCTGAACGTCGGCTAGGGGCAGGAAAACCCTCGCCGGCCGGCCAGCTCAGGTCGGGCGCCGTCGCCAGCCTGCTCGGCACCAGGTTCTCGCTCGTCTCCGGCGGATTGGCCTGCGTGGGAGCCGTCGCACTGGTATGCGGGCTGCTGCCCGGGTTCGTTCGGTACAAATCTGAGCCCGCATGATCCGCTACCGGACCCCGGACATGGGGGTGCCCGGCGGCGCAGGGTTCCGCCGGGCACCGGGCCGTGGGGTCTTTGTCGGCCTGTTCCTACCCAGGGGAACGGCGTGAATGCGGAAATGGATCGAAAAATGATGCCCCATGTAAGCATTACGTCACAACTTGACATCACTAGTCACAAGCGTCACCGGGTCATCACAGCGACGGCGTTAGAGGATGTCTCGCCGCCGGGTCGCGATGACCGGGAACACGAAGCAGGCCACGGTGTACGCAGCGAGGACCGCGAAGGTCAGCAGCGGCGCAATTTCTGCGAAGATCGGCGCGTGGTCGGGGTTGGCGATGCCGAAGAGGTTCGCGACGGTG
>Ga0208696_1001631_pt1 | contig 12956 bp, 19 predicted proteins | sample Sb_taG_9_FD_187711 | JGI IMG/M metagenome (GOLD analysis project Ga0208696, IMG submission 187711) | Peat soil microbial communities from Weissenstadt, Germany - Sb_50d_b_LC metaG (SPAdes) (version 2) | ecosystem: Environmental > Terrestrial > Soil > Wetlands > Peat | place: Germany...
GCAGGTCCCGGAGGGAGTACTGGTGGCCGGGGTGCCGGGCAAGGTCCGGCGTGATGTGTCCGAAGCAGAGCGCGCGGAGATCGAGCGCAACGCCGCCACGTACCTAGGGCTCAGCCAGCTGCATCGCCGCGGGGGGACGTGAGATGCGCGGTGGTCGACGCCGATAAAGGCTCAGGCGTCGCGGGTCATCATCCGCCAGGCCCCGATACCGGACCAGCCGACGATCCAGCCGACGATCACCGAGATCATCGCCCAGGTCGGCATCGGCGGGATGCCGAGGGCTCCCCGCCCGCCGAACAGAACGTGGCCGGGGCCGCCGCCGCCGGGACCCGACGTGGCGGGGGCCAGGGCCGCCGGGCGGAGCTGGTCCATCGCGATGCCGACGACGAGCCGCTGGCCATCGATGAAGTAGGGGATCTGCACCCTGGCCAGGATCGGGGTCACGATGATCTCCAGCGCGATCAGCACGATAGTCGTGGTCGTCCGCTGGCCGGTGAGCGACCCGAGGCCGAGGCCGACCAGGAACCCGATCCCGACCTCGAGCTCGACCCATAGCCCGATCTTGGCCATCTCGTTGTCCGCCGGGTTCGAGCCGCTGATCTCGTCGGCGATGTAGTTGCTGTAGAAGGACGCGATGTTCTGGTCGATCGCCGAGCGGACCTGCGCCAGGTTGGTGGCCGGGCCGACGGGGAGCCCGTTTTCCGCCTGCTGCGGGTGCTGCAGGAGCCAGGTCTGCAGCCCGGCCTGGTCGAGGTGCTCCGGGACGTTGAGGCCGTACAGCGCGACCGACGTGGGGGGCGGGGGGCTTTCGTAGCTCGTGACCAGGCAGTTCATCGCGAAGGCCAGGGCCACGAGGGGGACCAGGATGGCCAGGCCGGCCGGGATGCGCGCGAGGTAGAGGGCGAGCCGGGACCTGCCGGTGATGACGAGGTGGCGGAACACGCCGTCGGTCAGGTCGGTCGTCCCGGCCGCCGCGCCGAGAGCCGCGGCGGCGATGAACCCGAACTCGGCCATCAGGTTGCTCAGCTGGGAGAAGATGGCCGGGCTGCCGGCCAGGCCGTAGCCGTGCGGATCGACCGCGTGGAACAGCAGCCGGAGGCCGTAGATGAGGACCGTCGGCGCTACGATCAGCACCGCGACGGTGATCACAAGGCCGCGGCGCTTGCGGATCTCTAGGTTCTTGGTGGTGATGAGATCCCAGGTGGGCAGCCAGGCACCGATGGCCGGCGTGCTGCGCCGACCGGGCCGGGGTGCGGATCCTGCCTCGGACAGCGAGGGCTCGGTGGTGGTCACGACGGTTCCCCCAGTCGGCTCGTCACGGACAAGAACCAGTCCTCCAGCGACGCCTGGACCTCCCGGAGGCCGTATACGTCGATGCCTGCCACGACCAGCCGGCGGTTGATGTCGGCCACGAGCTCGCGCGACGCCCCGGCGGGCAGGGTGACGGTCAGCCCTGCCCCGGTAAGGGCCGTGCCCGCCGCGATGCCCGCCTCGTCGATGAGCTGTGCCGCCCGGGCGGGTTCGTCGCAGTCGATCTGAACGACCGCGGCACCCGCGCCGCGGATCAGCTCGTCGATGGAGCCCTGGCGGATCACCCGGCCGTGGTCGACGATCGCCACCGCGTCGCAGGTGCGCTGCACCTCGTCGAGCAGGTGCGACGACAGCACGACGGTGCGGCCCTCGGCGGCCAGGCTCGCGATCATCGCCCGCATCTCGTGCATGCCGGCCGGGTCGAGCCCGTTCATCGGCTCGTCCAGGATGAGCAGTTCCGGGTCAGCGAGCAGGCAGGCGGCCACCCCGAGGCGCTGGCGCATGCCCATCGAGTACGCGGCCACCTTGTCCCCGGCCCGTTCGGTCAGGCCGACCCGGGCCAGCGACGGCGCGATCCGCTGGTCCGCATCGCCGCCCCGGGCCGCGGCCAGCAGGCGGAGGTTGTCCCGGCCGGTCAGGTGCGGATGGAAGCGGGGCTCGTCCACGATCGCCCCGACCCGGGCCAGGGCCCGGCTCCGCTCGGCCGGGACAGGGGTGCCGAGCAGCGACATCGTGCCGCCGTCGGCCCTGGTGAGGCCGAGCAAGGTGCGGATCAGCGTGGTCTTGCCCGCGCCGTTCGGGCCGAGGTAGCCGAAGGCGGAGCCGCGCGGGACGAGCAACTCGACGCCGTCGACCGCGACGGTGGCGCCGAACCGCTTGTTAAGGCCGTGGGTCTCGACCGCCCAGCCGTTCGGGTGCTGGGACGATACGGGGGCACGGCGGGCCGGGGCTGGTGCAGGGCTTGGCGGCTCTTGCCCAGCGCTTGGCGGCTGCGGCCCGGGGCTTGGTGCCTCTTGCCTGGGGCGTGGCGGCTCTTGCATGGGCATCGGTGGCTCAGGCCTGGTTACCTGGCGGTTGAGGCGCCGACGGTTGTTGAGGCGTACCGCGCCGTAGCCGAGCGAGCCGAGCACCAGGATGGCCAGGACGATCAGCCCGATGCCGATGTGCTGACCATGTGCGCCCGCGACGGGCCCGGCGGCCAGAAGCTCGTTGGTATTCATCGTCTGTCATCGTGGCCTTGCGGCGATTCCGCTGTCATCGTGCGCGCGGATTATCTCGGCGTCATCCCCGAGGATGACGCGCGGCGTTCAGGCCGTGGTGACGAGGCCCGACTCGTAGGCGAGGATGACGAGCTGGGTCCGGTCACGGGCGCTGAGCTTGGTCAGGATCCGGCTCACGTGGGTCTTGGCCGTCGGGAGGCTCACGTGCAGCGTCTCGGCGAGCTCGGCGTTGGACAGGCCCCGGGCGACCAGCGCGAGCACCTCGCGCTCGCGCTCAGTCAGTTCCTCCAGGCCGCGGGGCGTTCTCCTCGGTGTCCGGTCGCTCTCGGTGAAGTGCGCGATGAGCCGGCGTGTCACGCTCGGGGCCAGGAGCGCCTCGCCGGCGGCGACGGTGCGGATCGCGCTCAGCAGTTCCTCGAGCGGGCGGCTCTTCAGCGCGAACCCGCTCGCCCCGGCCCGCAGCGCCTCGAAGACGTACTCGTCCAGGTCGAAGGTGGTGAGGATGAGTACCCGGGGGCACGCATCACGGCCCCGTTCGGAAAAAATCTGACGCGTCGCCTCGATCCCGTCCAGCACCGGCATCCGGACGTCCATGACGACGACGTCCGGCGCCAGGTTCGCCGCGAGCTCGACCGCCTGCCGTCCGTCGGCTGCCTGGCCGACGACCTCCAGGTCGTCCTCGGCGTCGATCAGCGACGAGAACGCGGTGCGGAGCAGCGCCTGGTCGTCCACGACCAGGACCCTGGTCGTCACATCGCACCCTCGATCGGGACCTGGGCGGTCACCCGGAAGCCGCGGCTGGCCATCGGCTCGGCGTGGAGCCAGCCACCGAACGCCGCGATCCGCTCGCGCATCCCCACGATCCCGTGGCCCGGCCCGGCTGGCCGCTCGCCGTCGGCCGGGCGCACGGCGGGGCCGCCGTCGTCGGTGACGTCCAGGCTGATGACGTTGTCGTAGACGGTCAGGTCGACCGTCGCGCGGGCGCCCGGCGCGTGCTTGACGACGTTGGTCAGCGCCTCCTGGACGACGCGGTAGACCGACAGCTCAAGCGCCGCGGAGAGCGGGCGGTCGGCCCCGGACATGTGCAGGTCCACCGGGGTGCCGGAGGCCCGGACGGTCTCGACGAGCTCCTTGACGTCGACGAGCCTCGGGGCCGGTGCCAGGGCGGCCGTTCGGTTCTCTTCGTCGCGCAGCAGCCCGAGGACGACCCGCAGTTCTTCCTGGGCCGTTCGGCCGATGGTCTCGATGGACTCCAGTGCGGTGCTGGCCTCCTCCGGGCGCTTGGCCATGAGGCGCCGACCGACCCCGGCCTGGACGGTGATCACCGCGAGGGTGTGGGCCACGACGTCGTGCAGTTCACGGGCGATGCGCACCCGCTCCTCCCGGACCTGCTGGCGGGCGCGTTCGGCCTCGGCGGCTCGCGCCTGCTCGGCCTGCGCGGCCAGCCCGGCCAGGTAGCGCCGGCGCGCCGCGACGCTGTCGCCGATGAACCAGCCTGCCACCAGCGGCAGGAAGCCTTCCACGGCCCCGGCGGCGGCGGACGCGTTCCTGGCCGTGAACGCCGCGTACACGAGCGCTCCGCCGAGAGCCGCGGCGCTGGCCGCGGCGGCGGGGATCGACACGCGTCTCGGCAGGCGCGAGGCGGCGAGGTACGACGCGAGCCCGAGCATGATGCCAAACGGCAGCGGGGCGTTGCCCGCGGCCATGGCCATCGTGTTAGCGAGGGTTGCCGCCGCCAGCACCGGCAATGGCCAGCGCCGCAGCGCCGCGATCAGGCCGCATACCACGAACGCGAGGAGAAGGCGCAGCCCCCGGTCATGCGGGTACGGTCCGCCGCCCGACACGGCCAGCGTTATCAGCGCCGCGCACACGGCGAGCACGGCTATGGCCGGCCACTGGGACTGGCCGGATGCTGCGAGCAGAGGTCCACGCGACGGGGCCTCGGCCGAATGATCCCTAGCCACAGCACTGACGGTAACCAGCGGATTCGCTGAGCGCATCGTTCTGGAGGATGACGGTCCTGGCCGAAGGTTTCCATGGGCATCACCGGCCCGTGAGCGAGCAGATCCCGGACCCGGCGTTGAGCTGCTGACTGCGGCCATGCGCCCGGGTCTGCGCCGCCATCTTCCAGGGCCTGGTGCTGCAGCAGGCGTGGGACCCCGAGCTCGACATCGACGGCTACATCGACGCGGTCATCGCCTTGATCGGCAGGTTCACCGGGCTGGCCGGCACGGGCAGTGGTGAGGAGGCCGCCGAGGCCCGGCGACTGCCCGGGTGCCTGAGTACGGCCCCGCGTGGGCGTCCGGGAACTGCGGAACGCTAAGAAGGCCGAGGAGGACGGAGACGCTGAATAGGGTCGGGCTGTACAAGCGCCTGTTGCGGGGTCATGGGACGGGCTACCCCCAGAAGATCGCGATCGGGTCGCGGTCGATCTCTTGGAGCAGGTCGTCGATGTCCGGTGATGGCTCAAGCTGGTCATAAAGATGGAAGCGCAGGTTACGGTCGCGCCAGTACAGTGTCCAGGTCCTGGTGGCCTGGGTATAGCGGAGCCGGGCGATAGGGAACCGTGTCCATTCCGAGCCAATGCCCTGGCGCCAGGGCGGCCGGCACTCCACGATCGTCAGGTGCCGGGGGGTGACGTCGCATTCCACCCGGACCTGATCGCGGGCGTGTTCAGGGACGCGTTGCTCGCACCAGCGGCGGATGCGGGCAATGTCGAGTTCAGGCAGTCCTGGCATCTAATCAGTGTTCCAGTGCTTGGCCCGGATCGGGTGTGGATCATCGACTGAGCCTGGCCGACCAGTGCGGGTTGGTGACGCGCAGGCGTGGCGCACCTCGGGAGAACAGGGCATCAAATGGTTCAGCCAGCGCAAGCGTTTCACCGAAACCAGGGCCGCTCTTGCTCCACCCCGTCGCACATAGTAGGAAGGAACGGTGGGAAGACAGGCCGCCGTCGTGCTTTACGTGCTCGCGATGGTAGCCGTCGTGGTCGGCGTGGACGTCCTGTTCTTCAGGCACCAGTTCTGGGAGCGGCTGATAGTAAACGTCGGGATTGTCCTGGTGTTCGCGGCGTTCTATTTCAGGTTCCTGAAGCGTCCATGAGCGCAGCTGTCGCAATGCGCCTTGCTCACTCATCTTCACAGGGCTCGGAGGCAATCTCGAAGCCGGCGTAGTAATGCGTGCTGTGCGGATCCGGCCGCTTCCGTGGGGTCGGGTAGTTCGGCCTTCAGCTCGCACCGGACGACCTTGCCTCTTGGCTCTTGAGCGAGGTACCAGTCCCAGCGGGCACTCAGCGCCGCGACCAGGAACAGGCCCTGGTCGCGGATCCGGCCGAAGGCAGCGTCGAACTCCTCGTCGCCGACCAGGAACGCGTAGTGCTGGGCGCCGATCGGCCCGCTGCGTTCGGCGAAGTCCAGTGAGACATCGTTGTCGGCCGCTACCACCAGGAACGGGCCGAACCGGGTCGGTGGCGGCAAGCCGAGGATCCCGCTGAGGAACGCCGCCGACCGCTCGGCCAGCGCCACATCAGCGCCAGATTTCACCGACGAGGTGCACGACCTAATTTAGCCTGGCTGGTGCCGAGATCGGCGATCGCGGGGATCTGGTCCATAGTCATTCTCCTGGCTGCGCGGGACTGGCGGCCTCGGCGGGCCACTTCATCGGGCCCTGCGCTAGCTCGGGATGGTCGTATTCGTCGTGCCAGTTCCACCAGCCGTACGGCGGCGTCTGGGGATAGCCCTCGGGCGAGTCCTCCCACGTCTCCTGGCGTCCGAGCGCGGTCAGGTCGAGGTAGCTCCAGGTGCTCCCAAGCGCCTCGTCGCCGCGGTTGTTGACGAAGTAGGTGCGGAAAACACGGTCACCGTCGCGGAAGAACGCGTTCGTGCCGTGCCACTCATCCACGCCGAAGTCGGCGTCCCACTCGTCGGTGATGCTGTACCAGGGCATTGTCCAGCCCATCCGCTCCTTCAGCCGCGCGATGTCCGGCTGCGGGGCCCGCGAGGCATAGGCGAACGTGGTGTCGCGGGCGTTCAGATGGGTGAGGTGGGCGACCTGGTCGGCCATCAGGGAACAGCCGTGGCATGCGTGTTCGGGCCAGCCGACCACGCCAGGCTCGAAGAAGGCGCGGTACACGACCAGCTGACGGCGGCCCTCGAACAGGTCGAGCAGGCTGGTCCTACCGTTGGGTCCGTCGAACTCGTAGTCCTTCTCCACCGCTAGCCACGGCATCCGGCGGCGCTCCGCGGCCAGCTTGTCCCGGCCACGGGTCAGCTCCTTCTCCTTCACGAGCAGCCGCTGCCGCGCGGCCTCCCACTCCTGCGGAGTGACGATCGAGGGGGTCTTCATCGTGGTATCCACCTTCTCCGTGTTCATGCACCCCGGTCGAGGTGCTCTTTCAGCGCGTCGAGCGGGCTGTCCCAGTCGCGGGCCAGCGCGGCCAGGAACTGCTGCGCCACCCGCATCGGCACCGAGCGCAGCCGGTAGCGGACCCGGCGCCGCTCGCCCGGTTCGGCCGTCACCAGGCCTGCCTCGGCCAGCAGGGCCAGGTGCTTGGCGATCGCCTGCCGCGTGATCGGCAGGCGGGCAGCCAGGTCGGTGGCCGTGACCGGCCCCTGCGAGGCCAGCGCAGCCAGGATGGCGCGCCGGGTCGGGTCGGCCAGGGCGGTGAAGACCTGCTCGGCGATCGCCTCGACGTCAGGGGTCGCTACAGTGTGAGCGTCTACCTCGATGTCAGGCGGCATCGAGGTAGACGGCCAGTTCGCCGAGCTCTTTCGCCCACCCCTCGGTATTGCCGTCGAACGCCTTGCGGTAGACATCCTCCGGCAGCTGCGCGAAACCGCTCTCGACCACCGTCAGCCGCGTGCCCGCACCGGCCGGTTCGAGCGTGAACTCGACATACGTGCGGCGCGGATCGTCCTCTGGCAGCCCGTAGACCGGCCAGGTGAAGCCGAAGACGTTCGGCTCCTCCACCCGCTCCACGCGCATCTCGGCCGTGAACCCTTCTTCGGTCCACTTCATCCGGGCCGCCCCGCCCGGGCGCAGGTCGATCGCCGCTTCGTTGCCGAACCACGCGGCCAGCCCCTCGGCTGTGGTCAGCGCCGCCCACACCTTGCCCGGCGGGTGCGCGAGCTCCACTGTCCGCTCGATGCGATCAGGAAAAGCCATGACAGCCTCCCAAAAAGTAGCAACTCACTGGTTGCTACCTTATAGCAACTGATTGGTTGCGTCAACTAGAGGGGCGACCCGGCAATGTGCCGTAAGGAAGGGCTCGCCGAGGCGGCGGATGTCCGGAACGAGTGGTCGACTCCGACCTCTCTTCTGACAGACACCGGATTGGTGCTGGCGAGACAGAAGGAGACTCGAGATGGCCGCGATTGTGACGGCTCCCCCGGCCGGATCCGCCCAGGCCAACGCGGACCGAGGAAGGGTTCATAGTGCCGTCTGGACAAGCGATTGAGACCGAACGGGTGCGGGTGCGCGCCTGCCGGTAGGACGAATGCCTCAAGCACGCCGCCGTCCCGGTCCAGTCCTGGAATTTCAGCACGGTACTCCGACTTGAGCCGCTTGACCTGGTCGGCGAATTCCTGATCGCATCCCCGCCGCCGAAACAACACGGCCCTCCCCGGCCCTGGTCTGTCGTGCACTTCCCGGGGTAGCGACCCTACCGGCTCAACGCCGTCCGGTCAGGGATAACCCTGAGGTCCCTGGGGGGCACACCAGGGTCCGAACCGGGGCTGATCCGGATCGACGGGAGCCGCCGCCGACGGCAGCCTTGAATCAAGAACGCAACCGCCCGGCATCAAAGGAGACCGATCACCATGCTCGCGATCATCGCCCTGGTCCTAGCCGCCATCGTGGCCCTGACCGTCCTCGGCTTCGTCCTGCACGTCCTGTTCTCCCCCTGGCTGCTGGTGGCCGTCGCCATCGTGGCCTGGATCAAGTTCCGGCCGAGCCGCTCCCGCCAGTAGCCTGGCGAGTCTGTCCATCCGGTGTCCTCGAGCGACACCGCCCGCACGCTTGCCGCGGCTGTTATCTGAACCGTTACCCACCGGGACTCTAGCGCCTCCTTGAGAAGATCCACCTCCAGTTCCTCGCCAGAACCGGGAAGCCGCAGCACCAGGCGCGCGTACCTGAGGCTGGCCGCTTCGACAAGCTGAACGTTGTAACCTGCGCGCTGGAAGGCGAGCTGGACGTGCTCGGCGATCTCCGGCAGCGGGGTGTCGTCCCTGGTGGCAAAGTCCAGGTCCTGAGATGGACGGTGCAGGATCTCATGAGCTCTGAATGCGTATCCTCCGGCCAGTAGCAAGCCATACCGCTCAAAGACAGGCAAACCATCCAGGAGTACCCGCAAGTGAGCGGCAGGCAGCCCGTCCAGGCTCACCAGGAAGCCGGCGAAATGAGCCGCCGCTCCCACTCCCGGCGGGCATGCGGACCCAGCAGCCGCCGCAACCGGGGCCACATGCTGACCAGCGACTCGCGGTGCACGAACCGCTCAAGATCCTCTCGCTGCGCCTCCGCAAGGAGCAGAGCGTACAGGACCAGGCGTTGGTCCTCCTGACCTACGTCATATACGCGCCGACCTGACCAGGCCACATGCAGCGGCAGCTCCACCCTGCCCGCGGCCGGCCCTTTCAGGTCCTCCAGTGACGATGGCATGCGACGCGCATACTCACCCCAGCGCGGCGGCAGAGCACCAGCCTCCATGTGGGCAATTATCCCCCGCTCCGCACGTCACGGTTACCAGGCACGCCCAGTCCGCCGCCATCGACGTCTTTGCCCTGGCCAGCACCCGGCTGTACGACGAGGTCGCCCGCGACGACCCGCAGCCGTTCAAGCAACGCCTGGCCACCGTCGGCCATGAATGGGCATGCCACCGCCTGGGACAGAGATCCGAACGGGTCCGGTGCGCGCCGGGTAGGGATAAGGTCGTCGCGAAGCGCGGCCATCGCGCGGCCCAGGTGAGGTGAACAGGCACTCATCCTTGGCTTCGCGGTAGAACTCCGCGGTATCCGCCGCGGTAGTAATGCCTGAGGAGCGGCTTGGGCGCCTTCGGAGGGTTCGGGTGGTTTTGCGCCCAGCTCGCACCAGACGACCTTGCCGGCTGGCTCCTGGGTGAGGTACCAGTCCCAGCGCGTGCTCAGCGTCGCCACCAGGAACAGGCCGCGCCCGCTCTCTTCGTGAGGATCGGGTGTGCCGTCTTGGCTGAGATCTTGGGGTGCGGGCGGCTGCGGGTCGGCATCCCAGACTTCGATGAGGACTCGCGCGTTGTCGCTGGACAACTGCAGGCGTACCGCTGCTTGGTCCTCTTGTCCTGCGGTGGCCTTCACGGCATTGGTCACGAGCTCTGAGACGAGCAATTCCGTGCTATCAGCCAAGCCGTTCAGGCCCCACTCCCACACCAGGTGCCTGGCATGGAGCCGGGCACAGGGCACTGCAGTCGGCAAGGCGCCGAGTTCGAGGTAACTGCGCAGCGGCCACGGATGAGCAGTCACGGCTACGCCTGCTCGTTGAGGTGGCGAGCAGCGCCGACGCCGGGATTGCTGTTACATAGCTGACTTGCTTGTGGCAGCACGTTCGGCTCATTACTTCGTTGCGGCGGTTCACCCACCCACCGCCACCGGCTTGGTGGCATCATATGTGCCAGAGTGCACCAACACTCAGTAATTTGCAATAGTGCAAGAGAACTAGTGCGAGACGGAGTGTCCTGGCATGGCCCGACGCAGCAACCCAGAACAGAACCCGACCCTGCGCGGCCGCCGCCTGGCCATGGAACTCCAGCGCCGCCGTGAAGCCACCGGCATGAGCCGCGAGGAGGTCGCGCGCCAGCTGGAGTGGTCAACCTCCACCATCTTCCGCATCGAGACCGGCCGGAGCCGGCCGCAGCCGGGCAACGTCCGGATACTGCTCGAGCTCTACGGCGTGACCGGCCCCGAACGGGATGGGCTCATCCAGCTGACTCGGGAGGCCCGCCAGCCCGGCTGGTGGCACTCCTTCCGCGATGTGCTGCCGAACCCGTACGAGGTCTACATAGGCCTGGAAGCCGGAGCCGCCTCCATCCGCAACTTCGAGCCCGTGGTCGTACCTGGCCTGCTCCAGACCGCGGACTACGCCCGCGAGATCTTCAGGAACGGGCCGATAGAGCTGGACCCCGATGGGGTCGAACGCCTGGTTGAAGTCCGCCTGGCCCGGCAGGAGATCCTGGCCCGCGATAACCGACCGCGGCTCTGGGCCGTGATCGACGAAGCCGTCATCCACCGCGTCGTCGGCAGCGCCGAGGTGATGCGCGGGCAACTCCGCCACCTGGCCGACTCTGCCCAGCAAGGCAAGACCACCATTCAGGTCATGCCCTACCGTGCAGGCGCACACGCCGGGACGATCGGCGCGTTCGTCATCCTGGACTTCCCCGAGCCCACCGACCCCGCCATGGTGTACGTCGAGACGCTCGCCGGGGACATCTACCTCGAAGAGCGTTCGGATGTGAACCGCTATACCCTTGCATTTGACCGGCTGCTGGCCGCCGCGCTGCACCCTGACGACTCCGTGCAGTTGATCGAACAGGTGGCCAGCACCATGACGTAGCGCCAGCACATAGAGGAGGTGCGCGGGATGACCGAGATCGACCTATCCCGCGCTGAGTGGCACAAGAGCAGCTATAGCGGCCAGAGCGGCAACTGCGTGGAAGTGGCCCGCAACCTGCCAGGGCTAGTGGCAGTACGCGACTCCAAGGAACCCGACGGGACCAAGCTCCTGGTCTCCCCGGCGGCCTGGCAAGCCTTCCTCCTGACCTTCCGCGGCTAGCCAACTCACGCTGGCCAGGCGGGATGACGATGCCACGTATCCGGTGGCGGCGCTTCGCAGATGAGTCCCAGGTCCAGGCCGTCCTGCTCGGTGAGCTCCCGCTCGGCACCCGGGACCGTCCGCGCGTTCCTGAAGGATCAGCGACTGGACTTCTGGGAGGACGAGAACCGTATCGGCTGTTCGGCCCCGGTGCGCAGGCACAGCCTGCTCGTCTCCACGAAATGGCTGATGGAGTTCAGCTTCCGGGAGGCCCGCCTCGCTGCCGTGTCGGTTTCCATGGGCATCACCGGCCCATGAGCCGCTTACAGCTCTCGGATCAAGCCGCGAAGATGTTCTCACGGTGCCAGTCGAGGTACTTGCGCGCGGGACGTTGGGCGCCGTCGGGGAGCAGCAGGGTCTCCAGCAGCGGCGGCCGACCGTAGTACTGCCGGGTGAGCTGGTCTCCGCGGACCGCGTCCGCCAATGACCGGGCAATCTGGATTTCCAACCCTGCGCGGACGGTCAGCAGTCCGGTATCGAAGGCCACGTCGTGGCTGGGGCAGGCGGCCAGCCCGTTCCGCGGTTCCAGGCGCTCGGTCGGCGAACTGTCCTTCCAGGGCTTGATGTGACCGGCCAGCAGCATCCGCCGGGCACCGAACGCTGCCGGATTCAAGCCACAGAAGACACATCGGCGACCGCAGTTGTTCAGCACATTCAGCGCGAACACGTGCTGGCCGACGCGAGCCGCGGCCAGGATGATCCGCTCGGTCTCCTGTTCGGTCCACACGTTCCCGGCGGCGCTGCGCGTGATCTGATCCTGGAGGGCGTTCTCGAATACCGACGTGCCAAGCTCGTCCTGCCCGAGGAGACCGAACTCTCCCCCGTCCTCAAGGTCGAGGAAATCGGGCAGGCTATCCCGGTCGACACCCTCGGCGCGGGCGGCGCGCAGCAGCACGCGGTAGATCTGCGTGAAATGAGCAGCGTCCTCGCGGAGCATCGCCCCGGCCAGGACATCCCACTTGCCGCCGTGCGACCGGGAGCCGTCCAGGTTGGCCATTTTGGCGAGCACGCTCGAGGGAGGCCGCGAGAATAGCCGGGCCAGGGCGGGGACCGGTTCCGGCGCCCGGTGTGCGGTGGTACCGCCGAAGTGCCTGTGATTTACCAAGAACGAAGCGGCTAGGCACAGCAACGTCTCGATAGGCAAGAAGGTAACTTGCCGACCCGCGGAGACCGGCGACCGCCTCCTGAGCTCACGAAATTGCTCCCGAGCCTGACCGACAGTCAGCTCTAGGAAATCGGCAAGCTCAGCCACACGGCGAGGCTACTCCTGGCAGGTTCTACCGAGGAAGAGCTGGCTTATTGGACCGTGTACTAGCCGATTCCGTACTGAGTAAGCAGGTCGACGAGCTGTTTCCCACCGATGAGGGTCAGTGGCTTCCCGGTGGCGAACTCCTGCGCGCTCGGCCCAAACTCCGCCGTGGTGACCAGGATTCCCTTGGTGGCGCCTTCATGCAGCATCGTGCCGTAGAGGTCACGGAGTAAGCATTCAGCCCATTCACGCATGGTGATAGGTAGCGCGGGATTTGGCTAGGGTTACGGGGAGAATGCCTGGACCGGAGGTCGCCAGGGCTTGCCTAGCATGAGGTCGTG
>Ga0208696_1001642_pt1 | contig 12889 bp, 7 predicted proteins | sample Sb_taG_9_FD_187711 | JGI IMG/M metagenome (GOLD analysis project Ga0208696, IMG submission 187711) | Peat soil microbial communities from Weissenstadt, Germany - Sb_50d_b_LC metaG (SPAdes) (version 2) | ecosystem: Environmental > Terrestrial > Soil > Wetlands > Peat | place: Germany: Weissenstadt...
ATCGCCGGCCACCGGGAAGGTGATCGGCGTGATGCTGCCGGGCTTCTGGTCGCCGGAGTCGAATGAGAATTTGTCGGAATCGATATAGGCGTGGTGCAGGAGATCCGCGTCGTCGTTGACGATCTGGATGGATTCGCCGCGCTTGATGGTGACGTCGCCGGGATGGAATTCGCGCCCCTTCTGCGAAATCGAATATTGCGGCGCCGCACCCACCAGCGTTCCCATCGCGGTCAGCGCCAACGCCGCGACCGTGACCGCGATCGGGCGGCGCGCGCGCCGTAGAGCGTCTGCTAAACTCATAGTTGCCTCGTGGCCTGGTTCAACGTCCAGCGGCGGCATAATCCTCGCATATCGCCGCCTTCCGACAGCGTGACGGCTGGCAGTTAAGACGCCGTTAAGGAAGCCGCGAAGATTGGAGCGGGCGCTCCATCGCCCTTAACGGCCCCCGGTATAGGTCTGTAGGGCCGAAGTCAGCAATTGTACCCTCATGATGCATGGCCGGATCGCTCGTCTGATCGACCGTTTGGGATCGCCTTGGCGTCAAAGCCTGTCGCGAGCCGCGGCGCTGTGCATGACCATCCGTGGCCGCATCCTGGTCGCGTTCCTGATCATGAGCGTGATCACCGCGGCGCTCGGCGCCTACGCCACCATGGGCGTGCGCAATGCCGGCCTGTTGGTCGACAAGACCTTCGACGAATCGCTGATGTCGATCAATTACGCCCGCGCCGCGGCAACCGATTTCGCCGCCATGCGCGCCGCCTTCGCGCGCCGCTGGATCGCCACCGATTCCGACACGCGCGCGGCGCTGGACGACGAGTTCGACAAGCTCGGCACGTCGCTGACGGAAGACCTCGCGATCGCCGCGCAGCGCTCGCAATCGGTGCGCGCCACCCGCGCCGCCGAAAGCGTCAAGCGCGCGGTCGACGCCTGGAAAGGCATTTGCGAGCGGCTGCTCGACGGCACCAAGCTCGACGTCAACTGGGCGACACTCGACCAATACACGGTCAAGGTCGACGACCAGATCGACCTGTTGGTGAACTACACCGCCGGCGACGGCTTTCTGTACCGGCAAAGCGCCCGCGCCGCGGTCGCCCACGACATCCAGCTCAACATCGCCGGCATCGCGCTGGCACTGTTGCTCTCCGCACTGGTCGCCTGGGCCCTGGCGCGACGCATCGTCGGTCCGGTCGCGGTCGCCTCCAACGTCGCGGCGCGCATCGCCGCCGGCAAGCTCGACGTTGCAATACCCAAGGGCAGCGGCGACGAGCTCGGCGCGCTGCTCACCGCCATGGGCATGATGCGCGACAACATCAAGGCGATGATGGACCGCGAGGTCGCGCAGCGCCGCTCCGCCCAGGCGCGGCTTGCCGACGCGCTGGAAAATTCCCAGGAAGGCGTGGTGGTGGTGGATGCCAACGACGGCATCGTGCTCGCCAACGCCCAGGCCGCGGATTTCCTCGGCGTATCGCCGAGCCTGCTCAAGCCCGGCACGCCGCTCATACGGCTGCAACCGGCCTTGCAGGCGACCGGCGACGCCGGCCGCATCTTGATGGCGCGCCACGGCAATAGCAGCGCCACCACCGAAGTCGCGATGCCGGACGGGCGTTGGCTGCGCATCAGCCGCAGCCCGACCCGCGACCAGGGCTTCATCGTGCTGTGCAGCGACATCAGCCGCCTGAAGACGCAAGAATCGTCGCTGCGCGAGACCAACCTGCTGCTCGACGCCGCGCTCGAAAATATGACGCAAGGCCTGTGCCTCTACGACGCGGAGAACCGGCTCGAAGTCTTCAACCGGCGCTATCTGGAAATCTTCGGGCTGCCGCCCGACCGCATCAAACCCGGCATCAGTTTCAGGGAGGTGCTGGAGATCGCCGTCGCCTGCAACAATCATCCGGACAAGACCGTCGATCAGCTGATGGTGGAGCGCGCGCCGATTTTCAGCGAATCGAGCGTCGGACCGCTCATGATCGAATTCGGCGACGGTCGCGTGGTGTCATGCCTCTCCAGCCCGACGGCGGACGGCCGCATGGTCGTGACCTACGAAGACGTCACCGAGCGCCGGCAGGCCGAGGCCAAGATCATGCACATGGCGCGCCACGACGCGCTGACCAATCTGCCGAACCGCATGCTGTTCCGCGACAAGATGGAGCAGGCGCTCGACCGCGGCGAAAGGCTCGCGGTCATGTTCCTCGACCTCGACCGCTTCAAGGGCGTCAACGATTCGCTCGGCCATCCGGTCGGCGACGCGCTGCTCTGCGCCGTGACCGAGCGCCTGCAGCGCGTGGTGCGCGGCATCGATACGGTGGCCCGCCTCGGCGGCGACGAATTCGCCATCGTGCAAAGCAGCGCCCGGCCGACCGATGCCAGCGAGCTTGCCGCCGAGCTGATCGAGACCTTCTCCGAGCCGTTCGAAGTCCACGGCCACCAGGTCATCATCGGCACCAGCATCGGCATCGCCATGGCGCCGGCCGACGGCAACGAGCCGGATCAGCTGTTGCGCAACGCCGACATGGCGCTCTATCGCGCCAAGGCGGAAGGCCGCGGCACCTATCACTTCTTCCAGCCGGAAATGGACGCGCAGATGCAGGAGCGCCGGCGGCTCGAGCTCGACCTGCGCAAGGCGCTCATCGCCAACGAATTCGAGCTGTACTACCAGCCGATCATCCAGGTCGCGACCGGCGAGGTCGGCGGCTTCGAGGCGCTGATCCGCTGGAACCACCCGGAACGCGGCTTGGTCCCGCCCAATGCGTTCATTCCGGTCGCCGAAGAAATCGGCCTGATCGTGCCGCTCGGCGAATGGGTGCTGCGGCGAGCCTGCATGGATGCCGCGGCGTGGCCGAGCAAGCTGTCGGTCGCGGTCAATCTGTCCGCCGTGCAGTTCCGCAATCCGATGCTGGCGCTGTCGGTGGTGTCGGCGCTCGGCCAGTCGGGTCTCTCCGCGTCGCGGCTCGAACTGGAGATCACCGAGACCGTGCTGTTGCAGGACGACCGCGCGGTGCTCGACACATTGCATCAGATCCGCGATCTCGGCGTGCGCATCTGCATGGACGATTTCGGCACCGGCTATTCGTCGCTGAGCTATCTGCGCAGCTTCCCGTTCGACAAGATCAAGATCGACCGCTCGTTCGTCAGCGAGCTCGGCAAGGAAAACGATTGCGTCGCCATCATCCGCGCGGTGACGCGGCTCGGCTCGAGTCTGGGCATGACCACCACCGCCGAGGGCGTCGAGACCGAGCAGCAGCTCGAGATCCTGCGCGCCGAAGGCTGCGTCCAGGTGCAGGGCTATCTGTTCAGCCGGCCAAAGCCGCTCAAGGAAATCCCGACCATGCTGCGCGAGCTGCGGCCGCGCATCCGCGCCGCGTAGACGGCGTTTCCACAAATTCCGGTTCCGTCGTGCCGAGGTGCCCGCTCGCGGCCAGCGCAGGGTGACGGGCGCTGGGGAAATGCCGTGACGCTTCAACCCACTAGCATTGCCGCGCGGCCCCCGCGCCCTATATGTCACTGTATTCTCTTGCCCCCTGGCAATATCGGCCCCGCGAAGGCAAACTGCGCCTCTGGAGACCGTAATGGCGCTGCGCGACGTCAAGCTCGACGATAAATACGACCTCGGCCAGCGCCGCGTATTCGTGACCGGCTTCCAGGCCCTGGTCCGCCTCTGCCTGATGCAGAAAGAGCTCGACCGCCGCAACGGGCTCAATACCGCGGGCTTCGTCACCGGCTATCGCGGCTCCCCGCTCGGCGGCCTCGACAGCCAATTCCTCCGCGCCAAATCGTTCCTGGAGAAAAGCGACATCCGCTTCCAGGGCGGCATCAACGAGGACCTGGCCGCCACCGCGGTCTGGGGCTCGCAGCAGGCCGAGCTGCGCGGCGAGGGCAAGTACGACGGCGTCTTCGGCATGTGGTACGGCAAGGGCCCCGGCGTCGACCGCACCGGCGACGTATTCCGCCACGCCAACCTCGCCGGCTCGGCCAAGCACGGCGGCGTCTTGGCGCTGATGGGCGACGACCACACCGCCGAATCCTCCACCACCGCGCATCAGTCCGAATATCACTTCATCGACGTGATGGTGCCGATCCTCAACCCCGCCGGCGTGCAGGAAGTGCTCGATTACGGCCTCTACGGCTGGGCGATGTCGCGCTTCACCGGCACCTGGGTCGCGCTCAAGACCATGCACGAGACGATAGAATCCACAGCCGCGATCGACGGCGGCTTTGAGCGCATCAACATCGTCACCCCGACCGATTTCGCGATGCCGCCGGGCGGGCTGAACATCCGCCTCAACGATCCGATCCTGGCCCAGGAAGCGCGCCTGCACGATTACAAGCGCGACGCCATGCTGGCCTTCGTGCGCGCCAACAAGCTCAACCGCATCATCACCTCGGGCGGCCGCGAGCCGAAGATCGGCATCATCACCACCGGCAAGAGCTATCTCGACGTCCGCCAGGCATTCGACGAGCTCGGCATCGACGAGGTCAGGTGCAACGCGCTCGGCATCCGCCTGTTCAAGGCCGGCTGCGCCTGGCCGCTGAGCCGGCAGGAGCTGAAGGAGTTCGCCCAGGGGCTCGATCTCATCATCGTCGTCGAGGAAAAACGCTCGCTGCTCGAAGTGCAGGTGCGCGAGGAGCTATACGGCACGCCAAATCAACCGCTCTGCATCGGCAAGAAAGACGAAGCCGGCAATTGGCTGTTCCCGGTCAAAGGCGCGCTCGATCCCAACGAGGTCGCGATCTGCATCGGCGAGCGGCTCCTGAAATATCATCGCAACGACGAGATCGTTGCCCGCGTGGCGCGGCTCAAGGATTTTCAGCGCATCGCCGCCGAGACCCGGGACGTCGCGCAGCGCATTCCCTATTTCTGCTCCGGCTGCCCGCACAATTCGTCGACCGTGGTGCCGGAGGGCATGCGCGCCTATGCGGGCATCGGCTGTCATTACATGGCGCAATGGATGAACCGCGCGACGCTCGGCTACACCCATATGGGCGGCGAGGGCGCCAACTGGGTCGGCGAGGCGCCGTTCTCCAACCGCAAGCACGTTTTCCAGAATCTCGGCGACGGCACCTACAACCATTCCGGCTACATGGCGATCCGCGCCGCCATCGCCTCGAACACCAACATCACCTACAAGATCCTGTTCAACGACGCGGTGGCGATGACCGGCGGCCAGGCCAATGACGGCGGGCTGACCGTGCCGCAGGTGGCGCGCCAAGTCGCAGCCGAAGGCGCCAAGCGCGTCGTCGTGGTGACCGACGAGCCGGACAAATATCCCTCCGGCATCGAATGGCCGAAGGGACTGACCATCCATCACCGCGACGATCTGATGACGGTGCAGAAGGGGCTTGCCGAAGTCCCCGGCGTCACGGTGCTGATCTACGACCAGACCTGCGCCGCCGAAAAGCGCCGCCGCAGGAAGCGCCACACCTTCCCCGATCCCGACAAGCGCGTCATCATCAATGAGCTGGTCTGCGAAGGCTGCGGCGATTGCGGCGTGCAATCGAACTGCGTCTCGGTGCAGCCGCTGGAGACCGAGTGGGGCCGCAAGCGCCTGATCGACCAGTCGAGCTGCAACAAGGACTTTTCCTGCGTCAAAGGATTCTGCCCGTCCTTCGTCACGGTGCACGGCGCCAAGCTGAAGAAGGGCGTCGGCGTCGCCGCCGATCACGACCTGCCGGCGCTGCCCGATCCAAAGCTGCCGGCGATCGACCAGACCTACAACATCATCGTCACCGGCGTCGGCGGCACCGGCGTCGTCACCATCGGCGGCATATTGGGCATGGCGGCGCATCTGGAGGGCCGCGGCGTCGGCGTGCTCGACATGGCCGGCCTGGCGCAGAAGGGCGGCGCGGTGTTCAGCTATATGCGCATTGCCGAAAATCCGGACGCCATCCATGCCATCCGCGTCGCCGCCGGCCGCGCCGATCTCGTTCTCGGCGGCGACATCGTGGTCGCCGGCACGCGCAAAATCCTGGCGGCGGTGAAGCACGGCGCGACCCAGATGGTGGTCAACACCGCCGAATTCATGCCCGGCGAATTCACCCGCAACGCCGACTTCTCGCTGCCGAGTGAGCGGCTCAAGCGCACCATTGTTGCGGACGCCGGCGCCGACAAGACCCATTTCATCAATGCCGGCGGCATCGCCGCCGCGCTGTTCGGCCAATCGATCGGCGCCAACATGTTCATGGTCGGCTACGCCTATCAGCTCGGCGCCATCCCGCTGTCGGCCGCCGCGATCGAGAAGGCCATCGCGCTCAACGGCGAAGCGGTCGCCATGAACCGGGCGGCGTTCCATTGGGGCCGTCGCGCCGTGGTCGATCGCGCCGCGGTCGAGAAGCTGGCAAAACCCGCCACCGCCACCGCCAGCGACGCGCGGCGGCTTTCAGAATCGTTCGAGGAAACCGTCGAGCGGCGGGTGAAATTCTTGACCGCGTATCAGAATGCCGCTTACGCGGCGCGCTATCGGGTTTTGGTCGACAAGGTCAAGGCGGTCGAGGCCGCGCGCGCGCCAGGCCATTGCGAACTGACCGAAACGGTGGCGCGCTATCTGTTCAAGCTGATGGCCTACAAGGACGAATACGAGGTGGCGCGGCTTTACACCGACGGCGCGTTCCTCAAACAGGTCGAGACCGAATTCGACGGCGACAATCTGCGCTTCGAATTTCATCTGGCGCCGCCGCTGTTGGCGCGCCGCGACAAGACCACGGGCCTGCCGCGCAAGATGAGCTTCGGCCCCTGGATGCTGCCGGCGTTCCGGCTGCTGGCGAAGTTCAAAGGCTTGCGCGGGACGCCGTTCGATCCGTTCGGGAGTACCCTGGAACGGCGCACCGAGCGCAAACTGGTCGGCGACTACGAGGCGATGCTCGACGAGGTGTTGGCGAAGCTGACGCCGGACAATCATCACATCGCGGTCGCGCTGGCGGCGATCCCGGAAAAGATCCGCGGTTTCGGCCACGTCAAGCAGCAGCATCTCACCGCTGCCAAAGCCGACGAAGCGGCGCTCTTCGAGCAATTCCGCACCGGCACGCCGGTGCTGCTCAAGGCCGCCGAGTAATATAAAGCCGCGAGCAATAATCGTCGCGCGGCGGTGTTGTTGCCATTGCGCCCTTGATGACGTGGGTGACACGAAGGAACAACCGTCATGACAAAAACCATTGTGACAAAGGCCGATGTGACAAAAGCGATGGGCAGGCTGACAACTGCTATCGCCGCTGTTGCGGCAGCGCTGTGTTTGCAAGTTTCAACCAGCCAGGCCCAATACTATGGCGACGCGCCCTGGTGCGCGGTGCTGGAAGTCGGTACCGGCGCGGTGTCGTGGCATTGCTACTATCGCACGGTCGAAGAATGCGTCCCCAATGTGCTGGCCGGCGATCGCGGCTCGTGCAACCTCAATCCATATTTCACCGCCTCGCGCGGGCCCGCGACAACGGCACACCCGGCGCGTCACAAACGGCAACACGGCTAGGCCGCTCCTTGATCTGTGGCGACCCGCGGCGCGGTTTCATCGCCTTGACGGCGGTAGAGCCAAGCGATCATTCTGGCGCGCAATTTATCTCTTGATGGCGCTACGCCCGTCGTTGGAGGAGCCCATGACCTCTCTCACCCAAGATCTCGGCCGCTTTGTCGCCGATCTCACCTTGCGGCAAATTCCGGCGGAAGGCTGTGCCATCGCCCGCACCGGCATCGCCGACTGTTTTGGCGTTTTGATCGCCGGCAGCCGCGACCCGGAGATTGCGCTGGTCGATCGCGAGCTGGGCCACAGCAGCGGGCCGGCGCTCGCTTCGCTTATTCCCTCGGGCGCGCGGCGTAGTCCCGAGACCGCGGCGTTGGTCAATGGCGTTGCCGCGCATGTGCTGGATTACGATGACGTGTCGCTCGACGGCCATCCGAGCGCGGTCCTGGTGCCCGCGATCCTCGCCCAAGGCGAGGCAAATGGATCGAGCGGCGCCGAAATGTTGACCGCCTATGTCGCCGGCTACGAAGTCTGGGCCGAGCTTTTGCTGCGCGAACCGACGCCGCTGCATCGCAAGGGCTGGCATCCGTCGGCCGTGCTCGGCCCCGTTGCTGCTGCGGCGGCGTGCGCAAAATTGCGCGGGCTCGATGCCGCGCAGGCGGCGACCGCGATGGCAATCGCGGCCTCGATGTCGTCAGGCCTGGTCGCCAATTTCGGCACCATGACGAAATCCTTCCAGGTCGGCCGCGCGGCGCAGTCCGGCGTCATCGCCGCGCGCCTGGCGCAAGCCGGACTGACGGCGTCGCTCGATGCGCTGGAGCATCCGGCGGGCTTGCTGATGGCGCTGTCGGTGGACGGCAAGGCCGAACTCGATCGTCCTTTCGTTGCAGCGTCCAAAGAGTGGCACATCGTCGGCCACGGCCTGAGCATCAAGCGCTATCCGATCTGCTACGCGACCCACCGCTCGATCGACGCCGCGCTCGATCTGGTGACGCGCTTCGACCTCACCCCCGGAAAGGTCGAGCGCATTCATGTCTCGACCGGCAAGACGCAGATGCTGATGCTGCGCAACAGTGCCCCGCAGACCGGGCTCGAAGCCAAATTCTCCATGCAGTTCGCAATGGCGGCGGCGCTCTGTGCCCGCAATGTGGGGTTACGCGAACTGACCGACGATTTCGTGCGCCGGCCCGAGGTGCAGTCGATTTTTTCGCGCGTCTCGCTCGAAGGCACGACCGCCACCAAGGCGGGCTCCAACTTCGCGCCCGCCGACGCCGTCGAGATCAGCACCATCGACGGCGCGACCCACAAGAGCGGGCCGGTCGAATTCGCCAAGGGCAGCCACGAGCGGCCGCTGTCGCGCGACGAATTGTGGAGGAAGTTCGCCGATTGCCTCGGCGCGCAGTTCCCCGATGGGACGAAGGCCCGCGCCTTCGAGAATTTGATGATGTTCGACCGGCTCAACGGCGCCGGCGATCTGGCGCTAGCGAGCGGTTGAGCGCGCGGCTGTCACATGTGGCCTTCGACTGCGGCCTTGCAGGCGCGCGTGAGCTTGTCCTTGTGCTCCTGCAAGCACGAGCCGACTTTGAATTGATCGGGAATATCGTCCTTGCAAAAGCGGTGCGCGTCGCCGCGGCAGGCGCGATCTTCGGGCGTGTCTTCGTGAGGATAGGTTTGCGCCAACGCCGCGCCGGACATCAGCAAAACGGCAAAGAGAATCGATACGCTACGGACCATGATGTGTTCCTCGGTGGGCGGCTAAGATGAAGGCAGCGCCCTATCTACCGTCAGTGGAATGGGGCCAAAGTGAGACTCGACCGACGATGAATTCGCCAGCCGGCCCGCGATGGAGTATTCTCCTACTATGAGCGACGCGCAGACTGTTCCAGAAACTAAAACGACGGCGAAATCTTCGTCGCCGCAATTGTCGCCTGAGCAACCGGTCGCCACCGCGCGCACAGAAACGCCGAATGTAACGCCGCCCGCTGCCGAAAGTTCCCCGCCGGCGGCCAGTACCGCCGCGGCACCTGAAACCGCCGCCGCGCCGGAAAAGGTGGAACACGGTATCGGCGTGCTGCTGGTCAATCTCGGCACGCCCGATGCGCCCGATGCCAAAGCGGTGCGGCGCTATCTCAAACAATTCCTTACCGATCCGCGCGTGATCGAGAAGCGCGGGCTCGTCTGGAAGCTCATCCTCAACGGCGTCATCCTGCCGATCCGGTCGCGCCGCAAGGCGCGCGACTACAAGCGAATCTGGAACACCGACAAGGACGAATCGCCGTTCAAGACCATCACGCGGTCGCAGGCCGAAAAGCTTGCCGGCATTCTTGAGCCGCTCGGCAAGGACGTCATCGTCGACTGGGCGATGCGCTACGCCAATCCGTCGATCGCCGCGCGGCTCGAGACGCTGATCGCGCGCGGCTGCGACCGCCTCCTGGTGATGCCGCTCTATCCGCAATACGCGGCGGCGACTACGGCGACGGTCGCCGACGAGGTGTTCCGTTATCTGATGACATTGCGCCGGCAGCCGGCGCTGCGCATCCTGCCGGCCTATTACGACGATCCCTATTACATCGAGGTGCTCGCCTCGTCGCTCAAGGCCGAGCTCAAGGCACTGCCGTTTGCGCCCGATGTGATCCTGTTGTCCTACCACGGCATGCCGAAAGAATGCGTGCTCAAGGGCGATCCCTACGAGGCGCAATGCGTGCGCACCACGGAGCTGTTACGCGCGCAGCTTGGGCTCGACGAGGAGAAGCTGATGATGACGTTCCAGTCGCGCTTCGGCCGTGCGCGCTGGCTCGAGCCCTATACGATCGCGACCGTGAAGGCGCTGGCCAAGAAGGGCGTCAAGAACCTGGTCGTGCTGACGCCGGGCTTTTCCGCCGATTGCATCGAGACGCTCGAGGAGATCGCGATCGAGAACGCGTACGTGTTCAAGCGCAACGGCGGAGCGAATTTTGCCGCCATCCCATGCCTCAACGACAGCGAAGCCGGCATGCTGATGATCTGGCAGCTCGCCATGCGCGAGCTCAAGGGCTGGGTGTGATTGCGTCATTCCGGGGCCGGCCGAAGGCCGGAACCCGGAATCCATAGCCCCAGTGTTCGTAAACTGGCGCCGCGATTCATGATTTTATGGACTGTGAGTATGGATTCCGGGCTCGCGGGCTAAAGCCCGCGCCCCGGAATGACAGCTCGCTCAACCTCCCGTTAACCATATCCGTTTTTACTCCGTTAACCCTCGACCGCCACCCGGCGGCCGGGCGGCTGCCGTTTGGCGCGCTGGCGCCGGAGGTAGGGTGGTTTGGCGGCTTCCGAGGTAACGGAACGAGCGGGCGCACGCTTCGGCGCGGGCAGCGTGTTGCGCCGGTCCCTGATCGCTGCCGTCGCGGCCACGGCCTTGGCGCCGGTCGCGAGCCGGGCCAAGGCGCTGCCCCCGCAACAGCAAACTCCCAATGCCGGCGTGCTGGCGCCACCGAGCGGCATGCTGGCGGCGGCAATTCCCGATCCCAACGCGGCACTGTTGCAGCCGTCGCTGCTGGGCAATCCGGCGAAGCCATTGCAGTTTCGCCGCCCGGGCGATGCGGCCCAGGATCAAACGCCCGCCGCGGGCACCTTCACGGCGCCGTCGCGCATCGGCGCGACCCCGGTTTACGGCAGTCCGGCGGGATTCGGCTCAGGCGACACCGGTTTTGATTCCAGCAATACGCCGAAGAACAAAAAGAAGGCGCTGAAGGCCAAGGCGCCGCCACCTCCCGGTCCCGGCGTGATCGCACCGGAGACCACCTTCGATCCGCTGGCGACGACGCAATTCACCACGCCGGCCACGCCGACGACGATGCAGCCGCTGGCCGCGCCGGCGGCCGCTCAGCCGCCCGCACCGGAGGTCTATCCGGCCAAGGCCGCCGCGCGGCCCGGCGCCGTCTTGCCGCTATTGGCGCAACCGGTGCCGATCGGCAACGTGCCGCCGGAAGTCTATCCGCTGGCGGCGGCGCATCGGGCCGGCGCCACCGTGCCGGTACCGCAGCCGATCGACGCCGACGCCTCGGTCGCGACGCCGCCGCCCGGAACGCAGCCGATCAGCACGTTACCGCTCGGCACCCGCGCGCAGCGGCTGTTGCCGCTCGGCGACGGCGATGCCTATTCGCCGCTCGGCATTCGCGGCGGCTCGTTCATATTCTTCCCGGCGGTCGAATTGTCGAGCGCCTATGCCAGCAATCCGCAAGGCATACCGAACGGAGGAGGATCGCCGTACTTCGTGGTGGCGCCGGAATTGCTGGTGCAATCCGACTGGTCGCGGCACGCGCTCACCGCCAGCATCACCGGCTCCTACACCGATTACACCAATGGCAGTTTCACGCCGTCGATCAGCCGTCCCTACCTGAATTCGAAAATCGACGGCCGCATCGACGTCAGCCGCGACACCCAGATCGTTCTCGAAAACCGCGTCCTGGTATCGACCGACAATCCCGGCAGCCCCAACCTGCAGGCCGGTCTCGCCAGTTTGCCGATCGATACCACGCTCGGCGGCACGCTCGGCGTCGTGCAGAATTTCAACCGCTTGATCGTGTCGCTCAAGGGCACCTTCGACCGCGTGCAGTACCAGAATTCGACGCTGACCGACGGCGAGACTTCGAGCAATGCCGATCGCGACCTCAACCAATATGCCGGCATCGCCAACGTCGCCTTCGATCTCGATGCCGGCGTCAAGCCGTTCGTGGAAGTGCAGCAGGACGCCCGCGTCTATGACCAGCAGTTCGACAGCGGCGGCCAGCAACGCAGCTCCAACGGCACCAGCGTGAAAGCCGGCGCCACGGTCAACCTGTTCGGCTCGCTGAGCGGCGCGATGGCGGTCGGCTATGTCGATCGCACCTATCAGGACCCGACCTTGCCGAAGGTCTCAGGCCTGATCGCCGACGGCGCGTTGATCTGGCAGGCGACCGCGCTGACCTCAGCGAAATTGACGGCCACGTCGCTGGTGAGCGAATCGACCGTGCCGAACGTTTCCGGCGAGCTCAGCCGCGATGTCGCCATCCAGGTCGATCACGCTTTCCGCCGCTGGCTCATCGGCACGCTGCAGGTCGGCTACGGGCAGGACAATTATGTCGGCGAGGGGCGCCTCGACAATCGCTACTTCGCGTCGGTCGGGGTGACCTACAAGCTCAATCGCGACATTTGGCTCAAGGGCGAAGTGCGGCAGAACTGGCTGGAGTCGAACTTCAGCGGCGCCTCTTATCAGTCGACATCGGTGCTCGCCGGCGTGCGCCTGCAGCGCTGAACGCCTTTCACGGTGTGTTTCCCGGATGCGGTGCAGCGCCATCAGCGCGTTTACGCGCGTCTTCGACGCGCTATGGCGGTGCACCGCTGATCCGGGACCGTTACATACTCGGAGCTTGCGACGATCCCGGGTCTGCAGCGCATCACTGCGTGCCGCGCTGCGCCCGGGAAAC
>Ga0208696_1001651_pt1 | contig 12850 bp, 15 predicted proteins | sample Sb_taG_9_FD_187711 | JGI IMG/M metagenome (GOLD analysis project Ga0208696, IMG submission 187711) | Peat soil microbial communities from Weissenstadt, Germany - Sb_50d_b_LC metaG (SPAdes) (version 2) | ecosystem: Environmental > Terrestrial > Soil > Wetlands > Peat | place: Germany...
ATCGGGTCGTAGCCTCAAATTCCTGAGTCTTTGCGGTGGTGTCGGAGCTGGTTGTGGTCAGCACGCCACTCCATGCAACTGAGTGACACTTAAGGATTTTCTCTTTGCAGCGACGCCAGAAATTTGGGCAGGTTCCGCTGGTTACACGATCTCGCGCTCCTGTTGGCGTAAAATGTTAAGCATCAGGCAGGTCCAGCGGATATTGGAGAGTTGACTTTCCTGCCGCCCATGCCTCAAGTCAGTTTGTCAAAAAAAAAGTCTATTTCTTGTGACATTGCCTCTTGGTGCCAGAGGTCTATGCAGTTACTAGACGGCTCGGTGCCTATGCGCAGGACGATTTAGGGGATCCACATGTCTGAATTGGTATCGTTACTCAACGCTCGATCGTTGCTCGACCGCTTCGACATCTCAGCTGATGACCTCGGCTTGCTTCGAAAATGTGGGGAGGCGCTCGGGGCAGGAACCATCGACCGCGTCGTCGACCGGTTCTACGAGTGGTTGCCGCAGCAACCCGAGTTCAATGTGTTCTTTAGCAGTCAGGATACCGTGGAGCGCGTCAAGAAGCTGCAAAAGGCATATTGGGCTGGGTTTTTCAGCGGCGTCGTTGATCAGCGATATGTCGACTACCGAATCCGAATTGGCGAGATACACGCCCAACGAGACCTCCCGAGCCTAATCTACTTCGCAGCGGTGCTACGCTTCCAGCTCCTGTTCCTAGAAGAGCTCCAGACGAGCAGCCTTGGCAAAGACCGGCTGCTGCCGGCAACGCGCGCGTTTACAAAACTCCTAGCACTCGACACTTATGTGATCAGCGATCAGATCACGCAATTCGCCAAGCGGCGCGTCACCGAAAGCGGCAAGGCGATGCTGGAAATGTCGACACCGGTCACGTCGATCTGGGAGGGTGTTCTTCTGCTCCCTCTGGTCGGAATCGTCGACTCGCAGCGGACCCAGGACATCATGGAGAAGGTCCTGTCGCGTATCTCCGAGAGCCAGGCGCGTGTTTTTGTGATGGACATAAGTGGCGTCGTCACCGTCGACACGGGTGTTGCCAACAATTTCATCAGGATCACGCAGGCCACCCGTCTGATGGGCTGCGAGTCGATCATTTCGGGGATCTCGCCTAACGTCGCGCGAACTCTTGTCGAGTTGGGTGCGAACGTGGGAGAGGTACGCACGACGGCTACTCTGCGCGACGCGCTGCAGCTCGCACTCGCCGCCATCAAGCCCCTGCGCGACGGTCGCGCAGCAGCCGAAGGGCAAGCTGACGTCATGCAACGCTAATTGGCGCCTATAGCGCTAACCAATCAGCGGAGGCCGCATGCCAGGGGCTCACTTCGTGCTCACCCGCGTTGGCGGGACCCTCGTCGTCACTCTTCAGGACGCCGCCGATGAGGGCACGCTTACGGCTGCCTCGCAGGCGCTCATGGAGGAGTTGGGGCAACGCGGCGCCCAGGGCAATCTACTCGGTCAGAAAACCTCTGGGGCTGGGCAGTGTCATGAGTTGGTTTTTCCTGCACAGCTCTGCGCACTGCCCAGTCCCACAAGTCTGCTTCTGGCACCAAGCGGACCAACTCGATGAGGCTCTGTGACGTCGGCTTCTGACCCAAAACCGACTCAGCGAACCGACATCAATCACCTCAAGACCGAGTACCTGCAGGACCCAAACCCCAGAGAGTAGGGAGCCAGGTTCAGTTTCGTCGGTTGGCGGGCGGGGACTTAGCGTGCCGCCTGCATCCCGCCGTTGCCGGAAAAAACGGCCTTTTGGTCTTGCGATCTAGTCGTCGAGCCAATCGAGAGATATGGCCTTGTTGTGGGCAACCTTCCAAGCCTGAGCTAGGAAGTTCAGCCTTGCCGGCCGCAATCGCGCATGGGGTCTAAGGCGACGAGCATTCGATAATATCCATCCCTGCGGTAGGTTACCTCGAAGCCGGTTCTCGGATTCATGACCACGATGTCCCGATCATTAACGACATCGACTGTTAGGTCAGACGCAGCAGTCATCGAAGCCTCCGCTTACCCCCGATTACCACGAGCTCATAATGGGACGGGGCATGCGATAGCGGGTTAATGGTGGGCAGACTCCCCTTCCAGCTCTCGTAGCCGGCTCTGACGCGGCTCCAAAAACTGGGTGAATAGCGGTCGCAGCGTATTTCCTCGACATCAGCGTCGAGGTCTTTTGCGAGCGCTGTGGCAACGGCCTGCGTTGTTCCTGAAAGCGAATAGTAGACAATGAGCGCATTCATCGCGCCTCGGTCCTCTCGCCCTCAATATTAAATGTAGGCAGCGTCGGCGCGCGAATTGCCGCTTCGCGGCAGAACGTCGCTCATTGTGCATTCCACAAGAGCCATCGAGGCGCGCATCGTCACGCGTTGAAACCCGCATAGGCCAGGTAAAGACCGAGAACCAGCGTTCCGCCCATATAGAAATAAAAAAGCTGTTCGTAACGCAAGGCTTCGAAGAGCTTCATGGTCGCATTGGGAGACAAGGCGAGCAGCCCGGCCCCCCGGATCGCCATCAGCCACCGGACCAGAGTGACGACGACGGGCAACGCGCCCCCCGACCAAATATTGTGACCAATGATCATGGCGAGGCCACCGGCAAGGCCGAGTACTTCGACGAACAATAGAAGTGGCGGGTTCGCGATTAATGCCTTGACGGTTGCGACCGCGCTTTGCTTGCGCGTCATCATCGCCAGCGCCACAATGATGCAGTACAGCCCGAGGAACTTTTGCGAGGAAGATCGTGAGCGGCGACATTTGCGCCTCCGGAGTTCAGGTAGCTGGGTTATTGAGCCGATACGGCCGTCGTCAACAGCCATTCACAAGATCGGATCACTTCGCTTGCAAGCGAGGCGGTTCAGGATTGAGTTGCCGCCATCTCATCGAAGCTAAGTCTCGGCAAGCCTCTACATGAACCGAGCACGGCCGCAGCTTCTGGACCTGGCTGCGGGGTTTGGCCCATTCTCGGCTTAAGCGGCCGAGGAGACTTCACGTTCAGGAGTATCGCTCTATTCTGCATTCAGACAACCCTCGTAATACTGGCAGGACACCGGAGGGCCATATCATGGATATCCCAACGAAGCTGCCTGGTGCCGGCGTGCGCGACGGCCTGCCCGAGGTTGGGCAGCTGCAGGCAAAGCTAAGCTGAAATCGGCTTTTATGCTAATGGCAACCAAACCGTTAGCACATGTGGCGAGTCGGAGTAGCAGAGACGGTCTCTACGTCGCGCAAGCTTGCCAGGATACTCTGCATTGTTTCAAGGAGTCCTTCCGGCGGTGTGTGGCTCCCTCGAACCTTGCCCCCCGCACTCGACTCCTTGTTCTTCGCGCCGAGACAGCCTCTCCGCGCCCCGCGGGCTCCTGCGTTTGCAGAAAAGGGGAGCAGAACGCAACCTATTGTCCTACCTGCGGTAGTCCGCATGGCGCGGCGGGTTGCTTGAACAATGCGCGTGACCGTGCGGGGAGAAAACACCGTTCGCTTCAACCCGTACGCCATTAAGACCGGAACGGATGGCGACGGGCGGTGGTTAGCTTCGACTTCGAGGATGGTGGTGATCCACCCTTAGATGGTATAGGCGACGAAATCCGGCTCTACTGCACGCTGATCTACCCACCGAAGTAGCGTGCCTGCGGCGCGCCAGTTGACAATTGCCCCAGAAAAAAATCAGCCACCTGAGATGCTGGCCTCAGCGAGGCAGAGCGAAGCTATTCACCTATTGAAAGAGTTGGCTGCATGTGCGGACCCCATGCGTGTGCGTGTCGCCGCCGCTATTACCGCTATTAGGCGTCGTATGGCCAGCGCGTTATGGCGGGAGACGAGCTTTATCGCATCGCCGACCATTCGCGCGTCTGGATCATCGCCGATGTCGCCGAGGCTGACATCGAGTCCACGCGGGCGTGGTTGCCAGGTGGTTGCTACACATAGCACTGGTCGACCGCAGATGGTTTCAAATGCTTGATTTTATTGGTAGCGGAGGAGGGACTTGAACCCCCGACACGCGGATTATGATTCCGGGCGCCTCAGAGAGGTAGAGAGGCGCAACACAGACTAATCGAATCCGCTTATTGGGGAAAAGTTGGGGAAGAAGGCCGACTGTCCAAAAAAAGTGGCGCCCCGTAGGGGTTTCGAACCCCTGTTTCCGGCGTGAGAGGCCAGCGTCCTGGGCCACTAGACGAACGGGGCATTCCGTTTCGGTAAGTCAACTCAAAGCTATAGCTTGGCGTCCCGAACCCGATCAAGGCTTATTGCGGCTTGAGCCTCACACGCGCGACGATCTTGCCGCTCGCAAGGTCGATCACCGCGATCTCCGGCCCAGCGTTTCCATTGAGCTGCACGGCAAGCTGGTTCCCGTCGAGCGACACCCCGGCCAAGGTTGCATCGCGCGGCACGGGCAGATCGATGCTAAGCTCCCCCTGCCCCGGCATGAGTGGCGCGCTCGCGCCTACGCCTTGTGCCGACCGCGAGGCTTGATAGACAATGGCGGCGAGCACGAAGGCGAAGCCCCCGACGAGCAAGATGCCCATCACGATGACAGCGAGCTTGAGGATACGCACCTGACGTGGGGTGAAGACCATCCCCGGCACGGAGCTCAACTCTGGCTCGCCGACCGCAGCCATTGGCTTGATACCTCATGCCTGTTTCCACCGAGCGCCTGACGGCAGAAGCCGATGAGAGCCATTCCGGCCTCAGGCTCGACCGCTTCTTGAGCGACCGCTTCCCGGCGCTGAGCCGCACTAGGCTGCAGAGTTTGATCAAACAAGGCCGCGTGGTGCTCGACCGCGCGACCATAGAGGACGTGAAATACCCGGTCAAACCGGGCGACCGCTTCGAGCTGACCGTGCCTCCAGCCGTCGTGAGCGCCAAGCCGCGAGCGCAAGCGATCCCGCTCAATGTGGTCTATGAGGACGATGCCCTCATCGTCATCGACAAGCCGGCGGGGCTCGTCGTGCATCCTGGCGCGGGCAACCTCGACGGCACCCTCGTCAATGCGCTCATCGCCCATTGCGGGCCAAGCCTGTCGGGCATCGGCGGCGTGGCCCGGCCCGGCATCGTCCATCGCCTCGACAAGGACACGAGCGGCTTGCTGGTCGTGGCCAAGACCGACGAAGCCCACCGCGCGCTTTCCGAGCAATTCGCCGACCATGGCCGCTCGGGCGCTCTCGAGCGGGGCTATCTTGCGCTTGTCTGGGGAGCGCCCCCGCGGCCGCATGGCACGATCAGCGCGCCGATCGGCCGCCACCCGACGAGCCGCACCAAGATGGCGATCGTTCCCCGCGGTGGACGCGACGCCGTGACCCATTACCAGGTGATCACGACCTTCGGCCGCAGACGGGGCGAACGTGGGCCGGAGCCGGTCGCGTCGCTACTCGAGTGCCGGCTCGAAACGGGCCGCACCCATCAGGTGCGCGTCCATTTGAGCTCGATCGGCACGCCCTTGATCGGCGATCCGCTCTACGGCCAGGGCTTCAAGACCAAACTGCTCAGCCTGCCCGAGCCTCTGCACAGCAAACTTGCCGGCTTCAAGCGCCAAGCGTTGCACGCGGCAAGATTGGCCTTTATGCATCCCGTGACCGGCACCTTACTGGAATTTAATAGTCCGCTACCTGATGATTTCGCAGGAGTGGTCGAGGCCTTCAAGGAACTGTGAAGGCCCGCCGGTCTTTTATCCTTAAGCCAAACCATCTATAGAGAGGCGCCGGGGGGTATTATTTGGTGGAAAGATGCGGCCAGTCAAGGCTGCGGGAGAATTACCCTCATGGCCTCGCAGAGTTTACCGAGTGTTGGCGCGCAGGGCGGACTGACGCGCTACCTCGAAGAGATCCGGCAGTTTCCGATGCTGGAGCCGCAGGAGGAGTACATGCTCGCCAAGAGCTGGCGCGAGCATGGCGACCGCGATGCGGCCCACAGACTCGTCACCTCGCATTTGCGGCTCGTCGCACGCATCGCCATGGGCTATCGCGGCTACGGCCTGCCCATCGGCGAGGTCGTCTCCGAAGGCAATGTCGGCTTGATGCAGGCGGTGAAGCGCTTCGATCCCGACCGGGGCTTCAGGCTCGCGACCTATGCCATGTGGTGGATCAGGGCCGCGATCCAGGAATACATCCTGCGTTCCTGGAGCCTCGTGAAGATGGGCACCACAGCGGCGCAAAAGAAGCTGTTCTTCAACTTGCGCAAAATCAAGGGTCAGCTGAAGGCGCTCGACGAGGGCGATTTGCGCCCGGATCAAGTGAAGCGCATCGCCACCCAGCTCGGCGTTACCGAGGAGGACGTGATCTCCATGAATCGGAGGCTTGCCGGCGACAGCTCGCTCAACGCGCCGGTGCGCAACGACTCCGAAAGCGGCGAGTGGCAGGACTGGCTGGTCGACGACACCATGGACCAGGAGACCGCGCTCGCCGAGTCGGAGGAGAAGGAGAACCGGCGCGCGATGCTCAACGATGCGCTTAAGAGCTTGAATGAGCGCGAGCGCCGGGTGTTTCAGGCGCGCCGGCTCGCCGAGGAGCCCTTGACGCTCGAGGAGCTGTCAAGCGAGTTCGGCGTGAGCCGCGAGCGCATTCGCCAGATCGAGGTGCGCGCGTTCGAGAAGGTGCAGAAGGCGGTACAGAAGGCCGCCGCCGCGGCGGCGCCTGAAGCCGCAGCCGCCGGCTGACGCCCCCGAGGCGTGCGCACCGAGGGGGGCTGCTCACCAAGGCCGCGGCCGTGAAAAGCTTCAAGACCGAAGGCGTCGAGATCGCCTATCTCGACAAAGGCAAAGGTCCGACCGTCATCATCGGCCATTGCAGCTCCGCCTCCCACAAGGAGTGGCTGCCTCTGATCGAGGAGCTTGCGCCGGAATGGCGCGTGCTCGCCCCCGACTTCATCGGCTACGGACAGTCAGAGGCTTGGCCGGGCAACAAGCTCTTCTTCGGCACCGCCGATCTCGCCATCTTGCTCGATCTTGCCAAGAAGACGAAGCGCCCGCTCCACCTCGTCGGCCACTCTTATGGCGCGGCCCTGGCGCTTCGGGCGGCCCGGGAGCTTGGACCCAAGGTGAAGAGTCTCGTCCTCATCGAGCCCGTGGCCTTCAACCTGCTCCGCGTCGAGCACCGTCCCGAATGGGCCGAGGTCGAGCGGCTCGGCGTCGCCATGCTGACCGCGGTCGCAAACGGCGATGATCGCGCGGCCGCCGCGGCCTTCATGCGCTATTGGCTTGGCCGCTTTCGCTGGTGGCTATCGCCGGAGCGATTCAAGGCCGCGATCACGGCGACCATCGGCAAGGTGGCGCTCGAATTCACCATCGCCATCGACGCGCAGACGAGATTGCACGACTACGCAGGCGTCGTGGCCCCGACCCTGCTGGTCGTGGGCAGCAAGACGCGCGCACCGGCCCGCGCCGTGGTCGACATGCTGAGCGCGACGCTGCCGAATGCGACGGTGAAGGTGCTAAAGGGAGCGGGCCATATGAGCCCGTTCACCCATCCTTCCGAGCTGAACCGGCTGATCCTCGACCATCTCGCCGCTCAGCGCTGATCAGCGGACCGTCCTCGTCCGGCAGATCTTCCACGTCGCGCGCGAACAGCTCCTCGAGCTCCTTGGCTTGCGAGAGCGCGTTGGCGCGGACCTTCTCGAGATCCGTGTAATATTGATAATCCTGGTAAAGCCGCTTTTCGTCGAGGCGCTTGAACGTCTCGGTCAGCCGCCTCACCTCGGCTTCGCCGAGGCCGAGGCTCCTGAGCAGCTTCCGCGTCAATTCCAGCGACGCGAGAAACGTCTCGCGCTCGATGATGGTGACGCCAAGATCCATCAGGCGATGCACATGGGTGCGGTCGCGCGCGCGCGCATAGATCGGCAGGTCAGGAAAGTTCTGCCGCACCGTCTCGGCCACCCTGAGCGAGTTCTCGACATTATCGATGGCAAGCACGAAGGCGGTCGCCTTGTCGGCCTGAGCCGCACGCAAGATATCGATCCGTCCGGCGTCGCCGTAATAGATCTGAGCCCCGAACCGCTTCACGAAATCCACCTGCTTGATATTCGAATCGAGCGCGGTGAAGGTAATTTGGCGGGCGCGCAGCACGCGCGCGACGATCTGACCGAAGCGTCCCAAGCCCGCAATGATGACATGTCGGTCGCCGCCGGGTGGCATATCATAGTCAGGCGCTTCCGGGGCGGCGCGGCGGCGAATCATTTCGTCGGCGAGCAGCAGCATCGGCGTGGCGGCCATCGACAGCGTCACTGCGAGCGTGAGCAGGCTTGCCAGAGATTGGCCGATCACCCCGGCAAGCGCTCCAGCCGAGAACAGCACGAAGGCGAACTCGCCGCCTTGGCTGACCACAAGCCCGAGCCGCACCGCCGCCTGGCGTTTCAGTCCCCACCAGCGCCCGAGCAGAGTGAGGATGATCGCCTTGATGGTGACGAGGCCGATGACGATGGCGAGCAGCAGCAACGGGCTGCCGACGAGCACGGTCAGATCCATCGACATGCCGACGGCGATGAAGAAGAGCCCGAGCAGCAATCCCTCGAAGGGGGCGATATCCGCCTCGATCTGATGGCGGTATTCCGAATCGGCAAGGAGCGCCCCGGCGATGAAGGCGCCGAGCGCGGCGGAGAGGCCTGCCGCCTCCATGACCAGGGCCACACCCACCACCGTGAGCAGGGCGCTCGCCGTCATGGCCTCGCGCACCCCGGTGGCCGCGACGATGTTGTAGAGCCGGTTGAGCAGCACGCGGCCCACCACGATGACGCCGAGGATCGTGCCGATGGCCAAGGCGGCACTGCCAAAGTCCATGGCCGGGCGCTCCGCGGCGCCGGAGGCGAAGAGCGGCACAAGCGCGATCAGCGGGATGGCGGCGAGGTCCTGGAACAGCAGCACCGAAAAGGCGAGCCTGCCGTGGCGCTTATTGATCTCGCCCTTCTCGTCCAGCAATTGCAGCGCGAAGGCGGTCGACGACAGCGATAAAGCGAGCCCGACGAACAGCGCCTCACGGTTGGTGAGGCCAACCGCGAGCCCGATCGCGGCAAGCACGATTGCCGTGGCGACCAGCTGGGCGGAGCCAAGCCCGAAAATAGCCGAGCGCATGGCCAAGAGCCTGACCGGGCGAAGCTCGAGCCCGATCACGAAAAGCAGCATCACGACGCCGAATTCGGCGAAATGGAAGATGTTCTCGACGTCGTAGAGCGAGTAGATCAGGCCGATGCCGAACGGGCCGATGACGATGCCGGCGGCGAGATAGCCGAGCACCGAGCCGAGGCGAAGGAAACGGCCGAGCGGGGCGGCTATGGCTGCGGCGGCGAGGAACACCGCCACCTGGATCAGTTGTATCGACACCATCGCTTGTCTTGGGCTCCCGAGCGTCTCGTATCATGGCGAGCACATGACTCGCCAGCGAAGCTCTCCTGCATCGCCGCATTGCCCGCGACTGGCATTGGTTCTAGGATTGCCTATCGGGGGCCTCCTGCGGCCGCCCCGTGAGGCAGCCTTGCCCAAGCGCCGCTCCGTAGCGCTTTTGCGCCTAATTTGCGGAGTGTGCTGCCATGGGATCCAAAATTCCTCCCGCGACCATTTCACCCATCGAAACGCCTTTCTTCAGAGACGCCCTCGCCGTGTGGGCGAAGATCGGCGTGCTGTCCTTTGGCGGCCCTGCAGGCCAGATCGCGCTGATGCATCGAATCCTCGTCGAGGAGCGCCGCTGGATCGCCGAGGACCGCTTCTTGCACGCGCTGAACTTCTGCATGCTGCTGCCGGGACCCGAGGCTATGCAGCTTGCGACCTATGTCGGCTGGCTGCTGCACGGCACCTTGGGCGGCCTTGCCGCGGGCCTTCTCTTCGTGCTGCCCGGCGCTTTCGTCGTGCTGGCTTTAAGCCTCGCTTACGCCCTTTTCGGCCATGTGCCGCTTGTCGAGGCGGCGTTTATCGGCATCAAGGCCGCCGTTCTCGTGATCGTCATCGAGGCCCTGCTCAGGGTGGCCCGGCGCGCGCTGCGCCGCCCCTACGATTGGGGAATCGCCGCAGCGGCGTTTGTGGCTATCTTCTGCTTCGCGGTGCCATTTCCTTTGGTCATCGCCAGCGCCGTGCTGTTGGGCTATCTCCTTGCGGACACGCAAGCCGCGGCTCCGTCGCAAGCGCAAGCCGAAGCCGCTTCCGTGCCGCTCTCGGAAACCTTGCGCACCGCGAGCCTGTGGCTTGCGCTCTGGATCGTTCCCCTGCTCCTGGTCACTTTCGTATTCGGGCGCGACCACATCACCACCGACATCTCCCTCTTCTTTTCCAAGCTCGGGCTACCGCCAAGGCGGGGAGCCCAGACTCGGCTTTGGCCTGCTTGGAGCCGCGATCACGCTCTGGGCGACGTTTACGCCCTGCTTTCTGTGGATCTTCGTGGGCGCTCCCTATATCGAGCGTCTCAGCAGGAGCCCGCGACTCGCCGGCGCCCTCAGCGGCGTCACCGCCGCCGTGGTCGGCGTCATTCTAAATTTGAGCCTCTGGTTTGCCCTGCACGTCTTCTTCGCCAAGGTGGGGGCGGAATGGCGTGGCCCATTACGGCTTTGGCTGCCCGACCTCTCGACGATTGACCTCGAGGCGGTGGTGCTTGCCGGCCTATCGGCAATCCTCCTGCTCTGGCTCAGGGCCGGGATCGTGAGCACGCCTGGCCTCGCGGGCGCCGCCGCGCTTCAGTACCTCGCGACCCCGAACGTCAAATATTAGGAGCTGCGTCTCAATTCTTTTGCACGATGCAGGCGCCGCCGCTTGCGCGAAGCTTCGCGCAGAGGGTGCCGGCATCGTCGCGGCTATCGGCGCCGATCTGCACCATATAGAGATCGCGGCGCCCGCGGCTCAAATTGCGCTCCGGCAGCACGAAGGGCTCTCGCTCCGACAGCACCGAGGCAAAGCGCGCCTGCAACCGGGCGAATTGGGAGAGCGCCTTGGCCTTGGAGAAGGAGGTCGAGACCTGGATGCCCCAGGGCCGCCAGGCGCCGCTCGCCGTCAACGGCTCCGTCTCATAGACCGCCCGCACCACCAAAGGCGCAAGCTTGCGGCAAGACTCGACCACTTGCTCGGCCGGGCTTTGCAGCATCTCGGGGAGCTCGGTCTCCGGCAGCTTCCATTCGTCGGCGCTGCGGCCGGTGACGAAAAACACGTAGCCCTCGGTCTCGGCAGGAAGACTGCTCTTGCCCGCGAGCCAAGCCCGCACCCGCTCGGCGCCCGCATTATAAGCCGCCGCCGCGAGGCCGATATTGCCGAACTCGTCGCGGAGATCGGCAAGCAGGCTCGCGGAATGGACGATCGCCGCTTTCGGCTCGAAGGGATCGTCGAGGCCGCGGGTCTCGGCCGTCGCCGGCATGAACTGAGCGATGCCTTGCGCGCCCTTAGGGCTGACCGCGCCCGGATCGAAGCGGCTTTCCTTCCAGATCAGACGCACGAAGACCATGGGCGGCAGGCGCGCCGCGACCGCCTCGCGCTGCATCAGCGGGCAGACGATATCGACGGAGGGCGTGGGCCCAGGGGCTTGTCCCGCAGCGACTTCGGCCGCGGCTTGCACGCCGTCCGCCACATCGTCCCCGCGCGCTGGCGCCGCGGCAAGAACGAGCGCCGAAAGCAGGGCTGCCGATGCGATCCTCGTCATGGGCCCGACTGTGGAACACGGTCTGAACCAGGTCCAGCCAACCCACGGAGTGCCGGAGGGTTCCCGGCCAGTAGGGTGCTCGCGGCTAGCTTGCGATCAGAAACACACCGGCCACCGCGGCCACGAGGCCAACCATTTTCTGCCACGTCACGGGCTCATGCAGCACGAGGACGCCCAGCACCGCGCCGCCGATGATGAACATGCCGTAGAGGGGCACGACCACCGTCGCCGGCCCGAGCGCCAGCGCATGGAACAGCGAGCTCACCGCAATCGTCAGCGAGATGCCGGCGGCAAGCGCCCAGAGCATCCCCGGCTGGCTGAATTGCGCAATGAGCACCTTGAGCTTGTCGCGCGCCACGACGATGGCGAGGACGAAGATTGCGACTATCGCCGTCGCCACCGCGAGCACCACGAAGCTCGGAATGCCCGCCCGCTCCACGAGCTTCACGAACAGCGTCGTGAAGGAATAGCCCGTCATGCCGATCAACGCCCAAAGGACGTAGGAGTGCGCCATCGATCCCTCTCTGTAGCGTGCGGTGTGTAATCACGGAGCTAAGCGGCAGCGCGCCAAGGCGCGGGCATCGACCCCTATTCCTCGTCGTCGACGACCTCCGTCGAGGGCCGGTCGTCGCCCGGGTCCAGCTCCTCGTGCCACTCCCCCTTCTCGTCCTCATATTCGATGGTCTCGGTCACGCCCGGGACCTTCTGCTCGGCCGCCGCTTTCTTCGCGGCGGCGAGCGCGTCCTCGTGGCGCGGATAGGGCTCGGAGAACACCTCGCCCACCTTGTAGGCCCAGCCGCCGTCATGCTCGACGATCTCATAGACAACTTTGCTCATGCGCTTCACCGCCTTTTGGGTAGGAGAGGAGTATAGCCCATAACCAAGGCCGCGACCGCCGCGTTCCAAGCGCGGAAGGCGTCCTCGGCCTCGGTGCCCTCGAGCCATTCACGCGCCTCTTCGAAGCTCATCCCCTCCCCCTGCGCCTCGCCGAGACCGTCGACAAAGTCGCGGGACGCCCTCGGGCAGCAGCTGAAATCGCGCCGAAGCAGCGGCGCACTTCGCCCCGACAGGCGGGGCGCCGGCACGACGCATTGCCGCAGAGCCGCATGCGTCGTCGCCTGTTACGAAGAGGGCTCCTTTTGGCTGGAGAAACCTGTTCAAGGCCTGATACCCTACGGCATCAGGGAAAACTTTACGCCGCATCTTGCGGGGAAATCATCGGAATGAGACCGGGCCTGCTGCTCATCACAA
>Ga0208696_1001655_pt1 | contig 12820 bp, 12 predicted proteins | sample Sb_taG_9_FD_187711 | JGI IMG/M metagenome (GOLD analysis project Ga0208696, IMG submission 187711) | Peat soil microbial communities from Weissenstadt, Germany - Sb_50d_b_LC metaG (SPAdes) (version 2) | ecosystem: Environmental > Terrestrial > Soil > Wetlands > Peat | place: Germany...
TTCACAATCAATAGGGGGAATCATGCCGATACGTACCTCTTATGCCCAGGGCACGCCGAACTGGGTGGATCTGCAGACCAGCAACCAGGACGCCGCGAAGGCGTTCTACGCCGGCCTGTCGGTCGGCCGGATGGCCGTGATCAGCGACCCGCAGGGCGCGGTGTTCAGCATCATCCGGCTAGCGGCCCAGCCCTCCTAGCTGCACCGAGTCAGGAGCCTCCCCCGGCGGCCCGGCGCGGCTCCCCGTGAATGTCGGTGCTGCGGCGTAGGTTCTCCGCTGGAGACCTTCGACCTAGGGGAGCCTGACATGCTCGGCCGTGACCACGCGCTGTCCGGTGCCCTGGCCTTCACCGCCGTCGCGCCCCTCCTGCACGTCACCGGCGTGCACCTGGCGGCCGGGGTGGCCCTGACCGCGGGTGCGGGAGTCCTGCCCGACCTCGATGAGCCCGGGTCGACGATCGCCCGGACGTTCGGCTTCCTGACCGGGGCGTTCGCGTGGATCGTGCACAAGATCAGCGGCGGCCACCGGAAGGGCACGCACAGCCTGGTCGGCGTGGCGCTCATGACCGTCGCGTCGCTCGCGGCCGGGTCCTGGCAGGCCGGCGCCCTGAGCGGGCACCCGGAACGGTGGTGGCATCTCGTCCCGGCCGGGTTCATCCTGGCCCTGCTGTTCTCGGCGGGTTTCCGTGCCCTGCACATCGGCGGTCATCACGGCGACGCGGCCGGTATCGCCCTGGCCGCCCTGGTGATCTGGAAGGGCTGGGACCTAGCGCTGGTTACGCCGCGCAACGTGCAGGTCCTGGCCGTGTGCGTCACGCTCGGGATGCTCGCCCACCTGGCCGGCGACATGTGCACCCACGACGGGTGCCCGCTGCTGTACCCGCTCAGCCGTCACGAGTTCGGGCTGCTGCCCGGACCCGTGCGGATCACCACCAACAAGCTCGCGGAGCACTGGGTCGTCACGCCGCTGCTGCTCGCGGGCCTCGCCTATTTCTTCTGGCGGGACGCCGGTTTCTCCCTGGCTGCGCCCGCTCACCTGGCCGGACGGTGATCCCGCGAGCCGTGCATCTGGTTCTGGATCAGACCAGCGTGGCCGGGTCGATGATGATGCTGACCGGATCGGTGGCGAGTGGCCGGGCGGTCCGTGGCCTAGTCACGGTCGAGGGGATACAGGTCGCTGGCCTCGCCAAAGATGACCAGCACGTCGCCGGCCTGTAGCTGAAGGTCGCGGGCCGGGTTGGCGATCAGCTGCCCGCTGGGGCGGCGGACCAGCAACGGCACCGTCGGCCCGCGCATCTCCTGCAGGGTGTGGCCCGCCAGCGGGGACCCTTCGGTGATCGCCAGTTCCTCTAGCCGCAGGCCGGGCTGGCCGGCGCCTGCCACATCGAAGAACTCCACCACGTGGGGCCGGAGGGCCAGATTCGCCATCCGCCTTCCGCTGGTCACATAGGGCGATACGACATGGGTAGCGCCTGCCCGGTGCAACCGGTCGGCTGACTGCTCCCGGGCGGCCCGGGCCACGATGAGCAGATCGGGGCTGAGCGAGCGGGCGACGATGGTGATGAAGACGTTCTCGGCGTCCGAGTCCACGGCGCAGATCAGCGCCTGTGCCCGTTCGATCCCGGCCTTGCGTAGCACCGCCTCGTCCGACGCATCGCCGATCAGGTAGCACCGCCCGGCGCGTTCCAGGTCCGGTTCCAGTTCGGCCTTGCTGTCCACGACCACGAACGGGACGCCCTCGGCCTCCAGTTCCGCGGCGATGGCCCGGCCGACCCGGCCGTAGGCGCAGACGATGAAATGTCCGCGTAGTTCATCAAGGCGCCGACGCATCCGACGGCTCCGCGAAATCAGGCTCACCCGGCCTTCCACGATCGCGGTTGCGGCCAGGCCCAGGATGACGACGAACAGGCCGACGCCGAGGAGGGCCAGCCCGGCGGTGAAGACCAGCTCGCCGGTTGACAGATGGGTGCCGGGCGCAAACCCGACCGTGGTCAGCGTCAGCAGAGTCATGGCCACCGCCATCCACGGCGAATAGCCGAAGCTCAGGTAGCCCGCAATCCCGACGACGACCAGCACCACCGGCCCGGTGGCGATCAGCGCGCCACGGGGGAGCCGTGACCGCGGTCTCATCCACTCGGCGACCCGCTACGGTCACCGCATGCTCGGGCCAGGCGCCGGCCGACCTCCTCATTGACCGCGTTCCACAGGGTAATCGCTTCGGGGGTCCCCGATGGCATCCGGGCCAGCCGGTAATAATCGGCAGGGTCCACGCTGTCGTCGAGTTCGTCCCAGGAACAAACGTTGCGGGGAACCTGCCCGGTGTCCTGATCCTCCTTGATCATGGCCATGATGGCGTCCGCGTACCGCTGCACGTTTTCGGTGTTAGTCATCAGGATTGCGACGTGGAGACCCCGGCCTTCAGGCCGGGGAGGAAACGCCGCTCCACCTCCCTTAGAATGTCAGTGCGATGTGATACCTTCGAGCTGCGCCTCGGCCAGCAGAACTGTGTCGCCGGCCGGACGGCTGAAGACAGGGTAGTTCGGCCCCACGCCGCGGGACTTCGGTCACCGGTCTCCCGGTGCGGCCATAGAGCGGGTCACCCGATGGGGGGCTGCCAGAGGGTGGGCTGCTCGTCGGCCGGGGTGGCGGTGAAACCGACCCCGGTCAGCGTGCGGCCCGACACGGTCAGGCCGGTGATCGCCTGGATGCCAGGGGAGGACAGGCCCGGCCCGGCCGGGGTGGCCGCCTGCCACGTCGTCCCGTCCGGTGACGTCCACACCACCACGTCCTGCTCACCTGGCCTGACGCCGAACATGCCGGTCACCGTGAAGCTGCCGTCGGCCGCCGCCAGTGCGCTGACCTGCGCGGTGCCCGCGGGCACGGGCAAGGCCGCCTCGGTCCACGTGTGGCCGCCGTCGGCCGACCGAGCCGCGAACGGCACCTGTCCCGCCGAGGTCTGGGCTACGCCCGCGGCGACCACGGTGCGTCCGTCGGCCGCGACGTGCTGGAGCACCGCCCCCGTGGCGCCGGTCGGCAGCGGCAGGTCGGCCTGGCTCCAGGTCCTGCCGTCGGGCGTCGTCCAGGCGGCCGGGCGGCTGCCGTGCGAGCCCACCGCGAGGAAGCCGTCCATGGTGGCGGTGACGGCGAGCATCTGGCTGCTGCCGCCCGCGCCTGCCACTGCGCCGGCCGCGCCATCCGCGCCGGCCGCGCCATCCGCGCCGGCTGCGCTGGCCGCGCCCACCACCGCGCCGGCCGCCCGTTGCCAGCCGGTTAGTCCCGCTGACCACCACGCGGCGGCCACGGTGCGGGTTGGGGTCACCAGTTGCCAGCCGACGACCACGTAGCCGTCGCGGCCGGCCGCCGCCTGCTCGGTGAACAGGCCGCTCCCGGTGAAGACAGGCTCGCCGTCGGCGGCGGACCAGACGCTGCCGTCAGCCGAGCCGATGACCACCGGATGTTCGGGAGCGGACGCCGTGACGCCGCCCACCGCAAGCCATCCGGCGCTGCCGTGCGTGATGCCGGTGAGCTGCTGGATTCCGGGCCTGGCCAGGAGGGCATCGTCGGCGGCGCGCTGCCAGGTGCGGCCGCCGTCGGCGGACATCCAGGCCGCCGGGAAGCCGTTCGCGCTGCCGACCGCGACCTGTCGGCTGCCCTGAGCCGCGATGGCATTGACGGCAAGCTGGGGTTCCACCCCGCCGGGGATCGCGGCCAAGCTAAGGTTCCTGACCCCGCCGGAGCCGGAGCCGGAGCCGGACCCGTCGGAGCCGGAGCCGCCGGACCCGTCGGAGCCGCCGGTCACCGTGATCAGCTGCTGGCTGACGCCGAACGCGCTGCCGCTCATCCCGGCCGCGACCACGGCGCCGGTCTTGGTGGCCGCCACCCCTGAGATGGTTTCGGCGGCCGCGCTGCCGAGCGCCGGAGCCTGGCGCCAGCGGGCACCATCGGACGACATGAACGCGGTCAGCGTCCGGCCGGACTGGCCGGCCAGCACGGCACCTTCGGAGCTGCCGTTCATCAGGCCGGGAGTGAAGCCGCCGGGCGTGGTCAGGGTGGCGGCGAACGTCCAGGCCGTGCCGTTACCGGAGCGGTACACGTCGGCAGCCCGGACGCCATTGACCGTCGCGGGCCTGACCAGCAAGAATCCGTCCGCGGTGGCGGCCGCGTCGGAGAACTGGTCCTGTGCGCCGTGTCCGGTCGGCACCGTGACGGCCCGCCAGCTGCTGCCGCCGTCGTCGCTGAGCCAGGCGCCCCCGGTGCGGACGGTCACGTGCCGGGACCCGCCGCTGGTCACAGGGGTCGCCACGTCTCCCGCGATCAGGATCAGGCGGCCGGTCGCCGCGACCAGCCTGATGTCCAGCGCCCTGCCACTACCCGCGGCCAGCCGCAGCCGATCGGCGCCGAGCCTCCTCCAGCTGGTCCCGTCCGAGGACAAGAAGATCACCGGAGTGACCTCGGCCCCGTCCGGCGTGTTCGTGCCTGCGGCGATCGTGTTCGTGCCTGCGGCGATGAAGCCGCTGCCGGTGCGTTTCAGCACCGTGACCTGGTCGCCGGGCAGTTGCGGCAGGCCAGTGGCGGACGTGAGCGTCCAGGCCCGGCCGTCGGCGCTTGTCCAGACCGAATCGGGGCCGATGGCAGCCCATGCCCCGGGCCCTCCGGCGATGAAGCGGGCCGCGTGTCCCGGGGCTGGCGTCCCGCCGCCCGCGGCGGACAGCGTGCCGAGGCCCCACGACCGGCCGTCGTCCAGCGAGACGAAGAACTGAGCCCGGGGGACGCGCTGGCCGGTTTCGGCGCCGACCGCCACGATCTCGGTGCCTGAGCTCGCCACCCGGCCCTCGGACAGGGTGATACCGCGCGTGCTTTCTGCTGAGTACGGGGTGAAGTCCCGCCCGGCGAGGGTCGCGGGCGGGAAGGGGAAGGCGGGCGGAGTACGGTGTTCGTCGTTGTTAACGCTCACAATCAAGCCGCTGGCCACGCCGAGGGTGATCACCGTGACCGGGACCGCTACCCGCAGCGTCCGGCCGGGTCGGCCGAACCCGGAACGGGGCGGGAACGTCCGGCGTCGGCGAGCCCGCCGGTGGTGGCGGCCCGCGCTCGGGACGTCGACGCCGGGTGCGCTGTTGCGGTGCCGCCCCGCGCGCCTGCCGTCGAACTCGTAACTCGCGACGTTCTCGGCCGCCTCAGGCGGAGCCGGGTCCAGCGGAGGGAACAGTCCCGTACCGACCGGCGACGGGCCCGTGATGACCTGAGATGGGCCCGTGCTGACCTGAGATGGCGGAGCCACAATCCATGGCGACGGCCGGAAGGCGGGGCCATCTTGACGGCGCCGAGGATCCCGCGCGCCGTTACCACCAGGATTGCCGGCCGGATTACTGGCCACCCTTTGCCTTCCTTTCAGAAAGGCGCCCGACATGGGCGGGAAACGCGTATGTCATCCCAGCCGTATGGTACCGGCCGAATCCGTAAGCGGATCGTAAGATTTCCGCTTCGCGCAAATTCTCACGCTGTGGGTGTAAATTGGCGCCAAGGTAAAACCCGGGACGCTCTGGGAGCCTGTTCGAGGTCCCGGATACGGCCAGGGCGGGGAAATGATCCGTATACGGACGACGTACCCCGAAATTTAGCAGCAACCGAAACGTAAGGTCAACGGATCGGCATTTCTTTCTCGATGCCTTTCCCAGCGAGGACAATGCCGTCAACCGCAGGTAACGACGAGATCAGCGCGCTTGTCCGCGACTTCGCGGAAACGCCGGGGCACCTCATCAGGCGTGCGTACCAGGCGCATACCCAGCTATGGGCAGAAGTCGTTCCGGTGGACATTACTGGTTCGCAGTACATCCTGCTGTGCGCCCTGGCCGTGCACGGTGACCTGGATCAGGTGAGCGTAGGTCGCGTCACCTCCCTAGACCGGTCGAGCATCGCCGAACTGGCCAGCCGGATGGCCCGGCGTGGCCTGATCCAGCGCGGCCGGGATGAGCGGGACGGGCGCAAGCGGGTGCTGCGCATCACTGAGGAAGGGATCAGGACCGTGGCGGCGGCCGCACCGTACGTACACCGCCTGGGCCAGCGGCTCCTCGCCCAGTTCGACGAGGCGGAGCAGGCGCAGTTCCTGGATTACCTCGGCCGCGTGGGCGACCAGGCCAACCGCGGCTGACCGCCGCTGACCGGCCCTCAGCACGGCTCTCAGCCCGGCGGGCGCCGCTCGCGGCGCGAGTTCCGGGTCATCGAGACCATGATCTGGCCGTAGCCGACGTCGTCCTCGTCCTCGTCGTCGAGCAGGCTTCCCACCGACTCCAGATCCACGTCGCCGTCCGGCACCGGCGGGTGTCCGCCGGGCGGACCTGGAACCAGGGCGGCCGCCTGCAGGGCGGCCTCCTGTGCTGCCAGCTGTGCCGCCTGCTGTGCCCCGAGCATCAGGTACGGCTTGATCCACAGGAAGTAGCTGATCCACGCCGAACCGAGGGAGGTGGACCAGTCACTCTCGCTGAGCACGTGCACCGCACGGACGAGTGCATGCGCGACGCTCACGTACTGCGTCTCGGGGAAGCCCTCCCGCCGGTTCGCCGCGCCCAGCCAGCACAGCCCGTCGGTGATCACCTGCAGCGACTGGTCGGTCGTCGCCGCCCAGAGCACGGCGCGCACCATGCGATCGGAGAACGCCCATCCGTCCGCGGCCAGGTCCGGGATCATCGTGATGATGTCGGCACGCAACTGGCGGATGAACGCGTCCTGATGCTGGGCCAGGCGATCGGCTGACAAGCGGATCACCTGCAGCAGTGCTGGATCGAGGGGCGGGCCAGGATCGGGGGCCCGGGCGATCGGCGCGCCCTGGGCCGTGTCGCTCGCCATGTCCGGCTCCCTTCGGAGGACGTCTCGTGCTTCGGAGACCGTCTCGTGCCCCACCCAGGCTTCAGCCGCGGTCGCTCCGCTCTGCTCCGATCCCGGTCAAGGCCCGCACCTGCATCTTGGCGAATCGCGCCGGGTCGGCCGGATGCAGGTCGGTCACCGAGCCGAGCCAGCCAAGGAAGAAGGCTAGCGGGATGGACACGATCCCGGGGTTATCGAGCGGGAAGAATGCGAAGTTGATATGCGGATCGGTGATCAGCGACGGGATGGCGCCGGGCGCCGCCCTGGCCTGACCGGAGACCACCGGAGAGAAGATGATCAGGCCGACCGAACTGATCAGTCCCCCGTAGATGCTCCACAACGCGCCGCGTGCGGTGAACCGCGGCCAGAAGAGCGAGTACAGGATGGACGGCAGGTTCGCCGACGCGGCGACCGCGAACGCCAGCGCCACCAGGAACGCGACGTCTATCTCCTTCGCGTAGATGCCGCCGGCCACCGCCACGGCGCCGATCACGACCGCGGTGATCCGCGCGACGCGCACCTCCTGGCCGGGGTCGGCCTCGCCGTGGCGCAGTACGCCGGCGTATACGTCGTGGGCGAAGGAGGCGCTGGCCGTGATGGTCAGGCCGGCCACCACCGCCAGGATGGTGGCGAAGGCGACGGCCGCCACGATGCCGAGCAGCAGCGTCCCGCCCAGCCGGAAGGCCAGCAGCGGCACCGCCGAGTTGGCCTTGCCCGGCGCGGCCTCGATCTGGGCGCCTCCCACCAGCCACATCGCACCGAACCCGAGCACCAGGGTGAACAGGTAGAACAGTCCCACCATCCAGATCGTCCAGACGACGCTGCGGCGTGCCTCGCGGGCATCCGGCACGGTGTACAGCCGCATCAGCACGTGCGGCAAGCCCGCGGTGCCGAGGACCAGGGCCAGCGACAGTGAGATGAAGTTGAACTTGGAGGCGGTGTTCACCCCGTACAGAAGCCCTGGTCCGAGCACCGCGCTGCCGGCCGGGCTGGCCGCGGCGGCGTGCCGCAGCAGCGCGGACAGGCTGAACCCGGCCCGGGCCAGCACCCAGATGGTGGTCACCGCCGCACCGGCCAGCAGGAGCACCGCCTTGACGATCTGCACCCAGGTGGTGCCCTTCATCCCGCCGACCAGCACGTAGAAGATCATCAGCAGGCCTACTACCGCGACCGTGAGGTCCTGACCCTGCGAACTGCGCACTCCGAGCAGCAGGCTGACCAGCCCGCCGGCCCCCGCCATCTGGGCCAGGAGGTAGAACAGGCTCACGGTCAGCGTGGAGACCGCCGCCGCGGCGCGGACCGGGACCGCCTTCAGCCGCAGGTCGAGGACGTCCGCCGTGGTGTACCGGCCGGTATTCCGCAGCGGCCCGGCGACCAGCAGCAGGACCAGGAGCCAGCCGACCAGGAAGCCGATGGAGTAGAGGAAGCCGTCGTACCCGTCCAGGGCGATGATGCCCGCGATGCCGAGGAACGATGCCGCCGACAGGTAGTCACCGCCGATCGCGATGCCGTTCTGCGGGCCGGTGAAGGCCCGCCCGCCCGCGTAGTAGTCGGTGGTGGTCTTGTTCTGCCCGGCGGCGCTGACCGCGATGACCAGGGTCGCGATGACGAAGAAGGCGAAAATGGTGATGTTCACCACTGGCGTGCCGACGACGCCGGCGGCCACCGTGCCCGCGCCGGTCACGGCTTGCGCCTCGCGTCCAGTCGCTGTCTCAGCCGCTCGGACTGCGGGTCAAAGCGCTGCTGGGCCCAGCGCCGGTAGACGATGGTGATCACGAAGGTGGAGACGAACTGCAGCACGCCGAAGCACAGCCCCACGTTCACCTCGCCTTCCACCCTGATCCGCATGAAACCTGGCGCGAACGCCGCGACGATGACGTAGAGGAAGTACCACCCGAGGAATAGCGCGATGGCCGGCCCGGCAAAAGAGCCGAGATGCCGTCGCAGCGTCCGGAATTCCCGGCTGGCGTGGACGACTTCATAACCGCTGACATTCCCACGTCCGGATTGCGTGACGGACATGCCGCGTTCCTTTCCAGGAAGCCAGGCAGGCCTGCTTCCGGGTACTTACTACAATGCCGCCGCGCCGGTATCCCCTGACGGCCGGCCGAATCGACTCCCCCCTCATGGCCCGCCGCGGGATGGCTGGGCACCGAGGTCTGGCATGAACATATTCAGCGCTGGTCTGCGTGGCGACGCTGGCGCGGCCAGAGTGGCTGATCGTGCGACGAGCGGCCGGCTGCGCGGATAAGCGGTCGCTCAGGCAAGACGAGCGGGCAATCACCCGACTGGCGGTTTCCGGCTGCGTTCCGTTACCGGTGACCAGCTGACCCCGCGATAGGCCTGGCGGCTGAGGCTCTCGGGCAGATGCATGCGCAGCATCGCCTGCTCGACGTTCCCGGGCAGTGTGCCCTGGGTGAGCAGGGACGTCACGATCATCACTGCGAAGGCCAGCGGCACCGTCCAGATCGCCGGCTGGCCTAGGAGCACGGCACCCCAGCCGCCGTCGGCCGCGCCGAGCATGGTGGAGATGATCGCGGCCAGGCAGCCGCCGCCGCCGATGACGATGCCGGCCGCGGCGCCGACCCTGGTGAGCTGCCGCCACCATATCCCGAGCACGATCAGCGGGCAGAACGACGACGCCGCGATGGCGAAAGCCCACCCGACGAGCAGGGCCAGCGAGAAGCCGTTGATGAGCAGGGCCGTGCCGGTCGCGATCGCGCCCGCGGCCAGCGCGCACCAGCGGAATGAGGTCACGCCGCCTTTCATGAAGTCGTGCGACAGCGCGCCCGCGATGCTGACCAGCAGCCCGGATGAGGTCGAGAGGAAAGCGGCGAAGGCCCCCGCGACGACCAGCGCGGCCAGCAGTTCGCCGGGCAGGCCGGGCAGCAGCAGCGACGGCAGGGCGAGCACGATGCTGTCCGAGTCGCCCGACAGGTAGAGCTGCGGCGCGTGCAGCCTGGCCAGCACGCCCAGGACGGCCGGGAACAGGTAGAACGTGCTCAGCAAGAGGACGACGATCAGCGTCGTGCGTCTCGCCGCCTCGCCATCGGGGTTGGTATAGAAGCGCACCAGGATGTGCGGGAGCCCGATGGCGCCGAAGAAGGTGGCGATGATGACGCCATAGGTCGCTATCAGCGGGTGCGCGCCGTTCGTGCCCGTGGCCAGGAACGGGGAATCCCACGACTCCCGGGAGGACGGTGCCATGGCCAGGCTGACGGGGACCGGAGCGCCGGCGCCGAAGCCGATCTGCGTGCCCGCGCCCGCGGTATAGCGGCACGCGCACAGCTCCACCGCCTGGTGCTGGAAGCGCCGCTGGTCAAGGACGCCGCTGACTGTCGCCCGGGCGGGCCGGGCCAGGGTGAAGCCGGTGGCCTCGGGCACGCGGACCACGGTGGCGGTGGTGAAGACCGGGCCGCGATCTGGCGTCAGGTTGCGGGTGGACCCGTGTCCTGTCGCCATCAGCAGCACGAGCGCGGGAATGCCGATCGCGCAGAGTTTCAGCCAGTACTGCAGGCACTGGACGAAGGTGATCCCCTTCATCCCGCCCATCGCGATGTTGCAGCTCACGACCACGCCCAGGATGGCCACGCCGACCCAGTACGGCGTGCCGAGGACCCACTGCAGCGTGATGCCTGCGCCTTTCATCTGAGGGAGGAGATAGAACCACCCGATGACCAGGACGAGGACCGTCGTCGCCCGCAGCAGGCCGGGTGATCTCAGCCGGCCGTGAGCGAAGTCGGGGATGGTGTACGCGCCGAAGCGCCGCAGCGGCGCTGCCACCAGCAGGAGCAGGACCAGGTAACCGGCGGTGTAGCCCACCGAGTACCACAGCGAGCCCAGGCCTTGCGACACGACCAGGCCCGCGATGCCCAGGAAGGACGCGGCCGACAGGTACTCACCGGAAATAGCCGCCGCGTTGAGCGCGGGCGGGACCTGCCGCGCGGCGACCATGAAGTCGTCTGGCGTCCGGGCCACCCGGATGCCGCGGGCGCCGACCATGATGGTCAGCAGGGTGACGAAGACGATCGCGCTGACCGAGGCGTCAGACATCGGGCGGCCGGGCCGGCGGATCGACCAGGTCGGTGAACCTGGCCTCGAGCTGGCGGGCCTGCCGGGTGTAGAACCAGCCGACCGCGAGAAGCACGGGGTAGAACGCGAAACCGAGGACGACCAGCGTGACCGGCAGGCCGCCCACCGTCATCCGGCTGATCTTGGGCACCAGCGCCGCGATGACCGGGAACGAGGCGGTCACCGCGAGCGCGACCGTGAGGCACATCAGCGACAGGCCAAGCTGGGCGCGCATGAGAGACCGGAGGAGCAGGCGGCCGCAGGTGGTGTCGTCGCGCAGGTCGCGGGGTCCGGGGATGTCGCCCTGAAGGCGCACCTGCCCGGATCGCCAGACGACAAGCTGGCGGCCGTCCGTGGTGGCCGGCGGATCGCCTGGGGTGGCGTCGGCCAGGGACACGGTAAGCTCCGCCGGCCGGGCCGGAGGATCCGGTCCCTGACGTCCCGCACGTGGCGCCGGCTGACCGGCAGGGACTGCCCGGCCACCGTGACGGCGTGAATGCCGGCCGTGACCGAGAACTCCGTGATCCGCTTGAATGACACCAGGTAGCTCCGGTGAATCCGGATGAAACCGTGCGCGGCCCACCGTTCCTCCAGGTGGGAGATTGGCATCCGGACCAGGTGGGCGTCGCCGTCCGCCGTGTGCAGCCGCACGTAGTCTCCCTCGGCCTCCACCCAGCTCACCTGGTCACGGGCGATAAACCGGGTCCGGCCCGCGGTCTCCACGGGGATCATGGCGGACGGGTCGTCGTCGGGCGGCGGATCGGGGTGGTCCGGCCAGCGCCCGAGCGCGCGTCCGAGGGCGGTGCGCAGGCGTGCCCGCGAGACGGGCTTCAGCAGGTAGTCGCACGCCCCGAGATCGAAGGCGCGCACGGCGTACTCCTCGTAGGCGGTGACGAAGACGATGGCCGGCGGGGTGGCGAACCTGCGAAGCACGTTGCCCAGTTCGATGCCGTTGAGCGCCGGCATCCTGACGTCGAGGAACACCACGTCATAGGCGCGCTCCTGGAGGTACCGGAACGCGTCGGCGGAGTTTTGCGCGGCATCTACCGGCGTGATCGAGAATGTCGTGCGGAGCAGGTAGCTCAGTTCGTCAAGAGCCGGCGCTTCATCGTCGATGACCAGGGCAGACGCCCGGATGATCTGGGCGCCGCCGGCCCGGTCGGCAGGCGGCGGGACGGTCCGGATCTGGGTCATGGCCCGCTCACCGCCGGGCAGAACTTGGGCAGGTGCATGGTGACCTTCGTACCGGCTCCGACACCGGTCTCTATCGTCAGCCCATGATCATTGCCGAACGTCGCACGCAGCCGCTCGTCCACATTGCGCAGCCCGATCGACTGACCGCCCCGGCGTCCCGCGAGCACGTCGGCGAGCTGCTCGGGATCGGTTCCGACGCCATGGTCCTCGACCGTGACGACTGCCTCGTGGCCGCCGTCTTCGGCGGATATCTGCAGCCTGGCGGTTCCGCTGAGCTGCTCGAGGCCATGCCGGACGGCGTTTTCCACCAGCGGCTGCAGCACCAGGGACGGTACCCGGACGGGCAGCACCTCCGGGGCTACCCGCAGGCTCACCGCCAGGCGGTCGCCGAAGCGCGCCCGCTCGAGCTCGAGGTAGATGTCCACGAACCGCAGCTCCTCGGCCAGGGTGGCGTACTGCGTGTGCTCGCGGAACGCCCAGCGGGTGAACTCGGCGAATCCGACCAGCAGGTCCCTGGCCCGTTCGGGATCAGACCGTATGTACGACTCGATCGCCGTGAGCGCGCTGTAGATGAAGTGCGGGCTGATCTGGGCGCGGAGGAAGTTCAGCTGCGCCTGGACCGTGCGGGTGCGGGACGCGTCCAGTTCGGCGAGGGCCAGCTGGGTGGAGACGAACCGGGCCACCTCGCCCG
>Ga0208696_1001656_pt1 | contig 12816 bp, 7 predicted proteins | sample Sb_taG_9_FD_187711 | JGI IMG/M metagenome (GOLD analysis project Ga0208696, IMG submission 187711) | Peat soil microbial communities from Weissenstadt, Germany - Sb_50d_b_LC metaG (SPAdes) (version 2) | ecosystem: Environmental > Terrestrial > Soil > Wetlands > Peat | place: Germany: Weissenstadt...
CCCACACCCGCACTGTCTGATCGCTGCTGCCGGAAACGATCACCGGCCGGCCCTGCCGCTGGCCCACCGCCACCGCCCACACTGCGCCCTCGTGGCCGGTGAGCGGGCCGAGCACCAGCTCGCCGGAGTCCAGGTCCCACACCCGCACGGCCCGGTCGCGGCCGCCGGAGACGATCACCGGCCGGCCCCGCCGATGACCCACCGCCGCCACGTACACGGCGCCTTCGGGGCCAAGCGGGCCGAGCACCGGCTCGCCGGAGTCCAGGTCCCACACCCGCACCGTCTGATCGCCGCCGCCGGAGACGATCACCGGCCGGCCCCGCCGCTGGCCCACCGCCACCGCGGCCACTCCGCCAGCGTGGCCAAGCGGGCCGAGCACCGGCTCGCCGGAGTCCAGGTCCCACACCCGCACCGTCTGATCGTCGCTGCCGGAGACCACTACCGGCCAGCCCTGCCCGCCGCCCACCGCCACCGCCCACACTTCGCCCTCGTGGCCGGTGAGCGGGCCGAGCACCGGCTCGCCCGAGTCCAGATCCCACACCCGCACCGTCTGATCGCCGCTGCCCGAGACAATCACCGGCCGCCCTTGCCGCTGGCCCACCGCCACCGCCCACACTTCGCCCTCGTGGCCGGTGAGCGGGCCGAGCACCGGCTCGCCCGAGTCCAGATCCCACACCCGCACCGTCTGATCGCGGTCGCCGGAGACGATCACCGGCCGTCCTTGCCGCTGGCCCACCGCCACCGCGGTCACCCAGTCGTCGTCGACGGCGAGCGGGCCGAGCACCGGCTCGCCCGAGTCCAGATCCCACACCCGCACCCCGCGGTCGCCGGAGACGATCACCGGCCGGCCCTGCCGCTGGCCTACCGCCACCGCGGCCACCTCGCCGCCGTGGACGGCGAGCGGGCCGAGCACCGGCTCGCCCGAGTCCAGATCCCACACCCGCACCCCGCGGTCGGCGCCGCCGGACACGATCGCCGGCCGCCCTTGCCGCTGGCCCACCGCCACCGCGGCCACCCAGTCGTCGTGGCCAGTGAGCGGGCCGAGCACCGGCTCGCCGGAGTCCAGGTCCCACACCCGCACCACCCGGTCGACGCCGCCGGACACGATCACCGGCCGGCCCCGCCGCTGACCCACCGCCACCGCGTACACCGGGCCGTCGTGGCGTCCGGCGACGTAATGCGGGTGGGGCCGCGGGCCAAGGGCCCACCGCGCTGTCCAAGGCTGGTGCAGCGGCAGCTGGTCGAGCTGGTCGGCGAGGGGAGCATGGTGACGTCGGGCGGCCAGCTGCAGGTAGCTGGCCCGCTCACCGGCTGCGCCAGAGCCAGTGCGCAAGTGGGGGAAGGCGTGCCGGTAGATCTGGGCATTGGCGGTGGGCGGCTGGCCGGGACGTTGCAGCGCGGCGAACAACCCGGCGGGGTCGGCGGCGGCGAGGAACCCCGGATCCTCCAGGAGGCTGGTGAGCTGACTGCCGTCGGCGGCGTGCCCGGCCAGCTGGGCGCGCAGGTAGGGGTGGGCGGCTGGCCAGTCGCGGGTGCCGTCGGGGTGGCGGGCCACGGTGCTGAGCAGGCACCGGCAGATGGCCTGCGCGGCGCTGACCGGCCGCGGGTGCTGCCGGTCCCGTTCGCGGAGCCGGTCGGCCAGGGCCTGGTGGTAGAGCCGGTAGTAGGCGGCCTGACCGGCGATGACGGTTTCGATGAGGTAATCGGCTGCGGTATCGAGCAGCGTGGCGATGTCGCCGGCGGTGTAGCTGCGGCCGGGCCGGGCCAGAGCCGTCGCCAGCAGCGGCCACAGCCCGGCGTCGTCGAGAGGAAGCCCGTCGCCGCGGGCGTAGGCCAGCGGGCGGAGCAGATCCTCGACGCGGTCCTGCTCGGCCTGGTTGCCGCCGCTGAAAAGGTACTGGTCCATTGCGGTAGCGACCGTGTTGGGGAACTGCTGCCAGCCGGGGTCCCGCGGGCTGAGCGGCTGGCTGCGCAGCAATAGGGCGCGGCTGACGAGCTGGCCGATCAGGAACGCCGGATACGCGGCCTTGGCGACGGCCGCAGCAACCTGGCCGGCGAGTGCCTCTCGGCCACGGTAGGGGGTGTCCAGCCGGCCCGGGACGGGCTGGACGTCGGTGAGCAGCAGCCGGCGGCGCACGTACTCGGCGAGATCGTCGCGGGACAGGTAGGCGGGGGTGTCCAGGTCGATCAGGGCCGGGTCGTCGTCGCAGGCGTGCAGCCCTAGGGCGGTGATCAGCCGGCGGTCCGGGCCGCCGGGCCGGGTACCAGCCAGCAGCCGGACGCCGGCATCGGCCGTCTCGCTCGCCAGCCGCCGCAGCGCCAGGGCAAGTGCGGGCGGGTTGTCGGCCTCATCCAGCGCGTCCACCACGATCGTGAACGCCTCCGGCCGCTCCAGCAGCCGTTCGATCAGGCCGTCGAGATCGGCTTGCGGTGCTCCAGCTGCGGCGGCAAGCGCACTGAGCACCTCGCTTGTCACGGCCGTGCGGACGTGGACCGCGACGTCGATGACGCCAGTGCGCAGGCCGGCGACCGGGTCGGCCGCAGCGAGCGGCTCTGGCAGGCCGGCGCGGTATCGCGGATCGGACATGGTGACCAGCCGGGCCAGCACCGCTGACTTGCCCGACCCGGGACCGCCGGTGACAACCCGTATGTTGTCAGCCGGATCGGGTGCGGCGGTCAGCCAGGCTGCCAGCTGCGACAGCGCCCGGCGGCGGCCGGTGAAGAACCAGCCGGGCCGGGCCCCCTGTTCCACCCCGCGGGCGCGCGGATCCCAGTGCTCCTTCATCGCCCGCTCACCGGCCAGCCGCGACCTTCGCTCGTCAGCGGCCGACGGCGGCGGCAGGACGGGCAGCGCGCCTGGAGCGGCAACGCCCAGCCGGTGCCACCAGTCGGCCGCCGCGGGCAGCCCGGCAAGGGTAGTGAGCGGCACCACAGTCAGCGCGGACTCTCCCTCTGGCCGGTGATGCGTGGTGATGACCCCGAGGGCCAGCTCACCGCCGTGAGGGTCAGCGGTGAACACCACTGCCCCGGACATGCCCGCCCACGCCGACCCGGCCAGCGAAACCGGCAACGGCTGCGGGGCGCTGGTCACCTGCAGCGGCAGCAGCCCCGCCCGCAGCTTCCCGCCCGGCAAGATCACGCCGCCAACATGCCAGCTCTCCCGGCGGCTGTCCCCAGCCAGGACAGCACCGGCCTCGCCGAACCGGGGGAATCCCACTGCCCAGCAGTTCCGCACTGGCGCCGGACTATCCCGGTCGACCCGCGCGAATCCGACCGGCCGCAGATCCTCATCGAACCGAAGGTCACTGATCTCCAGCAGCGCCAGATCGACCCGGGACGGCTCATCGCAGACCAGCACCACCGATGCGGCCAGCTCGCGTCCCGCGATGGTCCGCACCAGCAATCGCCCGTCCTGGCCGAGGTCATGCCGGTAATCGACGGCGTGCGCCGCGGTCAGAACCAGCCGGCCGCCGATCAGGTACCCCGACCCGGCAGTCCACCGATCCGCACCCCCCGGGGCGGCTGGGCCCCGGTCGTGGAGCACCTCCACGGCCCGGCCAGTTCCGATCATCACCGCTGCCACCAAGAGCCTCGCTGGTCAGGGCTTCTGGTCAGAACCACGGTAGATCTTGACCGGTTCGCCCTCCTGATCCACCGGCGCCCCCAGAGTCATCGTCACCGTCTGGATCTCCTCCCGCGCGTAGCTACCTGCTCCGCCCAGTTCCACCACCCAGAACTTCACCCCGGCCTTGCCCTCGCCGGTCTTGGTCACCGCAACGTGAAATTCCAGCTGCACCCCGGCCACCGGGAACTGAAACCCCGCGCCCGCCCCGGCCGCCGCCGCCCGGGCCAGCTCGGCGCGCAACGCCTCCACCGTCTCCGCAAGCTCCAGCTGCGCCACAAACCCGGCCTCCTCCCCAGCAACCCATGGCGGCACCCTAACCGGGGCGACGCGATCACCCGCTCCAGAAACAACATCTAATTAACCCACGCCGACGCCCCTGGTAACAGTCAGGGCTGCGGAAGCCCCGGCACGCTGACACAAAGAGGCCGGGTAGCATTTCCCAGCGCCAGCGGCCCGCCTGCGGGAGCCGCTCGGCCCGGCTGCCCTTACCGTGCACCGTGACCTCCGCCTCTAGCCCCAGCGCCGGCGCCCCGCTGGCGCGCAGGCCCAACCGCAGCAACATCACCAGCACCGCGTAGTCCTGGCGGCCCGGGGCCCGGCGCCGGTCACAGGACGCCAGCAGCGCCCGGGCATCGGCCCGCCTGATCCCCTTCGGCAGCGCCGAGCGGCGCCACCCGGTCACGCCCTGCGCAGCCCACGCCAGGTCAGCTGCCGTACGGCCGTCCGGGTAGCAGAACCGCAAGAACGCCCGCAGCGCGGCGGCGAAATACTGGGCCGACCCGCCGGCATCCTCTCCGCCTGCGCCAGGCAGATGGATTCTGCTGGGATGGTGTGGCGGCCGGGATCGCCCATCGGGAGCCTTACTGGCTGCCAACGGCCACGGTCGTCCAGCCACACCCAGCGACGCCAGGCCATGTAATACCTGTTCAGATGGCACGTCCAGCCGCACCTGCCATCATCAAGCTACCCATCGGGTTCGCCTGATACTCAAACAGGTCCACAGGGAGTCCATCGTCGAGGTGATCCAGGCGCGGCAGGTGACGCCCTGGCGGGGTTAGCCGCGTGCCCCGCACACGGGCCAGGCGCCGATGCCCAAAGGACCTGCAGACGCCAGGCGTCAGTCCTGGTGATTGCGGCCACGGCCTGTCGACAGTGCCGGTGCGGCCGATGCTGCGGGTCAGCGAACCCAGGACGGGGGCGGGCAGGTGGCGCCGTCCCGGTGCCCCGCCAGGCCGCCAGTCCTGCCGGGACCGCTCGTTTGCGCCGTGAGGCCGGAACCGGCGAGCATGGCAAGCCAGCCGGACACCCGGAACACCACGAAGTAGACCAGTCGTAGTGACCCGAGTACTGACAGTCCCCGGCCATGAGGCATCCGAACAGCCAGATCGTTACCTTGATCGTCTTCAAGTGGCGAAGACAGACCAGGTCAGCAGCAACGACAAGGTAATCGGCACCCACATCTTGGACAAACATGGCCCTGGCCCTGCCGCTGCGACAAGCGTCCGGAGATATACCCGGTAACCAGTCGGCGTGTCGAGTTGCCGTTTCACGGGAAACCCGGTATAGACTCCTCGCCTCCGAGGCGCACGGGGCGATCCGTGCGCACCGTTCTGCCCAGGACAGGCCTGGAGGGATGCGGGAACTGCTGGCGTGGCGTTTGGGGCTCGTGGGCCGCCCAGCGGGCCCGCAATCTGCTCATGGATCCCGGCGAGCGTCCCGGGGCGGTTCGAGCTCGTGATCCGCGATCGGGACCGCAAGTTCACCCAAGCATTCGATGAAGTATCCGCCGGGAAACGGCACGCGGGCAATCCAGACGCCGGTACGGTCGCCAAGGGGCCAAATCCGTACGCGGAACGGTTCGCGGGAACATTTCGCCGCGAGTGCCTGGACCACGTCGCTGATCCTCTCCCCCGCGCGCACCACGCATCACGGCAGCGGAGGAACCATAAGGCCCGGGGCGCGCTGAGTGGCCGCGGCGCCCTGATCGGATCATCGTCGCCCTCAGCGCGGCGAACCCGCACCGCTCGCCGCCGGCAGGAAGCGGAACTGCCGCGTACATGACTTGTGCTGCGGGTGACGAGACCGGGGGCTGGGACAGGGCGCCGGCGCCGGAGCTGTAGTCCGGGCCGGGCAGCCAAGCCCGGTGATTTGCCATGGCACTGGAACGCATGATCGATATGCGTCCGCAGGCTGACCGCCTTATTGCCGTCAAGCTCACCGGTAAGTCGGGGCATCACGCGAAGCGGCGGCCGCTGACTGCCGACGGGAAAGCCGCCCCGGTGGCCGCGCTGCCAGAGGTCGCGGCCGGCCGGGCCGGCCTGCTCGCCGACGTCGCGCTCGGTTTCTGCCAAAGGCGGCGACCGTATACGCCGGGATCAGGACACGCCGTGCTGTTCTCGCTGGTCAGCGGTCTGCGGGGGAGCAGGTTGAGGGGTCTTGGTGCGGTCGTCTCCGATGGAGCGGGTGCAGCCGCGGACTGTGCCGGGCGGGCGTGGCCGGGCAGGCCGGCCGCGACGGCAAGGCCCGGGACTCCCACAGCTACGGCGAGCCGGCAGCCCTCATCTGACCAATTTCTTTCAGCATGACTGATTCCCTGCAGATCGGTTCTCACCTGTGCGACGGTTGTGTGAGTGACGCCAGCAGGCTGACCGGGCCGGGGTGTGAGCGGACGTGGTACCCGGCCAGCAGGCCCCCGGGACGACACCGCTATCCGCCCCTGCCGCCGCTGGTCCTGGGTCGCCGTCCGGCTTACCCCCCCGGCCGGACGGCGACCCAGACGATCCCCGCTCGCCCCTGTATGACGCGCTGGGCCGCGGACCGGTTGTCAGCTCCCCGCCTCCTGACCTGAGTGGGGCGGTCGCCTTCCCTAGCAGGCCCGGTGCCTCCCTGCAGGCTGGATGATACTAGAACGCGTGATCGGCAAGCGTCCGCAAGCTGACCGGATCCCCGGCGCGGCGGAACATCATGCGAAGCGGCGCGCATCTCAGGGTCGAACCGGGGTTGATCCCGATCGACGCGGGCAACCGGCGGCGGCAACCTTAAGACATCAGCACAACCACTGCGACAATAATGGAGATCGATCGGCATGCTCGCGATCCTCGTCCTCGTCCTCATCGCCATCGTGGCCCTAACTGTCCTCGGCTTCGCTGTGCATGTCCCGTTCTCCCCGTGGCTGTTGCTGGCGGTCATTGGCATCCTGGCCTGGGTCAAGTTCCGTCCGCGACGCTCCCGCCAGTAGCCTGCTGCGCGGCCCGTGAGCATCAGTGGCGAAGATGTCCGCGCCCGTGCTGGCGACCTTCTGCATCGCCTCACTCCTCTTCCAGGACGCACTGCAGGCGGATCTCGCGCGACGGCCGCCGCCAGCGATCGTCGCGCAGCGCGACTGGCGGTCCAGAGCGCGAGCGTCCCTGCCGAATTTTTGCACCCGCCGACACTGCCCACACGCATTGAGGTGGATCCACTCCGCCCAGTGATTGGCCCGCCGTTGGTGAGAGGCTGCCCGGTCACCAAAGGACCACCCGGGCGGGGCCGGCCTGTGTGATCCGGCTATGCGCAAACCTATGCCGAGCTTCGTCGTGCCCCACGGCCAGCACCCTGACCGGTCCCGGCCGGGGCGCCTGGCCGCCATACCTGTTCTTTCAGGGTCGGTGGCACAGGCGGCGGATCGCTTGCTGCGGCGCTATCTGGTAACCGCTCCCACGTTGAGCGAGGCCGGCCCGTGTGAAGGCGAGCAGGTACCGAAGGGGAACGGGACCACCTTGGACCTGGTCTGGTTCGGCGGAAAAACGCGAAGGCCGGCCGCGGTAACCGGGCGGCACGCCGACCGCGAGAAAACGCCGGTGTCCACAATTCCGAGCACGGCAGTGGCGGTCTTGCCGTTCGCCAGCGTCACAAGATGCGGCGTTGGTGGCCTGCGGAACACAGCTCTCGGTCCGACCTGATGGCCGGCGAGGTTGACGGCGAACAGGAACGGAAAGCCGTTCAGCGTGCAGGCGTGCCCGGAAAGGTTGGTGAAGTGCAGCTCGTAGAAGGTGGTGCCTGCTGCGCCGTTGCCGGTGGTGTCCAGCCAGATAACAAGACCGGGAGTCTGGCACAGAGGCGTGATGCCGTTAGCGTATGGCCGAGCCGGTGATCCGGCGCTAGCCCTGGCGATCGCGGGCGCGAGGATGAAAGCGCCGACGACGGCAGCAACGGCGGTGATCCGGCGCGCATTGTGCGTGAAGCGTTTCATGGGTGAACCCCCCTACCTGGGATGACCGGGGACTCCGGCCACCGGACACCAGTATGGCGGGCGAATAGCTGGCGGGCCAGATAGGCCAGCTGACCTGGCGGTAAGGAGACGGCAGGGCCGCATATGCATGCGCCGCCGACGGGCCGCCCGGGGTGCCATTCCGCGTTCCACGAACGAATGAGGCTGTTGTGAGGTAGTCAGGCCGCCCGCGGTCACCGCCAGCACGGGACACGGCCCGCCGCCAGCCGATCCGCCGCCACCGCCGGGACGGCCGGCCACATCGTAAGCGTTCGCTCGTCGCGCCGGCGGCAACCGCGCCGCTGCGCCGGATAGCGGCGCCGGAGTATGCTCCGCAGACCCGGGAAAGGCCGGCCGTTCACAAGGCTCGCTTTGCCGACGCACTGCTCGTCCGCGTTGGACGCTCCACGCGGAGCGTGGTCGACGCAGCAGTGACAGCCGCCCGCAGTGCCGCCGATCTGTACTGGACCAGTCCCCTTGGTCCGGTCTGCTTAAGGCGCGCAGAACAGCATTTTCTGCACCATGAAGGTCCCAGCTGCCTGAAAGGGGTCAATGAGCCGCTCTCTTCCGATCCCCTCTGTAATGGTTCCGCAAGGCAGCCGAACCGTGCGCTGCCTCCTATGTGTCTTTAGGGAATGCCCGTGGTGGGAGGAGCGGCGGTCCGGGCGGGCAGTCAGCGCAGTTCGACCTGTGCCTCCACCGGATTGCCCGTCCATTGCACTCTCGTCCACCAGGGATCGCATGCGACGACCAGTATCGTTGCCACGCATCCGAAGGCCGGGATCGAGGGAAGCTGGTCAGACATTATCCAGATCAAGTCGGCCCAAGACGCACATCATCAATGGCCCACCATCATCCATAAGCGCGGCGACATTTTAACTGACGCTAACCTATTCATTACGCACTGCAGCTATGCAAAGGCGAATTAACAGGTGATGGCATTATTTTCACACCGGATCTTCGAAGGTGCGTCCTCCGCAACGCACAGTCATGGCTAAGGAACGCTCCGCTGAGTCCTCATCCAGTCATGCAAAGCTACGACTGCTTCCGGTGCCATCTCTCCGAGTGCAGGTACGACGTTCCACCAGGCAGTGGTGAGGAGTGCTTGGGCCAAGAGGCTGCGCATGCGCCGTTCCGTCTCAGAATTGTCACCTAGTACTGAAAGTTGCGTCCGGGTGACGTCAACTAGAGTTACCGCTCGGACCCTCACGTCCATAATACGGAGTGCAGTTTCAAGCGCATCCGCCAGAAGGCGTTCGGCTTGCCCCCTCTCAGTGCTTGCGATCGTCTGTGCAATGTCGGCGAGCGCCAGGCATCGGCAGGCCGCGTTAGGGATCGCATGGGCTATACGATTGCCCTCCTTCCACTGACCCGTGCGCGCCGCGTATCCCGCGATCTCCTTCAAAGCCCGTGAATGTTCGAAAAGAAACAGGTGCGAGTTAGCCAGGTGTTCGGCGCGTTTCCATTGACCGGCTGCCGCGATAGCACTCAGGATGATCACAAAGTCGTCATCAGTGAGGTCTTCGGCAAAAGCATCGATGTCGTTCGACAGTTCAGCTGCGTAGCCCGGATGGCTATCGGCGAGAGCTAGGACCACCTCCGCAAGTGAGCGCCCCCGGGCCGCGAGCCACGAGTGATCGGAGGCCCTCCGACCGGCCTCCGTGGCTAGCTCAGTGGCAACCTCGGGTTGACTTGTGGCCAGCGTGCTTGCGATGGCAGCCAGCGCGCCAGGAATCATCTCGGAATTGGTGATGGTCCGAGCGATCTGCAGCGCATGGTCTAGTTGACTAGCCTCCGCTAGGGCTTTCGCGAGCGCGATCAGTGTGCGTGTTTGGTATCCCGAAGATGGCATGACTGCGGCTACCTGCTCGGCGAGGTCTAGGCGGCGCGCTGCTATCAGTCCTTTTGCAAGCACTTCAGAGTCATAATAAGACCAGCGGAAGGCTGCTGCCATACGTGCGACGTGCTCTGCCTCTTTAGCAAGGTCGGCCGCATCAGCGGGATGGGTTCTGGCGAGCTCCGCAGCGATGTTAGCAAGGGCGCGAGCCCGATCCCATTCCGATTCAATGGCCCGCGCAGCACGAGCAGCCTGAACCGGCAAACCGGCTGCTGCCAGGGCGACAGAAATGGAGGCCAGATCAACGCCGTGCGGTTGGGGTTCGCCGCCGTAAATCTCACTGTATTCATCCGGCCATAGGATGTGCTCTATTTCACCTGCTAGTGACACAGCGCGTACTGGGTCCACTCCTGCCAGTGCTGATGTGACGTATGCGAGCTCCTCTATCCGCAGAATGGGCTCTTTGGTAGCCCGAGCCGCATCCTCGGCAATAACGGCTAGTAGTGCGGAACGGGCTGGGTCGCTGTCGGAGATCGCACGGGCGATGTCCGCGAACGCGCGCGGCTTGCCGTGCTGGAGATTGCGGGCAACTTCCTCGCTGGCGTCTGCAAGAAGATTGGCGCGTACGGAATCGCTACTTGCCAGATGCCCGGCGACTTCGGCAAGCGCGCGCGAGTGCTCAAGCTTATCGGTTACCCTCCGCGCTGCTTCTTCGGCGCTATCCCAGCGGCCGACTGCGGCGAGAGCCGTAACGTTAGCGACGCGAGGGCCCCCCAACTCCGCAAGTGGACTGCGCCCAGCCTCGTCCACTAGCCGTACGGCATGCTCTGGATCGTGGCCGACGTAGAGGCCCGCAAGGGTTAGCAGTGTTTCCGGGATCAGTGCGAGAGGCATTGGGGTATGAACTGGACTATCTGGTGGCCGAAGACTCGTGCGCACGACATGCTCAGCTTCGGCGGCCAGTTCTGCGCCACGGCCAGGGTCGCTAGTATGTTCGGCAGCGAGAGCTGTCAGGGCTGCGAAACGAGCTTCTGAGTCTACGATGCCGCGGGCCAACTCCAGCGCATGGCGGAACTCGCCGAGGCGTGCCCACGCCTGAGGTAGCTCCGCTGGAATGGCCCTATTACGACTGGTAATCCGAAAATGTTCGGCTGCAAGCAGCGCGAGTGACTTCAGATCTGGGGTGGTTTCGGAAAGCAAGTGGTCCCGCGCAACGACGATCTCGGTCAGCCCCGTCGCATCGGCGCCGGTCCGCTGCAGCATACGGTCATGGCGGTTACTGTCGACTGCGATCACAACGAACCGCTGGATGTCACCCGAGGCGGTTAGCAGCCGCCCGTAAGGGCGGAGCAAGTAGCGGGGAGTTTTTTCCGGCCAGCCTAGGGAACGGTACTTATTAGCCCAAGCATGAATCTTATCGCGGTAGTGGTTCAAGTCTCCGTGTAGGATTTCGTCGGCGGTTCTCCGAAGCGCCTCATGTGCGAACAAATAAACGCGATCGTCCTCGGCCCCGTAACGAGTCCGGCTGTATAGACTGCGGCCGAGCACAGTGTCTAGGCGTGCCCGAATTTCGAACTGCATCCGTTCGGTCAGCTCAGCCAACTCCGCGACGGTTAGTCCTCCTCCGGCACCGGCAATTAGGGCGATGATTTCACGGTCAGGACCGTCGGCATGCAATCGCAGTTGTAGCTCATTCTCGGCATCCCTAGCGAGGTTGTGCGCAAACGGCAATGCCGCTAGCTCTCGCTTACGGCATGTTCGGAGCGAATGATCTTCCGGTACATCGGCAGGCAGCAAAGGTTGCTTGCGGCTCGTCACCAACACACGGACGCCGTCCGGAGGACGCCTAGGCAACAGCGACGCAATGCTGGCCTGGCCGTGTCCTGAACCGGGACCCGTGTCTTCGTCTAGGCCGTCCACCACCAGCACCAATTGTTCGCCGCGCTCACGAAGCCGTGCGGCAGCCCTTTCTATCAGGTGCCGACGCAACCCGTCACGCGCTGCCGCAGACGCCCCTATCGTTACAGGCTCGTCGGCGATTACTGCCAGTTGGTCAATCATTGCCTCAGTGAATGCCGTGCTATCGGATTGGTCGTCCAGCCGAGCAGTGATGAAGAAGGACGCGACCCGTACTACAGCCGGTGGGTGTAGCACAAACCAAGCAGCCAACGCAGTCTTGCCCGCCCACGGGTCTCCCTGCCACCAGCAGTAAGCCTCCGGCCCGGCGCAGAAAGAGGTCAGCTCGGCTAGCTCTGCATCGCGGCTGATGAGCCGGTCAGGCGCTATGTCACGGACCTGCGCCAAGTAGGCTGCAGTAACCAGATCACCCGGAGACGGCACGATCACGTCTTCAAGTTTGCGCAGCCACAGGTCCATCCCTAGCCGTGCATTCATTTCCCGCTGCTGAGCGGAACTGACCCGTTCCTCCCAGCGATCAATCCGGCTCACGGCCAGCCGTCCCAAGCCATCCGATCGATGGTGCTTGCTAATGATCCCGATGATCCGCCCGTTGCAGAACACCGCTGCCCCCGACATCCCCAACCACGGGGACACATCAGGGTCAGGATCGCGCTCGGGCGGCACAACATTGATCTCCAGGGTTCCTTCCCGGCGGTTGGCTAGGATTGCCGCGGGGCCGACGACGTGAGCTGAATCGCGGTAAGACCCAGTCGGATCATCACGCAGCTTCCACAACGGGAACCCGACGCTGCTGCACTCGAGTACCGCGTCATGTTCCCCAATCCGGCCGAACCGGGCCGGAGTCACTGCAACTGACTCTGGAGGCATGATCGTCAGCAGCGCGGCATCGATGTCCGGGATCTGAAGCACACCTATGACGTCAGCGGACCACTCGCTATCCTGATCCGCATCGAACCGGACCCGCACCTTCGACGCGCCATGCACCACATGGGCCGCGGTCAGCACAGTTTCCGCCGTCACGCGATACCCAGACCCGCGCCGACCAGGCTCACCCGCCTGGCAGGGTCCCGGCAAAGTAAATGTAACGGTGAGTGACTAGCGAGGCCCTGAGGCTGGTGGCGTTACGTGACCAGATTCAGCGGGCGCCTTCGGGTAGCTGGCGGGCGGGACAGGCGGTGCGGGTGC
>Ga0208696_1001660_pt1 | contig 12786 bp, 7 predicted proteins | sample Sb_taG_9_FD_187711 | JGI IMG/M metagenome (GOLD analysis project Ga0208696, IMG submission 187711) | Peat soil microbial communities from Weissenstadt, Germany - Sb_50d_b_LC metaG (SPAdes) (version 2) | ecosystem: Environmental > Terrestrial > Soil > Wetlands > Peat | place: Germany: Weissenstadt...
GTGGACATTGCCATCCCAAATCGGTTCAAATGGATGCGGGTCGGGAAAGTGCAACGATTTTTGGAGGGGGGGACCGATGCGCCGACTTTTGATGATTTTCGCACTTAGTTTGTGCGTTTCGGCTGGGGCGGCCGCTCAAATTCATCCTGCCACATCCGCGCTGGCGAATGCATCACCGAGTCTCGCGCCGTCGATGGGGTTTCTGACGGCCTACGATCCGGCGACCGAGGATCAGCCGCAGTTCCAGGCTTACATCGGCTACGCGTGGACGCGATTCACGGGCATACCGAATAATGCTCTCAATCTGAACGGGTTTTCCGCGACATTTACCGGGTTCGTGCACGGCATCGGTATCGAAGGCGAACTCGGCGGCGAAGTCGGAAGTTTCGCCGGCGAAACGGCGAAGCTTTCATTTCTCGGAATCGGGCCGCACGTGCGATTCGGGGAAACGAGCCGGCTGCAGCCCTGGGGACACGTGCTGGTCGGGCGGGCGCACTTTTTTCCCGTTGGACTAGAGGGCGGACAAGGCGGATTTGGCTGGGAAGCAGGCGGCGGCGTGGATTATCGATTCACGCATTTGCTTTCATTCCGGGCTGGGGCCGACGCGCTGGGATCGATTATTGCTAGTAAGAGTCAGATCGGGCCGAAGGTGCACGCCGGGGTGGTGTTCAACTTCTAGCGTAGGGCGGTAGCGCCGATAGCTTGGAGCTTGGCGTGCGCGTGGCCGCTGGCTCGCTTTGTGAGTGAAATCTCCGCGATTCCTATTCCTCCAATTCAAAAGCTGCTTGGAGTTGTGTGGCTCGGCTTTGGGATTTATTGGGCGGTGAGCGCCCGGCAGAGCGGTGCGGCCGAAACTACCGAGGCGAATCGTTTCCGGGCGCTGCGGCTCGGGATCCTCGTTACAACTTTTGTTCTTCTTCTTGCGCCGTGGATGGGGTTCTCGTTTCTGAATACGCGCGCTTATCCCGATAGTTTTGCCGTGCGATGGGTTGGTGTGGTGTTGACGATTGCCGGAATTGCGCTGGCGATCTCGGCGCGGCGGCACTTGGGGAAGAACTGGAGCGATAAGGTCGAGTTGAAAGTGGATCACCAGCTTATTCGCAGCGGTCCTTACGCCTATTTGCGGCATCCGATTTATTCGGGGGTTTTGCTGGGAGTTGCGGGGACGGCGCTGGCGATCGGAATGGTGCGCGGAGGCGTGGCGTTTTGTCTTTTGCTGAGTTCCTATGCCATCAAGGCGAGAAAAGAAGAGGCTGTGCTCGCGGGGAAATTTGGCGACGAGTTTCGCGAGCATCAGCGAACCACTGGATTCTTGCTTCCGAAATTCACGAGGCGCGGGCCCTAGCTTCGGCGCTTCATTCTCTCGCGATTCCGGCCACGAAGTCTTGCGAGACTGTCTTGGCATTCTCCCTCTCGTGGACGCGGTTATTTCGTTTCACGGCGCACGCGAAGACTGCTAAAGTGTAATCTCACTCTTTCAATCTACTTGGGGGTTCAGATGAAATCTCTGGCGGGCATAGCTCTTTTTTTAGTGGCTGCGTTGGCAGCGAGCGCCGATACGGTGGTGATGAAGAATGGGGATCACCTTACAGGCACGGTGGTTAAATCCGACGGGAAACAGTTGACACTAAAGACCGATTACGCGGGCGATATAAATCTGCAATGGGCGGCGGTCAAAGAATTGATGACGGATAAGCCGGTGTATGCGGTAACGCCGGATAAGAAGACGGTCAATGGAAAAGCGACCACCGAAGGCGATGAACTCGTGATCGCTCCGAGCAGCGGTGCGCCGGTGCATGTGCCGCTAGCCAGCGTGACGGTGTTGCGCGATGAGGCTGAGCAGGCGGCGTTCGAACACAGCCAGCATCCGGGGTTGCTCGAGAATTGGACCGGCGGGGCCAGCGTCGGCTTCGCCTTGGCGCGTGGAAATACGCAGACGACGAATCTTTCTGTGGCGTTCAATGCCGTGCGCTCTACGCCCCACGACCAACTCTCTGCCTATGCCGCGTCCATCTACGCCTCCAGCAATTCGGCCGGGGTCTCCGGAGTGACGGCGAACGACATTCGCGGGGGCGCGCGCTACGACCGCAATATCGTTCCGAAGATCTTCGGATTTGGGAGCGCTGATTTCGAATACAACGAGACGCAGGACCTTGATTTGCGATCGATCCTGAGCGGCGGACTGGGGTACCACGCCATCAAGAGTGACTCGACCACGCTCGATCTCCTCGGCGGCGGCAATTATACGCGGGAGACCTACAGCACCGGCGAGCTGCGAAACACCGGTGGCATCACCCTGGGAGAAGTTTTCTTCCACAAGCTCGGTAAATCGACGATTGTGAACCAACAGATATTCTTCTATCCCGATTTGACCAACACGGGGCAGTATCGCATCGCCTTCGATATGGGGACTTCGACGAAGATCAACAAGTGGCTGGGATGGCAGACGGCTGTGAGCGACCGCTATCTGAGCAATCCTATTGCGGGGACGAAGTCGAACGATATTATTTTGACCACGGGGCTCAACGTCACTTTCAAGCACTAGGTGGTGTGATTTGCCTCGGGAGTGCGTCGACGGAAACGATTGGCCTCAAGACATGGCTGGACGGATTGCAGAGAAGAGATTTGAAATTTCAGATTTGAGATTTCAGAGAAAAGACGAAGGCATGCTGCGCGAGAGTGCGTCCGCGGTTGCGCGGAGCTTTGGTTTGGCGGTGAGGTCGCCGGAGGGCGCAGCAAGCGGCGCCCCTACGAAGATTACAGATGGGCCTGGGAGAAGTTGCGCGATTTTGGCTGAGGCGTGGTCCTCCAACGCTCAGCATTACGCCCGGCGCCCCTACGAAATGCGCGCATTCAATCCGGCTCGGTTCGCGCGGGCCCGAGGATTATTGATTGGGCTTCTTTTTCTTGCCTAGAAGGCCGCCGAGCGTGCTGGCCACTCCTTGAGTGCCTTGGCCGCCTTGTAGCGATGAGCCGAGCTGGGAGCCGAGAGCGCCTGCCATGCCTGCTACGTCCGGAATGAATTTCGGGTCCGAGGTGGTGCCTTGGATCGCGAATGGAATTGTTGTTTTGCCGCCGCTGGTTCCGCCGAGAAGACCACCGACGCCGTTCACTGAGGCACGCATTTTAAAATTCAGCGAGCTGTCGGCGCCCACCGTACCGCCGCCGGTCATCTCGCCGATCGCCGGCATCACCAAATCCATATTTGTGGTCTGAATTCCCTCAGGAGCGACGCGCACGTCTGACGTGAGCTTCTGAATGCTGGTGTCTGCGCTTTTTCCAACGCTTGAAAACGCCGAGAGCGCGGCCAGCTTCGAGCCGAGATCGAAGCCAGCCAATTTTGCATTCTGAAGATTGATGTTTCCTGTGGTGACCAGCTTGTTTCCGGGCCCGTTGACGGCGAGATTCGTGCTCAATGTGCCGCTCTGTAGGGAGGCGCCTTTCGGCAGCACGACGCCAAGTGCCGGAAGCACCGCCTCTAGATCAGACACCGGCATCTCTTGACCGTATATTTTCATATTCAGAATCGCCGCTTCGCCTTTGAGATCGTAGGTGCCGGAGATGTGCGAGGTGGCTTTGCCGATTTTCACCGTTCCGGAACTCAGGACCCCCGTGCTCTTCGGCATGTCGTACGCCGTCGCAAAATCCACATCAACTGGCGTCGCCGAGGGCGACCCGCCTTTGACGACTTGCAGCTTGCTGATTTTCACGGTGCCTTGCACATTCGCCTGGCCGTTCTTCGAGGAGAGAGTGGAATTCAATTCGACCACGCCGCCCAAGCCGGAAGCTGGATCTACGAATCCGCTTTTTGCGAGATCGAAATCGGCGATATTTAGCTTGGCTTCCACCGGGCTCAACGCGGCGTCGTTGGCATCGAGAGGTCCGACGGTGCCGTCGAGCTTAAGTTCGCCGCCGCCGGGCAATTTGGCCGAGAGCTTCAGTGGAAACGAGGTCGCGAGCGACACATTGGTGGCTTCGAAATTGAGATCGTCGTAGGTGGCGCGCTTGGGCGAATTCGTCGAACCGAGGATCAAGCTGCCATTCTTCATCTCGATTTTGCCGATGACGAGATCGGATGGAGCGGAAGAGCTCGAGGACGCCGGTGCGGCAGATTTGGAGCTCGAGCCGGAGGCTAGCGACGAGAAATTCCAGCGGCCCGCGGGGTTTTTGATCAGCGTGACTTCGGGCTTGTCAATTGTGACGCCCGTGACGTGCAGGGCGCGCGAGAAGATGAGCGGCATTAATTCCACGCCAACCTTCAGCGACTTCGCGGTCAGGAACGCAGACTTGCCGAACGCAGGATCATCGGCGATGGAGAGATCATCGGCGCCCAGCGAGCCGGACAGAATCGAGAGGCTGAGATTTCCGACCTGAACCTGGCGGCCGAGAGCGGTGGAGAGTTTTTCTTCGATCGTCGGGCGGAATTGATTGACGCTGATCAGGAACGGCAGCGCGATCAGGATGACGACGATCACGGCAATGGCGATGAGGATGTAGCGAAGTTTGCCCTTCATATTAGTCTCCTTCGACCGGATTGCTTTTGCAGGTGGGCGACGGGCGGATGATAGCACACGAGCGGGCGGAGGGATTCAAGTTGTGCAGTTCGGACATACGGAGTCCGCGCACGATCGGCAATGTTGCCGACACCGCGATCGTAAGATGCCGGCGGGGACGCCGGCGCTACTGTCTATTGCGGGGTCTGTGTGGCGCCGATTTTTGTGCCGATCACTTCGCCGGAGACGATTATTTCTACGCGGCGGTTCTTCTGGCGGCCTTCGGCGGTACTGTTGTCGGCTGCGGGCATGGTCTTGCCGAAGCCCTGCGCGGTGATGGTGCCGGCGTCGAGGCCCTGGTCGATCAGATATTGACGGACGGATTGGGCGCGCTGCTCGGAAAGAGTTTGATTGAACGCGTCGCTGCCGACGTAGTCGGTGTGGCCTTCGACGGTGAGATTTAGTCCGGGATGCGCGAGAACGATGCCGGAGAGCTTGGCGAGGCGCTCGCGGGCTTCGGGGCGCAGATCGTACTTCGCCGTTGCGAATAACACGTCCCCAAGATTTACGACCAGTCCGCGTGGAGAATCGCGCGTTTCCAGAATTTTATTGAATTGCGCAAGGAGGGTGGCCCGCAGCTCCTGCTTCTCGCGCTCGGCTTTTTCGGCGGCCTCTTTTTCCCGCTCCGCCTGCTCTTGCGCCGCTTGCTGCTTGGCCAAGGCTTCGGCTTGAGCCTTCTCCGCTTCGGCCTGGGCTTTCTGGGCTTCGGCGCGGGCTTGGGCTTCCTTTGCGGCGGCCAATTCGGCTTGCATCTTTTGCTTCTCGGCTTCCGCTTGCTGCTTCTCAGCTTCGGCCTGCTGTTTTTCTGCGAGGGCGCGGCGCTGTGCTTCGGCCTCCTGCTCGGATTTCGCCTGAGCTTCGCGCTGGGCGCCGGCTTCGCGCTCCTTGGCGAGACGCTCGTCGTCCTGGCGCTTCACGCTGATGGTGATGGCGTCTTCATAGCTTTGGACAGCGTCGCGGGCTGCTGACGGAACCGATTTCTTCTGCTTGCGGGTCTCGTAATCTTCAGCGCGGGTGAGCGCGTCCGAGGCTTTGGCCCAGGAATCGGCGGCGTATTTGTCTGCGCCGCGCAATTGCGCTATGCGCTTTGCGTTGCGGGCTTGGAGAAGATCGAGCGGCACATTCGGATCGTCATCGAGCGGCGCGAGATTCAGGTCTTTGTAGCGGCTGCGCTGGAGCAGTTCGTATTTCGCGTCTACTGCGTCGACTTGGCCTTTGGTATCCGCGCGCACGATATTTTCGAGAACCACTTCGTCGCTTGGGAACGAGACCGCGTAGTACGGCTCGGCGGTCACGATCAGACCGAACGTCTGCAGCCGCGTGGTTACTTGAACTTTGCTCTTTTGTCCGTCGAGAACGAGCTGACCGAGATTATTCGCGCGACCCTCGGGCGTGATGGCCCAGAGGACGTAGGTGAGATACGCCGCGCCGAATTGGCCGGCGCCGGAGAGATTGTCGAAATTCGCGTTGATGGAGACCGCGCCGTTCTTGGCTTCGACTTTGGCCTGGCCGGTGGCTTGCGGGAGCAGCGCGGTGCCGCGGAAATCGATGCGCGTCGAGCCTTTGGCCATGTAATTTACGGCTTGAATCGTGCGCGTGACGTTGATCTGGATCACCGGCGCTTGCAGTGATTGGCCCTGAGGCTGCGATTGGTCTTGCGCGAAAACGGCCGTGGCGCTCAAGGCTATCCATACGACGCACAGCGCTGCTATTCTCCTCATGCCATTCCTCTTTCCGCTACAGAATCGAATTTGCGAGGCCCAAGGCTTTGAATGAAACTCATTCTGCTACTGGATGAATGGAGTGTCCAGACGGAATGAGTTCCGCGGTGACTAGGGAGCACAGCGTTGCTTGCGATGCTTGGCCGCGTTAAGATGCACGGCCATGCCCGATCACGGCTCTCTCTCCGGTTCGGAAGTCTCACACTATCGAATCATTGAAAAGCTCGGCGGCGGCGGGATGGGTGTGGTCTTCAAGGCGGAAGACACGAAGCTGCGGCGGGCTGTGGCGCTGAAATTCCTGCCCGAAGCGGTGGCCGAAGATAAGCAGACGCTGGAGCGATTCGAGCGTGAGGCGCGCGCTGCTTCCGGCCTAAATCATCCGAACATCTGCACGATTTACGAAATCGGCGAGCACAACGGCGAGCCCTTCATCGCCATGGAATTGCTCGAAGGCGAGACGCTCAAGCACCGCATTGAGGGGCGCGCGTTCAAGACCGAGCAGCTTCTCGATCTCGGCATTCAGATCGCCGATGCGCTGGAAGCAGCGCACTCGAAGGGGATCGTTCACCGCGACATCAAGCCCGCAAATATTTTCATCACCAAGCGCGGACAGGCCAAGCTGCTCGATTTCGGCCTGGCCAAAATTCATCGCGATGCTGCGCACGAGCTCGCCGACGGCGACGCCACGCGCGACGCGGGTGGTGAAGCGGCACGGCAAGCGCTGACGACGCCGGGCGCCGCGATGGGCACGATCGCTTATATGTCGCCCGAGCAGGCGCGCGGCGAAGAACTTGACCTGCGCACCGACATTTTCTCGTTCGGAGTGGTGCTCTACGAGATGGCGACTGGCCGGCAGGCGTTTCCGGGAAATACCTCGGCGATCGTCTTCGATGCAATTCTGAACAAAGTGCCGCCGTTACCAGTTGAAGTGAATCCGTCTCTGCCACCGAAGCTCGAGGAAGTGATCAATCGCGCGCTGGAGAAGGACCGCGAGCTGCGCACGCAGAGCGCTGGGGAAATTCGCGCGGAATTGAAGCGCCTGAAGCGCGATCTGGACTCGAGCCGTCCGAGTACGGCCACGGCATCGGCGGCGAGAGCGATAGCAGCGCCGCTCGCGCAGCCAGCTACACAGAGCGCGACGAGAACCGCACTCTTCGCTCTCGCCGGAGTGGTGCTGCTGGCCGCCGGAATTGTGGCGGGCGTAATAGTGGGCAAACGCATGGCGCATTACACGCCGCCGCTGTTTCATCGCCTTACTTTTCGACGCGGCTACCTCCGCAACGCGCGTTTCGGCCCGGATGGGCAGACGATTGTTTACAGCGCCGCATGGGACGGCGCTCTGCCCGAAATTTTTACGGCGCGGCCAGAAAGTCCGGAATCACGAGCATTGAATATTCCGGACACGGAGATTCTCGCCATTTCATCAACGGGCGAAATGGCCGTGCTGCTCCGGAGTCATTTGCTAGGGCCATGGATGTATACCGGTACGCTGGGCCGAATGGCGTTGGCGGGAGGCGGAGCGCCGCGTGAAGTCGTTGACGATGTGCTGTGGGCCGATTATTCGCCGGACGGATCGAAACTGCTGGTGGTCCGGCGTGAAAACGCCATCATGCGCATCGAGTATCCGATCGGAAATAAGCTCTATGACACGGTCGGCTGGATCGGCAGCCCGAGGATTTCACCAAAGGGCGATATGATCGCGTTTCTCGAGCACCCGGCCCGCGGCGATGACTCCGGGGCCGTTTCGCTGCTGGACCCGCAGGGCCACGTCAAGCAGATTTCAACGGGCTGGATCAGCCTGCAGGGACTTGCCTGGAGCCCGAGTGGTGATGAAGTTATATTCGCAGGCACAAAGGTCGGCGTCGCGCGCTCTGTCTTCGCGGTGACGCGCAACGGCAGCGAGCGGCTCGTTACGCGCAGCGCTGGATATTTGACGCTGCACGATATTGCGCGTGACGGCCGCATGCTGTTGGCACAGGAAGACTCCGTTTCCGTAATCGCGGCGTTGCCGCCGCACGCCTCGCGCGAGATAAATTTGTCGTGGCTGGACTTTTCGGTGGCGCGCGATATGTCAGCGGATGGCGAGCTCGTGCTCTTCGACGAAACCGGCGAGGGCGGCGGCACGACGGGCACCATTTATATCCGTAAGACCGACGGCTCGCCTCCGGTACGCCTCGGCGACGGCATTTCCGTTGCGCTCTCTCCCGACAAGAAATGGGCGATCACCGCTCCGCCGGACCCTGCGGGCCAATTCATGCTCGTGCCTACCGGCGCCGGGCAGTCGCGGATTCTGACTCATGATTCCCTGACCCACTTAGGCGGGCAATGGTTTCCCGACGGCAAGCGCTATCTTTTCGCGGGAACTGAAACGGGACATGGCGTGAGATTCTACGTCCAAGACCTAAATAGCGACAAACCGAAAGCGATCACCGCAGAGGGCGTGAACCCAATTCAGTTTGCCCTGTCGCACAGTGGAGAATTCGTGGCCGGGCTCGGCTCGGACCAAAAGATGTACTTGTATCCAACCGGCGGCGGCGAAGCGCGCGCTGTTTCAGGCGTGGAACTCGGCGAGCGGCCGGTTGGCTGGACGGCGGACGATCGATCGCTTTTCATTTATCGTTATGCAGAAATGCCCGCGCGGGTGTTCCAATTGGATTTGGCAACGGGAAAGCGATCCCTGTGGAAGCAACTCCTGCCGCCCGACGCCGCGGGCGTGGATCACATCGGCGGAATCATCCTCAGCGCGGATCAGAAGTCCTACGTTTATTCCTACTATCCGAATTTGTCGAATCTTTATTTGGTTGAGGGCGCGAAGTAAGTCCGCTTCGCTACTTCGAAGTTCTTGTTTTCCTGATATTCAACATGCGTTCAGGCGCGCTACCGTTGTGCGCGGGCCCCGCGATGGCGGCAAGTCCCCGTTCAATATGGCGAACGATTATTCTATACTTGGATCAGTGCATCGGCGCCGTCCGAAACACTGCGGTCGAAGGAGCAGCTCTCATGCCGGAGATGGATGCAAGTCCCGCCACTGCCGTCGAGCGCGCGCTGAATATTCTCGAAGCCGCGTCACAGCGCCGCGAAGGCCTCACCAATTCCGAAATCAGCCGCCGTCTGGGCATTCCGAAAAGCTCGGCGAGCTACATTTTGCGCACGCTCGAGCGCCGCGGTTATTTGCGCCGCGACATTGAAACGGGACGCTACCGGCTCGGGCTGAAGTTGCTCAGTCTTGGCGGCGAAACGCAAGCGGGCCTCGATATCGCCGAGGTTGCCCTTCCGTTCATGCGCGGACTGGTCGAGCGGCTGGGAATGACGTGTCACCTTGCCGTCGTGGATCAGAACGAAGCGGTGTACATCGAGAAAGTCGAGGCGCCGGGATTCTTCAAGGTCAACACGTGGGTCGGACGCCGCATGTTTTTACATTCGACGAGCGTCGGAAAGGCGCTGCTCGCCTGGATGCCCAAGGCCGAGCGCGACGCACTGCTGCACAATTGCGACTTCAAGCGGCGGACGCCGAGAACGATCACCAGCCACGCGCGGTTGGTGGCGGAACTCGAGCGCGTTCACCAGCAAGGCTACGCCGTGGATGATGAGGAAAACAGTCTCGGTGCGCGCTGCATCGCCGCGCCGGTATTTGACGCTCTAGGGAACGTGGTCGCCGCGTTGGGCGTGAGCGGAACGCTCACGCAGATGGACTCCGCGAAAATGACACGCGTCGAAGACGCGCTTAAGGACACAGCGCGGCGCGTCTCGCGTCAATTGCTCAAGACCGGCGCCGCCTAGTTCCGCATCTCCCTACTGCGTCGCTGGAAATTGCGGATGATAGTCCGGATACGGCGGACGCTTGTAGCTTGCCGCAGGATTCTTCTTCAGTTCCTCGAGCACAACTTCGACGGCTTTTTCGAGTTGCGGATCGTGCCCTTCGCGCACGGCTTTGGGATCCATTTCGACGTCGTAGTCTGGAATGATGCCGTGATTCTCGACTTCCCATTCACCATTCAATCCGTAGATCGCCCAGCGCGGCGCGGTGATGAATCCGCCGTCAATTAATTGCGGGTAACCGCCGATGCCGACGAGCCCGCCCCACGTGCGCGTGCCGACCAGCGGCCCGATCTGTAGCTTGCGGAAATACCAGGGCAAAGCATCGCCACCCGAGCCCGCATAACGATTAACGAGCATCACTTTCGGGCCGTAGATCGCTTCCGTGGGAACCGAGATGTCATCGCCCAGGCGCGTCATGACGCGGTTCAGGATCGGCCGGTGCAAATAGTCCACGATATAGTCGGCCAGGAAGCCGCCGTGATTGAAACGCTCATCAATCACCGCGGCCTGCTTGTCCACTTGCGAGAAGTAGTAGCGATTGAAATTTATATAACCACCAAACGCGGTATCCGGCAGGTGAACGTATGCGACCCGCCCTCCAGTCATCTCCTCCACTTTGCGCCGATTGTCTTCCACCCACTTGAGATGACGAAGCGAGAATTCGTTATCGAGCGGCACGACCGTAGCATCGTGGGAGCCGCTGCCGTCTGCGTTTGGCCCGACCTTGATTACTACCTGCTTTCCTGCAGTCTCCTCGAAGTAGCTGTAGAGATTGTCGGAGGCGTGGAGATCGCGGCCGTTGACGGCCAGCAGATAGTCGCCGACGTCGACGTTGACTCCTGGCTGGGTGAGCGGCGCCATGAGTTCTGGATTCCAATTCTCGCCGTCGAAGATGCGCGCGAAGCGGTAGCGGCCGTTCTCGATCTTGTAGTCTGCACCGAGAAGACCGGTGCGGACCTTGCGCGGTTCGGGAGCGTCTCCGCCGCCGACGAACATGTGCCCGACGCTCATGTTGCTCAGCATTTCGCGGAAGAGGTAGTTGAGGTCCGAGCGGCAGGCGATGTTGTCGAGATACGGCGCGAAGAATTTCTCGGCGGCGGCAAGATCAAGACCATGCGCGTGCGGGTCGTAGAAGAAATCGCGCTCGATGCGCCAGATTTCGTGATAGATCTGCCGCCACTCGGCGCGCGGGTCGACGTGAACTTCCATTTCGCCGAGCTTCAGCGCGCCGTCACCCGGCTTCGGCACGGATCCCGTCCCGGTGATAAACCATTGATCTCCCATTTTGTAGAGCATCTTTTCGCCATCGGCGGAAATCGAGAACGCGGACACTCCTTCGAGGTACTTCTCCGTCTTGCGCGTCTTGAGCGTGAATTTCTGCAGCGTGAATGCGGGCGGGCCTGCAAAATTTGGAACTTGAGCCCCTTCGGCGAGATAAATTTCGCCTTCTTTTCCAGCGGTCAGGCCGAAATAATTGCGCGCGGGGATCGGCAGAGCGACGATTCGTTGTCCGATGTGCTCGAAGTCGATGTCCACCTTCGGCGGCTCTTTCGGCTTCTCTTTGTCTTTATCTTTGTCTTTGTCCTTATCTTTGTCTTTGCCCTTGTCGACATCGGCGCTCGCTGAATCTTTGGACTTGTCGTCCTTGGCTTTCTCTTCCTTGGCCTTCTCTTCTTTCGATTTCTCCTCGTCGCTCTCCGGCGCCACGGGCGATGCAACGTCCTTCTTCAGTACCGCAGCGTAGATGCTGCGCGTCACCGGGCGTCCTACCGAACTCATGCCCGCTTCGTTGGCGAGAGCAACATCGGTGCTCGCGGTGAAATAGAGATATTTGCCGTTCTTGTCGAAGTCGGGCGAACTCGTATCGCTCATGCCGTCGGAAATTTGCTCGGCCTTGGCGGTCTCGAGCGAATAAACGAAGACAGCGTGGAGATTGTTCGGCAACGGTTTCGTGTAGCTGATCCAGCGGCTGTCCGGCGACCACGCCTGACCGAATGACGGGCCCTGGTCAAAGCGCATGGTGTCCACTCGGACGGGAGTTCCCTTCTCGATCTCGACGAACCAGAGATTCAGGCGCTGATCTTCATAGGCAATCTTTTTGCTGTCATGAGACCATGTCGGCGAGTAGTAATACGCCGGCGGATTTCCCAGGCCGATCTTCTTTACAGGGCCGAGACCGTTCTGCGGCGCGATATGCAGCGCGTACTCGCCTGTCTCGTCGGAAAAATACGCGATGAACTTGCCGTCGGGCGACCACGAAGGATCGCGGTCGGCAATCGCCGGCGAATTCGTCAAGTTCCGGATGTCGCCCTTCTCGGCCGGAACGGTGAGAATCTCTCCATGCGTTTCGAAAACCGCGCGCGCGCCGCTCGGAGATATGCCCGCGTGCAGGATTTTCTTCGCATCCAGCTTCTCGAAATGCGGCCGCACTTCGGGTAAATCGCCTGCAGCGTGAATGTTTACTGCGTGAGTCTGGCTCGACGCGAGATCGTAGAGCAGGATGTGGCCGAATTCTTCGATCACAATCCCATCCGGCCCCGCTGAAGCAGACTCGAATTCCAGCCCGGTGTTCTTCACCACTTCGGAGATGTTGTGGGATCCCAAATCGTATTCGAATAAGCCGTACAGGCCATTGCGATCCGAGAGGAAATAGATTTTGTTTCCGATCCACATCGGATTGAAATCGTTCGAAT
>Ga0208696_1001668_pt1 | contig 12740 bp, 7 predicted proteins | sample Sb_taG_9_FD_187711 | JGI IMG/M metagenome (GOLD analysis project Ga0208696, IMG submission 187711) | Peat soil microbial communities from Weissenstadt, Germany - Sb_50d_b_LC metaG (SPAdes) (version 2) | ecosystem: Environmental > Terrestrial > Soil > Wetlands > Peat | place: Germany: Weissenstadt...
ACCCCTCACCCCCAACCCCTCTCCCCTGAGTACAGGGGCGAGGGGCTTCCGGAACAGACTCTCAGCCCGGGCCGTGCGCCGTGATCGCCACGGCGCCGCGGGTCGGGACGCACGCGGAGCCGCGCCGCCGAGCCTGCACGTGCGTGAACTCCGCCCCGAAGAGCAGGATTTGCGCCGAATAGTAGACCCACACCAGCACCACGGCCAGCGACCCCGCCGCCCCGTAGGCCGACACCACGCTCGTGCGCGTCAGGTAGATCGCGAGCAGGTACTTGCCGACCGTGAAGAGCACTCCGGTCAGGGCGGCGCCGGCCCAGACTTCGCGCCAGGCGACGCGGACGTCCGGCACGATCTTGAAGATCAGGGCGAAGAGGAACGTGACGAAGGCGAACGACGCCAGCCAGTTGACCCCCTGCCACAGGGAGACGCCGCCGGGCAGGGACGCGGGGTCGAGGAAGCGAGCGATGGCGTTGAGGGCGGCCGTGACGATGAGCGATCCCAGCAGGAGCAATCCGGCCGCCAGCACCATCGCGAACGAGAAGGCGCGCTCGCGGATGATGCCCAGGATCGGTCCGCCCCGGCGCGGCGTCACCTTCCAGATGGTGTTGAGGGCATCTTGCAGCTCCAGGAAGACGGCGGCCGCCCCGAACAAGGCGACCACCAGGCCGATGACGGCGGCCTGGGTGGACGAGGTCGAATTGCTGGCACTGCGCACCAGCGACTCGATTGCCCCGGCGACCTCATCGCCCAGGGTGCCCTTGAGCTGTCCGGCGACCTTCCCGCTCGCCGCCTCTTCGCCGTAGACCAGTCCGGCGAGGCAGATCGTCAGGATGACGATGGGCCCGATGGCGAACATGCTGTAGTAGGCCAGGGCGGCACCTCGGCTGGTCGCCTTGTCGTCGATCCATTCGGCAATGGTTTCTTTCAAGAGGCCGTAAACGCCGCGCGCCATCGTCGTCCCTCCGGGATGCTTCGCCCTCTCGCCACGGCGCAGTGGCCGGGCGAGCGCTGGTCCCTATCCAGTACAGCATACCCATCGTCCGCGTTCGAGACGGAGTTGGCCGACCTTGCGCACCTTTCCGCACAAGCTTCTGCTGCTGTTGGCGCTGGTCTACACGCTGATCAACGCCTTCAAGCCGCTGACCATCGACGACACCGCCTACCACTCCTTCGCCGCCCGGGCCGCGGACAAGCCGCTCGACCCCTACGGCTTCAGCGCCTACTGGTGGGGCTACCCGGAGGTCGCCAACGAGGTGCTCGCGCCGCCGCTCCTCCCTTATTACTGGGCGCCGGCCATCTGCCTGTTCGGCGAGCGCCCATTCCTGTGGAAGATGTCGCTGCTGCCGTTGGCCGTGCTGTTCGCCTACGCGATCCACGACCTCGGCCGCCGCTTCGCCCGCGGACTGGAGTTGCCGCTCGTCGCGCTGACGCTGTTCTCGCCGACGTTCCTGCCGACCTTCAACCTGATGCTGGACGTGCCGGCCACGGCGTTGAGTGTGGCCTCGGTGGCGGTGTTCTGCCGGGCCTGCGACCGCAGCTCGTTCGTCCTGGCCGCGCTGGCGGGGCTGGTCGCCGGCTTCGGTATGGAGATGAAGTATACCGTTTTTCTCGCCCCGGCCGCGATGCTGCTGTACGCCGTCTGCCTGGGACGGCTGCGCTTCTGGCCCGCGGCGGCCGTCGTCGCCGCACAGGTCTTCCTCAGCTGGGAATTCCTCATGTCGCTGCTCTACGGCGAGTCGCACTTCCTGCTGCACACACGCGAGAGGACCGGGACCGGTCTACAGTGGGCGCGGTTGATGCCGGCGCTGGTGACGAACCTGGGGTCCGCGGCATGGCCCGCGGCGATGGTCGCCCTGGTGGGCCTCGGCGCGCGCTGGCGGGGGTTACTGGTGGCGGGTGTGGTGGGACTTCTGTCGTACGCCGCCGTCGCCTGCCTCAGCGGCGATCTCCAGCGGAGCGAGAAAGTCTTCGGGATTTCCGACCCGGCGCGCGCCATACTCACCTTCGAGGAGGTCGTCTTCGGCACGCTCGGCGCCGCCGGCATCCTCATCGGGGTGGCGGCCGTCTGGCGCCTCAGCCGTCCACCGGTGACACTGCCGCGATGGGGGGACCGGTTGCTCCAGGGCTGGGCCGCGGGACCGGGGGCCTTATGGCGGGCCCTGGCGCCGCCGCGCCCGTCCCGCGTGACCCTGTTCTTGCTGCTGTGGCTGGCCCTGGAGGTCGTCGGCTACGTCGCGCTGTCGCCGACCCCGACGATTCGCCGCCTCATGGGCGTGGTCGTCGTCATCATGCTCATCGTCGGCCGGGTGGCCGCCCTGCGGTGCCGTTCGCTGGCGGCGCGGCGGGTCGTGTACGGCATCGCCGCTTACAGTGCCGTCCTCGGCCTGCTGGTGTTCTGCGTTGACCTGGTCGAGGCACTGGCCGAGCGCAGTGCCGTCGAAGAGGCAGCGCGCCTGATTCGCGAGCGCGGCGAAGGGGGCACGATCTGGTACATCGGCCACTGGGGCTTCCAGTATTACGCCGAGCGCGAGGGGATGCGGCCCATCTCCGCGTTCCCCCCGGACGACGTCCCGATCCCGATGCCCCCTCGCTCGGCGCTGAAGAAGGGCGATTGGCTGGTGCTGCCGGAGTTTCGCTACAATAACAACGACTTCGCGGCCGGGGTCCACCAGCAGCTTTACACCCCGGATAAGGAGCGCACCAAGCACGAGTTCCCCGTCATCAGGGACGATCCCATCCCGCTGCAAACCATCATGACGCTCTACTCCGGGTACAGCACCGTCCGGCACCACGAGGGGCCGCGCTTGCAAGTCGAGGTGCGCCGCGTCCTGGAAGATCACGACGCCCGACGCTGACGGTTGCGCCGCCCGCCCCGCCTTCCCTCGTCCCATCTCCGCCTGGCCTTCACAATAAACCCACATCAGGAGGGTAGCAATCGACTCATCGTAATGCCGCGCGCCGGGGCCGCGGCGCTACTCTGGGAGCGATCCATGGTTGGGCTGACCGACGGGCGTCCGCTACGGCTGTTGCTGCTCTTTTCCGACACCGGCGGAGGCCATCGCAGCGCCGGCGAGGCGCTGATCGAGGCCTGGCGCGCCGAGCATCCCGGCCGCGTCGCGGCGGACCTGGTGGACGTCTTCCGCCACTACACGCCGTTCCCCTTCAATCGCTTCGGCCCGTCATACCCCTGGATCGTCAAGCACTTCCGCCGCGCCTACGCCGCCACGTTCCACCGCAGCGACTCGCCGGCCCGCGCCCGCGCCCTGGCGGCCGCCGTGTACCGCTACGTCAGCCCGCACCTGCGCCGGCTGCTGACCGAGCACCCGGCCGATGCGATCGTCTCGGTCCACCCGCTCTTCAACCACTGCGTCAACTGGACCATGCGCGACATGGGACTGCGCCTGCCCTATATCACCGTCGTGACCGACCTGTGGACCGCACACGCCTTCTGGTTCTACCCGCACGCCACGCACATTATCGTTCCGACCGCTGGGGCGCGCGAGCGCGGGATCAGTTACGGCGTCGCGCCGGAGCGGATCACCGTCCGTGGCCTGCCGGTCGCGCGCCGCTTCACCCAGGCGCTGCGGGAGGCGCCGAGCAAGCCGGCCGTCCGCGCGAAACTCGGGCTGGCGCCCGCGGGGCGCGTGGTGCTCCTGGTCGGTGGCGGCGACGGCCTGGGGCCGCTGTTCGACACCGCCCGCGCCCTTGACGCCGCCCTTCCCATCGACGGGCCGCCGCCGCAGCTGGTGGTCGTCACCGGCCGCAACGCCGCCCTGCGCGAGCGCCTGCGGGCGCAGCCGTGGCGCCTGCCGGTGCGCGTCGAAGGGTTCGTCAACAACATGCCGGAATGGATGGCCGCGGCCGACGTGCTCGTCACCAAGGCCGGGCCGGGGACGATCACCGAGGGGCTGCTCTCCGGACTGCCCCTGGTGCTCATCGGCAAGGTGCCCGGTCAGGAAGACGGCAACGTCGATTTCGTGGTCGGCAATGGGGTCGGCGCCTGGGAGCCGCGGCCGGAGCGGGCCGCGGGTGCGCTGCGCGTGTGGCTGGAGCCGGGTAACCCGGCGCTGCCGCTCATGTCGGCGAAGGCGCGGCAGCTGGCCTCCCCCGACGCGGCCGCCGATATCGCCGCCGACATCCTCGAACTGACGGCGCGGCGCGAACGTGCCGCTTGCGGCTGCGTGGCTGCGAAGCCGCAAGCGGCCTTTACGCGGCGCCGTGCGGCTGGGGGAGAGGTCGCGTCAAGAAATCGATGACCAGGCGATTGACGACCTTCGCCTTCTCCATCTGCGGGGCGTGGCCGCACTGCGGCAGGCACACGAACTGGCCGCGCGGCAGCAGCGGTGCGACGGCGGCCGCGTGCTCCGGATCGACGATGCGATCCTCCTGCCCCGACACCAGCAGCGTCGGCTGCTCCACGCGCGGCAGCAGTTCGCGGACGTTGTGCCCCATAGTGCCGCGGATGGTCCGCAGCAGTCCCAGCCGCCAGCGCCGGTCGGTGAAGCGCTGCTGGTAGAAGCGCACCAAGTCGCGGTCCACCAGGCGAACGTCGTAAAACACGCTGTCCACCATCGCCCGCATGTCGTTGCGGCGCACGCCCTCAACGATCGGCAGCTGCTCCTCGTCGCCGAGGCCGGACGGGCACAGCAGGACCAGGCGTGCCACCTGCTTGGGGTGGCGAACGGCGTACTCGACCACCACCTTGCCGCCCATGCTGTTGCCGACGAGGAAGTAGGGCGGGGCCTGCACGAACGAGTCGAGGTAGGTGTGCAGCTGCCCGACGAGGTAATCGATGTCGATGGGCAGCCCGTCGGCGATCCGCCGCTGCAGGGCGGGACCGTCGTAGCAGGCGATGTTCGGCGTGTACACGTCGAAGTGCCGCCGCCAGGCGCGGAGGTTGCGGAACCACGTCTCGGCCTGCTCGGCGAGGCCGTTGACGAGGACCAGCGACGGCTTACGGCCGTAGGCCGCTGGCCGCGGCAGACCGAGCAGCGATGCGACGGGGGCTATCACGGGTGCGCTCCTTCCGGCGCTGGCCGCCGGACCTGGGAAGATGGGACGATCCTTCCGCCTTTCGGCTCAATTGAGGTCATTGTGAGCGGCATCGATGGCAACTGCGTGAAGAACACTTGGGCGGACCGTGATGCTTGTGCGAGATTTTCGAGAAGGAGGGGTGCCGGTGTCTCCCCGGCGCGCCCGCAATCGTCCTTGCCTTCCGCCTGGTCGTGAGCCATCATGATTGGACAGAGTTTGCCCAAGTTCCCTCGTCCCGTCAAGGCAGGTGATCGGCCCGGGAGCGCCGCCGCCGGGCGGTCTCCTCCTTGGCAGAATCGTTACAATCGGCCCCGCGGGCCGGGAGAACCGCGTCGGCTGCCTTAATGCCGGCAAGGGTGGTCGCCTCGAAAAGCCGATCTCTTTCAACGCCGAGCCGGGCGCAAGCTCCGCGCTGCGCAAGCAGCAGGACCTTTTCCTTGGTGCCAAACACGATCCGGGGTGCGACCCATGCAGATCCGTGACATGCTTTCTCGATCGGGCGGCCGACCCCTCCTCGTGGGACTGGCCCTTCTCCTCACGACCTTCGGCCCGGCACGGGCCCAGGAGCAGCGCCGCTATTCCCCCCCCGTGGAGGCCCTGCGACAGGCCCTGGACCAGTCGCTGCCGCCTAGCGATCTGACGGAGGAGTTGAACAAGGCGCTTAAGGATCGAGCGAAGGCGTTGAAGGAACTCACCGACGACCGCAGCCAGCTGAAGACGATGGGCGACATTACCCAGGCGCTGTTGTTGCCGAACTGGATGTACGAGAAGAGTTCCAGCGGCCCGGACATCAGCAAGGTCGATCGCGACGCCCGCGAGGAGCTGTTCGAGCGCTTCGTCCGGCTGAGCAAAAAGGGCCTCGCCTGGGGTGAGCAGACGCGGAATCCCACCCTGCGGGCCGCCGTCGTCACGCTGATCGGCGAGTTCGCGGCCAACTCCCGCAGCGACTACCTGAGCGCCCACCGGGGGAGCGGGCAGCTGCTCGACAGTCTCCCCCAATTCACCGAGACGTTGGCCGATGTGGCGAAGACGGATCGCTCGCCCGAGGTTCGCGCCGCGGCGGCGCGGAGCCTGGCCAAGCTGCAGAGCGACCCCATCAAGGAAAACACGCCGCGGAGCGACGATCTGGAGCTGCCGCTCACGACGCCGGTGACGGTGCCGGCGCTGCGGGCGCTGCTGAGGGATCCCGACGCGGGGGTACGGCGGGCCGCGGCCGCCGCCCTGGGCGACCTGCTGCGGGGCACGCGCGCCGCCGACCGGGGTGGCTATGCGGCCTCCCCGTCCGTGGAGCCGGAGCGCACGAACCTGCCCCAGTTCGGCCCGCAAGTCGCCGAGGCGGCCGGCGCGGTCCTCGCAGGTCGGGAGGACGACGCCGAGGTGCGCCGGCTCTGTGCCGACGCCCTCCGCCAGGTGGGTGAGACCTTGAACGTCAAGGTGCGCTCCGGCGAGACGGCCGTGGAGGTGCACCGCCAGTTGCGACCGGTGATCAACACCCTCTGGGCCCAGACCGACGCGCTGACCAAAACCACCCGCGACCCCGATATGCTGGTCCGCCTCACTGCCCTGCGCGCCCTCGAAGAGATGGCCGCCGTGCGGCTACACTGGCTGCACCCCGAGTTGCTGCCGCTGGCGCCGGCCAAGGAACCGGTGCCCGCCAAGCCGTCGCCATTGCCGTTCCCGAAACCCGCGGCGGCGGCGCCCGGGGCGGCGACCGGCCTGGCCTTGACGAACGCGACCGCGCAGGCCCCACCGGCCCGCTTCCGGGACGAGCCCCCGCCGCTGTCCGACGCGATTCCCGCCCTCGTTCGCGCCCTGGGTGATGACGACGTACGCAACCGACTGGCGGCGATCGACGCCCTGGAGACCGTGGCCACTCCGAACGCGGTGCGCCGCACCAACCCGCGGCCGGGCGACCAGACCTTCGCCCAGGAGGTCGGCAAGGGACCGGCGGCGTTGGCTGCGCGGGGGCTGACGCGGGCGCTGTCGGACCACGATCGCTTCGTCCGTTGGGCAGCGGCGCGGACGCTGGGCAAGATGGCGCCGCTGGGCGACACCGAGGACGGCGAAAGGGTCCAGCAAGGGGCCGTCGCCGGCCTGGCGCGCGTGCTCGCGGACCCGGACCCCGACGTCCGGCTGCGGGTGGCGCTGGCCCTGGAGCAGTTCGGCGACGGGGGGCGCGCCGCGATCCCGGCCCTGGCCGTCGCCGCCAGCCGCGGCGACATCGAAGCGCGCATCGCCGCGGTTCGCGCGATCAAGGTCATCGGCGGCAACCCCGACGTGGCCGTGCCCGTCCTGGCGGCGGCCCTGGGCGAGTCGAACGTCCGCCTGCGGCGGATCGCCGGCGAGGCCCTCGCGAGGTACGGCCCCGACGCCGGCGCCGCCACGGACGCCCTCAACCGCGCCCTCCGCGACTCCGATCCCGAGGTGCGCCGTCTGGCCAGCGACGCGCTGATCCAGATCGGGACCGATCGGTGATGAGCACCCAGCCGCAAGCGGCTTCGCACCTTTGAAGGGCACGGGCCATGAAGCGATCCCAGATGCTGCACGCCGTGATGGCACGGCTGCGGGACAGCATTGCCGGGGCGGGGTTCGACTGTGAGGTCCGTGGGGCCGACTGCGCGGGCCCCGGCGAGTACGTCGCCACCGTCTACGGCACCGCGGCCGAGGTGCGGCGCCTGGCCGATGCCCTGGGGCGCGACGCCGAGTTGCGGGACGTTCAGGTGGTCGAGGACCTGGGGGAAACGAACCAGCGCCTGTCCGCGGCGGCGGACGCGGACAGGCGCCGACACCTGCACGTCACCTTCCTGGCCCCATCCCTGTGGTAAGGCGAGCCGATTTCGCTCTTCGTTTAGCGGCCCCCCTCGGGGCGGTGCGGATTCATCGTTTCGCGAAACGATCAATCCTGGCGGCGGCTAAGCGAACACGATCCCAAGGTGCTCACGGCGTTGCCGTCTCGGCGAAGGTGCGAGCGACGCTCAGCGTTTCGCCCCGAGGGGTGCGGGCCTGGCCATCAGCAGCGGGTAGCTCAATCCGGTGGCGATGAACGGCGCCCAGTACACCGGCGACGCGAACGGCGGGTCCTTCGGCGATCGGGCGACGTGGTGCGCCGCCGACATCTCGCACAGCGCCCGCTGCTCGTCGGTGTCGAGGCGCTCCAGCAGCTTCGGCAGCACCTCGTCGCGCAGCACCACGCCGCTACGGATGCCGCGCAGCCAGTGCTGCGCCGCGGCCAAGGCGGCGCCGACGCTGCGGCCCTCCAGGTACAACTCGTGGAAGCGGTGCGCCAAGAGGGCGCTGGACACGTCGTAGACCGCCCACAGGGTGGACAGCACGCACGTCGCCCCGGCGAACAGGAAACCGCTGGCCAGGCCGACGTACTCATCGACGCGGTCGGGCCGCACCATGCCGCTCTCGCAGCCGTTGAGCACCGTCAGCACGTTCTGCCGGATGTGCAACTGCGTGAAGACGTGCCGCAACGTCAGCCAGTCGTCGCGCTGTGACTCGCGCTTGCCGCCGAGGACCAGGGCGGAGCGCAACGGGTCTTCAATGTCGAAAGCGGCGTGCCCGGTGTAGTGCAGGACGTGGCTCGACGCGGCCTCGCGCATGACGGTGTCGCGGTCGGCCTGCTCGCGCGGCAACCAGCAGTGGTCGGCATAAAGGCGGCGTAGGCCGGCCCCTTCGACCTCGGTAAAGGGGAGGTCCGCGGTCGGGTTCTCGACCAGGACGAGACGACTCGGGCGGGGGCGCTGGCGGCCGGCGCAGCGGTGCAGCAGCGACAGGCTCGGCGTGTAGGCCACCTCGTCGAAGGCGTCGGCGAGGTAACGGCCGTCGTCGAGGGTGCAGGCGTGCAGGGGGAAGACGTGCAACGCCCGGTTGGGGGAGAGGACGAGCCGGCGGATGCCGCGGCCGGCCAGCGCCGCGACGACGGGCCGCACCGCCCGCTCGGCCACGGGACGAAGCAGGCCCGGCACCGCCGCTTCCCACGCCGCCCGGTCGCCGCCGTAGTAGCTGCTATACCACGCCTCTGCCAACTCCCATCCCTGCTGTCCGGCGAGGTCGGGCAGGGTGATGGCGAAGACGTCGTCGTGGGTGACGACGAGGGCCAGGCCGCGCTGTTGCGTGAGGCTGTACTGCACGAAGGCGGTCGGCATGTCGGTGGGGAGCAGTTCGCGGGCCTGGGCGAAGGTGATGGGGGCTACCGGGTCGTCGGGGTTGAACTCGGCATCGTAGTCCGCGCGAAGACGACTCAGGGCGGCGTCGTGCTGCCGCTGCAACTCCTCGAATTCGCGGCGGATTTCATCAAGACGGGAGGCGGGTCGGGGTGCTGCCGGCGTGGGGGATGGGGAGTTGTAGCCGCCGGGGCTGCGCATTTGCCGTAGACCGCTGCCGGTGAGCTGCGTCTCATCCCTGAGGAGAGCAGTATCACCGCTCGCGTTCTCCTCGTCGTCGAGGCGGCGCCGCGCCTGCATCAGCCGGCGCCGCAGGGTGCGGAAGTCGTCGCGCAGGTCGGGCGGGGCGCCGGCCGGGTCGAGGACCTCGTCGGTGAGCATGTCGATGAGGTTGCGCGCCCGGCTGGCCTCGGCGACCTCGACCGCCTCGGGCAGCGCGTCGGACTCGGCGTAGACCTGCCAGATGTCCACGTTGACGCCGACGAGGTTGTCGTAGACGTGCAGCGCCTCGCCCTGGACGCGCTTTCGTTGGTCGGGATCGCGAAAACGCTGGCGAAACGCCTCGGCGCAGTCGCGCGCTTTGCGGAAGGCATCGCGGGCCGTGTGCCGGTCGGGCCAGCCGAGCGAGGGCGCGTCGTTGAGGTGGAGGCGGCCGAGGTTGTTCCAGGTCCGCTGTCGCTCCACGAGGCGGGCGCTGGGCCGGGTCACGGCATCGGCCTCGAAGGATTGCGCCGCCTCTTGGTAGCTGGCGCGAGCCGCCACCAGGTCGTTGAGGGCGCCCTGCACGGTGCCCAGGTTGTTGAGGGTCGTGGCCACGAGGGGCCGGTAGACGTCGGGCCGTTGCCGCGCCAACTCGCGGCGGATGGCCAGCGCCTCCTGGTGGCTGGCGCGGGCCGCCTCCAGGTCGTTGAGGGCATCCTGCACGCTGCCCAGGTTGTTAAGGGTCGTGGCAACGTCGGGCCGGTAGACGTCGGGCCGCTGCCGCGCCAACTCGCGGCGGATGGCCAGCGCCTCCTGGTAGCTGGCGCGGGCCGCCTCCAGGTCGTTGAGGTTGCGCTGCGCGTTGCCCAGGTTGTTGAGGGTCGTGCCCACGTCGGGCTGGTAGACCTCGGGCCGCTGTCGCGCCAACTCGCGGCGGATGGCCAGCGCCTCCTGGTGGCTGGCGCGGGCGGCCACCAGGTCGTTGAGGGCGCCCTGCACGCTACCCAAGTTGTTGAGGGTCGTGGCCACGAGGGGCCGGTAGACGTCGGGCCGCTGCCGCGCCAACTCGCGGCGGATGGCCAGCGCCTCGTGGTGGCTGGCGTAGGCCGCCTCCAGGTCGTTGAGGGCGCGCTGCGCGTTGCCCAGGTTGTTGAGGGTCGTGGCCACGAGGGGCCGGTAGACGTCGGGCCGCTGCCGCGCCAACTTGCGGCGGATGGCCAGCGCCTCCTGGTGGCTGGCGCGGGCGGCCTCCAGGTCGTTGAGGTCGCTCTGCACGTTGCCCAGGTTGTTGAGGGTAATGGCCACGAGGGGCCGGTAGACGTCGGGCCACTGCCGCGCCAACTCGCGGTAGCCGGCCAGCGCCTCCTCCACGCTGGCGCGGGCCGCCTCCAGGTCGTTGAGGTCGCGCTGCACGGTGCCCAGGTTGTTGAGGGTCATGGCAACGTCGGGCCGGTAGACGTCGGGCCGCTGCCGCGCCAACTCGCGGCGGATGGCCAGCGCCTCCTGGTAGCTGGCGCGGGCCGCCTCCAGGTCGTTGAGGGCGTCCTGCACGCTGCCCAGGTTGTTGAGCGTCATGGCGACGTCGGGCTGGTAGACGTCGGGCCGCTGCCGCGCCAACTCGCGGCGGGTGGCCAGCGCCTCCTCGAAGCTGGCGCGGGCCGCCTCCAGTTGCCGAAGTTCCTGGAGCCCTCCGGCAAGGTTGACCTTGCAGAAGGCGACGAGGGCCTCATCCTGAAGGGCCGCCGCGATCTGTACGGCCTGTTTCGCTGCTTGCAAACCCGTGTCGAAGAGGCCATCCTGCTCCTCCACGGGGAACTGCCCTGCCGTCTCACACAGCGCCATGCGCGGGAAGAGGCGCAGTAGCAACAACGTGAGTTGTCCTTCGTGAGGCAGTGTCTTCACCAATTCCTCGGACACTTCTCGGTCCCGGTTGAAAGGCTCGTCCCGCACCTGCGAGAGGAACGCGACCAGCTGTCGCCAGCGCTTGGTAGCCGATGCTTGCTCCCCGCGCACAACGGCAATGGCCGCGTCCAAAGCCGGTTTGTGTTGGTGCGCCATCCAGTAGCGCACCAGCGCGTGCCAGCCGCCCTCGACTCCAGCTTTACGGACGTAAGAAGTGTGTACATGGGGAAAGTCCAGCTTCATGGGCCGGCCATTCCTCGCCGTGTTGGTCAGTCGCGAGACGTTCGAGTTCGGCATCTTCGACCAGTCGTTCATGGTGTGGCTCCTCTTCGCAGTCTCAGCGGCTGCGGTTGGCGAAGCCCAGGGCACGGCTGAGCATCAGCGGTTTTCATGGTGCCGATCTTGCGCGTCTCAGCGGCTGCGGTTGGCGAAGCCCAGGGCACGGACCAGGGCAACGTGCGACCCCGAATCCTCGCGGAGCAGCGTTGGGACAGGACGCAATCGGTCGGCACGCGCCACCGGGCTACCCGATGCTTCCGGGCCGCCGCCGAGTCCACGTCTCCGCACCGCGTCCTGTGTGCGGGGGAGGCATGGCCCGCGGCTCACAACGCATCCCAGCCCGGCACCACCCTGGCAAACTCCTCCTGGAAGGCGGGCCGGCCGCGGTTCGCCGCCTTGACCTTCCTGGCAAACGATTCCCATTGCTCAGGGGTCCTGAGCACATCGACCCACACGTGCCGGACCAGTCGGGCGACGGCCGCCCTGGCAGCGTAACCTTTCCGCTGATCGTTCCGATTCAGGTTGCCGAGGCCGGAGCGGTAGAAGGTCAGGATCTGCTCCGGATACTTATCCTCCAACTGGGCGGCGATCTGGAGCAGCGCGGGACTCCAGGAGCGGCTGTCGGGAAAGCGCATGGCGGACAGGATGGCGATCGCCCGGTCGTGCTCGCTCCGGTGCATGTGGATCTCGAGGCGCTCCATGTCCCTGGCGTTCTCCAGGGCGGCAAGGAGTCGGGGCTCGTAAGCCGACCACTCCTCCGCCGTGCATAGCTCCCGGAACGCCTTGTACTTCTCCAGGCTCAAGCCCGAGATCGTTTCAGCGAGTTGCAGCTCGAGGTAGCCGGGCCGGTCCCCCGACTCCCTGGCCCGCTCCGCCAGGAAGGCGCGCAGCTCATCCATCCGCCCCTTGCCCTTTTGCATGCCTTCGCGAGCCAGCGCCAGTGCCCGCTCCCGCTCGCCGTGTTCCCAGTAGAAGGTCGCCAGGTCGTGGTAATCCCCACCGTATTCCATGCGGCGCGAACGCAGGGCCAGGTACTTGTCCCAGTCGCCGAGCTTCCGGTAGATGCCCCGGGCGTGGTCCACCAGGTAGTCTCTCCCGGAGGTTTCCATGCGGATCGCCAGCTCACGCAGGTCGTCGTCTTCTTGACAGGCGGCA
>Ga0208696_1001672_pt1 | contig 12731 bp, 10 predicted proteins | sample Sb_taG_9_FD_187711 | JGI IMG/M metagenome (GOLD analysis project Ga0208696, IMG submission 187711) | Peat soil microbial communities from Weissenstadt, Germany - Sb_50d_b_LC metaG (SPAdes) (version 2) | ecosystem: Environmental > Terrestrial > Soil > Wetlands > Peat | place: Germany...
TCAGCGAGACCGCGAAGCCCAGCCAGGCCTGCGGCCGGGCCACGCTGCGGTGCCATACCGCGGCGATGATCGCGACCAGCACCGGCACCGCCCCGATGAGCAGGGCCGCGTGGGTGACGCTGGTCCGGGTGATCCCGGCGTTCTGCACGATGACCGAACCCCCGTAGCCGACGGCCCCCGAGCCCAGGATCTTCGCCTCCAGGAGCCGGTGCCCCTGCCGCTGGCCCCCGGCCCGGCGCCACGCGACGGGCAGCAGGACCACGGCGGCCAGGCCGAAGCGCACCGCGGTGAGCCAGCCCGGAGCCAGCCACGGCAGGGCCAGCTTGGACAGCGGCACGGTGGTACCCCACAGCAGCCCGGCCGCGGTAAGGGCTGCGACGGCGTGACGGCGGTTGGTGTTCATGCCGCCATGCTCGCCGACAGCAAGCACAGAATTTGCTAGTGACCGCTAACAACGAGATAATATTTTGTATTATGGCTGTTTCACTTGATGATGTTGACATTCAGCTGCTCACCGCGCTGCAGGAGGACGCAGACCGGACCAACGTCGAGCTGGCCCGCCTAACCGGCCTGTCGCCCGCGGCGACCCTGCACCGGGTCCGCCGGCTCAAGGAGTCGGGCGTCATCCGCGTCATCAGCGCCCAGCTCGACCCGGACGCCTGCGGCTTCCCGCTCCAGGTCTACGTGACGGCCACCCTGGCCCGTCACGACGTGCGCTCCAGCCAGAAGTTCGACGACCTGATCCGGTCCCTGCCGCAAATCATCGCGGCGGACACCGTGGCCGGCGAGATGGACTACCTGCTCACCGTGGTGGCCCGCGACGTCGCCCAGCTGCAGCAGGTACTCGTCGCCCTGGCCACCCGCGGCGGGCAGCGGCTGGTGACCTACCTGCGGCTGGCCGAGGTCAAGCCCCCGTCCCGGCTGCCGCTGGGCCCGCCCTAGCGCTCCACCCGGTGGAACGCCAGCCACAGGCTCGCCAGCACGATCGCGAACACCGGCAGCCAGGCGAGCCGTTCGGCCACCCAGGCGCCGTGCGCCGGGGCGGTGAGCAGGCCCGGCAGTCGGCCGGCCAGCAGGCCCACGGAACTGACGGTGACCAACGCGGTCTCATGCCAGATGAACAGGGTCATCGCGGACAGGTTGACCAGCGCGACCGCGGCCCAGGCCAGTGGCCGGCGCATCGCCCGCGCCAGCCGGTCCCGCAGCAGCAGCGCCAGGCCGCACTGGGCGATGCCGAACGTCACCGCGGCCAGGGTGGGCGGGTTCAGGTTCGAGATGTGGGCCCCGTTCACGCCGACCATGCTGGCCGGGTACCCGGCCCAGGTGATCAGCGTGGCGGTGGCGGCGGCGCCGCCGGCCAGCATCAGCGCCGGTCCGCGGCGGCCGCGCAGCGAGCCCAGCGCCCAGGCCATGCCGAGCAGATAGGGGACGAGCCAGCCGGCCGGGAGGTTGGCCCAGCCGACCCAGGACGGCCCGTGCAGGCCGAACCGCACCAGGTCGGCGGTGGCCACCACGGCGGCCGGGAAGGCCGCCGCCCACGCGCCGAACCGCCGGACCAGCCACAGGGCCGCCGGGGTCAGCGCGGTCAGCCCGGCGTACACGGCCAGGAACCACAGCGGGCTGATCACCAGGAACAGCAGCGTGTGCACGGTGGTGGACGGGACGCCGGCCAGGCACATGCCGACCGTGACCGGCGCCCAGACCGCGGCCAGCGCCGCGACCGGGCGGGCCAGCCGGACCAGGCGCCGCCGCAGCCAGGGCCAGTACCCGCCCCGGTAGCTGCGGGCCGCCGAGTAGCCGCCGACCAGGAAGAAGACCGCGAGCGTCTGGAACACCCAGGAGAGCGGGGTCAGCCACGGCATCGAGGCCAGCGGGCTGTTGTCGCTCAGCACCGTGTGGCCCGGGCTCCCGCCGGCCACGACCGCGGTGACCAGCCAGTGGCCGCCGATGACGCCCGCGATGGCCAGGGCGCGCAGCGCGTCGACCGCCCGGTCGCGCTGCGGCGGCGTCGCGGCATCGATGCGCCGGGCGAGCCGCCGGACCTGTCCCAGGGCGTTCATCGGGTCACCGCCGCGGGGTCACCCAGCGCGATCCAGGCCAGGTTGCGCAGCGAGACCGAGCCCGGCTCCAGGTAGCCGCTGTGCCCGCCGCCGCCGGTGGCGAAGATGCGCGCCCCGAACCCGGGTGACATCGGGTCGGCGCCGAAGCCCAGCCCGAGCAGCCGGATGTGCGGCACGAACCCGATCGGGTCGTCGCTCTCCCGGCCGGCCCACACCCGCGCGCGGGTGTCGAGCGAGGCCACCGAGGAGGCGTCCATCCCGGGGCTGCCGAACACCGCGATGTCGGTCACCGGCAGGTGCGGCGCGGCCAGCCCGCAGACCACCGACCCGTAGCTGTGGCACAGCAGCGCGACCTGGTCGCCGTGCCGGGCCAGCGCGGTGACCAGCGGCCGCAGCGCCTGGGCCCCCTGCCCGGCGTCGCCTGAGGTCATGACGCCCGGGCTGAGCATGGCCGGGGCGGGATAGCCGAGCCAGGCGATGATGGCCAGCCGCGCCCCCGGATCGAGCCGGTGCGCCTCGGCCGCCAGCGCGGCCGCGCCGCCGCCGGGGGACGCCGGCCCCCGGGAGAAGAACGTGGTCAGCGTGGTGTCCGAGCCCGGCACCAGGATCGCGACGCGGGTCGCCGTGGCCAGGTTGCCGATCACCATCGCGGCCAGGCCCTGGCCGCTGGCGCTGAAGAACAGCACGTGCTGGGTGCGCAGCGTGTCCAGCGCCCCGGCCAGCTGGCTGTCGCCGTCGCGGGCGGCCTCGCGCGCGGCCCATCCGATCGCCGCGGCGTCGGCCGCGTAGCGGGCGGACAGCGCGCTGGACGTCAGCGCGGGAGGGGCCTGGGGCAGGGGGGCGGTGGCGGGCGGCCACGCCGCGGCGGTGGTGCCGAGCAGGGCGGCCGCGACCAGCGGCACGACCGCCAGGGTGCGGAATCTCATCGTGGCGTCCTTTTCTCCGCTATCGGGTGCGGCACCGGACGGCACCGCGATCAGGACGCTACGGAGGCGGATGGCTAGCCGGCGTCGCCCTGGCGAGCCGACTGTCGGCCTGCCCCGCCGGTACGGGATGGGTGGCGCCGGCCGCCGTCGCCGGTACCGCCGGCCACCGTCGGCCCGCACCACCCCCTACTCGGGTATGGGGTCGCAGATACGCCGTCCGGGGGACGGAGTTTTCAGGTCGCCGGGCCTACTCTTGGGGCATGGACGTGACCGCCGTGCGCAGCCTCGCGGCGACGTTCGTGACCGACACCACGAACCCGCCGCTCCCGCGCCATCCCCGGCTGCGGCGCGGGCGGTTCGACCTGGTCGAGGTCGCCGACGCGGTCACCGCGCTGATCTGCTTCGCCGTCGCCAACGCGATGCTGGCGCAGGACAACGCCCGCCACGCCCACCAGCCCGGCGCACTGGTGGTGCTGCTGGCCTTCGCCGCCTGCGCGCCGCTCGCGCTGCGCACCCGGTTCCCGCTGACCGCGTGGGCCGCCTCCGCGCTGGCCCTCATCGTGACCAGCCTGGTCATCACGGCCGGCACGTTCCCGCTGGCCGGCGTGGTCGCCTACGGCCTGTGCCTGTACGCGGTGACGGTCCGCTGCCGGCCGCGGATCACGGTCGCGGCGGCCGCCGTCACCGTGGCCGGGGCCGCGTTCTTCGACCCGGGCTCGACGCTCGGGGCCGTGTTCCTGACCGCGGTCCCGCTGCTGGTCGGCGCCGTCGTCCGGCAGCGGCGCAGCGGCGAGCGCCAGCTCGCGGAGCAGGAGCGCCGGCACTCCGGCGAGCGCGCGCTGCTCGAGGAGCGCCAGCGCATCGCGCGGGAGCTGCACGACGTGGTCGCCCACCACATGTCGGTGATCGCGATCCAGGCGGAGGCGGCGCCCTACAAGACGGCCGATCCGCCCCCGGAACTGGTGGAGAGCTTCGCCGACATCAGGGCGAGCGCGCTGGCCGGGCTGGCCGAGCTGCGCCGCGTGCTCGGCGTGCTGCGCACCGGCGGGCAGGATACCGCGCCGCAGCCGGGGCTGGCCGAGCTGGACACCCTGCTCGACTCGGCCCGCAGCGGCGGCGTGTCGGTCACCGTGACCCGCGGCGGGGACCCCGTGCCGCTGCCGGAGGGCGTGGACCTGTCCGCCTACCGCATCGTGCAGGAGGCGCTGAGCAACGCGATGCGGCACGCGCCGGGATCGCACGTCCGGGTGCACATGGCGTACCGCCTCGGCGGCCTGGCCCTCGAGATCCGCAACGACGCCCCCCTGGACCCGGTTCTGGTGCCCAGCGGGGACCGAGCCGGCGGGGGCGGCCACGGCCTGGTCGGCATGCGGGAGCGCGCCGCGATGCTGGGCGGGAGCCTGGACGCGGGCCCGGCCGGAGACGGGGAGTTCCAGGTGACCGCGTTCCTGCCGGTGAGCCAGCCCGAGGACGCGCCATGACGATCCGAGTGGTGGTGGCCGACGATCAGGGGATGGTGCGGTCGGGTTTCTCCATCCTGCTCAACGCGCAGCCCGACATCGAGGTGGTCGGCGAGGCCGTCAACGGGCAGGAGGCCGTCGCCCGCGTCGCCGAGCTGCGCCCCGACGTCATCCTCATGGACGTCCGCATGCCGGTGCTCGACGGCCTGCAGGCCACCCGGCAGATCATGGCGGCGGACGGCGCGCCCCGCGTGCTCGTCCTGACCACCTTCGACCTGGACGACTACGTGTACGAGGCGCTGCGCGCCGGCGCCAGCGGCTTCCTGCTCAAGGACGCCTCCGCCGGTGAGCTCGCCGCGGCGGTCCGGGTCATCGCGGCCGGTGACGGGCTGCTGGCTCCCGGGGTGACCCGCCGCCTGATCGCGGAGTTCGCCCGCCTGGGCGCGCCCCGGGCCGCCAGCCGCAAGAACCTTGACCACCTGACCGAACGGGAGACCGAGGTGCTGGCCCTCGTCGCCCGCGGCATGTCCAACGGGGAGATCGCCGCCCATCTGGTCGTCTCGGAGCAGACGGTCAAGACGCACGTCAGCCGGGTCCTGATGAAGCTCGCGCTGCGCGATCGCGCCCAGGCCGTCGTCTTCGCCTATGAGAACGGCCTCATCCGCCCCGGTGAGTTACCCCGTGACCGGCCGCCGAGCCCGCCCAGCCGACGTCGCCTTCGCCGCGGCGGCCTGCGTCGTGCTCGCTTGCTATAACAACCTGGCGGCCCTCGAACCCTGGCACCGGCGGTGGTACCCCGCGGTCAACGCGTGCGCCGCCGCGGCCACCCTGGCGGCCGCGAGGGCCAGCGGGCTGACCCCAGCCGACCTCGGCCTCCGCCGGGACCGGCTGCGGTCCGGGCTCTGGCTCGGATCGGCGGCGGGCGCGCCGGTCGTGGCCGCGTTCGGCGTGGCCGCGCTGACCCCGGCCACCCGGCCCGTGCTCGACGACCAGCGGGTGGCCGGCCTGGACGGGCGGCAGCTCGCCTACCACGTGCTGCTGCGCATCCCGCTCGGCACCGTCGCCTGGGAGGAGACCGCGTTCCGGGGGGTGCTCCTGGCGGCGCTCCGCCGGGTGCTGACCGAGCCCGCGGCGACCGCCGTGGCCAGCGCGACCTTCGGCGTCTGGCACATCCGCCCGACCGCCGAAGCGCTGGCCGCCAACGGGCTGGCCGCCAGCCGCGGCGCCCGGATCATCGCGGTCACCGCCGCGGCGGCCGGGACTGCGGCGGCGGGCACGCTGCTGACCCTCCTGCGGGACCGCTCCGGCAGCCTGGCCGCGCCGGTCACGGTGCACCTGGCCGCCAACTGCACGGCACCGCTGGCCAGCGCCCTCGCCCGGGCGCTCGACCGTCAGCCGGTCGCGGCCCCCACCCGGTCCCGCCCGTACTGCCGGACGAACGCGCGCAAGATCGCGGGCGGGTGGCTGATCTCGCTGCGCCGGGCCATGGCCTTGAGCTCGTCAGCCTCGCTGGGGTGAAAGTAGCCGGCGTGCTTGTACACCTCGATCCGGGTGCACATGCCGGCCGCGTCCAGCTCGGGATGGAACTGGGTAGCGTAGACGTTGGAGCCGATCCGGAACGCCTGTACCGGGCAGCCGGCCGAACTGGCCAGCAGGACGGCGTGCCCGGGCAGCTCGCCGATCGCCTCCTTGTGCCCGGTGAACGCCTCGAACTCCCCGGGCAGATCCCCGAGCACCGGGTCGCTCCGGCCCGGTGCGGTGAGCGTGACCCGCACGGTTCCGACCGGCTCGGGGTACCGCCGGTCGACAACCCCGCCCTGATGGCGGCCGAGCGCCCCGACGCCGTAGCAGGCGCCCAGGAACGGGAAGTCGGCTTCGGCCACGGTGTCCAGCAGGCGGCTCAGATCCGCCTCGACCCGGCGCTGCACCGGCGATTTCTTCTCGTCCGGGTCGGTGAAGTTGAACGGCCCGCCGCCGACCCAGATCCCGGACCAGTCCCGCAGGTCGACGTCCCCCAGCGGGTGCCGGTCCAGCCGGAGCCGCCGCAGCTTGTCCTCGCCCAGCCCGGCCAGGGTCAGGAAGGACTCATACTCGTTGTCGGCCGCGTCGTCGTCGGCGCGGATCGACAGCAGCAGGAACGGTTCCACTAGAACACCCTAGCCCCTGATGCGCGCGCCAACCCTCACTCAGGCGCTACGGTGCGGTGAAGAGGGAAGGGGAGGTGGGTGGGCAGACGACCGCAGGTGACCGTGCTCGGCAGCCTGAACATGGACATCTCCGTGACCGTGCCCCGGCTGCCGGCCCCGGGCGCGACCGTGCTCGGCTCGGCGGCCCGCTTCACTCCCGGCGGGAAGGGCGCCAACCAGGCCGTCGCCGCGGCCCGGCTCGGTGCCGACGTGCGCATGGTCGGCTGCGTCGGCGACGACGACTTCGGCCGCCGGCTGCTGGCCGCCCTGCGCGCCGAGGGCATCGGCACCGGCACGGTAAGAATCGTGCCCGCCGTCCCGACCGGCCTGGCCATGATCGCGGTAGACGCCGGCGGCGAGAACCTGATCACCGTCGCCCCCGGCGCCAACTACCTCCTCGGCCCGCCCGACGTCGCCGCGGCGGGCCAGCCCGAGCGCGACATCCTGGTCATCAGCGCCGAGATCCCCGCCCCCGCGATCACCCAGGCCCTCACCCAGGCAGGCCCGGCCATCTTCAACCTCGCCCCGGCCCCGGAGAACGCGCGGGCCCTGGTCGATGCCGCCGGCCCGGGGCTGGACTGGCTGGTGGTCAACGAGTCCGAAGCCGCGGCCATCCTCGGCCGCCCCGTAACCGGCCTGGCCGACGCCGCCGTGGCCGCCGCCGACCTGATCGCCCGCGGCCCCCGCCACGCCGTGGTCACCGCGGGCGCGCACGGCGCCGCCCTGGCCAGCGCAGCGGACGGCCCCGCGACCGTCGAAGGCTTCCGGGTCAAGCCGGCCGACACCACCGGGGCAGGCGACACCTTCGTCGGGGCGCTCGCCGTCGCCGTCGCGGCCGGCGTCCCGTCCCTGCAGGCCGTAACCGCCGCCGCCGCCGCGGGCGCCGCGGCCGTCACCCGCCACGGCGCCCAGACGGCCATGCCCCGGCCCGCCGACGTCCTCGCCGTCACCGGCGTGACCTGGCCGCTCGCCTGAGCCCGGTATGTACCGGCCGTAGCGGAGCGGCGGTAGGATTCTCCGGAAGGAGAACCTGAACTTATGACGCCTGACCTGCGGGGATTCGAGCTGGACGGAGAAACCGGCGCCAGCGGGGGAGAACCGGGTAACGGGATATCCGCCGTCCTCGACGTGCTCGGCCAGGCCTTCGGCGTCGCCGCCGAGCACGGGGCCCCAGGCGCCCGCCAGCACACCTGGCTGGACACCTTCGACTGGCGGCTGTACCGTGCCGGACTGGTCCTGGAGTACGAGCACGCCCGGCGGGGCGGTCGCCTGCTGCTCAGCAGGAACGAGGTGCCCCAGGCCGAACAGCCCGTCGATGGCTGGCGGCCCAGCCGGCCGCGGCTGGCCACCGACCTGCCCGCCGGCCCGGTCCGGGATCAGGTCGTCAGGCTGGCCAGCCCCAGGGCCCTGCTGCCGATGGCCTCCGCCGCCGGCACGGTCACCGTCACCCGGCTGCTTAACGCCGACGGCAAGACCGTCGCCCGGCTGATCGTGGACCACTCGACCGTGACCCGCGGCGACCAGACCGTCCCGCTGCCCGCGCGGCTGGCCATCACCGAGGTCCGCGGCTACCCGGGCCAGGCCCGCAAGGCCGCCCAGCTCGTGGCCGGCACCCCCGGCGTCTCCCCGGCCGGAAGGAGCGCGTTCGCGACGGCCCTGGCCGCCCTCGGCCGCCACCCGAACGACTACTCGGGCGGCGTGACCGCGGAGATCACCGCGGAGATGCCCGCCCCCGTCGCGGTCGCCACCTTGCTGCTGGGCCTGCTCGACACCTTGGAGCAGAACGTCGACGGCACGCTCCGCGACATTGACATCGAGTTCCTGCACGACCTGCGGGTGGCGGTCCGCCGCACCCGGTCGGCGATCAAGCTGCTCGGCGACATGCTGCCGGACGGCCTGGCCGCGCCGTACGCGGCCGAGTTCAAGTGGCTCGGCGACCTGACCACACCGACCCGGGACCTCGACGTCCACCTGTTCGGTTTCGACGCGATGGCCCGGGAGCTGGTGGCCGCGTCGCCGGCCGACCTCGAGCCGTTCCGCGCCTACCTGGTCCGGCGCCGCGTGCGGGAGGTCCGGCGGCTGGCCTCCGGGCTGCGCTCGGCCCGGTTCCGGACCATCACCGACCACTGGCGCAAGGCGCTGACCGAGGTCCGGGACGCGCGCCCGCCCCGCCAGGGATCCGGGGTCCTCACCGCCGACGAACTGGCCGTGGCCAGGACCGCCCGCACCTTCCGCCGGGTCGCCGCGCGGGGCAGCGCGATCACCCCGGCCTCCGCCCCGGAATCCCTGCACGACCTGCGCAAGCGCTGCAAGGAACTGCGCTACGCGCTGGAGTTCTTCGCGCCGCTGCACGATCCGGTCATCTACCGGAAGGTCGTCGGTGACCTGAAGCAGTTGCAGGACTGCCTGGGCGAATTCCAGGACAGCCAGGTGCAGCGCGAGGAGATTCACGCACTGGCGGACGCGATGCTCGCCGAGCACGCCGCCCCGGCCGCTACGCTGCTGGCCATGGGTGAAATCGCCGCGAACCTCGCACTCAGCCAGGCCGAGGCCCGCGAGGTCTTCGCCGGGCGGTTCGCCAGGTTCGCCGGCCCCGCGGGCCAGGAGCGGGTCCGCACCCTACTGACCGGGCCTAGACCGTGAAGATCTACGCCACCTACAACATCAAGGGCGGTGTCGGCAAGACGACCGCCGCGGTCAACCTCGCCTACCTGTCCGCCGCCGACGGCTACCGGACCCTGCTGTGGGACCTCGACCCGCAGGGCGCGGCCAGCTTCCTGTTCCGGATCAAGCCGCGGGTCAAGGGCGGCGGGAAGGCGCTCATCCGCGGCACCAAGGCCCTGGATGACGCCATCAAGGGCACCGATTTCCAGAACCTCGACCTCATCCCGGCCGACTTCACCTACCGCAACATGGACCTGCTCCTCGGCGGCACCGACGGGAAGCCGACCCGCAAGATCGCTCGGCTGCTCGCGCCGCTGGCCGCCGAGTACGACCGCGCCTTCCTCGACTGCCCGCCGAGCATCTCCCTGGTGTCGGAAAACGTCATGCACGCCGCCGACGTCCTGCTGGTCCCGCTCATCCCGACCACGCTGTCGGTGCGCACTCTCGACCAGCTCACCGAGTTCGTGGCCGGTTTCCACGGCCGCCGGCCGGAGATCCGCGCGTTCTTCTCGATGGTTGACCGCCGTAAGCGGCTGCACCAGGACATCATCGAGAAACTTCTGGCCGAACGGCCCGGCGTGGCCGCCACCCCGATCCCCGCACTGTCCCTCATCGAGCGCATGTCCATCGAGCGTGCCCCAGTCGCCGCGTTCGCCCCCCGCAGCCAGGCCGCCCGCGCCTTCCGCGCCCTGTGGGACGAACTCAGTGCGGGAACTACAGGCCAGGAAGGGTCCCGCCTTCAAGCAATCAGCTAAGAACCTGACAACCTCGCTGATTCACTCGGATTTCACGGGTTGCAGCAAGTCATAGCAGATCGGATAATCCAGAGACGGCCGAACGGCGCATGGCCGGTGAACATCAGGAAAGGTCGGGGGCGGCGGCGCAGCTCGGGGGGGAGGTGTGTTGAGCGAGGACATCCCGGCGCAGCTGACTGGGTTCCGGACGGGCTCGCTGCTGGCCGGGTACCGCCTGGAAGGGCAGGTCGGGGCGGGCGGGATGGCGGTGGTGTTCCGGGCCCGCGACGAGCGGCTGGGCCGTCCGGTAGCGCTGAAGATCCTCTCACCCGGCTTGGCCTCGGACTCGGCGTTCCGCACGCGGTTTATCGCGGAGTCACGGGCGGCGGCAAAGGTAGATGATCCGCACATCATCCCGGTGTACGAGGCCGGCGAAGCCGACGGAGTGCTGTTCATCGCGATGCGGTTCGTAGCAGGCGGTGACCTCCGGCAGGTGCTGGAGCGGGAGGGCGCCCTGCCGCCCGACCGGGCCGCGGATTTCATCTCCCCGGTGGCCTCGGCGCTGGATGCCGCGCACGGCGCGGGGCTGGTGCACCGGGATGTCAAGCCAGGGAACATCCTGGTGGACGCGCGGGCGGGCCGGCCCGATCACGTTTACCTGTCGGACTTCGGGATCGTCAAGGGCGCGGTGTCAGTCAACGTGACCGCGGTGGGAAGCTATATCGGCACTCCGGATTACATGGCGCCGGAGCAGATCAGCGGCCGCAGCGTGGATGGGCGCACTGATCAGTACTCGCTGGCCTGCGTCGCGTTCCAGCTGCTGACGGGGGCGGTGCCGTTCCAGCGGGATCAGCTCCCTGCGGTAATCTACGCGCACCTGTCCGAGCCGCCCCCGTCGCTGGTGTCACGGCGGCCGGACCTGCCCGCCGTCGTCGATCAGGTCGTGGCCAAGGCCATGGCCAAGACGGCGGAGAAACGGTATGAGTCGTGCGGGGACTTCGCCGACGCGCTGCGGGAGGCGCTCGGCGTGACGTCCTACCACCGCCGAAGCTCCGCCAGCGCGCCTCCTTCTCTGCCGCCTCACCCGCCGCCCGACGCTTCGCCCGACGCGCTCGTGGACCGGACCATCGATTCAGGGCCTGACAGCTGGCCACCCGGTGCCGGCCAGACGCCCGAGGTCGCCGTCCCCGGCCAGCCCGGCCCGCCGGATCCCCGCTCCGCCTCCGCGCCCGGTGACCTGCCACCCTCGGGTACCTCGCCATCTGAGATCCCGCCGCCCACAGCGCCCAAGGCCGCGGCTGTGGCGGGGAATGGCCTGCCCGCGGCGGCCGCGGCGGCTGCGGTGGAGCATCACCTGGCCGGTGACCTGGAAACGACGGTCGGGTCACGCGAGTCAGCTGGCGACCTGGGCCGGCTGACGGATCCAGGCTCAGGCGGCGACGGCACGCAACCCGCTCAGCGCCCGCCACGTCGCCGCGGCCCGGTAACCTCCTGGATCCTGCGTCATCGCCTGCCCGTGTTCGCCCTGACGTGCGCGGCCCTGGCCGCGGCGGTAACTATTCCCTTGGTATCGTCGGGTCCGCCGGCCTCCCCTGGTCGGTCGGCCTCCTCTGGTCCGGTGGCCGCGGATACGGGGTGGGTGAGTCTGGGTAACCTGTCGCAGAGTCCGTCTCCGGTCGATGTGTACCTGTATTCGTCGGATGAGTCCAGCCCTCGGCTCGTCCAGCATGACGTCGCGTACGGGACGATCTTGCCGTATCAGGCGGTGAGCGCCGGGAACTACAGCGTCAAGGTGCGCGCCGCCGGGTCGTCGGCGTCGAGTAATCCGGTCTGGTCTGTCAGCCTGGCGGTGAAGGCGGGCGGGGCGTATACCGTGGTTCCGCTGCGGGCCAGCGCCCAGCAGGGGCAGCTCAGGGTCATCGACAACAACCTGGCTACGCCTAAGGGCAAGTCGTTCGTGCGGGTGATCCAGGCCGATCTCAATCAGGGCCAGGTGACGTTCCACTGCAGTTGCGCCGCGGGAACTCCGGGTAACATCACGACCGATGCGGCGCCGGGCACGGTGAGTCCGCAGGCGCCCATCCCGGCGGGGACGTGGACCATGTCCGCGACCGGTCCCAGCGCGAAGACGAGCCTGCCCGTCACGCTCACCGCGGGCACCGTCCACACCGAGATCGTCGTGGCCGCACCCGGCGGCGGCATCCAGATCATCAACCTGGTGGACGCCGCCGGAGCCGGCCAGGCACCCACCGGCGGATCCGGCGGTAACTCCCTGAGCTACCGGAGCGTCCCCGTCGGTCTCCCGGCGGCCTGGCGCTTCGTCCCCATAGCATCACTGGCCTTCAGCCCGTCTGGCGCCACGCTGGCCATAGCCTCGGAAAAGATCTGCCTGTGGGATATCGCTGCCACCCGCTGCACCGGCAGTTTCGGCAACGCGAGCATTACCGCGGTCGCGTTCAGCCCTGACGGCAAGACCCTGGCCGCCAGCGATAACAGGGGCCATACCTATCTGTGGAGTGTCGCCACCGGCAGCGATACTGCTACCGTCACCGACTCCGGCAGCGGCGGCGCGTTTTCGGTCGCGTTCAGCCCTGACGGCAAGATCCTGGCCGCGGGCGATGGCAACGGCCGTACGTACCTGTGGAATGCCGCCACTGGCAAGCCGATCCTCAGCCTCCCCGACCCCAGCAGCAAGGGCGTA
>Ga0208696_1001673_pt1 | contig 12720 bp, 14 predicted proteins | sample Sb_taG_9_FD_187711 | JGI IMG/M metagenome (GOLD analysis project Ga0208696, IMG submission 187711) | Peat soil microbial communities from Weissenstadt, Germany - Sb_50d_b_LC metaG (SPAdes) (version 2) | ecosystem: Environmental > Terrestrial > Soil > Wetlands > Peat | place: Germany...
CCTCGGCCTGGGTCGCCGAGCAGAAGCTGCCGAACCCGTGGGTGGGATACACGTCCGCGTCCTCCGGCAGGACCGAGGCCAGGCGGTGCGCCGAGGCGAACTGGGCATGCGCCAGCTCGTCGGCGTGGACGCGGCCGAGCAGGTCCGGCCGTCCGGTCGAGCCGTAAAGCAGCGACCCGCCGGTGAACGCCGCGTGCGGGTGGCCGGCGGCGGCCAGCACATACGACAGGTGGGTGAAGGTGTGCCCCGGGGTGGCCAGCACCCGGACCCGCAGCACCGGGCTGACCTCGATGACATCCCCGTCGGCGACCGGCACCCGGTCAAAGGCCACCTCGTCGGCCGCGTTGACGTGGTAAGCCGCCCCGGTGACGAGCGCCAGCGCCAGCCCGCCGGTCACGTAGTCGTTGTGCAGGTGGGTCTCGAAGACGTGGGTGATCCGCACTCCCCGGGCCGCGGCCAGGGCCAGCACCCGGTCGATGTCCCGCTGCGGGTCGATGACCAGGGCGACCTCCCCGTCATGCACCAGGTAACTCCGGTCGCCCAGCGCGGGCGTGTCAATGGCCACGACCTCGACGCCGGATCCCGCCGTAGTACTCACGGCACGTGCTCCTTCCCCGCCTACCCAGGCATGGATACCCTAGGGGGTATCAATCCAATGTAAAGCTTACCGGCCGGCGACGCAACCACCTGCATCCAGGCGCCTGCCCTGACAAATTTCCCTTGTATGCAGACAAGGGAACGCGGGCTATCTGGCTGCTCCCGGGCGGCTTACGGTGATGTATGGCCGTTTCCGATCTGCCGTCGCCGCGCTGGGTCAAGGTGCTCGACCAGAGCAAGTGCATCGGGTGCCATGCCTGCACCACCGCGTGCAAGAGCGAGAACGAGGTGCCGGTCGGGGTGACCCGGACCTACGTCAAGTCCGTGGATGTCGGGGTCTTCCCGCAGGTCCGCCGGGCGTTCCAGGTAACCAGGTGCAACCAGTGCGAGGACGCGCCGTGCGTGGCGGCGTGCCCGACCCAGGCCATGTACCGGCGCGAGGACGGCATCGTCGACTTCGACAAGAGCATCTGCGTCGGCTGCAAGGCGTGCATGGCCGCCTGCCCGTATGACGCGATCTTCATCAACCCGGAGGACCACTCGGCGGAGAAGTGCAACCTGTGCGCGCACCGCCTGGATGTGGGCCTCGAGCCGGCCTGCGTCACCGTCTGCCCCACCGAGGCGATCCTCGTCGGCGACCTGAACGACCCCGCGTCCAAGGCCGCGCAGATGATCAACCGCGAAGCGGTCCAGGTCCGCAAGCCCGAGAAGGACACCCGGCCCGCCGTCTTCTACAAAGGCGCGCACGCCGCGACGCTGGACCCGCTGGCGGCCCGGCGGCCCGACGGCGGGCTGTTCGCGTGGGCCACCCAGGGCACGCCGGATCCCCAGCTCATAACGTCGGGTCACCCGGGCCGGACGGTCTCGTCCGCGGCCGCGCTGCTGTCCTACGACATACCCCACCACGCGCCGTGGGGCTGGCGGGTCAGCCTGTACACCTGGACCAAGTCCGTCGCCGCCGGCGGCTTCGCGGTGCCGGTCGCGCTCGCCTTCGCCGGCCTCCTCGGCTGGGCGAACGCCGCCGTGCGCTGGGCCGCGCCGCTGCTGGCGCTGGCGTTCCTGGCGGCGACCGGCGCGCTGCTGATCGCCGACCTCTCCCATCCGCGGCGGTTCTACCTGATCTTCACCCGGCATCACTGGCGGAGCTGGCTGGTGCGCGGTTCGGTCATCCTCGGCGGCTACGGCGGGGCCCTGGTCTTGTACCTGGCTGCGGCCCTGGCCGGCGCCACCGCGGCCCGGCAGGTCCTGGGCGGCCTCGGACTGCCGCTCGCCGTCGCCGCCGCCGTCTACACCGCGTACCTGTTCGCGCAGGCCAAGGCACGCGACATGTGGCAGAGCCCGCTGCTGGCCCCGCACCTGGCCGTGCAGGCGGCGCTGGCCGGCGCCGCGGCCATGCTGCCGCTGCTGGCATGGCTGGCGCCGGGGCGGGCGGTGACCGCCGACGAGATCGTCCTGGCCGTCGCCGCCGCAGCCCACCTGGCGCTGGTCACCGGCGAGATCACGCTGCCGCACGTCACCGCCCACGCCCGGCTGGCGACCCGCGAGCTGACGCGGGGCAGGCACCGGCGCCCGTTCGGCATCGGAATGTTTTTGATCGCGGTCGCGGTCGCGGCGCCCTGGATCGGGCCCCTGGCCACCCCGCTCGCGCTGGCCGGGCTGCTCGCCTACGAGCACGCCTACGTGCAGGCCGGCCAGTCCGTACCGCTCGCCTAGCCCCGCTCACCTAACTCTGCTCACCCGATTGGGAGGCCGATTTCGTGGAAACCCCCGAGGACATACCCCTGGAGGAGCTCGGGCGCCGGGTATCGGCCGCCCGGGCCGCGACCGAGGCGCGCGGGGAGACCTTCTACCAGGGGGCGAGCCGGGTGCACCTGGCCGCCTTCCCGCCCCGGGAGCGGTGGGACGACTGGGTGGAGCTGTCCTCCCGGGCCTGGCCGGCCCGCGAGGAGCGGCACTACATGCTCGTCCCCACCACCTGCTTCAACTGCGAGTCCGCCTGCGGGCTGCTCGCCTACGTGGACCGCCAGACCGGACAGGTGCGCAAGTTCGAGGGCAATCCGGAGCATCCCGGCTCGCGCGGCCGCAACTGCGCCAAGGGCCCGGCGACGATCAACCAGGTCACCGACCCGGACCGGATCCTGTACCCGATGAAGCGCTCCGGCCCGCGGGGCAGCGGCCGGTGGGAGCGGGTCAGCTGGGACGAGGCGCTCGACGCGCTCGCCGCCCGGATCCGCGCCGCGATCACGCAGAACCGGCGCAACGAGATCATGGTGCACCTCGGGCGGCCGGGCGAAGACGGATACACCGAGCGGGTGCTGGCCAGCTGGGGGGTGGACGGCCACAACTCCCACACCAACGTCTGCTCGAGCGGAGGACGGACCGGGTTCCAGTTCTGGATGGGGATCGACCGGCCCAGCCCGGACCACGCGCACGCCAAGGTCATCTACCTGATCAGCGCGCACCTGGAGTCCGGGCACTACTTCAACCCGCACGCGCAGCGGATCACGCAGGCCAGGGCGAACGGCGCCAAGGTCATCGTGCTGGACACCCGGCTGTCCAACACCGCCACCCACGCGGACTACTGGCTGTCCCCGCAGCCGGGCAGCGAGGCCGCGATCAACCTGGCCGTCGCCAACCACCTGATCCAGACGCGAGGCTACGACCGCGACTTCGTGCGCCGCTGGTGGAACTGGGCCGAGTACCTCACCCAGTGCCATCCGGACGTGCCGGTCACCTTCGAGGCGTTCGAGGAGATCCTGGCCGGGCTGTACGCGGACTTCACGTTCGGCTTCGCCGCGGCCGAATCAGGCATCGACGCTTCGGTGCTCGCGGAAGTCGCCTCGGTGGTGGCCGGCGCGGGCAGCCGGTTCGCGTGCCACTCGTGGCGGTCGGCGGCCGCGGGCAACCTCGGCGGCTGGCAGGTGTCCCGCACGCTGTTCCTCATCTCCGCGCTGCTCGGCGCCGTGGCCACCGAGGGCGGCACCTTCCCCAACGCGTGGAACAAGTTCGTACCGCGCCCGATCCACGTGCCGCCGCACCCGGGCGTGTGGCAGGAGCTGTCCTGGCCGCTGGAGTACCCGCTGGCCCAGAACGAGATGTCGTTCCTGCTGCCGCACTTCCTCAAGGACGGCCGCGGGAAGCTGGACACCTACTTCATCCGCGTCTACAACCCGGTGTGGACCAACCCCGACGGGCTGAGCTGGATGGAGGTCCTGTGTGACGAGGACAAGGTCGGCTGCTTCGTCGCGCTGACCCCGACCTGGAGCGAATCCGCCTGGTTCGCCGACTACGTGCTGCCCATGGGGCACGGCTCCGAACGACACGACACCCACTCCTACGAACAGTACGACGGCCAGTGGGTCGGGTTCAGGCAGCCGGTGCTGCGGGCCGCGCGGACGCGGCTGGGCGAGCCGGTGACCGACACGCGCCAGGTGAACCCGGGTGAGGTGTGGGAGGAGAACGAGTTCTGGACCGAGCTGTCCTGGCGCATCGACCCGGACGGCTCGCTCGGCATCCGGCAGTACCACGAGTCACGCGCGCACCCGGGCAGCAAGCTCACCGTGGACGAGTACTACGGCTGGATGTTCGCCAACTCCGTGCCCGGCCTGCCCGAACGTGCCGCCGCCGAGGGCCTGTCGCCGCTGGAGTGGATGCGCCGCTACGGCGCGTTCGAGATCACCCGCGGTCAGGGCGCCCAGCACGAGCAGGAGGTACCGGCCGCCGAGCTGGCCGACCTGCACGTGAGCCCGGCCGGGCGGGTGTACACCTCGGCCGGGCCGGCGCCGAGCGCGAACATCGTGCCCGCCGGGGCGCCTGCGCCGGACGAGGCAGGCCGCCGGGCAGCCGGGGTCATGGTGGACGGGGTGGTCCGGCGGGGCTTCCCGACCCCATCCGGGCGGCTGGAGTTCTGGTCCTCGACGCTGGCCGCGTGGGGCTGGCCGGAGCACGCGCTGCCGGGCTACATCCGCAGCCACGTGCACCCGTCGCGGCTGGCGGCGGACCAGGTAGTGCTGTTGTCCACGTTCCGGCTACCGACCCAGATCCACACCCGCTCGGCGAACGCCAAATGGCTGGACGAGCTCGCGCACACCAACCCGGTCTGGATCCACCCGGCCGACGCGGCCCGGTTCGGCATCGGCCGCACCGGCGACCTGGTGCGGGTGGAGACCGAGATCGGCCACTTCGTCGCGAAGGCCTGGATCACCGAGGGGATCCGGCCGGGGGTGATCGCGTGCAGCCACCACATGGGCCGGTGGCGGCTGGACGCGGGCCCGCGCGGAGCCGGGGGCATGATGGCCACCGTAGGCCTGCGCCAGGGCGACGACGGCTGGCGGATGGAGCGGCGCGCGCCGGCCGGGCCGTATTCGTCGGCCGACCCGGACAGCCGGCGGATCTGGTGGAACGACACCGGTGTCCACCAGAACCTCACGTTCAGCGTCCACCCGGACCCGATCTCGGGCATGCATTGCTGGCACCAGGCCGTCCGGGTCGGCCCCGCCGCCCCGGGCGACCGGCACGGGGACATCGCGGTGGACACCGGCCGGGCGCACGAGGTCTACCGGCAGTGGCTGCGCCGGGCCCGCCCGGCGGGGCAGGTCTCACCCGACGGCACCAGGCGCCCGCGCTGGCTGATGCGCCCGCTCAAGCCGGCCGCCGAGGCGTTCGTGATCCCGGCGGCAGGGCCGGGAACATGATCATGACGGATGGGGCGGCACCGCCGGCGGCGGGACGGTGGGAACTGTTCCGCGCCCTGGGCGCCGTGGCCAGCGACCCGGCCGACGCCAGGACCACGTGCGCCGCCCTCGGCTGGGCGGGACCGGGCAACGCCGAGCACACCGAGGTGTTCGTCCTCAACTGCCCGCCCTACGCGTCGGTGTACCTGGGCGCCGAGGGCGGCCTCGGCGGCGATGCCGCCGACCGGGCCGCCGGGTTCTGGCGGGCCATCGGCCTCGCGCCGCCCGCCGAGCCGGACCACCTGGCCGCCCTGTTCGGCCTGTACGCATCGCTCGGCGAGGCGGCCGGCGACGCCCGGACCGCCGCGACCGCCGACATGCTCACCCGGGCCCGCCACGCGCTGTTCTGGGAGCACCTGTGGCCCTGGCTGCCCGGCTACCTGGACGCCGTCACCGATCTGGGGACCTCCGGCCTGGTGCCCTGGGCGCGCCTGGCGCGGCGGGCGCTGCTGGCCGAGCGCGGCGCCCATCCCGGCGGGTGGCTGCCGCTGGCCCTGCGCGCCGCGCCGGAAACTGGCCGGGCCCCCGACGGCCCGAACGCCCTGCTGGACCTGCTCATCGCCCCGGTCCGGTGCGGCTTCATCCTCACCCGCCGCAGCCTGGCCGCCGGCGCGCAGGCGGCGGGCGCGGGTTACCGGATCGGCGAACGGCGCTTCACCCTGCGGGCCCTGCTGGAACAGGATCCGGCCGGCACCGTGAGCTGGCTGGCCGGCGAGGCCGCGCGCTGGTCCCGGCGGCACGGCGCCCTGCCTGCTGGGCAGGACAGCGGCCCGCGGCGGCGCGACATCGTCCAGGCCTGGTGGGCGCGGCGGGCCGGTCATACGGCTCGCATCCTCGCGATGACCGCGGCGGATACAAACGCTGCTTTTCCCTTGCTATGATACCCCTCAGGGTATTGCTGGACCGTTATGGATCTGGCCCCGGGAGTCAGGGAGTTGCCGTGGACGTGGACAGTCAGACGATGGCCGACGTGATCAAGCGGCTGCGGCGCGCCCAGGGTCAGGTCGGCGGGGTTATCAAGATGATCGAAGAGGGCCGGGACTGCGCCGACGTGGTGACGCAGCTGGCCGCCGCGTCCCGGGCGCTGGACCGGGCCGGCTTCAAGATCATCGCAACCGGCCTCAAGCAGTGCGCGCTGGAGGAGAAGGAAGGCGACGGCACGGCCGACAGCAACCGCGCCCAGCTCGAAAGGCTCTTCCTCTCGCTGGCCTGATAACCCGTTATTGACCTTCGGCCGGGACGGTTTCTCCTGGGTTCCGCGGCGGGTCCAGCCAGCGAAGATACTCGCGGTCGCCTTGTAGCTGAAGCCGCCGCCACAGCACGGCGCCGGGCGAAATCTGGCTGGCGCGCAGCAGAGGAAGAGAGCCGCGATGATGGATGCGCAGCAGGTCACAGCGCCGCCGGTGCCCCTGGTCGGTGACGGGATCCCGGTGGCGTGCGCAGACGGCACCAAACGTCCCTACCTGTCACTGGACGCGGCGGCGTCGACGTCGGCGCTGGGCCCGGTGCTAACCCGGGTGGAGGAGTTCCTTCCCTGGTATTCCAGCGTCCACCGCGGCGCCGGCCACAAGTCCCAGGTGGCCACCGGAGCCTACGAGGAGGCGCGCTCGGCCGCTCTCGCCTTCGCCGGGCGGACCGGCCGGCCTGACGCCCGGGGCGATGACGTGGCAATCATCTGCCGCAACACCACCGAAGCCCTCAACCACCTGGCGTACCGCCTCCGGCTGGCCCGGCACGATGTCGTGGTCACCACGGTGGCCGAGCATCACGCCAACCTGCTGCCCTGGTCCCGGATCGCGACCTGCCGGTACGTCGAATGCGGCCGGGACGGCACCTTCGGCGCCGACGACGTCGTATCCGCGCTTAACCAGCGCTCCGCACCCAGGCTGCTCGCCATCACCGGCGCCTCCAATATCACCGGCTGGATGCCGCCGCTGGCCGAGATCATCGCGGCCGCCCACGACCGGGGCATCCCGGTGGTCGTGGACGCGGCACAACTGGCTCCGCACCGGCCGCTTCCCGCTAACGCTGACTTCCTCGCCTGGAGCGGCCACAAGATGTACGCGCCGTTCGGCGCCGGAGTGCTCGTCGGCCCGAGAAGCGCCTTCGCCGACGGGGATCCCTTCCTGGCCGGGGGCGGTGCCGTGGACCTCGTCGACCTCGACGAGGTGCTGTGGACCGACCCGCCCGAACGGGAGGAAGCCGGGTCCCCCAACGTCGTCGGCGCCGTGGCGCTGCACGCCGCGATCAGCACGCTGACCGATATCGGCTGGCCCGCCCTCATCAGCCACGAGCGCCGGATCGCCCGGTCGCTGCGGGAGGGCCTGGCCTCGATTCCAGGCGTCCGCCTCCTCGGGCCAGGCACGGAGACCGAGACGCTGCCGGTCGCCACCTTCACCGTCGAGGGTGTCCCGCACGCGCTGGTGGCGGCGCGACTGGCGGCTGAGGACGCGATCGGCGTACGGCACGGCTGCTTCTGCGCGCATCCCTACCTGATGCGCCTCCTGGGCCTCAACCGCGAGCAGGTGCTCCGTTACCGGGACGAGGTACGCCACGGCGACCGCAGCGCGATGCCAGGAGCGGTCCGGGCCAGCGCCGGCCTCAACACCAGGGGTAGTGACATCACCCGGCTGCTCGACGCGGTGGCACGGATAGCCCGAGGGGATCCGCCGCCGGTCCTCTACCGCCAGGACCCGCGCACCGGCGACTTCCACCCGTGCGGCAACATTCCCGGCCTGACGGACCAGCCAGACGCCCACAGCGCCCCGTGCTCACCCGGCTAGGCACTGAGGGCGCCTGATACCCCCACCCGTATTTGACCCAGTAGGCCGGCGACCGGTAGCCTTGTGTTTCTAATACCCATGGGGGTATCGAAGAGGGGCTTTCCCATGCTGGCCATCGCGATCCCGGCCGGGCTGCTGATCGGCCTGTCGCTGGGCGCCCTCGGCGGCGGCGGATCCATCCTCACCGTCCCGGCCCTGGTCTACCTGCTGCACCAGCCACCGCACGCCGCCACCACCGGTTCGCTGCTCATTGTCGGGATCACCGCCCTGGCCGGCATGACCGCGCACTTGCGCGCCGGACGGGTCCGCGTCGCCCAGGGCATCACCTTCGGCGTTCTCGGCGTCGCTGGCTCCTACGCCGGGACACGGCTGTCGGCGAGCATCAAGCCCGACCTCCTGCTCGCCTTGTTCGCCGTCCTCATGCTGGTCGCCGCCGCGGCCATGCTCCGCCGCCGACGCTCCGTTACGAGCTTTCCCGGCCAGGCCGCTCAGCCAGATCCGGGCACCGGCACGCCGCAGGCGGGCACGTCGGATGTGCTGGCCGCCGACCCCCCAAGGAGGGCCGCGACCGTCACGCTGGACCGGCCCGCCTACGTGACCCGACCGCAGGTCAAGACCGCCTGGTGGCAGCGCCTGCGAGCCGACGCGTCGGCTGGGCTGAGCCTGAAGATCGTGACCGCAGCCACGGCGGTCGGACTGCTGACCGGCTTCTTCGGCGTCGGCGGCGGATTCGTCATCGTACCGGCGCTCGTGCTCGCGCTCGGTTTCGAGATGCCCGTAGCGGTCGGCACCTCGTTGCTGGTCATAGCCATCAACAGCGCAGTCGCGCTTGCCGCCCGTTTCGGCAGCCACGTCCACCTGGACTGGCGACTGCTGGCCGCCTTCACCGTGGCCGCGCTCGCCGGCACATTCGCCGGGAACCGCATCGCCTCCCGGGTCGACGCCTCCCGGCTCACCGCGGCCTTCACCGTCCTGCTCGTCGCCGTGGCCGTTTACTCTTTGTGCCGCAGCCTTCCGGGGCTCGTGTGATCACGGCTGCGCCACGCCCGGGACGATAACGGGGGCCGAGTTGGACTCGTACGCGCCTGCGCGGGAGTCAGCCCTACGCCGGGGACTGCGCGACATCCGTAAACGCATCGCCATGATTACGGCTTGTGACGCCCCGCCGATTCGGGGTGGGGGTGCTGGTTCGTCAGGAGCCGCCTGCGGGGCGAGCGAGGGTAGCGAGCCGGATAGCGGCGGTTTCGGTGTCGGTGGCGGGCCAGGTGTGGCGCTCGCCGTCGAGGGTGCACCACAACTGGTGGCCGTTGGTCCATACGGTCAGGCCGGTGGTGACGGAGATGACGGCGAACTTCTCGGCGGAAGCGGTGTAGATGCCGGTGACGCCGTGCCGGGCCAGGGCGCGGGTCAGGCCGGCGGCGACTCGATCGGGGCTGGCGTGCCGGACGCCGGGCGGCGGGGGCGGGAACGGGTCCAGCGGGTGCATATGGTCCTCGCTTCAGGTCGGCCGGGGTGATCATCGCGCCCGGCAGGCCTCAGCCGGGGCCGGGCAGGATGTCACGTACGCGGGCGGGCGGGTCGGGGTGCTCGTGGTCGCTGATCTGCCTGGCGATCTCGCCCAAGCTGGGCCCAGCAAAGCAGCAGGTGCCTTTGGGGACCGCGATATGAGTGCCGCCGACCGTGTGCAGGTCGAACTGCGCGTATAGGGCGCGGAACACGCGGGCCGTCAGGTCGTCGCGGCCGGGCTGGCTGGCGGAGGCGGCCGGAGCGGAGCCTGTCATCGAGGCGGTTCTCCTCATGATTTCGGGGCGAGGCTGGTACCGGATGTGCGCCAGCCCGGGTTAGCGGTGGCATAGGCAGATGGGCACGAACAAGGCCCGTTCGGGATGAAAATGATCTTCCCCGGCAGCCAGCGCGTGCCGGTGCACGGTCCCTGGCCGGCGCGGCGGGGGCCCGGCCTGGTGCGGGCGGCGGGACTGGCCAGGCTGGAGCTGCCGTCAGTGCCCGGCATGGCCGCGGGGGTCACATGCGTTCCGGGGCGGAGCGGATGGCGTTCATGACGGCGGTGATGGTGCCGGCGATTGCCGCGGGGGTGGTGCCGAGGGCCGGAGTCCAGGTGCAGTCGATCCACGGGCCGGGGCCGTTGCCCGTCCCCGGGTCGATGATGACGGTGGCGCTGCCGGGCCCGACGGGGCCTTCGATGGTCAGGCTGGGGGTGCCGGCGCGGGTCAGACAGCACGCGATGCCGTCGGCGGTGAGCGCGGCGGCGATGGCGGCCAGGTGCTCGTAAGCGCGGTCGTCCTGGCCGCGGGGTGCAGGGTCCTGGCTGGGGCCGGTGGTCATGTCGAGTGACGCCTTCCGCTGGGGTGGACACGCTGGGCGTGTTCAGGGGTTCGCGCGGAGGGCGCTGGCGGTGAGGCTGGCGCGGCAGTACTGCTCGGCCAGGACCTCGCCGAGCTTGCGGCGCAGGTCGGCCTGGATGGGGGCGCCGGGGGCGATGCCGGTGATGGCGCGTTCGAGCTGGCGCAGGTAGCGGGTCAGCTCCGAGGTGGTCAGGGCGCCCAGTGGGTGGGGCGGCTGCGGCGTGTCCATGAACAGGTCCTTCGGGCTGGTCCGCGAATTTCCGGCTGGTGCCTGGCGGCGACTTCAAGGTGGCGGAGGGTGCCGGGTCGCTAAGGTGAGTATGCACCTGCCGTAGCGAGGATGCAATAGTACGAATGCACTAGGACGTTTTCTGGCGATGGGAGGCGGGTTCATGGGCGCGCACATGCGCACTGTCGGCAGCCGGCGGCTGGTCATCGAGCTCAAGCGGTTCCGCGAGGCCGCCGGGCTGACCGGCGAGCAAGTCGCCGAGCAGATGGGCTGGTCCGCGGCCAAGGTCTACCGGATCGAAGGCGACCGGGTCCGGGTCCTGGCCCGCGACGTCCAGCGGCTCCTGAAGCTGTACGGCATCGACGGCGAGCAGCGCGACGCCGTGCTGGAACTCGCCCGGCTGGCCCGGGTCAAGGACTGGTGGCAGCAGTACAGCGGCGCCATCCCCGAATGGTTCCAGTTCTACGTCGGCCTGGAAGCCGCCGCCAGCGCCATGCAGGAATACAACGCCGAGCTGGTCACCGGGCTGCTGCAGACCGAGCCCTACATCCGCGCCGTGATGGCCGCCGCGATGCGCCCCGACCACAACGACGAGATGGAACGCCAGATCAAAGTGCGGATGGAACGGCAGAAACGGCTCACCGCCCCGGACGCGCCCACGCTGTGGGTCGTGCTGAACGAGGCCGTGCTGCACCGGCAGGTCGGCGGCCCGGCCGTGATGCGGGACCAGCTCGCCCACATCGCCGACGTGGCCGGGCTGGGCAACGTGACCGTGCAGGTGCTGCCGTACACGGCGGGCGCGCACCCGGCGATGCTCGGCTCGTTCACCCTGATGCAGTTCCCGGACCCGGCTGACCGCGATGTGGTGTACCTGGAGGCCGAAACCGGCGCGTTGTACCTGGAGAAGCAAGAAGACGTGCGCCGGTATAGCCTGATTATCGACTACCTGCGCGCACAGGCGCTCGGCCCGGCAGAGTCGCGTGCCCTGATCGCGCAGCTGGCGAGGCAAACGCCGGAATAGCACGGCAGGACAGGAAGTTGAGGCGCTGAACGTGGACCTGAGCGACGCCGCGTGGCGCAAGAGCAGCTACAGCGGCGGCAACGGCGGCCAGTGCGTCGAAGTCGCCGCGGTAAACGGCCGCCAGAGCGGACCGGCCGCGGTGTGCGCGGTCCGGGACTCCAAGAACCCCGACGGACCGGTACTGGCCTTCAGCGCCGGGCAATGGCGGCTGTTCACCGCCGACGTGAAGGTCGGGAGGTTCGGCCTGGCCTGAGGGACGGCTCCCAGGGCCGGTCACTTTACAGGAGGCGTTCTCGTGTCCGAGAGCGAGCCCTTCGCGTGCCCGGATAAGTCTCTGCGCGGCCCGCCAGCTGCTGTTACCCGGCGCTGTATTTAGGCCGGTTGTGGTCGCGGTCTTCCCTAGGTTCTTTACGGTGGCGCATCGCCTGGCTGGGGCGGGGTAGTTGAGAAGCTGGGAGTTCACCGGCGTCAAGGAGGTCCTCGAGCTGCGCGGCCGGGGTGGGCATGAGCACGATCAAGGGGACGTACCCATGAGGCGGCGCCTCTGAGGGATAGCCGGCTCGCAGCCATCTAAGCGGCTTGGTGAGGTACGACGGCAGCGGCATGCCTGGACTCCTTCCGGACCGTCTTTGGGCGGGGAGCGCGACGCTGACCCGGACTGTTCAACTTGAGCCCCTGGTCAGCTCAGCAGGTGTGCCCCGCTGGGGCCGGTGACCTGCTGGAGCATGGTGAGGGCGAGTTGCCGGACCTGGGCTGGCAGGGGCACGTAGAGGTTCGCGGCGGCGTAGCCCTGGCCGTCGTGGGTGAGCCAGTCCAGCATGGCGACCAGGGCCTGCCCGGTGGCCTGGTCTGACTGGTGGGTGTAGATCAGCGCCCAGCTGTATCCGCTGATGGGGTAGCTGCTGGCGCCGGGCTGGTTGACGATGGAGAAGTCGGTCGGCGTGATGGCGGGTTTCTGGGCGGCGGCGGCGGCGATGGTCTGGGTGGACGGGAG
>Ga0208696_1001674_pt1 | contig 12715 bp, 13 predicted proteins | sample Sb_taG_9_FD_187711 | JGI IMG/M metagenome (GOLD analysis project Ga0208696, IMG submission 187711) | Peat soil microbial communities from Weissenstadt, Germany - Sb_50d_b_LC metaG (SPAdes) (version 2) | ecosystem: Environmental > Terrestrial > Soil > Wetlands > Peat | place: Germany...
GAATAAGGTCGAAGCTGGGTCGGCTCTTTCCCTCGCAGCAACTAGTGATCGACGCACCCCCCAACCGGAAATCGGGGTCCCACAATCATTGGAACAGGAACGTACGCTAAGCCATTTGGATGCTCCTTGGAGCGATAGGGCAGGATTGCCTCGTTCCTGTGATAACGATGAGTCTCGGGTCCTCAAACCAGCTTATTTTCCAGCGAAAACACCGGGCCACGAGTAGGAGATTCCTGCGATAACCATTCTTATCACATGATGTCATTCGGTTCCACGACGGAGCGCCCATTCCGAATCCAGGCACCCCCAGGAGGAGCCCGGATGCCCGTCGATTTCCTGACCGCGGAACAGCAGCGGCGTTATGGCCGCTACGCCGACGAGCCGTCGCCCGCCCAATTGGCGCGTTACTTCCATCTCGACGACGCCGACCTCGCGCTGGTGGCCCAACGGCGCGGGGACGCAAACCGGTTGGGCTTCGCCCTGCAACTGGTCACGGTGCGGTTTCTGGGCACCTTCCTCGCCAACCCGATCGATGTTCCGCCCGGCGCTGTGGCTCACCTGGGCCGGCAATTGCGGATCGCGGACCTGACCTGCCTCGCGAGGTATCTGGACCGGCCGGCCACGCACCGCGAACACGCGGGCGAGATCCAGCGGCGGTATGGCTACCGCGACTTCTCCGATCAGCCGGAGCACTTCCGCCTGGTCCGCTGGCTTTACGCCCGCGCCTGGCTCAGCGCCGAGCGGCCCAGCTTGCTCTTCGATCTGGCCACGGCTCGCCTGGCCGAGCGTAAGGTATTGCTGCCGGGGGTGACCGTCCTGGCATGCCTGGTGGCCCAGATCCGCGACCGCGCGGCGGGCCGACTCTGGAAGACCCTGGCTCGGGCCCCCAGTCCCGAGCAACGCGCGCGGCTGGAGGCGCTAGTGGTCGTCCCCGAGGGTGGTCGACAAACGGCGTTGGACCAGCTGCGGCGAGCCCCCACCCGCGTGAGCGGCCCGGCCCTGGTTGCTGCCCTGGATCGATTCGTGGAGATCCGATCTCTGGACGTGAGCCGCCTGGACCTGCGTCATGTCCCGGCGAGCCGGATTGACACCCTGGCCCGGTACGCAGGCACCGTCTGGGCCGCGACCATCGCGCGGATGCCCTCGGACCGGCGGGTCGCCACGTTGCTGGCCTTCGCACACGTCTTCGAGGCCACCGCACTGGACGACGCCCTTGACGTGCTCGATGCGCTGATCACCGAGCTGTCGATTCGAGCCCAGCGTGCCGGACGACAGGAACGACTCCGCACGATCCACGACCTGGATGCCGCCGCGCTGCAACTTCGCGAGGCGTGCGCGGTGCTGCGCCGAACAGGGCTTATGTCGGTTTTCTGTTCCGTTACTGCCCGTACCCGATAAATGGCACGGAATCTTCCACGCTATTTGTCACCCCCGGCACCTTCCGCTGGGAGCAGCCGTCATCCGGGTGACAGATACCTCGGAAGATTACAGCGCAAACACCCATGCCACCACCCGGCCAGGCGCTTGGCAATCCCCCCGGAAGTATGCTAGGCTGGAAAGCAAAGGAGAACCCGTATTATGACCATCCATTTATCGAAAGACCTGGAGCGCTTCGTCCATGACGCGGTACGCGCCGGGCTTTACCCCAGCGAGGCCGACGTGATTAGCGACGCCCTCACCCGGCTCAGGCAGGCCATGCCTGGCGATACGCCGCCGCCCGCCGCAAAGGCGAAGCGCGCCAAGACCGCCCAGCCCAGGAAGAAGCCGCTCCCCATAGAGGAAATCCACCGGCAGATGATGGCGCGCGGCCTCATCACCCGCCTTCCCGATCCCGCCCAGGACATCGACGACGACGACCCGGACGATCAGCCTGTCCCCATCGAGGGAGAGCCGCTGTCGGAAACCATCATCCGCGAGCGGCGCTGAGGTGGCGGCGGGGTATTTCGTCGATTCGAGCGCCCTGGTCAAACGCTACGTCCAGGAAACCGGCACCTCCTGGGTTCGCGGCATCACGCGCCACAGCCCATCCACAATCATCTACCTCGCCCACATCACCGCCGTCGAAGTCACCTGCGCCGTCGCGCGCCGCCGCCAAGGGAAAACCCTCACGCCGCCGCGCGCATCGTCGATTCTCCACCGCTTTCGCCAGCATCTCGCCGGGCGGTATATCGTCATCGAGGTGACGCCTGCCCTGCTGGACGACGCCATGCGGCTCGGCAACACGCACGCGCTCCGCGCCTACGACGCCGTGCAACTCGCCGTGGCGCTCGAAGTCAACCGCAGCCATCAGGCGGCAGGCTCCAGCCCCATCACCCTGGTTTCCGCCGACCGCGACCTCAACGACGCCGACACCGCCGAAGGGCTGACGGTCGAGAATCCGAACCTACATCCCTGACCGCCAGCGCCACCCATTCCCCCCTTGACCCCTGCCCTGGATTGGCGTTTCATAAAGGGGATTATGCGACAGCTTCGGAGGCAGCAACCATGAGCGACTGTTAAGTTCGCCGGTAACTGGGTTCTCCCGTACTCTCGATGATCCAAGGCCACAAACTCCCGCGGCGATCCGTATTGCTCCAGGGGATTCTCGGTCCTTCTGGGCCGGACAGAGGCTGTCTTCATCGAAAGTGCGGGAGAACCGGTAACTGGCACGGTTTCTTCGGAGCTATCTGGCACCATCCGCGATGGACGGCTTAGCCGAGCGGACGGCAGACCCGTTCCGGTAGAGATCCGTTAAAGATCGTGCGCGAGACCTCATCCCGGAAAACGCACAGCGGTAAGCCGAGGCCCGGCGACGTCTCATCCGGGGGTGATGAGGGATCGAGGTGGATCGGGACGAACAGGGGCGGGTCGGATGGGGCGGTGGCCGGCGGCGCGGCGAGCCGTCGCCTCCAGGCGTAGAACGAGGCGGTGGAGACCCCCTCGCGCTCGCAGAATTCGGGGATCGACAGGCCGCCGGTGGCCTGTCGCCTGAGGCGCAGCCGCCACGTGTGTTCGAGGCCGAGGTCCTTGGGACGTGCCATGGGCTGACTCCTGGGGCGGAAGAAGGGAACCAACCCTTTACCGTGCGCCTAGCCTCGGGTGGGGGGTCGGTGGCGGGCCAGAGGCCGTCTGATCAGCTGAGGCCCCGAGCTCGTTCAACAGTCTGGCCCGGACGTCGCCGCGTACCCGGTATTGTCGCCCCCCGACCGCGGGGGAACACGTGGAGCAGATTGTCTTCCACTGTGACGCCCGCCGCCGCCGACCTCCGGTGGTCTGTCGGTGTCGGTCGTTACGGCGCGCCGAAGTCTGTGCCCTCATCCCGGGTCCGGCACCACGAAAGCACGCCTCCCCCGCGAACGGCGTTACCCCCCCCTGTGCCTCACGGGGGACAGGGGGGGTTGTCGCGCCTATCGCCGAATCCCGCCTGGGATTTTCGGAGCAGTATCAGTTATTGGTCTGACCCGGAGCGCCTTGGAGCGAACCGTTCCAGATCTATTCGGGCGGCCGCAGCCGGGCCGATGTCTTCGATCAATCGAAGCTAACGCTCAATCAGCTTGATCTCGCCGATGATCGGCCTCGAGCCTTCGGCCGGCGTTGCATCCGGGATGAACGTGACGGTGGATTTGGACTTCAATTTGCCCTGAGTAGACAGGGTCTTGGTGACGGGTGTAACGTCGAACGACACGAATCGTTCCGACTTCGGGGCCTTCAAGGGATCATCCGCGGTCGTCGCGTTGAAGAAGTTGATCCGCCCGACGAGGAACGCTTCCCTCCCTTCCGGGGCGACATCCTCGGGGAGGTCCAGGTAGAGGCGATAGATCACTCCTGGCGGAACATTCGTTCGCTGATCCCCGACGACGAGTACGAGCTTCCGACCCGGCTGTAACTGTCTCGCAATCTCGGGAAGCGGCGGCGCCAGGGCCCCTGTCTTCTCGGGGACCGGCACGAGCCGACACGTGACCGGTTTATCCTTGAGCTCGACGGGTACGGTCTTCGCCCTCGCTCGCTCCTTCACTCCACGAGGGTTCGGATCACGCTGTCCTTGGCCCTGCGACGCGTTCGCGGGAATCGTGGGGCAGGCGTCATCGGAAATCGACATCGGTGCGTCCCCGAATTGGGACAGCAAGGCCGCAAGCACGAGAGTCATTCGACTAATCATGAATGTGCCTCTCCGGGTCCGACCCTCGGTTGGCCATGCGCGGGGACCACGGCTGCGCGGGCTCACTCCGGAAAATTCTACGCAGCCGCGCCCAGAAGACAAGGGCGGAGCCCGCTCCTGGAAGGCCCCGCCCGGTAGAGATTCCTGACTAATGGACGAGGAGCTCGATCTGGCCGATCACGGGCTCGGCAGCGGCGTCCGGCTGGCCCCTGGGGATGATCGTGAGCACCGGCTCCGAGGCGAGAGCCCCGCTAGCCGCCAGGGCCCGGGCCTTGCCCGTGATGTCGTAGCTGACGAATTTGTCCGGGAACGGTGCGGCCTCGCCATGGACCGGCGCGCCACCATGCGCATCCCCGTGGTTTGCCGACCCGAAGAAGTTGATCGCTCCGACATAGCGGTCGATCTTTTGCTGAGGGGTCGGATTGGGCGGGAGGTCCAGATAGAGCTGATAGACGACGCCTGGCTGGGCTTTCGCCTTCAACTGGCGGGCGATCAGATAGACCCGGCCACCCGGACGCACCGACGCGACCCGTCCCCCGACGGAAGCGGCCGCGAACGCGGGCGACGGGGCCGTGAGGTTGAGCTTCACCTGGGTCGCCGTCGCCCCGAGGGCCACGGCACCCTGAGCGACCCTGGCCGCGACCCGCGCCGGAGCCGCTACCCTGGCCGCGGCGACGGCGGCGGGCGCCAGAGGTGCCGCACCCGGGATCGGCTCGAACCGGTCGTACGTGTAATTCAATTTGCTCAGGTCCAGGAAATCCGCGATGTTGGCGACCACGGCCTGGCCCTGGCCGTCGGCGAAGGTGAATTGCTGGCTCAGCGGCGGGTTCGGATTGCCCGCGACGTTCCAGCTCGCCCAGAGCCGGTCGATATTGCAATGGTGCATCCAGAAGATCGGGTCGCGCGCCGCGAACGGGACGCTCCCCATATTCTGACCCCCACCGACCAGGACGTGAACATTGCCGTGAAGTCCATTGTCGAGGCCCATGTTGAAGCCCGGTGTACCCTGCTGGGGGTCGGGGCTGTAAGTCGTCTGGTCCAGGGAGTCGAGACTCAGGAGGCTGTCATCATTCCCCTGGATCGGCTGCCCCTGGTTCACGCCGGGATTGCGTAATCCGTCGAAGAGGGGGCCGAACGTGGGATCGTTCTGAAGCGTGAACTGCGGCGGGATCACGCCGCGGGTACTCGGATCGGACGTCGAGTAGTTCCAGTACGGCAGGGTGAACTCGGGTCTCCCGCTCACGGCCGCGATGATCTGCTCGAAGTAGAAGACGAAACAGCGGTGCCACGGCACAAAAAAGTCCTCGGTCTCGCCGGGAATGTGCGCCTGGCAGGTGTTCCACATGGCCTGGGCCACGGCCCTGTTGGGTTCATTCCCGTTGGGATAGACCCTCTGGATCTCGGCGTTCTTTGTCGTCGACCCGCTGACGAAGTGGGTGTACCACTGGAAGGTCCAGCTCCTCGGGTCTCCCTCGGGAATCTGGTTAGCGTCCATCATCTTGCCCACGGCCGAGGCATAGATCCCGAGCATCTGAATCCCCTGGGGCGACCGGGCGTCGTACCGCACCCTGGGGTTCGCGGGCTGCGCCAGACCGTTTCGCTCCAACCACACTGCAAAGGGGATGGCCCCGGCTGCCGACAGGAACGTCCGACGAGTGACTCTTGCCATGGTTCAAGACTCCTCTAGTAGGCTCGTTCAGTGGATCCCGGCGGCAGCTCACGATCGGCCGCCAAGGCCGACTCCGCCGCTGGCGTTTCCGAACTCGCTGACCTCGACACACCTCAACGCTGCGAGCCCCGCAAGAGGAGACGCCCTGCCGGTAAACCGAGAATCTCTGTGCAGGTTCATCCACATCTGACCTGCGACCCGAGCACAGCGCGATTTGGCACACCCTTGCGAGGTCGACAGAACGATGAGCCCTTTTGTTAACAGCCCGTCGAGCCGCTTTCAACAAAAATATTTGGCTCATGTAGGCTTTCCCGCACTTTCGATACTGCTGGCGAATTCCGCCGTGAATCGTCTGGCCGGAAGCTGGGCAAGATGTGGCGCGCCGAGAAGGCGAAGTCGGGGATTCCAGACGTCCGAGCGAATTCGGATCAGGCCATCTGCTATGGAAGGGCCATGGTGCTCCGCCGCCACATGGCCCAGTCTGGCCGGAAGGAGGCGGCTGGGCCACCGACCCACGCCGCCCATACCCCTAGGTCCCCCTCGGGAACGAGACCTAATCGACCAGCAGGCGACGGACGGCCTGACGCATCGGCGCGATGAGGTCTTTCTCCTGACGTTTGCGGATGGCCGCCACCAGGGCCGGAGGGGCCTCGCACGGGTCGCCGGCGTGGACGTGCGGTTTCGGCGCGTACTGGATGGAGAGCTGGGCCTGCTGCGCCAGGGTTTTTCCATCCAGGCCCCTCTCCGCAGCGATCTTCTCCACCAGCTCGAGGGCGAGGTCGAGTGAGGACGAGACCCCGCCCCCGGTGAACCGCGGTCGCATGGGGTCGAAGACCGAGCGCGGGCAGTCTTTCGCGATGCGGAGCTTGAGCTTGTCGCCGAGGAGTGCGAGGTTGTCCAACTGGCTCCAGTAGGTCGTGACCTCGCATCCGCCGATCAAGCCCGCGGCGGCTAGGAGGAACGCGCCGCTGCAGACCGACCCGACCCATCGCGCCTTCGAGGCCTGCTCGGTGAGGAACCGTTGGAAGACCGGGTCAAACATCGCCGCGATCACGCCGTCGGCACCGCCTCCTGGCACGAACAGGACGTCGATCATCGGGGCGCCGGCAAAGGTCCGATTTGGCATCACCGAAACCCCCTCGGTCGTCGTGACTGGGGCCATCTGCGCGGCCAGCCACGTCGGCACGAAGCAGATCTTCTCGGAGGCGGCGAAGGCGAAGACCTGCGTCGCGCCGGCGAAGTCGAGCAGCGTTGCCCCGGCGTAGATCGGGAACCCGACGAAGACCGTCTCCGGCCCACCCGGCGGCTTCGCCTGGGCCTCGACCTGCCCACTTTCCGAGGCCCTCGGATCGGCCCCTGCCGTCAGGCCCAGGCCCGCCGCGCCTGCGAGGATGGAACGCCGCGTCAATGTCGTCTGCCGTGGCATGGGATGCCCTCTGCGAAGGAAACGATCGCCCAGAGGAATCGACCGCTGAGAGTTGTCAATCGGCTTGGACCTTGGTCTGCTGCCTCGCGACCGACAGCCACTTCCCATTCTGATACTGCCAGGAGCCCGGCGTCCTTCAGCCGCCGCTTGACAAGCTCGCAAATCCGCTCGGTGCCCAACGGCTTCGCCGCCAGCTTCCGGCTCCGGCCGTTCGACGCCCGGAACAGCGGCGTCTCCTTCGTCTCGCCCGCCAGCCCGGCCGAATCGACATAAGCCAGTATAAAGCCCTCCAGGTCGTGCCGCACCGGAATTTCCCGGCTCTTGCCGCCTTTTTCCTGGAACCGCAGCACGTACTGCGTCCCGTCGTGCTGGAAGTCGCCCAGGCGGAGCTTGGCCACCGCCCCGGCCCGGCAGGCGGTATAGGCCAGCGTGGCGATGAAGATTACACGCTTGACCCCTGCTCTCGATTGGCGTTACATAAAGGGCGTTATGTTACGCCAATGACTCCTGACGATTGTCCTTGGCAAAAGCATAGATTTGGACTAAGCTTAGCTAAATCAGGAGGACGCCATGGAAATCGCCAATATCCACGAAGCCAAGTCCCAGCTCTCCAAGCTGGTCGAGCACGCCATGAACGGCGAAGAGGTCATCATCGCCAAGGCCGGGCAGCCGATGGTCCGGCTGGTGCCCATCCACGCCGACGATTCGCCGCGCGTCGGCGGCCAGTGGAAAGGCCGCGTCCGCATCGCCGAGGATTTCGATACGTTGCCCGACGACATCGCCGCCGCCTTCGGGATCGACCCGGCATGACGCTTTCACTCGACACCCACGCCTTTCTCTGGTGGCTCGACGATCCGCAGCTCTTGTCCAAAGCCGCCCGTAAGGCCATTGGCGACGGCAAGAACACCGTCTACGTTTCCGCCGCCGTCGTCTGGGAAATCGCCATCAAACGGTCCCTCGGCAAGCTCGACGCCCCGGAGGACATCGAAGCCGCCATGGCCGCCAATCGCTTCCTGCCGTTGCCCGTGACTATCCCCCATGCCCTCGCCGTCGAAACGCTGCCGCATCACCACAGCGATCCCTTTGACCGCCTGCTGATCGCCCAGGCCCGGCATGAGGGTTTCAAATTCATCAGCCGCGACAGCCATGTCGCACGCTACGGCGTGCCCCACATTGTCGCCTGAAAGGCAGCGTATGAGCACCGAGCTGGTTCCCACGTCCCAGGCCGGTACCCTCGCTACCGGCATCCGCGGGTTCACCGTCCCCGCCACGATCGCCGACCAGGGCGACAAGGCTGCCGAGCGGTTCTTCACCTTCTTCACCGACACCATCCCCAACCAGAACACGCGGGCCGCCTACTACCGCAACGCCATGCGATTTTTCGCCTGGACGGGGAAAAAGCGGCTGAGCCTGGACGCCATCAAGAGCTATCACGTATCGGCCTACCTGGCCGAGCTCACGCTGACCGGCAAAGAAACACTGGCCAGCACGCCGACCGTCAAGCAGCACCTGGCCAGCTTGCGGATGCTCTTCGACTGGCTGATCACCGGGCAAGTCATCGACGCCAACCCCGCCGCCGCCGTGCGGGCAGCCAAACATGTCGTGAAGAAAGGCAAGACCCCGGTCCTTAAAGCCGACGAGGCCCGCGAACTGCTGGACAGCATCCCGCTTAAAGTAGGCCCGGAGCCGAAAGAAGGCGAGGAAGACAACCGGCCGCCCAGCCTGGTGGGCTTACGCGACCGGGCGCTGATCGCCGTTATGGTATTCAGCTTCGCCCGCATTACCGCCGCCCTCGGCATGAAGGTCGAGGATTATTACACCGAAGGCCGTCGGGCATGGTTCCGCCTGCACGAGAAAGGCGGCAAGCGCCACGAGGTGCCTGCCCACCACAACGCCGAGGATTATCTGGATGCCTACATCGCAGCGGCAGGCATCGCCGCCGAGAGGAAAACCCCCCTCTTCCGCTCCATCGACCGGCACCGCCGCTTGACCGACCGGCCCATGCACCGCATCGACGCGTGGCGCATGATCAAACGCCGTGCCCAGGCCATCGGCCTGCCGGAGGAAATCTGCAACCACACCTTCCGGGCCACCGGCATCACCGCCTACCTGGAAAACGGCGGCACCATCGAACACGCCCAGCAGATCGCCAACCACGAAAGCCCAAAGACGACCAAGCTCTACGACCGCACCAGCGACCAGATCACCCTCGACGAAGTCGAACGGATCGTGATTTAGGATACTCTGCACACATCAATGCATTGGCGATTCGCGGAATGGCCTTTCTACGCCGCCCCGCCCCGCTCCGAGTACCGACAATTCGCCGCCTGCTCGTTGCTCCGCCGTTTCGCTCGACTTATACTGATCGCCGGTGCAATCTCCTCACCTCAGGCGGCAGACTCGGAGGCCGCACTCTCTTGCCTCGATCCATCACGCGAGGGGGGTAAACGGACATGCAGGACGATATACTGAACAGACGATCGCTCTTCGCAACTGTCGGGGCCGTCGGGCTCGGTGCGATCCTCTCCGGGGAAGTCTCGGCCCAGGAACCGACCGCGAAGCCGGCCGCCAATACCCCTAAAGAATCGCCTTTTGAGCTGCTAGTTGAGTTGGTCCGGCTGAACGCCAGGTATGCCGAGTCATTCCAGGCCTTCTTCCAGGCGTTGCGCGAGACGAGAGCCCATCTCACCACCTTGGATAGGCAATTTAAAGAAGTAGCTAAACTCTATAAATATAAAAATACTACCGCCTTTTACGATTTGGACACTGCGGCATACGATCTGGGCCACTTTGTATCGATAACCGATCTGGAGGAACAATTGGTGGAACTAACCGAGAAGTTCGCCAAGAGGATCAAGCACGTATCGGACGCCTGTAAAAGTAAGCAGTGATTCGGATATGCTTAGATTTGGTCCCAAGCGTCTCTGTGACAATATAGCCTTCCCGTAGCAGCCGGACACATCTCTCACTGATCCGGCCCGGTTGTAGCTAATGGCCCGCCTGGTGTCTGCCAATGCGGTTTATGGTTGGTCGGCGTCTGCTTAGCCGTAGAGGCTTGTCGCATGCAACGGAGCGTTGGAGACGTGTTATGCTAGAGGTGGAGTCATATCAAGTGTCAGCTCATCAAATGTCAATTTTGACTCGAATTCTTTTCCTCCACTCGGCTGTCGCCGATCCAGCGTAGCGTTCAACTCATCATTTCTCCACATCTCATCCCGTTTCCGAAGGGATTGGATGGTGGTAGTGATGGGTAGCGTTGTCGTTATCCCCATGTTATCATGTTCATGTCTAAAAAATGTGAAAGTTCCAGCATAGCGAGGGTCATCTGCTCCACCCGGTTCCTGAGCTCCGAATATGTTTAAATAGACGCGGATGATTGAATCTCTCTCACCGGAGAACTTGGCTCCATGGAGCGTGAGTTGAGCATGTCCGCTTCCTTGGGCCACCTGATTCAAACCGACTCCAGCTTTGGCGTCGAGTTTGAACGAGACACGTAAAGGATCGACTCCAAGCTCTTGACCATGATTCTCGAATGTAGCCATGGTCTCGACTTTCTTCGGATTCTGTTCCGCTCCTTCTTCATTATTGCTTGCAATCACTGAAAAATCTGGGAACATATCGTAAACATACCCCTGTTCCAACTTGGTTGTGTCGAGGAACTCTTTAGACGTCACCGACACCCTCGTGTCGCTCTCGTCGTAAAACTCGAACTTCGGCTCGAACCAGGGCTTGTGCAACGGGTTTTTTTCGCTCGGGTTGTCACGCCCTCCCTTCATTTTAAGCCATTCGATCCATATGCGATCAACATTTGCATGATGCACCCAGAAGATCGGATCTCCAGCAGCAAGGAGCGGATTACCCATCCATCCACCTACTGCACCGTGAATCTCGTCGTGACCATCGTTCTCGAGTAGGCCATGCGTCTCGTAGAAGTGGTCAGGCTTTTGGATGAGTGGACCACCGAAACCGGGCTCATCCGGAGAGATGGCGAAACGTGTCTCGGCCATGGCACCTCGTTTCCCTCCCTGCCTATTCAAAATAAAATTAATATCATCAATTGGTCTGCCTGAGTTTGCAACCCGCAATCGCTGCCTAATATAAAGGGGACCACCGGGCAAGAATGCTGGATGTAGCGAAAGCTGACTTCCGTCTGGCTTATCCCAATACCAGTAAGGTAGGGCAAAGTCATCGTATCCCGAATACTTCCGGACAATCCGCTCGAAGTAGTAAATATACATTCTATGCCATGGAAAGAACCACCAGTTGCCGTGCTGGCATTGATTCCATACTCCGTCCGGGCCATGGTTAGTGTAGGGACGTACGCCATGAATGTTCGCCTGATAAATCCAATTATGATGATGATTGTTATCCAATTTCTGCATTTCTGTATAGGCTTTTGCCAATGCTTGGATATCTGGACTACTTACGGTCAGTGTCCCTAAATCTTTACGAACCCTCGGTGCTCGATTCGCTCCTGCTTTTGCTGCTACGGTGCCGCTCACCAACAGCATACCGGTGGTCGATTTCAGAAAGCTCCGCCTTGATTGCGAGCACGCAGACATGGTATTGCACCCTGCGTAAAAGAAGAGCTGATAGATGTTGTTGATTTAACCGATCGCCAGACTCGTTTTCAATAGGTAACTACCCGCACCTCCTCCGCGTTGGCGAAACTGCCTGATGGTCATCCACATCAATTTGGCGTCCGCCACTTTGCATCCGACGACTTCATCTGGCCGTTGCCGCCGCCCCCGGTTTTGGTTCGGATAACGCCGCGGGTTATGCGAACTAAAATCCGGGGGTGGCAATGGGTGAAAATGCACACAAGCAGAAAGCGGAAATCGTCCCGGTCGGGTCCGACCCGATCCCGGCGTTCGTCGGCGGCTTGCCCGCCGACCTCCGCGAGCAGATGACGAAGGCGGTCAAGGCGTGGATGCTCCGCACCCCCTCCCCCCATACCCGCCGGGCGTATGAGAGCGACCTCGACCAGTTCCTCGCCCATGCTGGTATCGAGGCCGGGGCCTGGGAGCAACTCGCCGCCGTCCGCCCCGAGGACGTCGCCGCCTGGCGTGAGCGGCTGGCAGAAGCAGGCATGACGAATAGTTCCATTCGGAGAAAGCTGACCGCCCTGCGGTCGCTGTTCTCCTACCTCAAGACCTACGGCTACACCGGAGCCAATCCGGCGCACGGGGACTTTGTCTCCGCCCCGGCCGTCGCCCGCGACGGCAAGACCGTCGGCCTATCGCCGCATGACTGCCGCCGGTTGCTGGACGCCCCCCAGGTCGAGGACCTGGCCATCAAGGACGAGGCCAAGCGGATCCTCCCGGTCGGCATCCGCGACCGGGCCATGCTGGCGGTCCTGGGCTATTCCGCTTGCCGCGTCGGCGAGCTGGTCAAGCTCAGGGTGCGGGACTTCCGCACCAATGGCGAGCACCGCGTCCTCAACATTACCGGCAAGGGCAACAAGGAGCGAACCACCCCGCTG
>Ga0208696_1001675_pt1 | contig 12713 bp, 9 predicted proteins | sample Sb_taG_9_FD_187711 | JGI IMG/M metagenome (GOLD analysis project Ga0208696, IMG submission 187711) | Peat soil microbial communities from Weissenstadt, Germany - Sb_50d_b_LC metaG (SPAdes) (version 2) | ecosystem: Environmental > Terrestrial > Soil > Wetlands > Peat | place: Germany: Weissenstadt...
AGCGTGAGGTGGACTTGCACAAGCCGCCGGAGAGCACCCGTACAACGCATCCCGGGCCGGGTAGCGGGTCAGTTTCGTCGCCGCGGTCAGGCGCAGAGGTTCGCACGGCCTTCCCTTCTGCGATTTCCGAAAGTGCTTTCCCACCAATGGAGAATCATTTGATTGTGTCTAGCATCTATATGCTATGGTCCTCGCATGCCCCCATCCAAACGAGACGTGGAAACCATGGTCACCGCCCTCTTCTCGCTTACCGCCGGGCTAGATCGTGCCAGGCGTCAACGCAAGGGCGCGAGTGCTCTCAGCTTGCTGCAGGTCGTCGCTGCTCAGCCGGGAATTCGGCCATCGCAGATCGCCGATCAACAGCAGATTCACCCATCGCTGGTCACCCGGCAGCTTCAAGAGTTAGAAGACGCCGGCTTTGTGGTCATTGCGCAGAGTTCGGGGGACCGACGCTCGTTCTTGGTGACGCTGAGCCCGGCAGGTGGCGAGGAGCAGCGTCGTCTGACTGCGGTGGGCCTGGACCGGTTCGCTCGTTTCGTTGCTGATTGGGAGCCGTCCGAGGTGCAGACGCTGGGTCAGTTGCTCGAGAAGCTCAAAACGTCGATGGCTCGCACCTCAGTACGTGAGCGACCGGCAAATGCTCGTCGCGCGCGGCGGCCGATCGCGTGACGTCGCGTTGTCTAGCGGCCCGTCTGCAGCACGGTGACGGGAGGACCACCCGCACCCCTGTCGCCCGCAGCTTCGCACCGACGACGATCGAGCACGGGGAGTTTTGGTCATGACCGACGTCCACCAACTCCCCAATCGCACCGGTGGCCCCGCTCCAGAGAGCAGCCGTCACATGTTCGAATGGGGTGTCGTCGGCGTGGTCGCGCAAGTCGTCTTCACGGCTGGGTGGGTTATCGCCGAGACCTGGCAAGGGCCGAGGTACGGTCTCATCCAAGACACCATCAGTGACATGCAGGCGCGCACTGCCCCGCACGTCTGGTTTCCGATCGTCTGTTTCGCGGTGGGCGGGCTTGGCACCTTCGGCTTCGCGGTGTTCGGGTTGCGACCGGTACTCTCCGGTGCGGGGAAGTTTGTCGCCCTCTCCCCGTGGCTGATCGGCATCTCCGCGCTCGCTTTGGGCAATTCCTTCCCGCTGATTCCGTGCCGATTGTCTGACCCCGGATGCACAGCTACTGTGCAGCTCTTCAGCCCCGGTGGGCTTACCGATGCGGTCGTCGCTGGCCTCGCCTTGTTTGTCCTGGCATTTACCCCCGGCCCCCTCGGCCGCCGGCTTGGAACGCTGCCCTCATGGCGACGGGTCAGGCCGGTGATGATGGCCGCGCGCGTCGTGTGCCCCGTGTCCTACCTGCTGCTCGCCGTCGCTTCGAGTATCGCTTCGATGCCGGCGGTGGGACTCATCGAGCGCCTCTTGGCAGCGAGCTGTTCGCTCTGGATAGGCGCCCTCGCCGCTAACCTGATCATCGAGTCACGCAGGCACGTTTCAGGGGAGCTTCCAGTCAGCGTGGTCTCGAAGTTTTGATCCCGCTCGGTCTCGGAGGGTTGACTTCGCACGCTGGGTCCGCCAACCCGGTCGGCCGGACCTGCAGAGGATCTTCCGGGAGGCGATGGAGAATCTGAGGGACGTGCTCGCTTACCGCCCCCGTGTGACCACTGCCTTGCGCAGGGCTGGCCTCGCAAGTGGCCAAGTAGCGAAAAATCGCCAGATAGTGGCCACCTACTGTCGTGCGTCTGAATCTTGTTGAGGGGTGGCGTCGACGCTCGCTGCTCTCACAGACGTCGACTCGACCACAAGCGGTTCAGCGCGTCGAGTTCGTCCTCGGTCGGGGCGTCGATGCCAGGGGGATCACGGTGGGTGGAGAGGCAACGTTGCGAGATCCGTCGGAGCAGCCGGTCCTCGACGCGCATCACGGCATCCATCCAGAGGATGGCGGAGGTGGGGTCACTCGACTCTCCACGTTGGAGCGCGGCGTGCCAGCGACGAAGCGCCTGGAGCGCCGCCACGACCCCCTCGTGTTTGTGCCAGCAGCTCGGGAAGCGCTCTGAAAGACCGAACGCACGGGCGAGCCAGTCGACCCAATCCACGAACGACCCGAGGGAATCGCTCGGCTGCGCGCACTCGGCCGCGGCGGGGCTCCCGCCCGGCTGGGGTGCGGCGGCGTTGCTGAGATCGCCGACCCGGGTCCGTAGCTCGGCGACCTCTCCGGCGACGGACGCAAGCCCGACGTCGAGCTGTGCCGCCCATTTGGTGAGCGCTTCGATGCGGCCGGCTGTGCTGGTGCTCTTGGGCCTCACGCCGCGAGCTCCGGTCCGATCGCGGGCGCGAGCGCCTCTGCCTCGAGCAGCGCGTGGTATGGGTTGAGCAACGCCTTCGCGGCCTCGAATTCATCCGGGTTGATGCCCGGCGATAGAGGTGCCTGATCGGCGCCGTCGGGCCGCGCGTCGCGGGTGTGGCTGATGAGCTGCTGGAGCCGGTCCTCGGCCGCGTCGGTCTCGCGCAGCCACTGGTCCAGCCCCGTTCCCGGAGGCTGCTCGGACCAACGTTCGATCGCCAGCGCTGCCTCGAGCCGGGTTGCGAGCTCGCCAGGATCAGGAACGCCGAGGTCGGCAAGGGCGGCGCGCTGCGCTTCCGTCGCGGGCGCGTAAACGTCGAGCGCCGAGGGTGTGTGTTCTCGCTCGGCATCGCGATACCGGTCCGGGTAATCGAGCGCCGACTCGTTCTGCAGCGAGCGCTCCCACGAATGCACGATCCGCTCCTCTGTTGGTTGCCTCGGTGACGGGGCATGGCTGACGCCGAGGCGATCACGCTCGGGCGGGTGGGTCACGGCGTAGTAATGGGTGGCCTCGCTGCCGCGGGACATCGCCGTGTACGTCCACTCACGAGTGGCGCCGTCCGACCCCACGACGAGGGCGACCTCGGCGGTCATCCCCTGCGCCTTGTGGACGGTCATCGCGTAGCCGCGGTCGATCGCGTCGTACCGCGTGGTGTCAATGACCACCTGGCGATGATCCCCGCGCTCCAACATGAGCTTCTGCCGCTCGACGTCCACCGCGGTGACCGTCGCGCGGGTGCCGTTGCTCACGCCGTTGGCGCGGTCGTTGGCAAGGCAGAGGACCCGGTCGCCCGCTTGGTACTCCTTGCCGTCGACGGTCAGCGCGGGTCCGTGCACACGCCCGGCCTCGGCCGCGCGTGCCCGGGCGAGCTCGTTGAGGGCGGCAACCTCGTCGCGCCGCTGGGCCAGGATCACCGCGTCGACGCCCCGGTCCTCGAGCCGCGCATGCTCGGCGACCACCTCGGCGCGCTGGTCGGGCACCGACTCGGCGACGTGGATACGGCCGTGGCTCAGATACAGCTCGTAGGCGGCCCGGGCCTCACCGTCGCGCACCAGCTGGAGCGCTGCTCGCTCCCAGGGCTCCTTCTGGCGCACGTTCTCGGTGACCAGCACCCTGCCGATGTGCTCTCCCAGGGTGCGCATCGGTGCCCCTGCGCCAATGGGTTGGAGCTGCGAGGGGTCACCGACCACGACCAGCTTGGTGTTGTCCCGTGCCGAGAGGGAGACCAGCTCGGCAAGCTCGCGGTCGCCGATCATGCCCGCCTCATCGACGACGAGCACGCCGCTGGGTGGCAGGTGATCGACCTGGAGCTCGTGGAGCATGCCGGTGACCGTCCAGGTGGGGATGTCCGCGCCAGTTTCGAGCACATCTGCCGCCCTGCCCGCCAGCGCGCAGCCGACGACCTGGATGCCGGTGGCCTCGAACGCCTCGCGGCACACGTCCAGCGCGAAGGTCTTGCCCACCCCGGCGGCACCCTCGACGACGACCACCGCGGCCGGGCTCTGGCAGACGGTCCGGACCATCGATCGTTGGTCGGCAGTGAGGGTCGGCCGAGCCGCGATGGCTGCCTCGGTCTCCCTAGCGTGGGCGACACCGACGCACGCTCCCGATCGCTGCTGGGCGGTGGCGATCATGCCCCGCTCGATGCCGAGCATCTCCGGGGTGGTGTAGCGCAGCTCGTGGCCGGTGTCGACCCACCGGGCGATCGCGTCGACGTCGCGTTCTCCCTCGAGACGATGCGGCACGAGCGGCTGCACCGCGTCACGGTCGGCGAGGATCGAGTCGGCGGTGGCCTCGAGCTGGGCGCGACTCATTCCCAGCGGCGAGTGCGCGGCGACGCTGCGGATGACGTCGCGTCGGGTGAAGGTTGCGTACTGGGCGGTGAGCCCACGCTCGCCGAGCAGCTCGCTGCTGCGCTCCACGTCGAGCCGGCGCGGCTGGAGTGCCGCGGCCTCGCCCGCCAGCAAGGCCTGGATGCTGGCGGCATCGAGGCCCACGCCTGTGGCGCGATCCCGCCATTGGGCAAAGAGGTTCTCGGTGGGGGCGACCTCGTCCTTGCTCTCGCGGGTCGACACCACCGCCAGCTTGTGGCCGTAGGGTGAGTCGATGCCCAGCTGGCGCTCGAGCGCCTCGATCTGCTGAGTGCGCCGGGAGAACTCACGGCGCTGCGCATCGGTGATGCCGACGATGGAGAAGCAGCCCTTGCCGTCCACCACAGTGGAGATGCCGAGCTCGCGCACCAGACGGTCGCGCCACTCCGCCTGAGCGATGGCACCGGCGGCCGCGGCGTGCTGGTACAGGCTCTCGCTGTACAGCTGACTCCAGCTCCCATCCGGTCGCTGCACCCACGTCGGCACCGTGACGTGCGTGTGCAGCTGCGGGTCAACCGTGACCCTCCCGGTGCTCGGATCGGTGACCGGCCGCGCTGTGCGGTGCACGAATTCGGGCATGACCAACTTGGCGCGCACCGCCTCGGTCGTCCTGGTCTTCGGGTTGAACTGTCGGGCCCAGCCGGCGTTGGCCTGGAGATAGTCGGCGGCTGCCTGGACTCCCTCGGCGTGGATGCGCAGGATGGTGGCGCGGGTGCGTTCGTCGCCGAGTGCGTACAGGATGCTCACGTCCTTCGGTGCGGACACAGCGACGTCGAACGCGACCACTGACTGCGTCCGCCAGTGTTTGCCGAGATCCTCACCCGTGCGTGGATGTGTACCACTGAGCACCGCGGCGAAGTCGGTGTCGATCACCTCACCGCGCAGTCCGAGCGCCTCGGCGCCGGCGCCGTTCCAGCGTCCCGGCGACTCCCCGCGAGCCGTGTAGTACTCGAGCTGCTGGTGAGCGATGGCCTCGCGGAGATACCGCACCGCGTGCTCGACGCTGGTGAGCTTGCCGATGGAGATCATCGCGAGAACCCGTGTTGCACGAGTACCAGCGTAGGGGCGAAATGCCTACAGGCCGCTTACATTTTCGCCGTGGAACACTCGCCGCCACCACAGGTGTAATTGTCTGCTCGTGAATGCTGGGTGAGTGACTTCGGGATCGAGGGAAGTGAAGGCTGTGCGGGGTGAGTCCGGTGGTGGCGCCAGGCGATCGGGCGCAGAAGGCAAAAGCGGGTACGCATTGGTTGGGCGGCGATTCTGCGGTGATCGACATCGCAGCAATCCTGCGTCCTGCTGCAAGGGAGATCGTTGATGCCCTAACTAACGCCACGCCAATAGACACGACGAGACCAGTCGAAAGCGGCGTGACAGGTAACCCAAGCGCCCTGGCTCCACCGCTAACCATCTCGCCCGATCCATGAGCGAATCCAGCGTGACCGCGACCCGGAGCGGCTCAGCGGCTCGTCGATTGCCCGGTTTGCTCGACGTCCAACACGTCGGCGAGACGCTGCGCAGCGACATCGTGCATCCCCGGGATCACGTGGCTGTAGGTCGCAAGCGTGAACGCCACGTTGGCATGCCCCATCCGCTCCGAGACGAGCTTGGGGTGCTCGCCGGCGGCAAGCATCAGCGTCGCCATGCTGTGGCGGAGGCCGTGCAGGCGGATTCGGGGCAGGCCCGCTTGCTCCAGAACGCGATAGAAGTGATCCCGCAGCGTGGCGCCCAAAACTGGCCCCCCGACGTCGTTGGTGAAGACGAGATCGCGGTCCATCCACGTCGGCGCCGCGAGCCGGAGCTCGACCTGGCGCGACCCGTGCTGTCGTAGCTCCTCCAGCAGCTGGGTTGGGAGCGACAGCGGACGCTCCCCGCGGTGCGTCTTGGTCTCCTTGAAACGTGGAGTACCGTCCTCGGCCGGCAGGTCAAGCGCCTGGCGGACGCTCAGCCGGCCATGGTCCCAGTCGATATCGGACCACCGCACGGCGAGGAGCTCGCTGAGCCGAAGACCACAGAGCAGGGCGACCCGCAGCGGCAGTTCGTAACGCTCGGAGCGCAGGGCACGCAGGAGGACGCGCGCCTGATCCGGAGTGACCGAACGAATCTCTGTTCTCGGGATCACCGGTCGGTCGACGCCGTCCACCGGATTTACGGCGATGGCCTGCCACCGGACGGCGTGCGCCATTGCCCGATGAAGGACGGCGTGGACCTTCTGCACCGCAGCAGGTCCGAGCCCGCCTCCCGTGCGTCGGTTGCCCGAGACTCGAAGCTGCTGCTCGAGAGCGATGATGTGATGCGGCCGGAGCTTCTGGAGGGGCAGCTGGCCGACGAACGGGATGATGTCGAACTCAACGACTTCCCGGTACCGTCTCTGCGTGCTGAGGGCGAGCGAAGGCTCGACGTAGTCGCGGAACCAGCGACGGAGGAACTGCTCGACGGTCTCCCGGGTTGGGTCGCCGAACGCCCCGCCTGCGACGGCGGCGACCTGGGCGGCCGCAGCGTGCTCAGCGTCGCGCTTGGTGCCCCGAACCGTGAAGGTCCGTCGCTCCCGCCTCCCGGAACGCGGGTCGCGCCCGAGCTCCACGACGACCTCCCACGTACCCGTCGAGCGTCTGTGAATCCTGGCCATGAGGTGCCCTTTCCGTGTCGCGGCGTGCCGTTCGTTGTCAGCTCATGCCGCTCGGTGCGGCAACAAATGGGCAACAAATGCGGCTCGTTCGCGCTACTGTAACACAGCCACGAGGGCATTTCGAGATCAAATCGGCCGTACCCGCACGGGGAGTCGAACCCCGGTTACCACCTTGAAAGGGTGGTGTCCTGACCGCTAGACGATGCGGGCGCGACCGCCAATCTTAGGTTCGTGCGGGCACGCCGCAGCCGACTGCAAAGCGAACTGAGCGCGCCGGTATACTCGCGGCATGCCGGTCCGAGAGATTGTTGGCAAGACCGTGGGGTTCGGCCTCGTGGCCGCCGCGCTGATCGCGGGCGGCATCCTGGACCTGCTCGGCGGCCACGTCTACAACGACTACCTGAACACGGCGCTCGGGATCATCCTGATCGCCATGGGCCTGGCGACCGGTGGCCTCGGCACGTTCCTGATCGCAGGCATCCTCTATGAGGACAAACTCCGCCGTCAGGACGAGGAGGTGCACATCACGCCGCGCGGAACGCCGCCGGCGCCGCCTCCCCCGTGGGGCATGGCCGACGTCGGCAAGCCGCCCGGCGTCGTCCGCGTCGGTGACGCCGCCACAACGTCAGGTGGCGGAGGGTCCCCGCGCGTCATGGCCGTGGTGGTGTCGAACCTCGACGCCCCGATGCTCATCGTCGGTCTGCTGGCATGGACGATCCTGACCCTCGTGCTCTTCGCGCCACACTGAGCTTGTCCTAGTGCCCGACGCGCGGGTTCGCACCCGTTTCGCGCCCTCACCCACCGGCGCGCTGCACTTCGGCTCCGTGCGCACCGCCCTCTTCGCGTGGCTTGCCGCCCGGCACGCCGGAGGCGACTTCATCCTGCGCATCGAGGACACCGACCAGGAACGCTACATACCCGGAACCGAGGCGCTCATCATCGAGACGCTGAGCTGGCTGGGGCTCGACTACGACGAGGGCCCGGAACTCGGCGGGCCGCACGAGCCGTACATCCAGTCGTTGCGGATCGATACATACCGCGAGCATGCGGACCGGCTCGTCGCCGGCGGCCACGCGTACTGGTGCACGTGCACCCCGGTGCGGCTCGCCGCGATGCGCGATGCACAGCGCGCCCGCTCGGAGCCGACCCGGTACGACCGGCGCTGCCTCGCCCGCCAGAACGAGGTCGCGCAGGAACGCGCCGGCGGCATGGCCGCGGTGGTGCGCCTCCGGATGCCCGAGGGCGTCACCGAGTGGGACGACATCGTCCGCGGCCGGGTGAGCTTCAACAACGCGGACATCGACGACCAGGTGCTGCTCAAGTCCGACGGGTTTCCCACGTACCACCTCGCGGTGGTCGTCGACGATCACCTCATGGAGATCAGCCACGTGATCCGCTCCGACGAGTGGATCCCGTCGACACCCAAGCACCTTGCTCTGTACGGGGCTTTCGGATGGGACGTCCCGCGGTTCGCGCACGTTCCGGCGGTGCTCGGCCCGGACCACCAGAAGCTCAGCAAGCGCCGCGGCGCCCGCAACGTCCTCGAGTACGGCGAGCTCGGGTATTTGCCGGCCGCAATCGTCAACGCAATCGCGCTCCTCGGATGGTCGTCGGGCGACGAGCAGGAGGTGTTCAGCCCCGAGGAGCTCTGCGAGCGGTTCACGCTCGAACGGGTCAATGCCGCCGCCGCTGTCTTCGATCCCAAGCGCCTCGATGACCTGAACGGGATCCACATCCGGCGCATGGCAACCGACGACCTTGTCGAGGCGCTCGAATTCCACCTGCCCGGTACCAGCAAGGAGACACGGCGGGCGCTGATCCCGATGCTGCGCGAGCGGATGGTGACACTGGCCGACGCGACCCGCCTCTGCGCGCCCCTGCTCGGCGAGGTGCACATTGATCCCGGAGTCGCATTCCCGCCCAAGAAGGTCGATCAGGCCACCGCCGTCGCCATGATCGACGCGTGCGTCGAGGCGGTCGAGGCAGGGGACCTCGAGAACCACGACGCCATGCTCGAGAAGGTCCGCGCCGTCGCCGACGGTGCCGGCGTGAAGTCCCGCGACGCCTTTCGCGTTCTCTACGTCGCGATCCTCGGGACCCCCGCCGGACTGCCGGTGATCGAGGCCATGGCGTTCCTCGGCAAGGACAAGACGCTGCAACGGCTCCGCGAGGCACGCGCCCGGCTGGGCTGACTCCGGACGGCGGTGGTCACAGACCGGGGCCGTCGATCCTCGAACCGGCATGACGCTCGGCGACCGAGGTGCGGTGTCTCCGGACGGGACGACGCGCCCCCGGCGCCTGCGCCTGCGGGTCCCGCCGCACCCTCGCCGCCGGTGCGGCGGAGGCGTGCGCTTCGCGACGAGGCGCTGACGGGGCGGGCGCTGACGGGGCGGGCGCCGACGGGGCGGGCGCCGACGGGGCGGGCGCCGCGGGTTCGGGCAACGACGGCGCGGGGGCCGCGGGTTCCGGCTCGGGATGGGCGTGGCGATGCGAGGCAGCGCCGATGCGTTCGACGAGCCGCTCCGCCAGAAGCAGCGCGGTTCGATCAAGTCCGGTTGCGTGGCCCGCCACCGCGACACCGATCACCACCGCGCTCACCGGCCAGAGCGCCGCGAACAGCGAGAGCCCGGAGAGCACCCCGAAGGCTGCAAGGATTGGATGGCGGCGGACGTAGGACGGCGGTGCGGCGGCCGGAGCGGGGGTCGTGGAACGGTCGTCTGTGATGGTCATGTCACGAGGCTATGTGAGGGCGCGGGACAGGTCGCGGACCAAACAAATTCAGGTCTGACCTCGCCGTTCCGGTGTCGTTACCACGCTGTGACGCTCCCGTGGACGGGCGCGGCGTGATGTCGCGACACAATCGACCTGCCGGTCGCGGGGGCTGACCGTGGACGTGGAGTCGACAGGAGGTCGTTTTGCGAATGTTCAGGGGACAGCCGCGTCGTGACGTGACATGAGCGAGATGTCGGTGGCGCATCCACCGATTCTCGTGGCACGCGCGCGCGCCGGCATCGGCCGGCTCAGCGGTCCCCAGCGACTCGCCGTCTTCTCCGCCTGCCTCGGACTCCTCGGTCTGGCGCTGTGGCTGTTTCCGCTTCGCGACGTGCAGCGAGTCACGGAGATGGGCGCCATCCCATGGTGGGTCGAGCTCGCCGCCTGCTACGTCACGAGCCTGCTGTTCGTCCAGGTGCGCGTGCACCGCGAGCTGTCGACGCTCTCCCTCACGGAGATCCCGGTCGCGATTGGCCTCTTCCTCGTCGACCCGCACCAGCTGCTCGCCTGCTACGTGGTCGGTGTGCTCCTCGCCAGCTGGACACGGCAGCGGCGCATCCGCTGGGTCAAGGACTTCGCCAACGCGATGCTCGACGTGGTGTACATCGGCGTTGCCGTCCTCGCCTTCGATGCGGTCGGACCCGTGGCCGCCAACCCGCTGGCGGTGCGCAGCATGGTCGCCTTCGCCGCGGCGATGATCGTCGCCGGGTGGTTCGTCTACCCGATCGCACTCAACGCCGGGAGCATGATCGCTCAGGGCCGGCTCAATCTCGGCGAGGTGGCGCGCGCGTACCTGTTCCAGGTCGTCGCAACCACCACCAACGCCTCACTCGGGGTCGTGGCGCTCCTCATCCTCACAACGCATCCATGGCTCGCCTTTGCACTCGTGCCCCCGGTGGTGCTGGTCCTCGCCGGACAGATCGCCGCCGGCGAGAGTCAGCGTCGCGCGGATCGCAACGAGTTCCTCTACCGCACCACCGAGATCCTGCATTCGACGCGTCAGGTCGGCGAGCGCGCCGGCGAGCTGCTGAACGGCATCACGACGATGTTCGGCGTCGAGCGAGCCGAGCTCGTGGTCATCCCGGAGGTGCGTGGCCCTGCGGTGCGCTTCAACTCCACCGGCGATGACGTACACGCCCAGGCGACCACGTCCGAGCTGACCTTCGCAGAGCAGGAGGTCCTCAACGAGCTTCGCACCACGGCGATCCTGAGCGGTACCGTGACGCGGGATCAGTCGTTGGGGCTCGCCCTCGCCGAGCGCTCCGCGACCGCCGGCACCGTGGTGGTGCTCCGCGGGCGCGAAGGCCCGCAGGGCATGCTGCTCCTGCTCAATCCGATGCGTGGCAACGGCAAGCTCGGAGCGCATGAGCAGAGCCTCCTGAACACCGTCGCCGGCCTCATCAGCGTCGCCCTCGAGAACGGCCAGCTCGCGGAGGCGATCAGGGCGATGTCGGTGGAGAAGGCCGATCTGGCCCGCCGAGCCTTCTACGACCCGCTCACGCAGATCGCGAACCGGTCGCTGTTCATCGACACGATCCGGACATCGCTGGCCCAGCTGCCGACGACGCAGCGCCCGATCGCCGTGATGTTCATCGACCTCGACGGTTTCAAGGAGATCAACGACACGTTCGGGCACGCGGTCGGCGATCGCGTGCTCAGCGAGGTGGCGGCTCGCCTGCGCGTGCAGGTTCGCAAGCTCGACATGGCGGCGCGCATCGGCGGCGACGAGTTCGGCATGCTCCTCGACGGCATGCGCCATTTCAGCGACGCAGCCGTGGTCGCCGACCGGATCATCGAGACGCTTCGGCGACCCATCCCGCTCGGCGATGCCGTCGTCACCATCGGAGCGAGCGTCGGCGTCGCCGTCGTCGAGGATGCGGCCGACGCGCCCGAACCCGAGGAGCTCATGCGCCGCGCGGACATGGCGATGTACCTCGCCAAGCGCCAGGGCAAGGATCGCTACGTCGTCTTCGACGAGACAGCGCGGTCGCCGGTGATCGCAAGAGCCTCCTAGGTGTCCGACCGGGCGCAGCCCGAGAGCACCGCCGGGTGGATCTACGATGGGCGGGTGACACCCCCGCGCTGCCTGACGATCGCGACCTCCGACTCCGGTGGGGGCGCGGGGATCCAGGCGGACCTCAAGGCGTTCGCCGCCGCCGGCTGCCACGGAATGACCGCAGTCGTCGGTGTCACCGCGCAGAACACGACGGCGATCCTGGCCACGTATCCGCTTCCGATCTCGATCATCACCGCGCAACTCGAGGCTGTCTACGACGACATCGGCGTGGACGCGGTGAAGACCGGCGCCCTTCTCCAGGCGGCGATCATCGAGGCGGTCGTGGACTTCCTCCGGCGCCACCCGACCCCACTCGTGGTCGATCCGGTGCTCCGCGCAAGCACGGGGGCGGCGCTGCTCGATCCAGAAGCGGTCGAGGTGCTGATCCGCTCCCTGCTGCCGCTGGCGACCGTGGTGACGCCGAACCTCGCCGAGGCTCGCATGCTCGCCGGCCTCGACGGCGACCGGCGGACGCTGGCGGAGCGGATCGTCTCGCGAGGAGCCCGGGCGGTGTTGATCACCGGGGGCACGGGTGAGGGGTCGGACCTGCTCTTCGACGGCGCCGAATACCTGGAGATTCCGGTGACCTGGGTCGAGGGAGGCGCAACCCACGGCACCGGATGCACGCACTCGGCCACGCTCGCCGCTGAGCTCGCGCGCGGCGCGTCACTCGCCGATGCGGCCCGTCATGCCGCCGATGCCACCGCGGCCGCCATCGCACAGGGCCTCGATGGCATCGGCGCGGGGGCGGGACCGGTGGCTGTCGGTCAGGCCTCGGGGGCGAGCCAGCGGGTCCGCACGAGGTAGACGAGCAGGCCGATCGCGATGAGGTCGATGAGCAGCAGGACCGGGCCGAGATTCAAACCGTTGCCGAAGGCGAGACCGCTGAGCGGCGTGAGCGCCTCGACCGGCGGGATGCTGGCGGCGTCGAGACCCTCGCCCGTGGACACGGCCGAAACCGCGCTCGAAAGCGGTGCGAAGGGGGTCGGATCCGCCGGAGGCTGGGTGTGAGCGCTCCCGGCACTGCCTCTGGAGCTGTTGCCGC
>Ga0208696_1001678_pt1 | contig 12700 bp, 9 predicted proteins | sample Sb_taG_9_FD_187711 | JGI IMG/M metagenome (GOLD analysis project Ga0208696, IMG submission 187711) | Peat soil microbial communities from Weissenstadt, Germany - Sb_50d_b_LC metaG (SPAdes) (version 2) | ecosystem: Environmental > Terrestrial > Soil > Wetlands > Peat | place: Germany: Weissenstadt...
TCGTTCAGCCGCACCTGATGAAAAATCTCCCGAATCCGGTGGTCACGCACTTCCCGCTCTCCGACGACACCGTCCAAAAAGTCACCGATGGAATGTACGGCGTCGTCAACGAACCCGGCGGCACCGGCTATAGCTCGCGCATCCAGAACGTCGAGTTCTCCGGAAAATCCGGCACCGCGCAGGTAATCGGCTACGACGTTCGCAGCCGCCTCGGCAAAGAAAAAGAATTCAAGGACAACGCCTGGTTCGTCGGCTATGCTCCACGCCGCGACCCCGAAATCGTGGTCACCGTCCTCGTTCAGGGCGGCGGACATGGCGGCGAAGCCTCCGCTCCCATCGTGCGCGACATCGTCAAGAGGTACTACGAAAAGAAGAACGGCGTGCTGCCGCCGCAGGAACAAACCACCACGCAGAATCAGTCAACTCCGCAGCCGGCCAAACCTCAAGAGCCCGCCGTCGCATCCATAGGGGCCACTAAGCCATGAAGGAAGGCCCGCGCACTCACGACTTCGACTGGACCCTGCTGGCGATCGTCGCGGCGATCTGCCTGATGGGCATGCTGGAGATTTATTCCGCAACTCACGACAGCCCCATGGCGGGAATGCACTGGCGGCAGGCCATTTGGATCGGCATCGGCATCATCGCCATGTTCATCGTCTCGCGGCTCGACTATCACACTCTTCTCGATCAAGCCCCGTTGCTATATCTGATCGGCATCGTCGCTCTTCTCGTCGTGCTGGCCATCGGCCATTCGCGCTTCGGCGCCCGCCGCTGGGTCAGCCTCGGGGGCGGCGTCAATTTACAAGTGTCGGAAATAATGAAACTGGTTATAATCATAGTGCTGGCACGTTTCTTCAGCGAAGTCCGCACCGATCGATTAACAACTGCGGATCTCGTGAAGATCGCGGGAATCACGGGCTTGCCCGTCCTTCTCGTTTTAGTCCAGCCCGATTTGGGGACGGCCATGGTTCTCGTCCCCGCGGCCATCGTCGGCGCGTTTCTGGCGGGCATTCAGTGGAAGCACCTGGCAGTGCTCCTCGCCTTCATCGTGCTGATGATTCCGGTGGGCTGGAAAATGCGGACGCATTTGAAGCCGTACCAGCAGCAACGCATTGCGACATTTATCCATCCCGAAGACAACCCCCGCGGAGCCGGGTATCAGATTCTCCAATCCGAAATTGCTGTCGGCTCCGGCGGATTCTGGGGCAAGGGCTTCGGCAAGGGCAGCCAGAATCAATTGGGCTTCGTGCCCGTCCGTTACTCGGATTTCATTCTGGCCGCGATGGCGGAAGAATTGGGATTTGTAGGAGTGCTTCTCGCTTTGTTGCTCTATTTGGGATTGCTCTTGCGCCTCATCGACAACGCGCAAAAGGCGAAAGATCGCGCCGGAATGTTTGTCGTGATGGGCGTGGCGGCCATCCTGGGGTTTCACGTGCTGGTTAACTCGGCCATGGTGATCGGCTACGTGCCGGTCACGGGCATTCCCCTGCCGTTCATGAGCTATGGGGGATCGTCCACCGTTTTTCTGTTTCTGGCTTTGGGCTTGGTGATGAACGTTCGTATGCGAAGGTTCGTCAATTGAGGCCCGCATGTTTTCGCAGTCGTTATCCGCAGTTACTCGGAAGCCCGGCATTGTGACCGGGACAACGAAGAAGGAATCTAATTTTCGCTTGGGTAAGCGCTCGGTGCACGCAATCCTGAACAAACAGCAGAGTTCCCTCCCAGCCGGCTGGCCCGCTTGCGGGCCTGGCAGGGCGTGGCTCGCCGCTTCGCGCGGTGTGATTGCCTCCCGATGCGCCACGAGGAGTTTTCATGTCGAAGGAAATGGTCATTTCTGCGACCCCGCACGAGACCCGGGTCGCCATACTCGAAGAAGGTCAGCTTTGTGAGATATACGTCGAGCGCGAAAAAGAATTTGCGTTAGTCGGCAGCATTTACAAAGGACGAGTCACTCGCGTGCTTCCCGGCATGCAATCGTCCTTCGTGGATATCGGCCTCGATAGCGACGCCTTCCTGTACGTCAGCGATTTCCTCGAGGAAATCGAAGACCTCGACCACGTGGTCACCACCGTCGAGGATAAAGAACACAAAATGGAGGACCAGGGCGGCCAGATTTTCACGACCGATGCCGCCGGGCATACCGCCGCGCTCGAGCCCACCGACGTCGAGCCGGCGCCGGCCATTACGGAAGCTTTGCCCGGTGAATCCATCAGCGTAGAAGACGCGCAGCCTCGCGCGGGGACGCAATCGCCGTCGTCCCGTCCTCCGCAACAATATTCGGGACCGCGCCACGACAGTCGTCCTCCGCGCCGCTTCGAAGGCCGCGGACGCGATAATCGCGGTGGTTTCGGCCGCGGTGGTGGCAGAGGCCGCGGCGGACGCGATAGCCGCGGTGGACGCCCGGGCGGAAGTTCCCGCTTCGGCCGCGACCTCCCTCATTCCAAGTACGCGTCGCACCGCCCCTATGAGCCTGAGGGCGAAACCGCGGGCAGCGCGCCTCCCAGCGATTTTGTTCCAGTCGTACTTCCTGGCGAAAACCTCTCTCGGTTCAAGGACGCGCCTCCCGCAACTTCGGCGGCGGTCGCTGCTCCGACGGTCGAAGCTCCCGAAACGCACGCTCCGATGACGCAAGACCCCAGCACCGTTCAAGAAATCGTCGCGCCGCCGGTTCAAGACCCGGTTCGAGATCCTGTTGAACAATTTGAGCGCGCGCCCCGCTTCTCCGAACAGCGATTCGCGACTCATTCCGGGGCACTCGACGCGCTTCCGGGCGAAACGCTCCGCCGCCCTGAACCACCGCCCCCTCCTCCCGCCGCGGAGGAAGAACGTGAGGCGTCGCATCACGAAGAATTCGATCGTCTGGCTGCAGGCGCGATTGAGCGAGCCCGCACTCCGGAACCTGAAATCCACGCGGCCGAGCCAGTCGCTGCTCCAGAAATTCCATCCGATCTGACTGAAGAAGAAGCCACGGCTCTCGCCGAACACGTCGCCGAAGCCCAACTCGAAGAAGCCGAGCGCGCAGAACGCGAAGCGCGCGAGGATTCCCACGATGAGAACGTTTCAGCCGCCGATCTCTCTTCCGGGGAAACGAGCGAGGATTATTCCACTGCGGAAGAGCGCGCCGAGGATTCCTCAGAACGAGGATTCGCAGCCGGCGAGCACGAATCCACAGAAGAGGAATCCACCGGCGAGCAGGATGCCTCCGCCGAAACCGGAGAGGAATCTGCGCAGGGCTCTGCAGCCGCCGATGCAACCGAACCCGGCGCTTCTCCCGAAATCATCGTCCCGCTCGAAGGCGAAACCGTCAGCGGCCAGCCGCAGGAATTGCGCGGCGCCACCGTTCGCGGCAATTTCCGCGCGCGCATGCAGCATCCCGCGCGTCGCGGAGGCAGCGGCAGAGACCGCGGACGCGATCGGGGTCCTGATCGCGGTGGCGATCGTGGACGCCGCGATGACCGCGGGCGCCGTCCGCATCAAGGCGGTCACGGCGGCCATCGCCCGCAGCCACGCCGCCCGCAATTGATCTCCGATCTCCTCAAGCAGGGCCAGGAGATCATCGTTCAAATCGCCAAGGAGCCTCTCGGCAAAAAGGGCGCGCGCATCACCAGCCACGTCGCGCTTCCGGGCCGTTTCCTTGTTTACATGCCTACGCTTGACCACACCGGCGTCTCGCGCAAAATCGCCTCCGCCGAAGATCGCGCGCGCCTCCGCCATCTGGTCACCGAAGCAAAAGGCAATTTCGGCGGCGGCTTCATCGTCCGCACCGCCGCTGGCGCGGCCACGCCCGAAGAAGTTCGTGCCGACGTCGAATTCCTGACGCACACCTGGGCCGACATCAAATCCCGCGGCGATCAGCGCAAAGCTCCCGCGCTTCTCCACCGCGATCTCAATCTCGTCGAGCGCATTCTTCGCGATTATCTCTCCACGGACTACACCGCCATCTGGGTCGATTCCGAAGAGGAATACACGAAGGTCGTGGATTTCGTCAGCCGCTTCCAGCCGCAGCTCGTCAATCGCGTCAAGCTCTACACCAAAGACACGCCGGTCTTCGAAGAATTCGGCATCCAGCAGGAAATCGACAAGGGCCTGCGCCCGAAAGTCTGGCTCAAGTCCGGCGGCTACATCGTCATCAACCACACCGAAGCGCTCGTCGCCATCGACGTCAACACCGGCAAGTTCGTCGGCAAAGGCTCCAATCGCCTCGAGGACACCATCGTGCGCACCAATCTCGAGGCCGTGAACGAAGTCGTCCGCCAGATGCGCCTCCGCGATCTCGGCGGCATCATCATCATCGACTTCATCGACATGGAAGAGCGCCGCAACCGCGAAAAAGTTTTCGCCGCTCTCGAAGAAGCCCTCAAAGCCGATCGTGCCCCATCAAAGGCCCTGCGCTTCAACGAATTCGGCCTCGTAGCCATCACTCGCAAGCGCACCAAGCAAGCCCTCGAGCGCACGCTATGCCAGCCGTGCCCGTACTGCACGGGCTCAGGCATGGTGAAATCCATTCCAACGCTGTGCTACGAAATTCAAGCCGAAGCAAGGAAGATGGCGGGCGACATCGAAGCCGGCAGCCTGACTCTCCGCGTCCATCCAGAAATTGCCAAAGCCCTGAAGACGCGCGAGTCCGGCCTAATGGAAGAACTAGAGCGCTGGGTAAAGAAGAGCGTAATAATCCAAGCCGACCCAACGCTCCACTGGGAGCAATACGACATCTACTGATGGCGTACGTTGATTTTGCCTTTGCATTTCGGCCGTAGGGGCGGGGCTTGCTCCGCCCGCCATCGCAAAAACAACCGTGGCCGTCAAATTTCGTCGTTATCGTCCGGGTATTTTCCGAAGTGACGCGAGGCGCCAAATGTCCGCACCAACGACCAAATCTCCCACACGCACCGAAACCGACTCCATGGGCGCAATCGAAGTTCCCATTGACCGTTACTACGGCGCGCAAACCGCCCGCTCGCTAATTCACTTCGATATCGGCCGCGACACGATGCCTCCAGAGCTGATCCGCGCCTTCGGCATCCTGAAAAAAGCTGCGGCGCTGGTGAATCAAGATCTCAGCAAGCTCTCAGCGGAAAAATCGAAGCTGATCACTCAGGCCGCCGACGAAGTCATCGCCGGCAAGCTCGACGATCATTTCCCTCTGCGTATCTGGCAAACCGGCAGCGGCACGCAAACCAACATGAACGCCAACGAAGTCATCTCCAATCGCGCCATTGAAATCGCCGGCGGCGTCATGGGCAGCAAGAAACCCATTCACCCCAACGACGACGTCAACATGTCGCAGTCCTCGAACGACACGTTCCCAACGGCGATGAACATAGCTGCCGCCACGCAAGTCGTGGAAAAGCTCATCCCCGCCACCGAATATCTGCGCAGCGCCATCGACGCCAAAGCCAAGCAATTCGCCAACGTAGTGAAAATCGGCCGCACGCACCTGCAAGACGCCACGCCCATAACGGTCGGCCAGGAAATGTCCGGATGGGCCAGCCTTCTCGAGCGCGATATCGCACGACTCAAAGAATCCCTCTCCGGCCTCTACGATCTGGCCATCGGCGGCACCGCCGTAGGCACGGGCCTCAACGCTCCTCCGGAATTCGCCGAGCGCGCCGCAAAAAAAATCGCCGAGCTGACCGGCCTGCCATTCCGCTCGCATCCCAATAAATTCGCGGCGCTCTCCGCCCACGATGAAATCGTGTACGCCAGCGGCGCACTGAAAACTCTGGCCGCCTCGCTCATGAAAATTGCCAACGACGTCCGCTGGCTGGCCTCCGGCCCGCGCTGCGGCCTCGGCGAACTCACCATCCCCGAAAACGAGCCGGGCTCGTCGATCATGCCCGGCAAAGTAAATCCCACTCAGTCCGAAGCCCTAACCATGGTCGCCGTGCAAGTGATGGGTAACGACGCCGCTATCGGCATCGCCGGCTCGCAGGGCAATTTCGAGCTGAACGTCTTCAAGCCGGTAATCATTTTCAATTTCTTGAACTCCGTAAGAATCCTCGCCGACGCCTCCCGCAGCTTCGTAGACCACTGCGTCAAAGGCATCGAAATCGATCAAAAGAAAATCGATTTCTACGTGAAAAATTCTCTGATGCTGGTAACCGCGCTAACCCCCAAAATCGGCTACGACAAAGCCGCACAAATCGCGAAAAAAGCCCACCACGAAAATCTAAGCCTGAAAGAAGCCACGCTAGCGTTGGGCTACCTAACCTCAGAAGAATTCGACGCCCTAGTAAAACCTGAGAAAATGACCCACCCATAGCTCATTCGTAGCGCCGGCTGCCAGCCGGCGTTTTTGTCACAATTAACCTGTGCTTCGTTCCCGGACACCCGCCGCGCCCCAACTGGCCCATTCATGCGTGTGTTATCATGCCCCGTTATCTGTGCGAATCCCGACGATGCAGGAGCCGACTTGACGGCCCGAATCCTCAACGGCAACGCCATCCGCGAGGAAATATATGCCGACCTGCGGCAGGAAATCGCGCGCCTAAGAGCCGCAGGAATCATCCCCGGCCTGGCGGCAATCCTTGTAGGCGACAACGCTGCCTCCAAGGTCTACGTAACCAGCAAAATTGCCGCCTGCGAAACGCTTGGCCTCAATAGCTTCCTGCTCACGCCCCCATCCACAATTTCCACCGCCGAACTCCAAGCCATCGTCCGCGATTTAAATCGCCGCAACGAAGTGGATGCCATCCTCGTGCAACTCCCGCTCCCCAAGCAGGTGGACGGCAAAGAAATTCTGGAAACCGTCGATCCCGCCAAAGACGTAGACGGCTTCCATCCCATCAACGTAGGCAAGCTAGTCGCAGGCCGCCCGAATCTAGTGGCCTGCACTCCGCTAGGCGTAATGGAAATTCTGCGCCGCAGCAACATCCCCATCGAAGGCGCCAACGCTGCCATCATCGGCCGCAGCGACATCGTAGGAAAACCGCTGGCTCTTCTCCTCATGCACGCCAACGCGACCGTAACTATTTGCCACTCGAAAACCAAAGATCTCCCGGGCACCGCCCGCCGCGCCGATATAGTAGTGGCCGCCATGGGCCGCCCCGCGATGATTACCAGCGATTACATCCGCCCCGGCGCGACGGTAATCGATGTCGGCACGAACCGCATCACCGACGCCGAAGAAGCGGCGCGCATCTTCGCCAAATTTCCCGAGCGGCTGGCAAAATTCCGGGAGAAAGGCTCCGCGCTTGTCGGCGATGTGCATCCCGAAGTTGTAGAAGTTGCCGGGGCGCTTACGCCGTCTCCCGGTGGCGTGGGCCCGCTGACTATCGCCATGCTTATGAGCAATACGGTGCGGGCTGCGGGTTTGCGCCGGGCTGCGCACGCGGCGGGCGTTGGTACGATGACGGTGCGATCGTGAGTTGGGAGATGAGGGCAGCTGCGGACACAGGCAGGAGTGCCTGTGCTACTGAATGACGCGGAGGAATATCTCATGCTTCGTGTCGGCTTAACTGGCGGAATCGCGTGCGGCAAATCGACCGTATCACGAATGTTTCGCGATCTCGATATACCCATTCTCGACGTGGATCCGCTGGCCCACGAACTGCTCGAGCCCGGCCAACCGGTCTACGATGAAGTCGTCGCCGAGTTCGGCCAGAGCGTCATCGCCGCTGACTTAAGCGTGGATCGCGCCAAGCTGGGCGCCATGGTCTTCGCCAATCCCGATAAACTCGCGCGGCTCAACCAGATCATCCATCCGCACATCGTAGAAATCGTAGACAGCTGGTTCGCAGCCCTCGATAAAACCGGCGGTCCGCCGGTAGCCATCGTCGAAGCCGCGCTACTTATCGAAGCCGGCTATCGCCCCAAGCTCAATCGCCTGATCGTCGTCCGCTGCACTCCCGGCCAGCAACTTGCCCGCCTCCGCGAGCGCGGCCTCAACGAAATCCAGGCCCAGCAGCGCATCGCCTCGCAAATGCCCATCGAAGAAAAAGTTTCCGTAGCCGACGAAGTCATAGATGGCGGCGTAGCCTTCGAGGAAACTTCGCGCCAAGTCCGCGATCTAGCCGCCAGACTCAAACTCCAAGCCGCAAAAGCCTAAGTAGCGCCGGCGCTACCATCGCTTCGCCAACTCCTTCGTGGTTTTGTAATATGATCGCTGCGCCTTCAACGCGAGGCTGAACTCATGACCCACGATCGCATCACGCGCCGCAGAATCCGTTTCATAATGTTCGCACTAATTCTCGTCCTCGCCGCCTTCTGGGCCGGCGCACGCTGGGGCCCGCGCACGCCAGACGCCGTCGAAGCGGTCCCCGCGTCCACTCCCGTCAGCACGGATGGGCTCGGTCCGCTCGAAGCCGAAAACGTCCGCATTTATCATCAAGCAGCGCCAGCTGTCGCAAACATCGTCACCAAGACCGTCGAATACGATTTCTTCTACAACGCCGTCCCGGTAGAAGGCGCAGGGTCCGGCTTCGTGATTGACGCAAACGGCCACATCCTCACGAACTATCACGTTGTAGAAAACGCGCAAACCATCGAAGTCATTCTCGGCGATCAATCGCACTACAAAGCGCATTACATCGGCGCGGACCAGCGCAACGACATCGCGCTGATTCAAATCGACGCGCAAGGCAAAAAGCTGGCGTCGCTGCCGCTCGGGGATTCGCGCGCGCTGCAAGTCGGCCAGCGCGTCCTCGCCATCGGCAATCCCTTCGGCTTTCAATCCACGCTCACCACCGGCGTAGTCAGCGCCCTCGGCCGCACGGTGCAAACCAGCGACACCACTTTCATCGATGAAGCCATTCAAACCGACGCGGCCATCAATCGCGGCAATTCCGGCGGCCCGCTAATGAATTCTCATGGCGAAGTCATCGGCATCAATTCCGCCATTTACACGCCCTCGGGCACCACCGCCGGCATCGGCTTCGCAATTCCAATCAACACCGCGCACCGCGTCGCCGAAGATCTGATCAATTTAGGCCGAGTCCGCCAAGCGACTCTCGGCGTTCAAGGCCGCGCCATCTGGCCGGGGCTGGCACAAGCCCTGGATCTCCCCGTCGAACATGGCTTGCTCATCGAAACCACGACCAACGGCGGCGCCGCAGCCCAAGCCGGCATCCGCGGGGGCACAAGAACGGTCCTGGCAGGCCTGCAGCAATTAAGAATTGGCGGCGACGTCCTAACCGCAATCGACAACACAGAAATCACAAATCAATTGGATCTAGGCCGAGTGCTGAATCACCACCGCCCAGGCGACACAGTAGAAGTAACGCTCTATCGCGAAGGAAAGAAAATGCAAGTGAAGGTAACTTTAGCCGACAAGTAGCGCCGGCGTCCCCGCCGGCATCCTACGACCCCAAAACACACCACATCTCTAAATCGAGCGCGGCGTGCCGTCCAAACGATTTCTCTTCGACGTAATCGCGGCTCAAAACCCTCACCGCGAAAATTCTCCGCGCCACTTCTCCCTCTCCTCCGGTCCCACGCGAAACCAACTCTCCGCAACATCTCTCACGCGTTCCAATGCCGATTGCATCTCGCTATGCTTCTCCTCAATCATCGAAGCGTCCGCATCCGCGGGCACCCAAATAAACGGTCCGCCGACGAACACAGCGCGCGAAAACGGCTGCGGCACCTGAAACAAATCCCAGGTCTTCTCTAACGTCCAAGCCGTCTCCAATCCAATATGAAACGGATAAATCGGCGCCCCGGTCTTCCGCGCCAAAATCACCGGCCCAGGCTTGGCCACATAGCGCGGCCCCCGCGGGCCATCAATCGTAAACGCCGCGCTCCGTCCCGCCTCAATCTTCTTCGCCATATCCATCAATCCGCGCAATCCTCCGCGCGTCGAACTTCCCTGCGAGGTATCGAATCCAAATCGCTCGATCACCCGCCGCGTCCACTGCCCATCGAAGTTCGTCGTGTTCATCACCACCACGCCGCGTCCTCGCTGCCTCCATACAGCGGGGAAAATGCACCGGTGCCAAAATGCCGCAATGCAAGTCTTCCCAGCAGCCATCCAATCATTCACAAGATCCTCGCCCAGCGATTCAAATCGCAAAGTAGGCCCGATCGCAGCGATCAGACTCGATACCACGCCCGCAATCACCGGAATCTGCGCGCGCCGCCAGCGAGAAAGCTCCGGCAATCGCGTATCGTAAAGCACGTTAACGCGCTCGCCAGATTCCGCCGCTTCCGGTTTGGCCGCTTCGCTCAATGCGCTATAGTATAGGTGAATTAGCTACAGCTCTTCGATGCATAGCGGCTCGCTCACTCTGAACTTTTCTCCCATCTTCGGCAGCAGTCTTTGTCGCGCCAGCCGCGGATTTCTCTTTTCCGTCGCGATCATCGCGATTCTTTCAACTTTCGCCCCGCCCGCCGCCGCGCAAGAACATTGGCCCATGGGCGCCATAGCCAGATTCACCGGCGACGACATCTCCTTCGAAGGCAGCACGCTCGGCGGCGCGGTCCCCGGCGGCACCAGCTTCTTTATTTCCAGCGGCACGGTGCTCACCGTCCACTCCGGCGACGCTCGCCTAACTCTTCCCGGCGGCGGCACTGTGGACATCTGCGGCCCCGCGAAGCTAACGCTTCTCGAATCCAACAACGCCTACACTGTCGCTCTAAATTTCGGCCGTGTTCACGTGCGCCTGGCCGATCCCACACAGCTTCACGTTTTCACGCCGTTCGTCATGGCCACGCCAGTCTCCATCGCCGAAGAAGCCCGCGATTTCACCATCGGGCTCGACATCAATGACGCCATGTGCGTCTTCGCCGCGCAAGGCGCCGCGCGGCTCGAAGATCAATTCAGCAGCGAAGGATTGGTGGTGCCCCAACTCGGTGAGTTCTTTCTCTCCGGCGAAAAACTCCAGCCCGTAGGCGGCCCCGCGGGAACCTGCCGCTGCTATCGCGACGAGGCGCGCGCCATCATCCCGCCTCGTCCAATTCCAACCGCGACGCCGCAGCCGCAGTCCGCTCCGCCGGCAGCAGCTCCGGTCACAGCGCAGTCGGCCGCGCCAGCGCCGCAAGCTTCATCCGCACCGCCGACAGCCGCGCCGACGCACGTAGCTTCATCTACGCCGCCCACAGCCGCGCCAACGCTTTCCGCTTCGGCCATTCCGCCGCCAAGCGCGCCGGCCGCCACAAAGATTCCGCCGGCCGCAGCGTCGAAGCCAAAAGCTCCCTCGCCCTCGGCGGCAAACGCAACTCAGCAACCGCCGCCGGCAATCGCGGAAACTCTACCGCGCGCCACTTCGGTGATCCCGACGGTTCACGCCGACGAGCCGCCTCCGCCGCCCGCTCCGCCACCATCAGCGCCGACTCCGCCCGCAAACAATGCCGCGTCCGCGCCAGCCAAACAGATAAACGGCACCGCCCCCGAAGCCGACAACGGTTTCACAATGCCCGAACACGCCAACGAATCGAAGCCCGTAGCAACGCGCACGACCGGAGCCGCCCCGACCGCTCCGCAAGTGGAGCCGCCGGTCAGAGTAGTGATGCCCCCGCTCGCATTCTCAGCAGCCAATCCAAATCCGCCACTCGATCCGAATCCGCAGTTGGTGACTCTAATCCGCGAAGCCAGAGTGACGTCCGACTGGGTCTTCACCGGCCACGTAGCCGAGACAAAATCCCCAGCCGCAGCGAGCTTCGCGCAATCCGAGCCCACGAAGTCAACGCCAAGCACAAGGCGCCACCGCCGCGGCATCCTGACAATGTTCAAACGTTTCTTCGGCAGCCAACCGCCTCCGCCAAAGCAATAATTTCGCTCGCCAATGTTCTCTGCGTCGCCGTAGCATTTTCCCGTAGGGGCGGGGCTTGCTCCGCCCTCCGACGGCCTAGACGCGAAATCAAATCTCCGCACCATCGTGGCCTCCAGCGGTCACAAGTCGTCGCGCGCTGCACCCCGCTCTCGAAGCTGTCATCCCGAATCCGCCTGGGCGGATGAGGGATCTGCATTTTGTTCTTGGTTTTTTTGCCGTAGCCGTGCAGGTCATCTGAAATTTCAAATCTGACATTTGAAATTTTCCGTGCGGAACTTGCGGTTTCAGCACACGAAGGAAAACTGCAGCTTCTTCAAACGGATCGAGCGATTCTCCTACATCCCCTCATAATTCGGACCGCCGCCTCCCTCCGGCACTTTCCACTCAATCACCTGGTAAGGATCGGCCACATCGCACGTCTTGCAATGCACGCAATTCGAAAAATTAATCTTCAATCGCGGCGCGCCCTTCTCCATTCCCATCTCATAAACCGCGGCGGGACAAAAATACTGGCAAGGATTCCCATATTCCCGCACGCAGCGGTCCACGCAAATATTCGGCTCGGTCACGACCAAATGACACGGCTGATCCTCTTCATGCCGCGTCCCCGAATGATAAACGTCCGTCAAACGATCGAACGTTAGCGCGCCATCGCCCTTGAATCGCGTGGACTGATCGACAAGCCCGCCATCGCGATTCAATTTCGAATATTCCTGATACCCCGGCTTCGCCCGCATCGGATCGACAAATCCGCGTCCGCCAGTAACAAACTGCGCCGCCGAATGGACCAGCCCGCTCCATAGCCCGTGCGCAAAGGCCTGATGAAAATTCCGCACCGCCCACAATTCTTTCTTGATCCAGCTAGCTTCCAGCTTCGCCGAATAATTCGACAATCGCGCCGCCGAAGTATCTCCCGCGCACAATGCCTCGTAAATCGTCTCCGCCGCCAGCATTCCGCTCTTGATCCCGGTATGAATTCCCTTGAGCCGCTG
>Ga0208696_1001679_pt1 | contig 12700 bp, 9 predicted proteins | sample Sb_taG_9_FD_187711 | JGI IMG/M metagenome (GOLD analysis project Ga0208696, IMG submission 187711) | Peat soil microbial communities from Weissenstadt, Germany - Sb_50d_b_LC metaG (SPAdes) (version 2) | ecosystem: Environmental > Terrestrial > Soil > Wetlands > Peat | place: Germany: Weissenstadt...
CGCCAGCCAAGCGCCGTCCAGGGCGGCGAGCACCTGGTCGGCCGTGGCGTTGCCCCGGCCGAGCAGCACGGCCCCGGGGTAGCGAGAGCGCAGCGGCTCGACCTCCGCGCCCTTGGTGGCCAGCCCGGGTCCGGCGACTAGGGCGACGCGCCGCGGGGATGGCGGCCTCATGCGACGTGCACGCAGCCAGGTCGACGCGGACGGCGCCACTGTCACGACGCGATCGCGCAACGATGGCATGAGCGTCCACGGCACGGCCCGGAGCCGGCCCGGCGGTATCACCACGACCGGGCCGTCACCGAGTTCGGCGGCCGCGTCACCGAGCAGCGAGGCCTCCAGCGCGGCGCCTCTATGCTTCAGCGCGAGCTCGTCGCCGGGTTGCGGGCGACCACGGGTGATGCGGCGCAGCACGAAGCGGTTCATCTGGACCTCGCGTTCGGGCACGCTGCCCACCGTGTGCAGGCGCACCCGCCGGCCCGCGACGACGACCGCGTGCAGCACGCTGTCCACCGTGACGAGCTCGATCAGCGTGTTCGGGCCGAGCTCGTCGAAGACCTCGTCCAGGGCGAACTCGCCGTCCCCCGGCTTGTGGCTGCCGGGCAGCCTGCGCGTGCGGGCCTGGACCGCCGCCTCGAGCCGCCGTCGCTCGCGCTCCAGGGCGTTCCGGTGCGAGGCGGCCATCTCGGTCTCCCCGAGGAGCCGGCTGACGCTGCGCAGCGCTTCGAGCTCGGCCGCTAGCTGCTTGTCCTCCCCGGACGGTGCGCTCCGGGCGGCCAGCGCGGTCGCCCGCCATCGCTCGCTCCAGAACAGCAGACGGCGGACGTCGCCACGCCTGAGCGCGTCACGCTGCGCCAGCGTGGCGAACTCGGCGCCGTGCGCCGTGCCGTACGCGCGCAACTCGGTGGCACCGAGCCGCATCTGGTGCTCCTCGAGGGCGTCGAGCCCGCGCGTGCAGGCGGCGACGGTGGCCCTGGCGTTACCTTGCGCGTCGGCCTGCAGTGCCCGGGCCAGCCAGGCCACGCTGCGGGGCAACGGCGGCCCGCGGCGGCGGGACCGTGCGGCGCGCTCCAGGTGCGGGTCGGCTTCGTGCATATTCCCCCGGCTCAGGGCAATGCGCCCGGCCAGCAGGTGCGCCTGCATCGCCTCGCCGCTCCTGGCTGCGTCGAGACGGGCGGCGACCTCCTCGGCGTACCGGAACAGCGCAGCGGAATGCTCGCCGGCGGCGTACCTGGCCTCGGCGAGGACCAGGTCGGCGCGCGCCTCCCAGAGGGGCCGCCCCTGCGTCCGGAACTGCCGATGCGCCTGACGTGCCTGCTGTCTGGCGTCGGCCGGGTGGCCGGCAGCCAGGGCTGCGGTGGCGGCGGCGAAGATCAGCTCGGCTTTCTTGAGCGCGATCCCGCCCTCCGGCGGGATCCGGCTGAGCGCGGTGTCGGTCTCTTGTGACGCCTCCGCGGCCAGCCCGGCGGCCAGCAGCGCGGTGCAGCGGTCGATAGCCAGGTCGGGCATGTTCTCGCCGAGCGCATCGTAGCGATTCCCCGCTTCGTCGAAGTAGGTAAGCGCCTCGGGAAGGTCGCCGCGGATAAACGCCACGCATCCGCGGTTGTGCCGCGCCTTGGCATACTCGAAATCCTGCCCGCTGGTGGCGAACATCTCCTCGGCATGGGCGTAGTCCGCGGCCGCGCGCCCGGGGAGACCAAGCCCGAGAAAGACCTCGGCTCGATGTGTCAGCGACCGGGCCTCCCATACCGTGTCGCCTGCCCGGCGGAAGTAGGGCAGAGCGCGGCTCAGGTCCTGATGTGCCTCGTGGAAGCGGCCCAGGTCCTTGAGGACGGAGGCGCGCCGCATGAGCACGCGGCCGGTCAGGTCTCCGCGCGAGGTCGCCACCGCCCGGTTCAGCAGGGCCAGTCCTTGCTGGCTGCGGCCCGTCCACGCGAGGGCCGCCCCCAGGGTGGCCTGCACGTCGACCTCACGCTCGGGCCGGCCTGACGCGCGGGCCTGCCTCACTCCTTTATTCAGCTCGGCGATCGCTTCCGGAAGGTTGCCGCGGTCGCGCAGGACGATACCGATCGCGTGGTGCGCCAGCGAGGCGTCGTACGCGCTGGGCTGGCCAGCTAGCAGGGAACGCGCGGCGAGTAGCGCATCCTGCGGCCGGGACATGGCAAGCGACAGCAGCCGGGCAGGGTCGGACGGCAAGTTTCCTGTATCAGGATCTCCCGGTTTCACTCCGATAATGCTAGACAGTTCCCGACACCAAGCAAAAGGGATGAGGAGTCGGTATGACCACTCATGACGAGGGGCAGGACGAGCGACGGAGGCGTTTGCAGGCACAGGTCGACCTGATCTTGTCGGGCATACCCGGTGTCATGAACGGCCTTCGCGGAGCAGTGGCTCACCCAGCCGACTGGGCGGAACGAGGCGAGGTGGATTACCACCATCGCGATCGGACCTTGCTGGTCCGGGACGCCGATGTTGACCGGGTGGCGGCGATCGTGTCCGGTGCCCCGGTTGTGCACGACAACAACGTGCGCGGCCTGACCCGGTTCGAGTTCTCCGCTGACGAGCGCCGGAGTGTGGAGGAAGCCTGCGCCGAGGTCGACCGAGCCCTTGGCGAGGGGGTGGCCACACCCGATCACATCCTCTACGTCTGCCCTGCCAGCAGCACCTGTCCGGCCACGGAGCCAGAGGAGGTCTCGGGCACGCTGCCCGACCCAGGGGTGTCCGCCGAGCAGCGCGACGGCGAAGGAGTCCTCATGTTGATTCCCGACAGCGGCCTGCTACCGGGTGCGGACACCGAGCACACGTGGCTGAAGGGCGTCACGGGCGAGATGGAAAACCCGATCGGCGGGTACCCGCCCCGTATTCTTCCCTACGCCGGCCACGGGACGTTCGCGGCCGGCGTCGCGCGAACCATGGCACCTAGCGCTGAGGTGCGGGTGGACAGGACGTTCGCCAAGTTCGGCGCGATCTTCGAGGCTGACCTAGCCAAGCAGATATCCGTCGCGCTCGGGAAGGGCGCGGAGGTCATCTCGCTGTCGTTCGGCACCCACAGCCGCAATGACCTTCCGCTGCTTGGTTTTGAGGTTGTGGAGGAAAGGCTGCGGAGCCACGCCGGATCGGTCCTGGTGGCGGCGGCGGGGAACGATTCATCCAGGAGCCCGTTCTGGCCGGCCGCCTATCCCTGGGTGGTAGGCGTTGGCTCCCTCAACACTGACCGGAATGGCAAGGCATCGTGGAGCAACTACGGGCCCTGGGTTGACGTCTTCGCGCCGGGTGAGAAGCTGGTCAACGCCTTCGCGAAGGGAGACTATCTCTGCACCGAGCCACCGGACGCGGGCACGTGGCGAAAGTTCGACGGCATGGCCCGCTGGAGCGGGACGTCGTTCTCCACGCCGCTCGTGGCGGGGCTCATCGCGGCCCGCATGTCGAAGACCGGCGAGAGCGGCCGCCAGGCGGCTGACGCGCTGCTGGCCAAGGCCCGGACCCAGACCATACGCGGCGTCGGCCCGATGATCCTCCCAGGGCAGGCTTACTGACGCCGCGGCGGCTCAGTTCTTGGCGTCGACGAAGTCCCCGGGCATGGGCGAGTGCGCTCAACGCGCGATCGGCGCGCCTTCAGCAAAGCGCGCCGGGGCGCCAGCCGTCGGCTGGTGCCCCGGCGCGGAGCTGGATGGTCAGATGGGCTGGACGCTGTCCGCCTGGGGGCCCTTGGCGCCCTGGCTGGCGGTGTACTCCACCCGCTGGTTGTCCTGGAGGCTGCGGTAGCCGTCAGCCTGAATCGCGGAGTGGTGAACGAAGACGTCGCTCGTTCCGTCGTCGGGGGCGATGAAACCATAGCCCTTATCGGCGTTGAACCACTTGACTGTACCCTGAGCCATTTTTGCGCTTTCTCCTACTGGAACGATCTTCGGGGTCCACATGCGCGGACCTCTGGACTACGGCGACCGCCTGTATTCAAAAGCCGGACTCTGGAAATCCGCGGCGCCCGCTGTCAGAACTTCGCAGGCGCTGTGACACGACACGAACTTCCACTACAAACCAGAACGAGTAGACACTACCACGCCCCGGGGTCTGCCCTGCGCCAGCCGCGCCCGGCGGCGTGCGACACTAGACCTGGGTTCAGGGCATTTCGAACGCTGGCAGCCACGTCGGCGCCGTCTTGGGGCCTGGCGAGCCCGGCGCGCCATGCGCCAGGGATAGGGCGGCCGAGGTGTTCGGCTTCAAGGTCATCAATCAGTACGAGCAAGGCATTGTCTTCCGCTTCGGCAAAATGCTGCCCGACCTACGCCAACCGGGACTGACCTGGCTTAATCCGTTCACCGACCGGCTGCGTAAGGTCAACATGCAGATCATCACGGCGGCCGTGCCCGGCCAGGAGGGCATCACCCGCGACAACGTCACGGTATCGGTAGACGCGGTCGTCTACTACCGGGTCATCGACCCGGTCAAGGCGCTCATCAACGTTCAGGACTACACCTTCGCGGTGTCCCAGGTCGCCCAGACGTCGCTGCGATCGGTGATCGGCCACAGCGACCTGGACCTGCTGCTGTCCGAACGAGACAAGGTCAACGCCAAGCTCAAGGAGGTCATCGACGCGCCCACCGAGGAACCCTGGGGCATCCGGGTCGAGCGGGTCGAGGTAAAGCACATCTCCCTGCCGGACTCGATGAAACGGTCAATGTCCCGCCAGGCTGAGGCCGAACGCGAACGCCGCGCGCGGATCATCACGGCCGACGGCGAATACCAGGCGTCCAAGAAGCTGGCGCAGGCCGCCACCGTCATGTCCGCCGACCCGGCCGCCTTGCAGCTCCGGCTCCTGCAGACCGTCGTTGAGGTCGCCGCCGAGAAGAACAGCACCCTCGTCATGCCCGTTCCAGTGGAACTGCTGCGTTTCTTCGACCGCACCGCTCCGGCCCGGCACTGAATTCGGGCCGAACGGGCTGTGGTCCCTGCCCCGGCCTCCTGCCTGTTCCATTGGCCGGAGCGCATCTATTATCAGTGCAGCTGGGGAGGGTGCTATGACTACAGTGGCGATGTCGTACTGGCCCGCCGATACCTCGGAACCGGTGCTTGAGACCACAGTCGGCGGGGTCTTGCGTGCGGCGGCAGCCGCCGGGCCGCAGATGCTGGCCATGGTCGGCGGTGTTCCCGACCCAGGGCAGCGCAGGCGATGGACCTACGCCGAGCTCCTGGCCGAGGCCGAGCAGGCGGCGCGAGCGCTGACCGCTCGCTTCGCCCCCGGCGAGCGGGTGGCGGTGTGGGCCCCGAACCTGCCCGAATGGGTGATCCTGGAATTCGCGGCCGGGCTGGCCGGGCTGGTCCTGGTCACCATCAACCCGGCCCTGCGTCCAGCCGAGCTAGCGTACGTCCTGAACCAGTCCGGCGCGGCCGGCATCTTCCTGGTCCCCGAGTTCCGCAGCCCGATGGCAGAGTTCCTGGCGGAAGTCCGGCCCGAGGTCCCCGCGCTGCGGGAAGTGGTCTTCTTCACCGACTGGGCGGCCTTCCTGGACACCGCTCCGGCGGAGGCGGTCCTGCCCGAGGTGAAACCGGACGACATCGCGCAGATCCAGTACACCTCCGGCACTACCGGCTTCCCCAAGGGCGCCGAACTGCACCATCGGGGCATGACCAACAACGCCCGTTTCTACGCCGAGCGGCTTGGTCTGCGGCCCGGCGAGGTGTACGTGAACCCGATGCCGCTGTTCCACACCGCCGGCTGCGGGATGGGGGTCCTGGGAGCGGTGCAGAGCCTGGCTGTGGACGTGCCGGTGCTGGCCTTTGACCCGGCCCTCGTTCTCGAGCTCATCGAGGCCGAACGCGGCACGGTGTTCGGGGGCGTGCCGACCATGATGATCGCCATGCTCGGCCATCCTGACTTCGAGCGGCGTGACCTGTCCTGTCTGCGGGCTGCCATCTCGGGCGGCGCGCCGGTGCCCGCCGAGCTGGTGCGACGGGTCGAAGCGCGGCTGGGCGTCCGCTTCAGCATCGTGTTCGGCACGACCGAGTGCTCGCCGCTGCTCACCCAGGTCAAGCCGGATGACTCGGCGCGGGACCGGGCCGAGACGCTGGGCACGCCGCTGCCGCAGACCGAGATCAAGATCGCGGACATCGCCACCGGCGGGCCAGTGCCGGTGGGGCAGGTGGGCGAGCTGTACGCCCGCGGGTACCTGGTCATGCACGGCTATCACGACGCCCCCGAGGCCACGGCGGCCGCCATCGACGCCGAGGGGTGGTACCACACCGGGGACCTGGCCTCCCTCGACGGCCGCGGCTACCTGCGGATCGAGGGCCGGATCAAGGACATGATCATCCGGGGCGGGGAGAACATCTACCCACGCGAGATCGAGGATGCCCTATTCGATCACCCCGCCGTCGCCGAGGCGGTGGTTATCGGCGTCCCGGACCAGACATGGGGTGAGGTGGTGGCGGCCTTTGTGCGTCCGGTCCCCGGCCAGCCCCGGCCGGCCCCGGAGGAGCTGCGGGCGCATTGCCGAGAGCGGCTCGCACCCTACAAGACCCCCGAGCACTGGGTATTCGTCGACGCCTTCCCGATGACGCCGTCCGGGAAGATCCAGAAATATAAGCTGCGGGAGAGCTTCACCCCGGACCAGCCCGCATGACCGCAGACGGAACCACCTGGCGGCTGAGCTGGCCGCGGGAGGCCTCGTGGAAGCCGTGCGTGGACAGCCAGTTCCTGATCCACGCGCCGTCGGGATGTGACTCGGGAACGACGTTGTAGATGTAGTTCAGGCCCCGCGTGGCAGCTTCGTCCTCCAGGTGCTCCAGGATGAAGGCGCCCACGCCCCGGCCGCGCCGTCCGGGCGCGACGACGAAGGTGATGCGCGCGTCTCCCCATTCGGAGTCGAGCCAGCCGTAGCCGGCGACCTCGTCGCCGGCGGTCACCCGCCACCATTCGTTCGCGACGGGCTCGCCGGGCGAGGGCGCGGCCAGGCCCACCGCGGCCAGTTCGGCCGGGCCGAGAACCCGCTGCTTGTCGGCATCCCAGCGAGGTGAGTTCTCTTTGGTCCAGGTCAGCGTCATGAATTCTCCCTTAGGTCCCCTCCGGCGGCGGCGATCCGGCGCAGCAGGGCGGACGGGCGGTAACGGTCTTCGCCGTACCAGGCGTGCATCGCCTCGAGTATCTGCAGGACGGCGGCCGGTCCCCTCACAGCGGCACCTTGTGGCCGGCGGGAGGCCCGGCTTGCCCCGTGGCGGCTTGCAGGATCGCGGCGGCCTGGGCCCGCAGTTCCACGCGGCGGATCTTGCCGGTAGCCGTCGTCGGGTACTCGGTCACGAATACGATCCGGCGGGGCCGTTTGAAGGACGGCAGACCGGTCCGGCAGAACCCGATCAGGGTTTCCTCATCGGCCAGGCCGCCGGGATTGAGCTGGACGAAGGCGACCGGCTTCTCCAGGCCGTCGGCGTCGGCCGCGGCCACCACCACGGCCTGGGCCACATCGGCGTGGTCGAGCAGGCGTGACTCCACCTCGGCCGGGGCGACCCAGATGCCGCTGGCCTTGAGCATGTCCCCGGTCCGGCCCAGGCAGGCGTAGTACCCGTCGGCGTCCATGACGTAGGTGTCGCCGGTGCGCAGCCACTCCCCCTGGAACACCTGCCGCGAGGCGTCGTAGCGCGACCAGTACCCGGCCGCTGCCGAATCGCCCCGGACGAACAGGGTTCCCGGCGTGCCCGGCGGGACCTCGAGTCCGTCCTCGCCGAGCACGCGCAGTTCGTAACCGGGCACGGCCACCCCGGTCGTTCCGGGCTTGACCTGCCCCGACCGGTTGGACAGGAAGATGTGCAGCATCTCGGTCATGCCGATGCCGTCGAGGATGTCGACACCGAAGTGCGAGGTCCACCGCTGATACAGGGCGGCCGGGAGAGCCTCGCCCGCCGAGGCGGCCAGCCGGACCCCGGCCAGTGCCTCCGGGGCCAGGGCGGCCCGCAGCATGTTCGAGAAGAACGTCGGTCCGGCGAAGAACAGCGTGGCTGCGTAGGCCCTGGCACGCTCGGCGATCAGGTCGGGTCGCGACGGGCTAGGCTCGAGCACGGCCGCCGCACCGACCGAGAGCGGGAAGAGCACGCTGTTTCCCAGGCCGTAGGCGAAGAAGGCCTTGGCCGCGGACAGGCACCGGTCGTCCGGCGTGATCCCGAGCACCTGGGTGCCATAGGTCTCGCACACGACGCGGACCGAACCGTGCCGGTGCATCGCGCCCTTGGGCGTGCCGGTCGTCCCCGAGGTGTAGAGCCAGAAGGCTGGAGAGTCCGCGGTGGTCGGGTAGATCTCGTCCGGGGCCACGGGCAGCTGGCTCAGCGTGACCGTGGTCCGGCCGGCCACTGGCGCATCCGCCCCGGCGTCGTCGTCGGTCACCACGGCCATGACTTCCCCGGTGCCCGGGTCGCCGAGTGCGTCGGCCACCAGGTCCAGGTACTGGGCGCTGGCCGCGACGATCCGGGCCCGGGAGTCGGCGACGATCTCGGCGATGCCGTCGGCGCGCAGCATCGTCGAGATGGGCACCGGCACCGCGCCGATCCGCATCGCCGCGAGGTACACGATCACGAATTCCGGCGAGTCCGCCATTACCATGACCACGCGCTGCTCGGCCTGCAGCCCGAGGCCCCGCAGCCCGCGGGCGGCGTGCCCGACCCGCTCCGCGAGTTCGGCGTAGCTGACGTCACCCGCGATCCCGGTCAGCGCGAGCCGGTCACCGCGTCCCGCGCGGATGTGCCGGTCCAGCAGGTAGTCGCAGACGTTGAAGGGCTCGCCGCTGGAAGGCACTGTGCTGGACGGCACCGTGCTGGACAGGACTGGGCGGGCTGGTTCCGCTGTCACTGGAGCGCCCCGGCTCAGATCAGGTGAACGTAGTCGTAATCGAACGGCTGTCCGTTGATGCCGTTCTTGGGCGGGGCGATCCAGGCCGCGATCTTGCCCCGCTCGTGCACCGGCTGCATCAGCGACCGCACATAGGTCTTGTCTACGTCGGTCGGCAGCCACTCGCCGCTGCGGTGCTGCCATTCCTCCGCCGAGAGCCGCTCGCCGCCCGGGGTGGCCTCGATCACGGCGAACGCGCCGACCTTGCGGTTGAAGGCGATGTGCGGCAGCTTCAGCCGCTGCTTCACGCCTCCCTCCTCCAGGATGCGGTTCCACCGCTTGACGCCGCCCTGGCAGTCCGAGATGTACTCGCGGCGCAGGTCGGTGTTGAGCCCGACCAGCGCGGAGACCTCGGTCTGCCCGATGCTCTGCTCGCCAGTCCTGGCGTCCTCCGACAGCGTGTCCACCATGATCGAGTCGCTGGTGAGCTTGTGGTCGTCGCGGCGCCGGTCCTCCAGCCAGCGGCCCTTGAGGCCGGCGGTGTAGTAGTTGGCCACGTTCGTCGAGGTCTCGCCGCCGAACAGGTCAAGCGACACCGAGTAGTGGAAGTTCAGGTACTTCTGGATCACCGGCAGCGGGATCGCGCCGAGGCCGGCCACGTCGCCGGTGTCATGCTCGCGCATCACCTCGACGGTGCGCTGGACGACCCGGTCGATGCCGGTGGTGCCCACCATCATGTGGTGCGCCTCTTCCTTGAGCATGAACTCGCAGGTGCGCGACAGCGGGTCGAACGCCGACTCCTTCAGCGTGCCGAGCTGGTACTTGCCGTCCCGGTCGGTGAAGTAGGTGAACATGTAGAACGACAGCCAGTCTGGGGTCTCCTCGTTGAACGCGCCGAGGATGCGGGGTGAGTCGATGCTGCCCGAGTTGCGGTGCAGCAGTTCCTCGGCCTCCTCCCGGCCCTCCCGGCCGAAGTAGGCGTGCAGCAGGTAGACCATCGCCCACAAGTGCCGGCCTTCCTCGACGTTCACCTGGAACAGGTTGCGCAGGTCGTACAGGCTCGGCGCGGTGGCACCCAGGTTGCGCTGCTGTTCCACCGAGGCCGGCTCGGTGTCGCCCTGGATCACGATCAGCCGCTGCAGCTCCGACCGGTACTCCCCCGGCACCTTGTCCCACACCGGCTCGCCCTTGTGCTCGCCGAACCCCACGCGCCGGCCCGGGTCGCGCTCGGCCAGGAAGATTCCCCAGCGGTATTCGGGCATGGGAACGTGGCCGAACTGGGCCCATCCCTCGCGGCCGACGTTGACCGCGGTGCGCAGGTAGACGTCCTGGGTCGGCAGCGTCGGGCCCATCGTCTGCCACCAGTTCAGGAAGTTCGGCTGCCAGGACTCCAGCGCCCGCTGCAGCCGCCGGTCCTCGTGCAGGCTGACGTTGTTCGGGATCTTCTCGGTGTAGTCCGCGGTAGTGGTCACGGTTCAGACTCGCTTCCGGTCGAAGACAGCACGCTGCCCGGTGCCGAACCGGCGCAGCGCGCCGTCCGGGCCGGAGGCGTTGGGCCGGTTGAATATCCAGTTCTGCCAGGCGGACAGCCGGCCGAAGATCTTCGTTTCCATGGTCTCCGGGCCGGCGAACCGGTAGTTGGCCTCCAGGCCGGTGAGCGCGTCGGGGCTGAAGCTGGCCCGCTCCTCGGTCGCGATCCGGATTTCCTCGTCCCAGTCGATGTCATCCGGTGCGAAGGTGATAAGGCCCAGGTCGGCGGCGTCCTCGGCTTCGATCGCCGCGCCCCGGCGCTTGCCGGCCGCCTCGTAGCCGGCCTCGTCGCCCCAGAAACGGGTCTGCAGGCGGGTCAGCTCGTTGCTCATCGTCAGCGGTCCGACGTTGATGTTCCCGAGCGTGATGGCCGCGGGCTCGGCGTCTGGGGCCCCCGTGTTTGGATCGACTGCCTGGAACACCCCGGCCAGCTGGAACGACCGGTCGGCGGCCAGGGCGAGCTCGAGCAGCGAACCGGCGAAGCAGCTGCCCGGCTCGATAACCGCGATCAGGCTGCGGCTGGTCACGTCCAGCCGCCGTAGCGTGCGCTTGAGGTAGTGCAGGACTTCGCTGGCGAACCAGTCTCCCGTGTTAGCGAGCAGGAGGTCGTCGTACGCGAGCACGGCGGCCGGGTCCCCCTCGGTGCGGAAGACCCAGGTCCCGAGCTCAGTCTCGTTGGTGCGCAGGTCCAGGATCAGGTCGTCGAGCTCGCGGGTCACCGCCAGCGGCCAGAACCCGGCGCCCTGGCCGGCCGCCCCGGCCATGTCGGCGGGCGGGTCAGAGGCCGGCCCCCGGACCGTGATACTGACGCTCCCGGCGTCGCGGTCGAGCCTGGCGGAAACGCAGGAGTAGCTGATCGCGTCGTCGTCGCGGGTCTTGCCGAGCGGGGTCAGCGCGACTCCGGCGGCACCCTCGGGGCGGCCGGAGCGCCCGGCCAGCTCGGCGGCCCGTTCCGCGACGGTCTCGTCCCAGCGGGGCCGCGGCACGGCCTCATCGACCAGGCGCCACTGGACCGCCTTCTTGCCTCCGACGCCCTCCGGCCGGGTGGAGAAGTAGTCGGCCAGGTCCCGCCGCACATGCCGCTTGTCGGACACCCGGGTCAGGCCGCCGGTGCCGGGCAGCACGCCGAGCAAGGGCAGCTCGGGCAGCGACACCGCCGATGACCGGTCGTCGATCAGCATGATGTGCTCGCAAGCGAGCGCCAGCTCGTACCCGCCGCCCGAGGCGGTGCCGTTGACGGCGGCTAGGTAGGTCTGCCCGGAGTTCGCGGTGGCGTCCTCGATGCCGTTCCTGGTCTCGTTGGTGAACTTGCAGAAGTTCACCTTCCAGCCGTGCGCGGAGGCCGCCAGCATGCGGATGTTCGCGCCGGCGCAGAAGATCTTGGGCTTGCCGCTGGTGATCACGACCGTGCGCACCTCAGGGTGCTCGAAGCGCAGCCGCTGCACCGCGTCGTACAGCTCGATGTCCACGCCGAGGTCGTAGGAGTTCAGCTTCAGCTCGTAGCCGGGCACCAGGCCGCCCTGCTCGTCCACGTCCATCACCAGGGTCGCGACTGGGCCGTCGTACGACACCCGCCAGTGCCGGTAACGGTCGGGGCTGACCCGGAACTCGACCCGTTCTTCCGTCATGCAGATTCCTCCCGCTGAGCCCTCCGGCCAGTACTCCATACTCTACAAAACTTGAGTTGAACGTCAAGACTTCGTAGTATTTTGCTTGCTGATTATCGCGGACGCGAGAGAGACGATGACCGAGACCACGCCACCTGCCCTGGCCGAGCCGGCGCCGACCCTGCTCCGGCGTCATGCTGCTGGAGCGGAAAGCGCGCGCGGCGTGCTGTTCACTGTGCTGGGTGAGCTGGTCCTGCCCACCGGCGGCGAGGCCTGGACATCGGCGTTCATCGACGTGTTCGGTCGGCTGGGCGTCGAGGAGAAGGCGGCCAGGCAGGCCCTGATGCGCACGGCAGCCGACAACTGGCTGAGCTCCGAGCGGGTCGGCCGGCGCACGGTCTGGCGCCTCACCCCGGCTTCCGAGCGGCTGCTTCAGGACGGCACCGAGCGCATCTTCGGTTTCACCGCGGTCGCCGCAGACTGGGACGGCCGCTGGACGATCGTGATCGCGCGCACGCCGGAGACCGAACGCGCTGCCCGGCACATGCTCAGGACGCGGCTGCGCTGGGCCGGGTTCGGCCATGTCATGCCCGGCGTCTGGCTGAGCCCGCGCAGCGACCGCGGCGACGAGGTGCGGCGGATCCTGGACGAGGCCCGGCTGCCGGACGGCTACCTGTTCAGGGCCGAGTACCAGGGCGGCAGTTCGCTGGCCGCGATGGTGGGCAACGCCTGGGACCTGGATGAGCTGGCCCGC
>Ga0208696_1001680_pt1 | contig 12699 bp, 12 predicted proteins | sample Sb_taG_9_FD_187711 | JGI IMG/M metagenome (GOLD analysis project Ga0208696, IMG submission 187711) | Peat soil microbial communities from Weissenstadt, Germany - Sb_50d_b_LC metaG (SPAdes) (version 2) | ecosystem: Environmental > Terrestrial > Soil > Wetlands > Peat | place: Germany...
CGCCGTCCAGAGTCGGTCATCAGGTCTCTGCTTCTTCGTGAACTTGAGCCATTCGCTACCCGGCGTGCAATGATCGTTCCAGTAAAATCTCGGATGTGCACTCAAGATCTCGAGACCACTGCGGATGAGAAGCGAGAGGAGAAGAAAATTGAAGAAGTGCGCCGCCCGCAGCCACAATGGATAATCAAGAGGCATCTTTGATCACATTCTCAAACTTGATTTTTCGGTTCTTTCGTAATCTCCCTCGACAACCAACTGGAGGAACTCGCCTCGCTTCCACGATTCCCGGCCGGGTACGTGATGCGATCACCTTGGACACGTGCAAAAGGAATGAGTGCATGAACTTGGGAACGCTTCATGCTCATAATGTCGTCAACCCGAATCCCGCGAACAGTCAGCGCATCGGCGATAAGGGAACGGTGACAACGCCATGGAACCGCTTCCGCACACATAATCGCGCTCCGCTTCTGCCCGGCCAATTTCAACAATCGGAGTAACCCTGCTTCGAATTCCGACGTCTGCATATAATCAGCAAAGCCACGAAATGAGGTATTGCGCCAGCCCAGGTTCGTCGAATCGCGTCGCGCATGGCGTAAGCCCCCGAGCTTTCGCAAGTGCACGTAGCCGATCCTCGCGGCCCGCAGCTTTTTCGACAAGGTCTCCCAGTTGAACTGAGGGTTGTGTCTCGATCGCGGGACACTGCGTACGTCGATGACGCGCTCGACGCGGTGCGCCCGCAGAAGATCGAGGAACGCTTTCCATGTGCGGGTCGAATGCCCAATGGTCAACACAGCGGGCATTTCTGGAGCTTTCATACAAATCAAGTCCTCCGGTCCGCGTCGCTCACGACCGGATCATCGTCAGCAGCATTTTGCATCTACTGAGGGCCTTCAGAGAGTGAGGTTGATGTGCTGGCATGAGAACCGCTTCGCCTGCCGTCGTCCGAAGTGGCTTGCCAGAAACCGCAATTTCCGCTTCGCCCTCCAGCAGATGTGCCACTGCGTCGAAAGGAGCGGTATGCTCGCTTAAGCCTTGGCCCTCATCGAAGGCGAACAGCGTGACTGTTCCTGTCGCGCGGTGGATTAGCGTCCGGCTGACAACGGCTCCTTCCTGGTAATTCACGAGGTCGATCAAGCGGACGACTTCCGCGATGGGCATTTCACGCCTACTCTGCTCCTGCTGCGCACTCATCTTTGGTGACCTCCACTGCCGCCACTGTCTCGTCTTACCGGCCCGCTTCCATCAACGCTTGCGGCATTATCCGCACCGCAACCTCGGTTTTCCGCTGGCCCTCACGCTTATTCTTCGAGGCGCACCCAAACTCCTTGAATGCCCGCCTCTCGCTTACTCCGGCCTGGCGGACCAGGAACTAGTCCAGGAACTTCAAGACCGTATCCTAGTTAAAACCCTGGGAAAAAGCTCTTCCGGTCAAAAAGAAACACATTTGGATTTCCAGCCCTAGGCATGACTGTGGAAGTATTGTCGGCAAACCTTACCTTACCGGGTTAGGTAAGAGTAGCCCGTCATCCGGTCGCAATCGGCCCCATCCGCTAAATCGTGACGACTTTCTTCCTCTGACTTGTTCAAAACTGAGGCATACCCGAAGACAGCGGTGCACGACCTGAACACTCGTTTCTGCGCTAAAATGTGCCCCCAGGGGGAGGTGCTTATGACACTAAAGGGGGAAAGCACAGATGGATTTTCAGGCCAGCCGTGCCAGCGCTGATTACGCACTGGGTTATACCAGTGCGGAGCATAAACGACTCATTCGGCAGGCTGTTCGAATCGCTCCAATCACCGAGCGGCTATTCCGTGAAGCAGGAATCGGCCCGGGACAACGCGTGCTCGATCTTGGGTCGGGGGTGGGAGATGTAGCGATGCTATTGGCCAGAATGGTATCTCCTTCGGGTGAGGTCGTCGGCATCGAACGTGACGGGAACTCGGTCGCACGGGCAAGGGCGCGGGTCTCCGCGACGGGGTTGCGTAACGTGAACTTCATACAGACTGAAGCCAGCGAATTCTCCAGTGACAAGCCCTTCGATGCGGCTGTCGGCCGTTTCATCTTGATGTTTCTTCCCGATCCCGTCGCCGTTTTGCGGTCTCTGTCTATGCTAGTTCGTCCTGGCGGTGTTTTGGCCTTCCAAGAGCCTTCCTGGATCCCCCTTCTCGCTCTTGGCGCCCGATTACCACTTTGGTCGAAGGTTCTTTCTTCGATTCATGAGACATTCTTGCGTTCTGGTGTGAACCCGGAGATGGGACCAGAGCTTTGCCGTATTTTTCAGGAGATCGGTTTGCCCGCACCGACCATGCATATGGAGATCGCGTTAGGGAGAGATGTAGTCTTTATAAGTTTGCTTTCTGACCTTCTCAGCAGTGTGCAAGAGTTAGCCCGCCAGCACAACATTTCTCTCGAAGGACTGGGCAACTTCGATACACTTTCAAATCGGATCCGAGAGGAGGTTGCAGCGTCCGACACCGTGGTAAGTTTCGTGCCGATGGTAGGGGCCTGGTCTCGAAAACCGGGAAGCCAGTCTTCGGGCTAACCTGTTGGCCGTCGCATTCAACCTCGGAGACACGAGTACGGTATTCGACATGTCAGGCGGACGCAAATGGTATCGAGCTGTGACACCCTTTGTCGCGATTAGTGGTTGTCCGTGCAAACCCAACCATGATCATAGCAGTTGTTCCCCTGCACATTTCAGTGCAGTATGTAAGATGTCGCTCGATTGGTCCTGCTACAATCCGCCGGACTGGCTTATAGGAGACTCGCTTGAAACGTCCATCGCTTGGGGCGCTCCTGCTTGGTTTGATTCCTTTCGTTGCTACGTGCTTCTCCGTTGCCCTCTGGGACCGCGTGGATCCCACGGTGCTCGGCCTTCCCTTCAATTTTTTCTGGCTGATTTCGTGGCTGCTGCTCACGCCTGTCTGCATGTGGGGAGCGTATAGACTGGAAGAGCCAAGTGCATCCGACGCCCGCCGCAAAGAAGGTGAAGATTGAGTCACAGCGTTGTTGCTCTGACAATCATCTTCGGCATTGTGATCGTGGGATCAGCTGTCGGCTTTCTCGCCGGATTTCACCGCAAGATGGACCTCGAGCAATGGACGGTTGGGGGTCGTGGCTTCGGGCTGGTGCTGGTTTGGCTGCTAATGGCCGGTGAGATCTACACCACCTTTACGTTTCTGGGGGCCAGCGGCTGGGCGTATTCGCGTGGCGCACCCATCTTGTTCAATCTCGCACAAGCGCCTTTGATGTATGTCGTTTCCTTCTTCATCCTTCCGCTAATTTGGGAAGTAGGTCGAAAGTACCGTCTCCAGACGCAAGCTGATTTCTTTCAAGTGCGCTACGCCAGCACCTATTTGGCAGCCTCTGTGGCCTTGGTTGGCGTGCTGTGTCTCATCCCCTATTTGCAATTGCAGCTCACCGGTTTGGGGCTCATCGTGGAGGTGGCAAGCTTCGGAGGAATCCATCGCACGCCTGCGATGATTACGGCGTTCGCCCTCGTCGCCGGATTCGTATTTGTGAGCGGTGTGCGAGGGGTGGCGTGGGTCAGCATCATAAAAGATCTTCTCCTACTATGCACTGCCGTCTTCATTGGTATAGCGGTGCCACACATTTATTTTGGCGGCGTTGGGCCTATGTTCGCGGCCCTGGCGCATACGCACCCCACGCACCTTGTGATGCCGGGAGCCACCAAAAGCCTCGGCCACACCTGGTATGTCTCAACTGTTCTGATGACTTCTCTCACTTTTTACATGTGGCCACACTATTTCGCAGCCAGTTTTACCGCGCGGAGCGGCAAGATCTTGCGGCGTAACGCCGTCCTTATGCCGCTTTACTCCATTACGACGCCGCTGATGTTGTTCGTAGGGCTTAGCGCGGTTCTGGTCCTGCCCGGACTCCGCGACGGGGATCTCTCGTTGTTAACCATGGTTCAAAAGACCTTCCCGGCTTGGTTCCTTGGCATTGTCGGCGGCGCAGGCGCTTTGACAGCCATGGTGGCTGCGGCAATTCAACTGCTGACCGGCGCAACGTTGTATGCCAAAAACCTGTTCCGGCCGATGCTGGCGCCGGGCATGAGCGACCACAAGGTTGCAATGATCGCTAAGATCATGGTTTTGGTACTCACGCTGGGCGCGTTGGTGCTTGCCGTGTACAGCTCCGTAAGCCTTGTGTCTCTTCTCTTGCTGGGGTTTGCCGGGGTCGCGCAGCTCTTTCCAGGCGTGGTCCTGGGCCTGTATTCCAGGCGAGTCACTACGTCCGGAGTTTTCGCGGGAATGGCCGCTGGCATCTGCCTGGCGGCATTCCTGATGTTGACCGGGCGCGATCCCTACTATGGTTTGAATGCCGGGTTCATTGCGCTGTGCTGCAATTTTGCGCTCACGGGCGTAATTAGCCTTCTAACCCGGGTACACGCCGCCGGTTTTGATGAAAGCCTCCCATTGCTTGCTGCCTCGGATTCAGCTGACAGTCCGGGTCTCCTCTAGGCCAATCTCCTGCGTTTCCTAAAGTAGAATGCAGTTGAACAATTGCTCGCAGTTTTTCCAAGTGCTCAGTCTCAACCCTGCAGGGATCCCGATAACTTCAGTGGAGTCGGCAAACCTTACCTTACCGGGTTAGGTAAGAGTACCCCGTAATCCGCCCAGAATTGCCGGCAAGAACTCATGGAGCTTCCCGCTTGCGCCAATAATCGGTGAACAATGAGCGACGTGGGAAGACTGTTTCCTGCCACTGGAGCTACTGCAGCTTTGCGTACTCCGCCTTGGCTTGCTTCAGGATGGGGATGTCCGGGTCGGCGTCTTTCCAGAGGGTGAGGAAATCTTTGTAGGCGGCGAGGGCGCGGACTCGTGCAGCGTCGGCATCTGCGCCCTATGAGGTTTTCGCCTGCAAGGCATTGGCACGTGCGACTCCCAGATGCGCCAACGCTCCGGTCCAGCAGTTCCACACGATGCCGCTGTGGTCAATAATCTTCTGAAACTCGGCAGCGGACTCCTTGCGCTGCCCCGATGCCAGATATGCCTGCCCCCGAATGTAGGTGGGATACAGGCAGGAAAGATTGGTGCCAAACAATATGGTGCCGTACTCAATCGGTGGCAGAGAGGATTGTAGGATATTGATCGCAGCGGGTGCATCCCTGCGATTGAGCGCCGATTGCGCCCGAATCGCTGGCAGCCAAAGAGACTGCATCTGGGTGTCGAGCGGAAATCGTTTGTTGAGGTCTTGCGCCAAGGATTCGGCTCGTGCCATATCGCCCGCCATCGCCAACGCCAAAGCCGCTTCCACTTCAACGCCCTGACTGGTGGGATAAAGTTTCAAGCCTTCTACTGCCTGCTGCTTCGCTTCCGTTGGATTGCCGAAAGCAGCTTCCTGCTGCGCGGCAATCGCCCGCCAGAGCGCTCCATTCTCTTTGTTGTCAGCACGGATGGCGGAGTCTACAGACCGCTTTGTGAGTTCCCGAGCCTTGCCCAGATGACCTGCATACGCCTCAGTGTCGGAGGCGAGCGAAAGCCCGAAGTGCTCAAGGTCGGGCTGGCCCCGCAAACCACTGCTGCTGTTCCGTCATAGCCGGGGAATCCGACGCGAGAAACGCCAGAGCATAGAGGGCGTTACGGGCTATGAAATCATCCAGCTTTCGCATCTGCGCTTGCTGGATGATTTGCCGTGCTTCGCCGAAGCGCTGCAAGGCGAGCAGGCTGTCGGCAATGTTTTCGTACGGGCCGACATCATCCGGGGCGAGGCGGAGGCCTTCGCGGCAGGCCTCCGTGCTCTTCTCGTATTGCCCCTGAGAGGCGTATACGACGCACAGATCGAAATGTGCCCGGAAGTCTCGTGGGTAGCTCTCAATCCAGTCGTGAAACGTTTGTGCCGCTTTCTCCAGTTTCCCCGTTACGACCTGATAGTACTGGGCGCTGATCTCCAGCTTTTCCCGCTCGCTGGCATGTTCCCGTAACTCAAATGCCTTGGTGAAGTAATCGCTGGCCCGTCTCAGCTCGCCCAGACTGTAGTAGTCGTAACCCACTGCCTCATAGCCCATGGCAGAGTTTGGATCAAGCTGGATGGCGCGCTGATCGTAAGGCACGGCTGCAGCAGCACCTTTCTCGCCACCAGCTTTCCTGCCAAGGGTGTACGCTTTCAGAGCTTCCAGCGAAGACGTGGTGGCTTCGGACAGCGGAACATCGAGCCTCTTGATCGTTGCCAGCGACTCGCCCAGTTCGCTGCGCATCTTGGATGCTGCGTCACCCAGCGCATCCAGTACCTTCTCTTTAGCTGCCGCCGTGGTCTGCTCCTGTGCAAGCGTGTCGCCACTCTGGCAATTCACTGCTTTCAACCCGAGCACGTATTCGCTGCCTAGACTGGCAATCGCGCCCGCAACGTAAGCCTTGCTGCCCGCCCGCTGGCAAAGCTCGCGGATGATGTCAGGCGTTAGTTTCGTGTCGGCCGGACGTGCCATCAGCTTCAAAGTCGCCGTTACTTTGCTGTCGGAATTCACATTCAGAAAAGGCGACTGGTTCAAAGAAACGCTTAGCGCCGTCTTGAGCGTGTCGTCGAAAACCGGGTCGCCCGTGCTGTTGCTGAAGTCAGCGAGAACGACTGTATCTTTGTCAGTGAGGGCCTTGGCTCCATGCGAACGATAATAAAGCCCGCCAGCAATCAGAGCGGCAAGGAGCAGCACTGCCACTGGCGCAACAACCTTCCAGAGTTTCGTCTTCGCTGCGGTAGGCCTTACTGGTACGACCGCCACCTTATCCAAACTTATTGCCGGGCTGCGTCCGCTTTCCATGTCACGCTTCAGCCGTTGCAGGTCAGTGCGTCCGCCGCATGTTGGTAGCGCAGATCGCGGTCTTTCTCTAGCGCCTTCTTGACGATCGCTTCGACTTCCCCTCGAATTTGCGGATTGACCTGAGACAGTGGCTTCGCTGTGGTGTGTAGAATCGCGCCACAGATTTCCCCGGAACTTGAGCCTTCGAACGGCATCTTCCCCGTCGCCATCTCGTAAAGAACCGCTCCAAACGAGAACAGGTCTGTACGCATATCCAATTCCTTCGCTCGCACCTGCTCCGGCGACATGTAGGCCACCGTGCCCATCATCGTTCCCGGGGTCGTCAGGTATGCCTCCCCTGAGTCGATCGACACCGTTTCCAGATTGTCGCTGCTGCTTCCCGGTTTCGCCCCTGCGGGTAACTTCGCCAACCCAAAGTCGAGAACCTTGGCGTGACCTCGTTTCGTCACGAAAATGTTTGCGGGCTTGATGTCTCGGTGGACAATGCCTTCAGCGTGGGCAGCATCTAGGGCGTCGGCAATCTCGATAGCGAGCGAGAGAATCAATTCCGTTTCCAGCGGACGCCCTGCGATGCGGTGCTTCAGCGCCATGCCGTCGAGATACTCCATGACGATGAAGTGCTGACCCTCGCGCTCGTAAATATCGAAGACCATGCAGATGTTGGGGTGGTTCAGGGCAGACGCCGCTTGTGCTTCTCGTTGGAAACGGGCAAGAGCTTGCGCGTCCTTGGCTACTTCATCGGGCAGGAATTTCAGGGCGACGAAGCGGTGGAGCTTGACGTCCTCGGCTTTATAGACGACACCCATCCCCCCGCCGCCGAGTATTTCGACGATGCGGTAGTGCGAAATGGTTTGACCGACAAGTTGGGGAGATGTGCCCATTGGCGGAAATGTTATGACGGCACTCGTCGGTGGTCAAACGGAGAAAGGATCAGCGGCTGACAAGGCGGCAAAAGGCACCGTTGCATTGTTTTCTTGGGCTTGCAACGTGGTGGTCAAAATTGTACATCGATTTGATTCTTAGCGGACTCAACACTGGCCTCCGCTCCCTAATCTCGGCATCGAGCTTATTTTCCAGGTCCGCTTGCTCTCGGCAGGCAGAGACGGAGTTCGTCGAGAATCCCCTCCGCTAGCCTAAAATTGCACTGAATGTCATGTTGCAAGTTCAACTTAAGTCCTGGATCTGGGCATATAGGCTCTCGCCAAAGGAGAAACTTCAGGCCTTCCGGGCGACAATCATTCCAAGAACTACCGGCAGATAGATAACGGAGGCATGCAGGACGCGGCCGGCCAAGTCATTGGAGTTTGATCTCGCCAGCTTCATGACGTGATATAGCAGGAAGACGCCCGCGAGGAGCATACCACTCAGATAAATCGGGCTTCCGTGATCGACCAGCGGCAGCATCGTGGTGGCTACCAGGATCACGGTGAAGCCAACAATCTCTGCCCGCGTGAAGCGGGAATCGAGATCAAACTGGGGCAGCATCTTGTAGCCGGCCCGGGCATAGTCCTCACGGTACATCAGCGCAATCGCCAGGAAATGCGGGAACTGCCACAGAAACACAATTGCGAAGAGAAACCAGGCGTGCCGGTCGATACTTGCCGAGGCACCCGCCCACCCGATCAGAACGGGCATGGCACCGGGAAAAGCCCCGAGCAGTGTACACAGCGGCGTCTTCCGCTTCAATGGAGTATAGATAAGCAAATATGAAAGCAGCGTGGAGATCGCCAGCAAGGCCGCCAACCCGTTCACCGCAACCGCCAGATACAGGCCCCCGGCGATGCTCAGCAGGATCCCAAACAGAAAGGCCTCGCGAGCATTCAGCCTGCCCGAAGGCAGGGGCCGGTTTGCCGTGCGACGCATCTGACCGTCCCAAACCCGTTCCATCCACTGATTTAGAGTTGCGGTGCCGCTGGCGACCAGAAGCGTACCTACGAGTGTGTTAATCAGGCCGGCAATCCTGAAAGGTCCACGGGAAGCGAGATAGTAACCAGCCGACGTGGTCATAAGAATCAGCAGGTTCACTTCAGGCTTAGTGAGGGTGTAGTAGTCCCGGAGTTTGGAAGTGAAGCGATCGCTCGGGTTCGGATGCATCGTTTTGGTATTAGTCGCCATGTTCTTCCGCGCTTAGCTCACCACTCCGTCTGTTGGTCTGAATTAGAGCTTCGTCCAAAGCACCCAAAGCAAATACAGCCAAAGAATGCCCATGAAATGCCAGTATTGTGCGGCCGCGGCGAAGGTACTGCGCCGCAGGATGGAGCGATGAAGTTTGCTGATGACGTAAACCAATCCAGCCAGACCGCCCAGCACGTGCACAGCATGTACTCCTGTGAAGACATAAAAAAATGAGCTGTTCGCGTTTGTGGCGAGATAGAGTCCTTCCGCCTTCAATTGTAGCCAGGCCACGTACTGACCCGCCACGAACAGCAGGCCGAGCGCCAAAGTTATCACCAGCCAGCGCATGGGTGCAGCATTCCTGCTTTCGATCCCGCCAGCGTATCCCGCAATCCGGCGGCGCGAGATCTCCAGGGTGGCGCTGCTGGCGAGCAGCATAACTGTATTGGCGTAAAGAATGGGAGGCAGAGTGATGTTCTGCCAGGGTATCCCCGAACCCTGACGAACCACCAGAGCACTCGTGAGCGCAGCAAATGACATGGTAATCGCCGCCAACGCAACCCATATGCCGGTTTTGGCCGGTTCTGGGGAGTGGTCCTCAACCGCACGCAAATTATCCTCAACCGGAACCAGATTCCGCCTACCGCCATTTCCAGAGTGACCTTCACCCGGCAAGCGGCCAGCGGTTTGCGGCGGTTCGTGAATCGTAGTTGCCATTACTTCAGACTCCTTATGTTCCCAATCGAGGCTTTTTCCAACAGGATCTTGATAAAACCGGGCACTCGCCCCCGAAATGGTCAACCATTGTCGTGTTCCACGAACTCTTCATTACACAGGTTGCGCCTGCGATACACGAGGCGCACGAAAAAGCCTGTCATCAGCAAAGGCGGAATCATCAAAATCACAATGCCACTCTTCAGAGCGTGGATGAGACGGGCCCCCGAGGCGGCAGCGCTCTGGTAGCACATGGCGCAGCCTTGCGCGTGCGCATAGGTGGGACTGACCAAGAGCAGGAATGCCAGTCCGGCCATCCCTAGCTTGAGACAACCCACATTTATCCGTCTTGTAGCGTTCACTCGATCTCCTTCGGACCTGCGAGGAATGATCTCGACCGCGTCATTTTCCCAGACTCATCCTCGCCATGCGGTACGCGTCCGGCCATAAGTAGTTCAGCATCACCAACACGAAGAGCGTTGCCGGAAAGATGGTCCAAAACAAAAGCCTGCTCTCATACTTCACGTGCATTAAGTACATGATGCCCACGAACGCCTCCAGACACGCCAGGCAGAGCAAGGAGAAGAGCAAGGTTCGCACCGGCAAATGCTGATAGGTCAGAACTACCTCAATCACCACGATGATCATCAGCCCGATCACGATCCCTACGTAAGAACCCATTCCCAGCTCTTCATTCGATGACATGGCAGCTTCTCCCTCCGGCTTGAAGTTCCCTTCAACGGGCATTCATCAAATACATCAATGGAAAAACGAACATCCATACCAGGTCGACAAAGTGCCAGTACAGGCCGGCGGTTTCGACGTGGCTTTCATCGTAGCGCCCCTGGTTATAGCCCCGCGCGACAAAACCCAGCGCGATCACGCCGCTGATGACGTGGGTTAAATGGAGTCCCGTGACGCTGAAGAAGCACGCGCCGAACTGCGCCGCGCCGCCCATCGGGTTGTAGAACAGCCGCCAGCCCTCGCCGATCATCTTGACCCATTCCCGCAGGTGGAGGATCGCGAACACCGTACCCAAAAGCATGGTCAGGCCCAGCCATTTGTTGGCCGAAGCTTTCTGCCCGGCCTGCGTGGCCCGAACCGCCGCCAGCATGGTAAGGCTGCTGGAAAGCAGGACGAAGGTCATGATGATCCCGTTCAAGATCGACGAGAACTCAAACGGCGTCCCCCAATTCTGGCTGCCCACGCGCATGTAACCGTAGCCAAACAGAAACGTGGCGAACGTGCATGCGTCGGAGACGATGAAGACCCACATCCCCAGCTTCTTTTTTTCAATGTGGTACGGAGAAGCTTCCATCAGCACTTCATGCCCGGTCGCCATGGTCAGTTCGCTTTCGCTCACGGTGCCTCCCTCCGAGTGTTAGATCCCGATTGTTATGATGAACAGCAAGCTCTCCCGCCGCGTTAGGTCCCGGCGATGGACTTTTCAGTTGAAGTCTGCATCACGAAGGCGTCGCCGTCGTATTCCATGGGACCGTGGTAAACGGTCATTTGCCGGCCGCCAAAGTTGTCGAACGGGGGCGGCGATGTCGTGTCCCATTCCAGCGTGGTGGCATGCCACGGATTGTCCGCAGCCTTGGGTCCCTTGAAGCGGCTCCAGATCACGTTGAACAAGAAGATGAACTGGGTCGCGCCCAGCAGCAACGCGGCGATGGTGATGAACTTGTTGGTGGGAGTCAATGGGACCATGAAGTCGGCCACAAACTGGGAATAACGGCGCACTGACCCGGTGAGACCCATCAAATGCAGGGTCATGAAAACACAGTACACGAGGACGAAACTCAGCCAGAAGTGTATTTTGCCGAGAGTCTCGTTCATCATGCGACCCCACATTTTGGGAAACCAGTAGTAGAAGCCGGCAAAAGCCGCAAATACAGCGGAGAGGCCCATGGTGAAATGGAAATGGCCCACCACAAAGCTGGTCGCGTGCAGATAAGAATCGACCGCCGGCTGCGCCAGAAAGAAGCCACCGATTCCCCCGCTGATGAACAGCGAGATGAAACCGAGGCAGAACAGCATGGGAGTCGAAAAGCGCATGTTGGCGCCATAAAGCGAGAACGCGAACACCAGCACCGCGATCACTGACGGGATCGTGATGATCAGCGTCGGCACCGAGAACACCATCGCCATATACGGACTCATCCCGCTCACGAACATGTGATGTCCCCAAACGACGAAGCTAAGGCCACCGATGGCGGCCATGGCATAGGTGATCACCTTCCAGCCCCCTACCAGCGGCTTCCGGGTGAACGTCGGCATAACGTGCGCGACGATGCCAAACGCCGGCAAAATGATGATGTAGACCTCCGGATGTCCGAAGAACCAGAACAAGTGCTGGAACAGGAGCGGCGAACCGCCGGAGTGCGGCAGCACCTTGTCATTGACCACGAGTCCGCCGGGAATAAAGAAGCTGGTTCCGCCGAGGCGGTCGAGCACCAGAAGAAGACAAGTGGGCAACAGCACGGCAAAAGCCAGCAAGCTCACCCACGCATTAATAAACCACGCCCAAGTCGCCAGCGGCAGCCGCGAGAGCGTCATACCCTTGGTGCGCAGATCGATCGTGGTCACGATGAAGTTTAGCGCTCCGAGCAGCGACGCCACGCAGAAGAGTGCGATCGAAAGGCCCCACAGGTTTTGGCCCCAGCCCTGACCGGGACCCGCTACCGGGCCCACGGCGCTCAGCGGCGCGTACGCGGTCCAGCCGGATAGAGGCGGGCCGTCGGGGATGAAAAAGGTCGCGCAGGCGAGAACGAAGCCGACGAACGTGACCCAGAACGACGCCATGTTCAACCGGGGAAACGCCATGTCCGCCGCACCCACCTGGATGGGCAGCATAAAGTTGCCGTACCCGGCCATCGGCGCCGCAGTCAGCACGAAGAACGCCATAATCGTGCCGTGCATGGTCATCAACGACAAGTAGTACTCCGGCGACGGAACGCCCCCGGGAGCGCCATTCGGAGAGAGCAAACCGAGAAGAGGAATGCTCGCCGACGGCCAGCCCAGGTGGATGCGCATGGCCCAGGAAAGCGCCATCCCGATGAACGCCGCCACCAGGCTCAGGGTCGTGTAC
>Ga0208696_1001681_pt1 | contig 12697 bp, 14 predicted proteins | sample Sb_taG_9_FD_187711 | JGI IMG/M metagenome (GOLD analysis project Ga0208696, IMG submission 187711) | Peat soil microbial communities from Weissenstadt, Germany - Sb_50d_b_LC metaG (SPAdes) (version 2) | ecosystem: Environmental > Terrestrial > Soil > Wetlands > Peat | place: Germany...
ATGCTGGTGACAACGAACGAAACAGAGCGTTTTCAGCCAGCGCATCGGCGAATGGCAACCTCGTATCGTCAGGTGCACTGCATCGCTCTAGGCGAAGCAGCATCAAGCCTGTCCTACCGTCAATTTCGTTGCCTGTTCAAGGAGATCTCCATGCAAGGTATGATTTCGAGGGTCCAGCGGTTCCTGATCAACGAGGACGGCCCGACGGCCGTCGAGTACGCCGTCATGCTGGCACTGATCTTGGTGGCGTGCATCTCGATCATAACCACGCTCGGCACGAAGGTCAGCAGCACCTTCAACGCCGTGAACACCGGAATCGCCTCGTGATGCTCACAGAGGCCGGGGAATCGGAGACCACGGTCTCCCTGTAGTTGTTTGGTTCGGTTACGAGGGACCACGGGTGAAGCAGCGGGAGGAGCCCGTCGCTTCACCCTTTCTTTGTTCTTCGTGCCAGCGTGCGGCCGGCCGGCGTGGGCCGGGTCCCGGCCCCGGCGGGGTCGACTGCCCCGATTTGACAGACCAAGGGATTCGACCCAAGTTACTGTAGGGCGGGTCGGCCCGGAGAACGTACCGGGACCACCCAGCGCGTTGGGCGGAGGTAGGGATTGAGGATTGTTCGAGGAGTTCGTGATGACACAAGTGCCTCAGGCGGTGATCTGGCTGGTCTCGGCGGTCTTGGTTGAGGCGGCGGTGATTGATGGCCGACAGCTTCGCGTTCCCAACTGGCTGACGTTTCATTTTGTGATCGGGGGCCTGGTGTTTGCCGCCTGGTACGGCGGCCGCGCGATGCTTCTCTCGTCGCTGGCGGGGACGGGCGTAGGCCTGATCTCGCTTCTACCTCTCTATGCGATTGGCGGCATGGGAGCGGGTGACGTCAAGCTGATGGCCGGCGTCGGAGCCTGGCTGGGCCCATGGCTGACGTTCTGGGCATTTGTGTCCACGGCGCTGGTGGGCGGGCTGCTGGGCGTGGCGATGATTGTTGCCTCGGGCAATGTGATCCACCACTGGGTGATGTTTCAGACGATCGGCCACGAGATTCTCTCGATTCGCAACCCCGCCGTGCTGGCCGAAAGAGCTGGCGAGCGTAAGAAAAACATGATGCTCCTTCCTTACGGTATCCCGATCGCGATCGGCTCCATCGCCTGCTTCGGCTGGATGGGGCTGCTCTTCTGAACGGCAGGCTGCGATGGCCAGAGCCCGCGGCCGGCAACAACTCCGGAAAACGCAAGAGCCCAGATCGGGCGGAAAGTGAAACGAACAGATGAACAGCAGATCGCTGACGGTGCTGGTACTTGCCGTCTTCCTCGGTCTGGGCGCCATGCTGGCGACCCGGCACCTGATGAGCAAGCCGGCCGCCGCCGAGGAAGAGTCACAAGAGATCCTCGTCGCCGCGCGCGACTTCAAGGAGGAGGAGACCCTCAAGCCAGACATGATCAAGACGGTGCGGACGAGCAAGGCAGCCGTTCCGGTCGGCGCGTTTTCCTCGTTCAAGGACGTGGAGGAGCGGTGGGTCAGGACGACCATGCTGGAGGGTGACCCGATCGTGGACAAGAAGCTCGGGCCCAAAGGGTCGCCTCCGGGACTGGTGGCAAACATACCCAAAGGCATGCGGGCCTACGCAGTCGAGGTCAACGAGCAATCGGGAGTTTCCGGGTTCATCCTCCCCGGTCATCGTGTGGACGTGGTGCGGTTCGAGGCCAACGACAAGTCCCCGGTGCAGCGGGGGGAGACGATTCTGCAGAACATCCTGGTCCTTGCGGCCGGGCAGGTGTTCACCCGTCCGGAGGAGAAATCACTGCTGAACCGGACCGTGACGCTGGCGGTCTTTCCCGAACAGGTGGATATCCTGGTGGCTGCCCGGGCCAAGGGGCCTCTGTCGCTCTCGCTGCGCGGGATCAACGACCATGACATCGTCAATCGACCCAAACCCAAGCCGGAGGTCAGCGAGGAGGACAAGGCTCGCCGGGCCAAGCTGGAGAAAGAGCTCGAGGAACTCAAGCTCGCACTGGCGAAGAAGATGGCCGAACCACCGCCCGCCCCTGTTCCTCCTCCTCCTGCCCCGAAGCCGCCGGAACCCAAGCCCCCGCAGAGGCGCTCCGTCTACATCTACCGGCCGCTCCAGGACAAGAAAGCGGAGGTTGTGGACCTCGACGAAGCGCCCCGGAAGATCGCCCAGAAAAAACTGGACATTGACGACGATGAGCCCAGCAGCGTCGGCTTCGGCACCACGAACGTCACCAAGGTCGACTCCGCGGGCAAGGGTACGTCCTTCAGAGATCAGTGATGCAAGACTCTGCTCGCGATCGTCGCCCCGCCCCGCAATTGGAGCAAGACATGCAGCACCGACGATGACCCGCTATCCGTCGAGGATGTCGGACAGGCGAGATCCCTAGCGCACGGGTAGATGACACATGAGGGATGTGATACGAGTCGTTCTGGTTGATCCAAACGATGAGTCGAGGCAGGCGCTGCAGCAACTCCTGGGCTCCATGGGTTCTGTGTGGATCGTCGAGGTCCTTTCCAGCTACAAGGTCGCGGCGAGCCGCATCGTCGAGATCGCCCCGGACCTTTGCCTTGTGGCCCTCGATTCCGAGCCGGGCCAGGCCATTGAGCTGATCGCCAGCATTGTGCAGGCGATCCCGAGCGCCGTCGTGATGCCGGCCAGCGCGAGCTGTGACAGCACCTTGATTCTCAAGTCCATCCGCGCCGGAGCCCGTGAGTTCCTGACGCTGCCGACCGAGGCCAGCGAGCTGATGGAGATCATCACGCGGCTTTTCCGCGGCCGCGGCGATTCTCCCTCGTCCGCCGTCAAGGGTCCGCAGATCATCACTATCACCGGAGCGGCCGGCGGAGTCGGCTGCACCTCGCTGGCGGTGAATCTCGCCACCAGCATGGCCGGCAGCCACGAGTTCGAGACCATCCTCCTGGACTTCGACCTCATGTTCGGCTCGGTCGATTCCTGCCTGGACATCATCCCGGACAACACCCTGATCAACGTGGTGCAGAGCTTCGACCGCCTGGACCTGACCCTGCTCAAGCGGTCGATGACACGGCACGCCTCGGGCCTCTACGTCCTGCCCCATCCCGTCGCCCTCGAAGACGCCGCCAAGATCGATCCCGAGACCCTGAAACGCCTGCTGGGCCTGCTGAAGGCGGCCTTCCCTTGCCTGATCATCGACACCAGCAAGGGGCTCCAGTCGTCTGACTTCGTGGCCTTCGAGATGGCCGACGTGATTCTCATGGTGATCGTGCTCGACCTCACCTGCCTGCGCAATACCTCCCGGCTGCTCAACCTGTTCAAGCAGTTCGATGGCATGGTCGACCGGGTGAAGCTGGTGGTGAACCGGGCCGGTTGCGTGGAAACGGAGATCAGCCTCAAGAAGGCCGAAGAAACCCTCAAGCTGCCGGTCTCCTGGCAAGTGCCAGTCGCCGTCAAGCCGTTCCAGACCGCTCGAATCCGGGGTGTTCCGATCAGCGAGGTCGCCTCGGGCAGCCGGGCGCATCAGGCTATTCTTGAGATCGCCCGCGCACTCAGCCCGGCCTTGTCGAATGAGTCCGTGAAGCCGAGAAAAGGCCTGTTCGCGGCTTTTTTTTAGGTCGAAATAAAAGACCGAGGAGCCGATTCCGATGTTGCGAGGTCTGGGACGAAGCCCGTTTGGTCCAAGAGCCCCCTTTGGCGGCGGCCCGACGCCGAACCCCGGCGAATCGACTTCGGAGCCAGTCGAGAGCCCCTTGCCAGGGATTCCCGCTCCGCCCTCACCCCCACCGCAGCCGGCGCGACGGTCCGAACCGGTCAAGGAGAATGACCCGGCCGTCGAGCAGTACGAGACGCTCAAACGGCACATTCACATCCAGCTCGTGGACCGGCTCGACATGAACCGGGTCAGCGAGATGGACCCGAAGACCCTGCGCAACGAGATCCGGAGCATCGTCGAGCAGCTCTGCGATACCGAGAACCCACTGCTGAACCGCAACGAACGCCAGCGCCTGGTCAACGAGATCCTTGACGAGACCTTCGGTTTCGGCCCACTCGAGCTCTTGCTCAAGGATGACAAGATCGGCGACATCATGATCAATGGTCCCAAGAAGATCTTCATCGAGAAAGAGGGCCGGATCCAGAAGTCGGAAGTCGTCTTTCGCGACAGCGAGCACCTGCTGCAGATCATCGATCGGATCGTCTCGCGGGTCGGCCGCCGGGTCGACGAGACTTCGCCGATGGTGGACGCCCGGCTGCCCAACGGCTCGCGGTTCAATGCCATCATCCCGCCGCTGGCGCTCGACGGCCCCGTGGTCACGATCCGGATGTTCGGCTCGCACCCGCTCACGAAGGACGATCTGTTGCGGTTCAAGGCCTTCACGCCCGAGATGCTCGCGCTCATGGAAGGGGCAATGAAAGCGCGGCTGAACATCGTGATCTCGGGAGGAACCGGCTCAGGGAAAACCACGCTGCTCAATACGCTCTCGAGCTTCATCCAGTCCGATCATCGGGTGATCACGATCGAGGACGCGGCCGAGCTGCAGCTCCAGCAGGATCACGTGGTGCGCCTGGAGACGCGCCCGGCCAACATCGAGGGCCGGGGCGCCATCACCGCCACCGACCTGGTGAAGAACGCCCTGCGAATGCGGCCCGACCGGATCATCATTGGCGAGTGCCGGGGGGCCGAGACGCTGGACATGATCCAGGCCATGAACACCGGCCACGAGGGCTCGATGACCACGGTCCATGCCAACACACCCCGCGACGCCTTGAGCCGGCTCGAGACGATGATCAGCATGGCCGGACTTGAGCTTCCCATCCGCGCCCTCCGCGCACAGTTCGCCGCGGCCATCGATCTGATCCTGCAGTCGAGCCGGCTGCAGGGCGGTCCGCGCAAGGTGACAAGCATCTCCGAGGTGGTCGGCATGGAGGGAGACACCATCATCATGCAGGAGATCTTCGCCTTCCGCCAGGTCGGGGTCGATCCCAACGGCCGGGCTTTTGGCGAGTTCATTTCGACCGGCATCCGCCCCACGTTCATGGACCGGCTGGAATACGGCGGCTACCATCTATCCCCCGACATTTTTCGCCAGCGTGTGCTACTGAAAGATTGAGGGTCTGCCGTTTTCCCTTGTCCAAGGCAAGAGTCCTGGAGCGAAGATCATTATGGACGATTCGATGTTCCTGTCTTTGGTGATCGGGATCGGCGTGATCGTCATGGTCGGCGCTGTGGGTTTCGTCATGTCCGGCTCGTTTGGCAAGCTCGCCGAGCAGCGGCTGGAAGGCCTCACGGGAGGACGAGGGAAACGGACCAGGGAGCAGCTCGCCAGCGGCATCCTGCTGCGCCCCTCGGCCATCAATCTCGGCGGCGGGTCCCTGTGGGCCAAGCTCGTCCCCAACCCGGAGAACCTCAATCTGCTCTACGAGCAGGCGGACGTGAACCTCACGTTCAACTCGTTCATGGCGCTCGTGATCGGGCTTGGGGTGGTGGGATTGGTGGTCGGCCTGGTTTTCCAGTTGCCATTCTACGCGTTGCCCCTGGGCGCGGGGTTCCTCGCCGCCCTGCCCTTCCTCTGGCTGCTCAAGCGGAAGCAGAAGCGAATCAAGAAGTTCGTCGATGCCATGCCCGAGGCTGTCGAGCTGATCGGCCGGGCCCTCCGCGCCGGGCATGGTCTGGCCTCGGGGCTGCACCTCGTGGCCGAAGAGATGCGCGGGCCCATTGCCGACGAATTCAACCGCGTGTTCGAGGAGCAGAACCTGGGCATCCCGATCGAGCTCTCGTTGCGCAACATGGCCGACCGGATCCCGGTCATGGACGTGCGCTTCTTCGTCATCGCGATCATCATTCAGCGAGCGACCGGCGGCGACCTGGCCGAGGTGCTCGACAAGATCGGGCGGTTGATCCGCCAGCGTTACGAGCTGCTGGGGCATGTCAAGGCCCTCACCGCCGAGGGCCGGCTCTCGGGCATCGTGCTCCTGGCCCTGCCGCCAGGCCTGCTCGCGTTCCTCTCGTTCTCAAACTATGGCTATATGAGTCCTCTGTTCACGACATCGGCCGGCACCAAGATGCTGGTGGCGACCGGGGTCATGCAACTGCTGGGCGCCTGGATGATCAACAAGATCGTGGCGATCAAGGTGTGAATAACCGTGCCGTTAACTCTCGAAGCCTTGCTTCCCTACCTGGTTTTTCTGTCGATCACGCTGGCGGTGTGGGCACTCCTGTCGGCGCTGGGCGACCGCAAGGCCGGCGCCGAGGACCGCCTCCACCGGATCATGAACCCGGCAATCGGCCGGCAAGAGGCCGAAGCGCGAGTGGCTGGCCGGCAGGAGAAGTTCCAGGCCCAGGTGACCAAGGCCGCGAACAAGCTGGGGCAGTCGCTGCGTCCCTCCGACGAGGAAGAGCTGGGCAAAGTCCGGCTCAAGCTGCTCAATGCGGGCTTTCGCAACGAGAACGCGGTGGCCGTTCTCTTTGGCATCAAGCTCATCCTCATGCTCCTGGGCCTAACGATCGCCTTTCCGATCGTGGCGCTCAAGCTTGGCATGACGCGCAACGCGTTCACCATCACGGCCGTGTGCGGCGGAATTGGTTTCTACCTGCCGGGTATGGTCGTGGACAGCCGCAAGAAGAAGCGGTCCGAGTCGATCTTCCTGGGCCTCCCCGATGCGCTGGACCTGATGGTGGTTTGTGTCGAGGCGGGCCTTGGCCTCGATGCCGCGATGCGCAGGGTTACCACCGAGCTGGCGACATCATGCCCGGTCCTCTGCGAGGAGTTCGCCATCTCCAACTTCCAGCTCCAGATGGGGCGGCCCCGCAAGGATGTGCTGCGCGATCTTGGGCTGCGGACCGGGGTCGATGACATGCGCTCGCTGGCCGCGGTGATCATCCAGGCCGAGAAGTTCGGGTCCAGCATCGGGTCGGCCTTGCGGGTTCAGTCCGATGCCATGCGGCTGCGCCGCCGGCAATATGCCGAGGAGCGCGCGGCCAAGACCGCCGTGAAGATCATGATCCCGCTGATCCTGTTCATCTTCCCGGGCGTCTTCGTGGTCCTGGTCGGTCCCGCCGGCATCCAGATCGCTAACACCATCATGGCGAAGTAGAAAGGAACAGGCGATGCGTAAGCTCGCCGGCCAGCTCGGCAGCGAAATCCAGGTGGAGCATCACCGCTCGAAGTGGCCTTCAGTGCTCATGGCCCTGATCTTGCTGCTCGGGCTCGGTCCTCTGGCTCTCGAAGGAATCGCCCTCTGTGTGGGCACCTGGAAAGAGTTCTTGGGCGTTTCGGGCAACGTCAAGACTCCCGTCCTGGACGGCGTCCAGGATAGCCTGAACGACATGAGAGACATCTTCTGGAGCCAGATCACACCCTGGTTTCGCTCGATGCCCTGGGACCCCAAGATGGTGCTTCCCGTTGCAGCCGTCGTGATGGTGATGGCCATGTTGATGCTGCGGCGGAACTGACCTCACGTCCTCTCCTCCCCTGGATGGCCCGTGTGCCTCATGCGCCTCCCGGACACGGCCTTCCCCGCGCTTTTTCAGGTTATGGCTCTGACCCGTGCGGGGTTGACAGCCGCCACCTCGTGGGACATCCTGGAAGAGTGTCGATGCCGAAGTGGCGGAATGGCAGACGCGCCGGACTCAAAATCCGGTGGGGTAACACCCGTGTGGGTTCAAGTCCCACCTTCGGTACTTAGTGCAAAATGCTAAGTGGTCGGCTTCGAGTGCGCGGTTTGTCCCACTTCGACTGACGCAAGACACTTTTCTCTCGAATGCCACGCGTGATAAAATCCGATGAGTCTGCATCAGTGACTCGCGACTGGACGAGGTTTCCCATGGTTGCCCATGGTCGAGTGCAAAACGGCGTCGTTGTGCTAGACAACGGCGTGCGCTTGCCTGAGGGACAAGAAGTGACCGTGCTGGCGCATGGCACCGTGTCACCTGCCCCGCGGATGGAAGGCTCGCGGTCGCACAGCGTCCTCGACATTGCGACCGTGGGCCTGGGCTCGGTACTTCGTCCGCTGACTTCCGACGACGACCTGCTCGGCGAAATGCTGGAAGGTCGGCCATGATCCATGGCCTCGACACCGGGTTCCTTGTGGCCGCGAAGGTAAGAGAGCACGCCGAGCACGCTGGCGCGCGTTATGCTGACGCAGGTGCTCTCGGCGGGCGACGTCCTCGCTATCGCCCCGCAGGTATTGGCGGAGTTCATCCACGTCGTCACCGACCCCCGTCGTTTCACGCAGCCGCTCGACATGAACGCGGCACGTCATGTTGCCGAGCAGTGGTGGACGGCGAGCGACGTCGTGCAAGCGTTCCCCGACGCTGGTGTCGTGCGGCAGTTTCTCACATGGCTGCAGCAGTTCTCGTTGGGCCGCAAGCGACTGCTGGATACGCTCCTTGCCGCAACTTACCGGCAGGCAGGCATCCAATCGCTCCTCACCACCAACCAGTCGGGGAACCCGCTGCGCCGCCGGCTGGCTGGCTGGGGCGGCTTGGCGATGCACACCCCCGGCTGGAGCTCTGCCATGTCGGGCAGGGGTCGATGCCGCTGGCCGTGCAGGGACGGAAGGTGGCGGCCCATTTCCGCGACGTCTACGCGTCGCTCATCCGCCGCTGGCTGGACGTCGACCCGACGCCGATCCTGGGCGAACGCAAAATAGCGCTCCCCCTGGTGTGAGCGGTGAGTTGATCCCGTGTGTCAGCAGAAGGGCTTGAGCGCCCGCCGCATCGAGCTGGCATCGGTGATGCGTTCGTTGGGATCACGCGCCAGGCATTGCTCGATGACAGTTGCCAGGGGCTGCGGAACATCGGGACGCCGGATGCGGAGGGGCACGGGCTGCTCTTCCAGAAGCATGCGGATCAGGTCGCCGCCACCAGCCGGCTCATCGTAAATATACTTGCATGTAAGCAAATAATATAACGTTGCGGCCGTGGCGTAAAGGTCGGCCAGCGGCGTGACGGTCTTGAAATCGAGCATCTGCTCCGGCGGCATGAACGGCACGGTGCCGCGCATCTCGCCAGAGAAGGTGAGCCCTGAGAGACCCACGCCGCGAAAGCTCTTGGCGAGGCCGAAATCCGAGATCTTGGCGAGCAGGCCCTCGGTGGTCTGGGCGATCAGGATGTTCTCGGGTTTGACATCGCGATGGACGAAACCCATCCGGTGGGCCTGGTCCAGTCCTTTGAGGATCTGGCAGGTGAGCCGGCACGCCTGGATGGTCGGGTAACGGCCGGGCTGTTCCTTGGCCAGGGCCTCGAGGTTCGGGCCCGCGACATACTCCATGGCGAACCAGAACTGTCCCCGGGTCATTCCCTGCTCGTACCATTCGACGATGTTGGGATGCCGCAACTGGCTGATGACCGACATCTCGCGGTAGAAGCGATCGATGGCCGTCCGGGTGGTCGCCGTCTCGGGCACGATCAGCTTGAGCGCGACCAACTGCCCGGTCTGGTTGTGCCGCGCCTGGTAGACCACGCCCATCGCGCCGCGACCGATCTCACGCAAGGTCGTGTAATGCGGCACCGGCTGGGGCAAGACCGCCGATTCGGAGCGGCATTGCGAGCACCACCATTCGACCACCTCGGTGGCATCGCCCTGCGTCGGGCCGGCGATCGTGATATTCTGCGGCGCCGGTGTAAGGCAACCGGCGCACCTTATGGCTACCAGACCATCGCCCTCGGATCGCGAACCCGAAGACGAGGGCGAGCCCGCGTCACTGCTCGAAAGCGGAGCCTGATCGACCTTGACGCGGAACACGCTCTGGCCCGCGGCGATCAGATCGCCCGAGGCCAGACGAATGCGGTCCACTCGCTGATTGTTCACGAAGGTTCCGTTCGTGCTTCCCAGGTCGCGTAATTCGCACTGTGGCGGATTGATCTCCAGCATGAAGTGATCACGCGAAAGGGCCATGTCCTCGGGCATCGAACAATGGACGAAGCGCGATCGACCCACGATGAATGTATCGTGGCGGTCGAACATGAACGTACGACCCTTGCGCGAACCTTGGAGTACTTCCAGTATCACTCGCATCGCTTCTTTCCGGGACTCTCGGATGACCCGCGTCGTGTCCCCCGGGGATCTCATCCGTGAGAGCGTGGACTCGATTGCCATGGTGCTCGCCTCGACGGCCTCGATGAATTACCATCCCGCAAATGATACGTAGAGGCCGGCAGAATTGTGGTGAGTGCACGGGAATTTTGTAAATCTGGTGGCTCCCCAGTCCTTCCTGGGCGTTCAGGTCTGGTCGATGTTGCCCTGATTCGACGCCGTCACGCCGAAATCGCCTGATCCTGGATCCTGGCGCATACTACCTGCTGATTATATTACTCCGTCACGTCCGGACCCCGGAGATGAACCTGATGCAAAGCGGTGATTTTTCCAACCCAGACACACATACATCAGCGGTCCCCGCCAAGCATTGCAACTCATGATCGAGCTCCAAGATCCTCGCGTCGAATACGGCACGCTGATGAAACTCACCAACAGAAATCTCGTAACAGTACCCGAATTGGCGACACCATGGATGCTATGAGAATCTGGACTCCACTGTCACCCGGAACCGCATTGCCGCTTGACCGGCCTTCGGTGTTCCTGGAATCCACGGTCATCGCCCAGGGACTGCCCTGGCCGGAGAACCTTGAGACAGCGCAGGCGATGGTGGCCGCGGTGCAAGAATCCGGAGCGGTTCCATCCATGATTGCCGTTCTCGACGGGGTCGTCCGCATCGGACTCAGTGCGGTGGAGATCGAGGCGGTGGCCCGGTCCGCCGCAACCCCCGAGTCAGCGGAGTCAACCGGGGCTGCCGATCACCACAAGGCTCCGCCGCGCCCGTTCAGCAAGGCAAATCGGCGCGACCTCTCGGCGGTGCTTGCACAGCAAGGCTGTGCCGCAACGACCGTGTCGGCGACATTGTGGCTGGCACAACGTTTTGGCGTGAAACCTTGCGTCATGGCCACGGGAGGGTTGGGAGGAGTTCATCGCGCGGCCGCCGAGATCTTCGATGTCTCCACCGACCTGGACGAGCTGGCTCGAGCGGACGGCTCGGTGGTCGTCTGCTCAGGATTCAAGTCGATTCTTGACCTGGCCGCAACCCTCGAAGCACTCGAGACGCGGGGTGTTGCGATCGTCGGCTATCGTACGACCGAGCTTCCCGCGTTCATCACGGCGTCCAGCGGGCTGACGCTCGAGCATCGGGTCGAAACTCCCCAGGCCGCCGCCGCGGTGGTTCGCACCCATCGCAAACTTGGCTTGCCCGGAGCGGTCGTCCTGGCCAACCCCGTTCCGGCCGCGGAGGCCGTCGACCGAGAGCTCGTGGAGACGGTGCTCGAGTCGGCGCTAGGCGACGCCCTGCGCCGCAATATCGCGGGCAAGGCCATCACGCCCTTCCTCCTGGGTGCCATCCGCGAGGCCACAGAGGGTCAGAGCTTGCGGGCCAACCAAGCCCTGCTCGTCTCCAACGCTCGCCTCGCCGCACAGGTCGCCGTCGCGCTTTTCGATTGAACACCCGCGGGCCGACCGAACGCGGGGAACGCCGTGCCCGCACACATGCCTCAGGGCGAGAACCGTCACGAGCACCATCAGCATGTCCAGAATTCGCGGCTCGGGAATGTTTTGAGGCAAGATCCCCGTGACGAGGCCTGTGGAGGTCGCATCCGGCGCGGGATTCACCAGGACTTGACTCGCCACATCGACCGAGGAAAGCGGCAGGTCGGAGCTCGCCAGCGATCCTGAAAGAGAGCTGCTGGAAGACGTGCCAGCGGTCGAGAGGGCGCTCATGGCGCTCGTGGTGGAAACCGGATTGCTCGTTGTCACAACCGTACTGCCTGCCCCGCCCAGCATGTTGGTCAGGCTCGGCGACAAAGAGATCAGGAATTGGGCCGCAAAGTGGTCGTCCGTACTTGAAACGCCGCTCGGGTTCGCGCTGCCGGCTACAGCGGTTGCCGGTGCTGTTGCCGGTGGAATTGACAACATGGACGCTGTTGCCGGTGCAATCGACACCGTTGACGGGGAAGAAGACTGGGGCGATTGGGCGACCGCGGAACCATTGGAAAGTGGATTCGAGCCCGTGCTCGGCGCGCCTGCGGGCCCCGCCACACTCGCTGGCGGCGTGGAGCCTCCCGCCTGAAGTGTCGCCGCTGCGGCCGTTGCCCCCGCGGAGTTTGAGGGCGCGGCCGAACTCGAGGACACTGCCGGCGTTCCCGCCCCCGCCCCTGCCGCCATCGGCGCGGCACCCGCGGAATTCAACTGGCTCGAGAGAGCTGGACTCGACGGGGGCGAAGACGAGGCTCCTTGTGGGTTCCATACCGCCTGGTTTGCCAGGCTCGACGAAGCCGAGCCCGACTGCCCCGGCGGTGTCGCTGCCTGCTGGCTCGAGACAGTGGGACTCGACGGCGCCAGGGATGGCACGGGGGCGGTCGTATCCGTTGTGCCTTTTCCCTGCGTATTGCTCGGGGAATGAGATCCGCTGCTTGCGTCCGTGACAGCCCCAGCAGCCTGCGAGGCACCGCTTCCGCCCACACTGGAAGAAACCTGGCCAGCGGCTGCCCGGTTCTTCTCGGCAGGGTCAGCGGCACGCATGCCGGACGGAATCGCACCATACGCGGCATGGTTCAAAAACACCTGTTTTCGGGTAACACACGGGATCTCAGCGCGGACCCTGATCGGTCCCGCGTTGGAGCGGGTTTACGCGAGTCCCTGGCTGCCGTGCTGGGGCTTCAGTTCCGCGAAA